>ERZ761602.1160-NODE-1160-length-50180-cov-16.682933_pt1 | contig 50180 bp, 36 predicted proteins | sample MGYA00512165_ERZ761602 | MGnify/ENA primary metagenome ERZ761602 (study PRJEB28899, sample SAMN02445085) | bioreactor sludge metagenome | biome: EBPR sludge; isolation source: Thorneside wastewater treatment plant | place: Australia: Brisbane, Thorneside...
TCCTTCTCCTTCTCCTTCTCCTTCTCCTTCTCCTTCTCCTTCTCCTTCTCCTTCCTCCAACCCGTTCTCGACACCACCTTCGTTCGACGGCTGGTCCGCCACCACGCTGCACCCCGGCGGCATGCCGGGCCTCGATCTCCTCGGCGGAGCCGGCGATGCGTGGCGTGCGCCGGTCGTGACCGCGCCGCCGATCGACGCGCCGCCCGGCTACCTCCCCGATGTCGCGTACTCCGATGCGCTCGGCCCGATGCCCGACGCCTCTCTTCCCGAGGCCCGAGGCCCGAGGCCCGAGGCCTCCCCGCTCTCCCCCGGCCCGTTCGATCCCTACACCGTCCGGCGCGACTTCCCCATCCTCGAGGAGCGCGTCCACGGCAAGCGGCTCGTGTGGCTCGACAACGCGGCCACGACCCAGAAGCCCAGGGCCGTCATCGATCGCCTCACGTACTACTACGAGCACGAGAACTCGAACATCCACCGCGCCGCCCACGCGCTCGCCGCGCGCGCCACCGACGCCTACGAGAAGGCGCGCGAGTCGGTGCGCCGCTTCCTGAACGCGCCGTCGGCGGAGGAGATCATCTTCGTCCGCGGTGCGACCGAGGGCATCAACCTCGTCGCGCAGAGCTGGGGCCGCCGCAACATCGGCGAGGGCGACGAGATCGTGCTCACGCACCTCGAGCACCACGCCAACATCGTGCCGTGGCAGCAGCTCTGCGCCGAGAAGGGCGCGCGCCTGCGGGTCGCGCCCGTCGACGACCGCGGCGCCGTCATCGTCGAGCAGTACGAGAAGCTGCTCAACCCGCGCACCCGCCTCGTGGCGTTCACGCAGGTGTCGAACGCGCTCGGCACGATCACCCCGGCCCGCGAGATGATCGAGATCGCGCGCCGCCACGGCGCCACCGTCTTGCTCGACGGCGCCCAGGCCGTCTCGCACAAGCGCGTCGACGTGCAGGAGCTCGACTGCGACTTCTACGTCTTCAGCGGCCACAAGGTGTTCGCGCCCACCGGGATCGGCGCCGTCTACGGCAAGCGCGAGGTCCTCGCCGCCATGCCGCCGTGGCAGGGCGGCGGGAACATGATCTCCGACGTCACCTTCGAGCGGACCACGTACCAGGCGCCGCCGTGGCGCTTCGAGGCCGGCACCGGCAACATCGCCGACGCCGTCGGGCTCGGCGAGGCGCTCGATTACGTCATGCGCATCGGCATGGACACGATCGATCGCTACGAGCACGAGCTCCTCGCCTACGCGACGGAGCGCCTCGTGACCGTGCCGGGCCTGACCCTGATCGGCACCGCGCCCGACAAGGCCGGCGTCCTCTCCTTCATCCTCGACGGCCAGCGAACCGAGGACGTCGGCGCCATGCTCGACAAGGAGGGCATCGCGGTCCGCTCCGGACACCACTGCGCGCAGCCCATCCTGCGCCGCTTCGGCCTCGAGGCCACGGTGCGCGCCTCCCTCGCTTTCTACAATATCTGCGAGGACATAGACGCGCTGGTCGAGGCCCTCTACCGCATCCAGGTGGGCCGTCCCTCCGCCCGCTGACGCGGCGCGCTGTCCGTTTTTACGGATCCGCTATCAAAGACATCTTGCCGACCATCACGGCGTCCGCTATAACGGACGACATGGTCGCGACGCTGTCCCCCACCGAGGCCCTCGAGATCATCTCCCGCGACGAGGTCGACGTCGTCGACGTGCGGGACGAGAAGGAGTGGAGCGCGGGCCACATCCCGCAGGCTCGCCTGGTCCCGCTCGACCAGCTCCGCGCGAACCCGGAAGGCTCGCTCCGGCGCGACTCGATCATCTTCGTGTGCGCCAAGGGCGTGCGCAGCTTGACCGCGGCGAAGCTCGCCGAGCGGCTCGGCTTCTCCAAGCTCTACAACCTCGAGGGTGGCACCGCGGGCTGGGCCAAGGCCGGGCTGCCGCTGGTTCAGGGCGCCTGAAGCCGCGACCAGAGTGACCGCGGATCGAGCCCCGGGGAACCGGGGCCTTTTTGTTCGGCCTCGTGCACGAGCGAGACGATGCGGCGGTTGAGCGGCGCGGCGGTGCCCGCGCGCTCGGCGAGACGCACGATCTCGCCGTTCAGGTAGTCGACCTCGGTGGGGCGGCCGCGGGTGAGGTCCTCCCACATCGACGATCGCGCCTCGGGATCGACCCTCATCTGCGCGCGCGTGACCAGGCGGACGAGCGGCGTCGGCAGGCGCATGAGCGCCGGCATGATCGCGAGCGGGATGCCGCGGAGGCGCGCGGGCTCGATGCGCGCGGCGCGCAGGACGCCGAGCGCCTCGCCGATGACGGCGGCGATGATGCGGCGGTAGCCGGGCGTGAGCAGGAGCTGACGGGTCGGCGCGCCGGTGAGCGCGCTGACCGCGTTGTTGAGGTTCACGACCAGCTTCGTCCACTGATCGGGCGCGAGGTCGTCGCGCTCCTCGACGGGGAAGCCGGCCGCGGCGAGCGTGGTGACCAGCCGCCGCGCGCGCGGATCCGCGTGCCGCTCCAGGATCAGCGGCCCGGTCATCGCGCGGTGGAACACCCCTTCGCCGCGCGAGACCACGTTGAACGAGACGATCGTGGCCAGGACGTGGCGCGGGCCGAGGGCGGCGCGGAGCACGTCGGCGTTGCGCACGCCGTTCTGCAGGCTCGCGACGATCGCGTCGGCGCGCAGCGTGCGCGCCAGCGCCCGTGCGACCTCCTCGGTCTGCGCGCTCTTCACGCACACGAGCGCGACGTCGCACGCGGCGACCGCCGGATCCTCGGCGGACGTGACGACCGTGAGCTGCGCGGCCGGGACGGTGCGCGCGCGATCGAAGTCGCGCGTCGTCAGGCCGTGCGCCGCGAGCTCGTCGCGCAGGCGCGGGCGGCCGACGAAGATGACGTCGGCGCCGCCGGCGGCGAGCAGCTTGCCGCCCACGTAGCAGCCGATCGAGCCCGCGCCGACGATCGCGATGCGCACGGCCGGACTATACGCGGTAGGCGACCAGGTACCAGCGCCTCACCAGCTCGTACGCGTCGGTGTCGGTGTCGTACCAGACGCGGAGGAAGTCGCGGATCGGCACCCAGCGCATCCCGAGCGATGGATCCATCAGGCGCAGACGCCGCGCGTCGAGGCCGCACACGACGGAGTAGTGACCGCAGTCGCGCGCGCGCCGCTCGTCGAGGTTCCAGGCCGCGCGGAAGTGCCGGTCGCCGGGCTCCATCGCCCACCAGCCGACGATGACCGGGTGCCCGCGACGGAGGTGCCCGCGGAGGCGCGCGATGGTCCCGCCGGCGCCGGCCTCGACCTCGAAGCCGCCGGCGCGGGCCGCGTCGATCATGCCGTCGTGGTTGGTGCCGTCGGCGGTGCAGCGCGCGAGCTCGCCGAGGCGCCTGGCCGACAGGCGCGAGCCGAAGTGCCAGAACACCGACTTGAGCGAGGTGTTCCCGCACTCGGCGTCGCGCTGGAGGAACACGGGCACGTCGAGGACCACTTTTCCGCCTGGCATCGCCCGGCCCGTAGTATAGGCGGGCCATGGGGAAGCTGCGCACGTTGACGTCCGTCACGCTCATGGCGCTCGCGGCGCTCGCGACGCTCGCCGCGTGCGGTGGTGGCGACGATGACGTCCCGGAGTCGCCCGTCGGTCCCATCCCGCCGTACGAGCAGCGCGACGGCGACGCGGCCGCCGGCTGGCGCGCGCTGATCGAGAACGGCTACGTCGGCTGCGGCGTCCCGCGCTCCGCCTACGATCAGGTCTTCGGCCCCGCGCCGACCTGGGCGCGGCTCGATCGCGGCGGCAACAACGCCTCCGTGCCCTTCAACTTCACCTCGTTCCGCACGGCCAGCGGCGTCGAGGTCGTCTCGCCCAACTGTCTCCAGTGCCACGCCGAGACCCTGCGCGGCCAGCTCGTGATCGGCCTCGGCAACCACACCGCCGACTACACCGACGACATCTCGGGCCTCGCCGTCCTCGCCGGCGGCCTGATCACCGACCCGGCGGAGCGCGCCGAGTGGGAGAAGTGGCGCGATCGCGTGGTCGCCGTCGCGCCCTACACGATCACGAAGACGCAGGGCGTGAACCCCGCGGACAACCTGGCCGCGGTGCTGTTCGCGCACCGCGACGTCGACACCCTCGCGTGGAGCAACCAGCCGCTCCTGCCGTTGCCGCCCGACATCGTCGTGCCCGTCGACGTGCCGCCGTGGTGGCGCATGAAGAAGAAGCACGCGATGTTCTACGATGGCGCCGGCCGTGGCGATCACGCGCGCATCATGATGACCGCGTCGACCCTGTGCGTCGACACCGTCGCCGAGGCGCGGGCGATCGACGCCTACTTCCCCGACGTGCGGGCGTTCATCCTCGGCCTCGAGCCGCCGGCCTGGCCGTTCGCGATCGACGCCGCGCTCGCCGCCACCGGCAAGGACGTCTTCGAGGGCACGTGCGCGCGCTGTCACGGCACGTACGGCGACGGCGGCGCCTATCCCAACCTCGTGGTCGGGCTCGACGAGGTCGGCACCGATCCGGTGCTGGCCAGCGGCGCCGCGCAGTTCGCGGGTGACTACGTGCGCTGGTTCAACCGCTCGTTCTTCGGCGAGCTGGCGTTCCTCGCGCCGGCGCGCGGCTACGTCGCGCCGCCGCTCGACGGGATCTGGGCGACGGCGCCGTACCTGCACAACGGCTCCGTGCCGACGCTGGCGGCGCTGCTCGACTCGTCGTTGCGCGCGCCGTACTTCATCCGCAGCTACGACACCAGCGCGTACGACGAGGCGCTCGTCGGCTGGCCGTCACAGCCGCTGGCCGCGGGTCACGCCGGCGAGCCGGACGCCGAGCGCCGGACCAGGATCTACGACACGTCGCAGCTCGGCTACTCGAACGCCGGCCACACGTTCGGCGATGCGCTCACCTCGGCGCAGCGCCGCGCCGTGCTGGAGTACCTGAAGACGCTCTGAGCCACGCTTCGACCTCGCGGATGCGCCGCGTGGCGTTGGCCTTGCGGTAGTCCTCGAGCGCCTGGCGGGCGAGGGTCGTGGCGCGTGTGCGATCGGTCGCGGCGAGCGCTCGCGCCAGCGCGAAGCGCGTCGTGCCGAGCTCGACGTCGGACGCGCCCCGCGTCCTCAGCGCGAGCGCCTGCTCGAGCGCCTGCCGCGCCCGCTCGGCCTGCCCGAGGTCGACGAGCGCACGACCGCGACAGGCGTGGCCCAGGGCCAGGTCGGGGTGGTCGGGAGGCACGTGCGCCGCGAAGGAGGCGAGCGCCTGCTCGCACGTCGCGAGCGCGCGCGCGGGCTCGCCTTGCTCGGCGAGCACGTCGCCGAGCGAGGTCAGGAGGTAGTAGGACTGCCCGGTGTCCGGCGTCTCCACCATCATCGCGATGGCGTCCTCGAGGAGCTGGCGCGCGCGAGGGAGGTCGCCCTTGCCCTGGTGCGCCTGCGCCAGGCAGCGCCGGGCGTTGTCGCCGTCGGGCGCTGACGGACCGAACGTCGCGTCGAGGATCGCGAGCGCGCGTGTGCAATAGGCGATCGCGCGGTCGTGGTCGCCGCGCTCGTTGAACATCCCGCCGAGGTTGCCGAGGGGACCGTAGAGATCGGGGTGCTGCGCGCCGAGGGCCTCCTCGCGGCGGCGCAGCGCGTCCTCGTAGTGACGGACGGCGTCGTCGTGCCGCCCGGTGTAGTTCGCGACGTTGCCGAGCGAGATGAGCGGGCGCGCCGCCTCGGGATGGCGCGGGTCGAGCTCGTTCTGCCAGACGTCTCGCGCGCGCTCGAGGTACGGCACCGCGTCGTCGTAGCGCCCCTGCTCGATCATCGCGGCGGCGATCGCGAACCACAGCCGGGCGCGCAGGGCCGGCGGGTTCCCCGCGCGGATGACCGCGGCCTCGGCGAACGGCTGCAGCACGAGCGCGTCGCGCGACCGGCCCTGCACGTAGGCCGTCACCCACAGTCGCTGCGTGTACGCCTGCGCGAGCAGGTCGTCGGCGCCGGCGGCCGCGGCGGCCTGCGCGGTCCGGTCGAGCGCGGCCGCGGCCCGGTCACCGTCGCCGAGTCGCTCGTACATCCCGGCGAGCGCGAGGTGTGCCTCGGCGTGGAGGCGGGGGAAGGGGAGGGCCTCGGCGTCGGCGACGACGTCCTCGGCGAGCGCCCTGGCCTCCTGCAGGAGGCCAGCGTGGGTGAGCGCCTCGAGGTGATCGACGCGAACGCGCACGGCGTTGACCGCGGGATCGTCGGGTTCGGCGCGTGCGACCGCGCAGGTCTCGGGCGGCACGAGGTTGGCGACGGCGGTCACCGCGCGATCGACGACGCTGCCGTCGGCTTCGCGCTGGAACACCACGACCAGCTCGCGCAGCTGGTCGCGCAGCTGGACCAGGCAGGTGACGCGACGAAGGAACGCGCTCTCGGTCATCGCGGCGCGTGTCGCGCACGCCGCGTCGTGCGCGGTGGTCCATCGCCGCGCATAGTCGTCGAGGCGGGCGGCCGCGCGGTCGTACGTGTCGAGCCCCTGCGTCGGTCGCGCGGCGACGAACGCGTGGCGGACCTCCGCCGCCACGTGCGGATCCCACACGCGCGCGAGCGATCGCGCTTCGAGGTCACACACGCCGCCGCCGGCGGGCCCGTCGCCGGGGGCTGCGCGCATCCAGCCGAACACCGCGAGCCCGGCGAGCCCGACGACCCCGACGACCTGCGCGATGCGCCGCCGTCGCCGCGCAGGGTCGTTCGCGAGCGCGGCGAGGAGCGCGTCCATCGACGGATAGCGCTCCGCCGGATCGCGCGCGAGCCCGCGCACGACGACCTCGTGCAGCCACGAGGGCACGTCGCGGTCGGCGGGCGGGGGCCCCAGCTCGCCGTGGAGCACCGCCGCGCGCAGCGCCTCGGGCGTATCGCCGTCGTATGGACGGACGCCGTACAGCGCCTCGTAGAGGCTCACGCAGAAGCCGTACTGGTCGGCGCGCGCGTCGACCGGGCCGTGCGCGTGTTGCTCCGGCGCCATGTACGCCGGTGTCCCGATCGCGATCTCGCCGCCGCCGTCACCGGTGACGACGGGTGCGCCGGTGCCGAAGTCGGTGACGCGGACGCGACCGTCCTTGCCGAGGAGCACGTTGTGCGGCTTGACGTCGCGATGGACGATGCCGGCGGCGTGGGCGGCGGCGAGCCCGCGCCCGGCTGCGAGCATCACCTGGACCACCTCTCGCCACGGACGCGCGCGCTCGATCCACGCGGCGAGGGTCTCGCCCTCGACGAGCTCCATCACGATGAACACGTCGTCGCCGGCGGTGCCGACCTCGTACACGGTGACCACGTTCGGATGCGCGAGCCGCGCCATCGCCTTGGCCTCGGCGTCCGCGGTGCCGCCGGCGCTCGCGCGCAGCACCTTGATCGCGACCTTGCGATCGAGGTCGGGATCGAACGCGGCGACGACGACGCCCATGCCGCCGGCGCCCAGGCGCTCGAGGATCGCGAAGCGATCGAAGCGCGTCCCCGGGTCGAGGCCGGGGATCTCGGCGGGCGCGGCGGCGGGCACGTCCCGCGCGGCGGTGGGCTCGGGCTCGCCGGCGGGCGTCGTGCCCGGGTGCCGCGCGCTGACGCTCCGCGTACGGATCCGCCGCGTCGTCAGCTTGTTGCCCGGGTCGCCGTCGCTCATGGGGTCGAGAGCTTCCGGCCGAGCGCGACGATTCGACTCCACGCGGGATCCGCGGCGAGCGCCGCGGTCGCCGGGTGCTGCAGCAGCCGGTCGGCGACGTGCTCGGGGACGTCGCTCAGGGCGGCGCCGCGCTGCCCCCAGGCGCGCGCGGCGGCCGCGTCGTTGCGCGTCGCCGCATCGATGGCGAGGAGGACCGCGATCCGCGCCGCGTGATCTCGCAAGGCAGGGCTGGCGGTGGAGACGTCGGCCGGCACGAGCGCCAGCGCATCGACGAGCGCGCGGCGCGCGTCGTCCGGCCGGCCGGCGGCGAGGAGCGCCTCGCCGAGGTAGCCGTGGAGCGAGAGCGTCGCGGCGGCGGTGGCAGGCGTCGCCGAGGGCAGCTCGCCGAGGTCGCGGATGAGGCCCATGCGCACGCGCGGCTCGTCGAGGTCGTGGTACGCGACCGTCGCCCACGCGGCGTGGAGCACCGGCGCGACCCGGGCGCCGAGGGCCTCGCGCACGAGCGGGGCGAACTGCCCGTCGCGGGCGCGCACGAGCAGCGCCAGCTCGATCGTGCTCGGGCGCGCCGCGGGCGATGCGGTCAGCGCGGCGGCGAGCCGCGCCACCGCGGCCGCGTGATCGCCGCTCTCCTCGGTGGCCACGATCGCGAGCCGGCGGGCGCGCCACGACGACGCCTCCGCGTGCGTCAAGGATGCGAGCGCGTGCCTGGCGTCGCCGGTCCGGTGCGCGGCGAGGGCCAGCGCCGCCGCGTCGAGCGCCGCCGGTACGCCCTCCGTGCTGGCGACGGATGGCACGGTGAATCCCGAGACGGTGATCGACGCGAAGCGCAGGACGGCCGACGTCATCTGGGCGTCGGCGCCGCCCTCGATGCTGAGCTCCCAGTCGAGGCCGGGATCGAAGCCAGACGCGGCCGGCTCGTCGTCACCGTCGACGAACGCGCGGTCCAGGTGCTCGGCGCCGTAGGTGATCGCGCAGCGGCCGCGGCCGTGCGCCGGCCGGGCCGCGACCTCGACGTGCACGGTCTCGACGGCGTCCGCGTCGACGAGCGGGCGCGAACGGTCGACCGCGTCGATCGCGGTCATCCCGCAGAGCGTGCGGCGCTGGTAGATCCCGCCGCCGCCGCGGCCGCCGATCTCGACGAAGATCGCCCCCGGGCGCGCGCGATCGCGCGGCCCGAGCCGGACCCGCACGCTCCCTGCCCACTCGGTGCGCGTGACCTCCGCGTCGAACGCGAGCGTGACCAGCGCGGCGGAGCGCACCAGCGGCAGCGACACGACCGCGCCGGGGACGAGGGTCTCGACCGTGAGCCGGCGCGAGCCCGGCACGACGTGCGCGAGCGACGGATCGAGGACGCGCCACGGGCCGGCCAGCGGCTCGCCGGTGAACAGCGGCAACGGCGCGATCTCGAGCTCGCTGCGCATCGCGACCAGCCGCGCCCGCTCCTCGTCGGTGAGCGCGGCCGAACGGCTCGCCTCGTCGATGACCCGACGGGCGTCGGCGACCTCGAGGCGCGCGGCGCGCTCCTCGGCGGCGGCGAGCAGCGCCTCGAGTCGTGCGCGCGACGACGGGGCCTCGAGCGCGGCGAGGCCCTCGAGGGTCGCCGCGCACGGCAGGCCCCGCGCCTGGAGCAGCGCGGCGGCGCGGCGCAGCGCCTCGGCCTTGACGGTGAGCGTCGGCGCCGTGGTCGCGATGCGGCGCAAGGCGTCGGCGGCGACGTCGACGCGACCGATGCGCGCGAGCTCCTCGGCGCGGTTCCACGCCGCGCCCGTCACGGGATCGGCGATCGACACCGCGGCCGGCTTGGTCTCGGCGAGCCGCGGGATCTGGATCGGCCGGAGGGGCTGGTCCCCCGCCCCGAGCAACCACGGCGCGGCCTCACCGTCGAGCCGCACCAGGAGCTCGTCGGCCGGGTCAGCGTCGGCGGTGGTCACGCCGAGCGGCGTCACGCCGCCGACGACGTTCACGTCGAAGCCTCCACCCTCGCGGCCCCGCAGGACGAGCATGTCGCCGCGGGTGCCGTGCGTGTTGGTCGAGGCCACCAGGTCGCGCGTGCCATCGCCGTCGAAGTCGCCGGCGAGGAGCCCGTGATACGCCGGGATGGCCGTGGGTGGGACGGGCAGCTCCACGCGCTCGCGAACCTCGAGGCTCCGGGGGCCGAGCGCGAGGATGTAGAGCCCGGGTGCGGCGCCGTGCGGGCGATCGGCGGGCAGCTCGCGCGCGCTGGGATACACGTCCTCCTTGATCGCGGCCACGCGCGCGCGTCCGGTCGCATCGCGGCCGAGGTTCGCGAGCCCGGTCACGACGCCGAGGCGGACCCGGTCGTCGATCCGCAAGTCGCCGGCGGCGTCGGCGCGGAGCACGCGCACGTCGTACGCCCGCCACTCGCCGACGGCGACGACGAGCTCCTCGGTGCCGTCGCCGTCGAGGTCGCCGCCGATGACGTCGCCGACCTGCGATCCCAGGCGGGTCACGCGCGCGCTCCAGGTGTCGCGGGCGCGGCGCGCGACCTGGGTGAGGATCGTGTCTCCGACCAGGTAGAGCTCGCCGCGGCGATCGCCGTCGAGGTCGGCCCAGTAGCAGCGACCGCGCGTCGACGGTGCCAGCGCGTCGAGCGCGATCGCCGGCGTTCCTCCGGTGACGTCGACCAGGTGCCAGCCGCGGTGCGCTGCCGGGGACGGGGCCATCACGGCCCAGACCTCGCCGCTCGCATCGCGGCCGGCGCAGCGCAGATCGTCGAGTCCCGCGGTGGGGCGGCGCGCCAGGTCGCGCGCGCCGTCGGCGCTGCGCACGACGATCGCGCCGTTCTCGACGGCGAGGAGCTCGTGCGTGCCATCGCCGTCGAGGTCGAGGGTGAGCGCGCCCGCGGCTCGCCCGGGCACGGCGCGGCCGGTGAGCAGCGCGCGGGCGAGCGCCGCGGTCGACGCCGACGGCGACGCGAGCACGTCGGGCGAACGTGTGGCGAACCGCGCGGCGTCGCGGAGCTGGGCCGCGCGAGGATCGGTGGTGGCCCGCGGTCCCACGAGATGATCGTGGACGTCGAGCGCCGCGATCAGGCGATCCCACTCCCAGCGCTCGCGGTAGAGCTCGCTCAGCGCGAGGAGCGCGCGTCGCTGCGCCACCGGATCGGCGCTGCGCGCGTAGGCGGCGGCGTAGCTGTCGAGGGCCGCGTCGCGCTGGCCGCGCGCGCGCTGGCGGTCGCCGTGACCGAGCCAGGCCAGGGTCAACGCCGTGGCGTCGCGCTCGTCGTGGATGAAGGCGTCGTAGAGCCGCGCCGCCTCCGCCGCCTGTCCCGCACCCTCGAGGCGGTCGATCTCGGCGAGGAGCGCGGTCGCCCGCGATGCGGCGGCGGCGCTGGTCGCGGACGCGCGGGTGCGTTCGCCGCGTCTCGCGCCGCAGCGGCCGATCCACATGCCGACGGTGATCGCCAGCGCCGCGACGAGCGCCGCCCCGAGCCACCAGCGCGGCTCGCGCGGCACCTCCTGTCGCCGCGTCGGTGGCGCGCTCGCGTCGTCGACGTCGCCGGCCGGGGTGAGCGAGGGCGGCGAGGCCGTCGAGACCGCCGACGTCGTCGACACCGGCAGGCCCTCGAGCGCGGCGACGAGCTCGGTCGCCGACGCCATCCGCCGGTCCGCGCGCTTCTCCAGGCACCGATGGACGATCTCGACGAGCGCGGGCGGCGTCGCCGGCGCCACCGTGTCGAGCCGCGGCAGCGGCGCGTCGAGGTCGCGCAGCTGGTCGATCACGTCGAGGCGCGGCAGGCCCTCGAGCGGGCGCTTGCCCGACAGCATCTGGAACATCGTGACGCCGAACGCCCACAGGTCGACGCGCGCATCGATCGCCTCGCGCCGCACGTGCTCGGGCGCGAGGTAGTGCAGCGTGCCGACGAGCTCGTCGGCGGAGGTCAGGTCGCGCGCGCCGAGATCGCCGGCGCTGCCGTCGCCGGGGTAGAGGTCTCCCTGCGCGACGTGCTTGGCGATGCCGAAGTCGACGACCTTCACCGCGCCGTCGGCGCCGAGCAGGATGTTCGCCGGCTTCAGGTCGCGATGGATGATGCCCTTGGCATGCGCGGCGACCATCGCGCGCGCGACCTGCGTCATGATGCCGACGACGCGCTCGGGAGGCATCGCGCCTTGGCGCAGGCGGACGGCGACCGAGTCACCGGCGACGTACTCGAGCACGGTGTACGGCACGCCCGCGTGCTCGGAGATCTCGTGGATGACGACGATGTTCGGGTGCACGCAGCGCGCGGTGACGCGCGCCTCGGCCATGAACCGCTCGACCGCCGCCGCGCCGTCCATCGCGACGAACTTGATCGCGACCTTGCGATCGAGCTTGGTGTCGCGGGCGAGGAAGACCTGGCCCATGCCGCCGCGGCCGAGCTCGTGCTGGAGCACGTAGTGACCGACGCGCGTGCCGGGCAGAAGGCCGGCGGCGGCGTAGATGGCGGCGCCGCGCCCGCTGGTGACGGTCGGCGCCTCGTCGTACGCGGAACCCGGCGTCGGCGTCGGGGTGCCCGGCCGTAACGGTTTGCCTGGTCCGCCCGTCACCCAGGCAGGGTGCCCCGCCGGAGCGGGGCCCGCAACGTCTGCGGCACGATGGGCGTCCGGGCCCCCGCGGATACCTCGGCGAACGCGAGGATCAGCCGCGCGAGCCTCCCGGGCTGGTCGAGGTGTGGACAGTGGGCGAAGCCGGCGGGAGACGTGACCACCGCGTGCGGCGGCAGGTGCGCCCGAAGGTGCGTCAGCATCGACGGCGGCAGGAGGCGCTCGCCGCGACCCCAGAGCAGCCAGGTCGGGACGGCGAGCGCGCCCAGCTCGCCGGGTGTCGGCGCGTCGGCCGCCGTGGCGGTGCGCAGGAGGTCGCGGACGGCGGTGCGCGCGGACTGCTCGATCAGCTTGCGCGCGACGAGGCGCGCGGCGGGCGGGCGCTGCTCGCACACGCGCTCGAGGAAGCGGACGGCGTCGGCGGGCGTACGCAGGTCGAACGCGCGGCGGATCGCGGCGGTGGCGTCGTCGTCGACGGGCGCGGCGGCCGGCGAGATCAGCACGAGCCCGCGGACGCGCTCCGGATGGGCGAGCGCGTAGCGCAGCGCGGTGACGCCGCCGAGCGAGTTGCCGACGAAGATCGCCGGCTCGCGCACGAGCCGATCGAGCGCCTGGGTCATCGAGGCGACGTGCAGCGATGGCGTGTACTCGGCGCGCGGCGGCGTCGAGAGGCCGTGGCCCGCCGCCTCCACCATCGTCACCTCCCGCACGTGTGGGCGCAGGCGGCGCATCACGGGCACGAACGTCGCCGCGCTGTCGGAGAGGCCGTGGAGCCACACGATCGGCGGCAGGTGGCCGCGCCCGGGCGCGACGTAGGCGTGGTGGCGCGCGACGCCGGTGTCGACCGCACGCGAGGTGACGCCGCCCGCGCGCAGGAGCACGCGGACCGCGCGATCGACCGGCGAGCTCACGCCGGGGCCTTGCGGGCGAGGAGCCGCTCCGCGACCTTCGGGCTCAGGCGGAGGAACGACTCCGGCGCCAGACGCTTGAGCCGCCACATCCAGCGGCCGTCGGCCTGCGGCGCGATGAAGAGCGCGTCGGTCTCGACGCCGGCGAGCGTGGCGCGCGCGATCGACTCGGCGGTGACCTTGCTCTTCTCGACGAGCCCGCGGGCCGCGGCGCGCAGGACCTCGTCGGTCGAGGTGCGCTGCGACTTCACCAGGTTGGTGCGGAAGAACGTGGGACAGAGGACGCTCACGCCGACCCCGAACGCCGCGAGATCGGCGTGGAGGGTCTCGGAGAGCGCGATGACCGCGGCCTTGGTCGTGTTGTACGGCGCCATGCGCGGCGGCGAGAGCAGGCCCGCGGCCGAGGCGACGTTGACGATGTGGCCGCGGCGCTGGCGCTCGAGGCGCGGCGCGAAGACGTGACAGCCGTGGATCACGCCCCACAGGTTGACGTCGATCGCCCAGCGCCAGTCCTCGATGGGGACGTCGCCGACCTTGCCGGCGACGGCGACGCCGGCGTTGTTGACGACGAGGTCGGCGCCGCCGAGCACGCGGTCGGCGGTGGCGGCGAGCGCCTCGACGTCGGCGAGCTGGGTGACGTCGCAGCGCACGGCCTGGACGTTCGGGCCCGCGCGTTCGGCGATGGCGCGCGCCGACGCCTCGTCGATGTCCGCGGCCACGACGCGCGCGCCGCGGGCGGCGAGCATCGTGACCAGCGCGGCGCCGAGGCCGCTCCCTCCGCCGGTGACGACGGCGCGCGTATCGCTTCCGAGCTTCATCTTGGTTCCCTCTTGGTCATGCGGCTCTGCCGCGCTGCGTGGCGTCCGGTGCGATCGTCGCCGGCAGCTCGTCGCGCCGGCGCAGGATGTAGTCGGCGGGGCGCATGCGGGCCGTGCGCGCGGCGAACTCGACGGTGAAGCCCGGCCAGAGCGTCGTGTTCTTGCCCGCGGCGTTCTGGTACCAGCTCTTGCAGCCGGACATCCACACCGTGCCGGCGAGGCGGCGCTGCATCTCGTCGTTGAACGCGCGCACGACCTCGGGGCGGGGCTCGATGGTCGCCGCGTCGCGCGCGCGCATCGTGCGCAGGCACGACATCACCAGGCGCACCTGGCTCTCGATCATGAAGATGATCGAGTTGTGGCCGAGGCCGGTGTTGGGGCCGACGAGGGTGAAGAGGTTGGGGAAGCCGGCGGCCATCGTGCCCAGGTACGCCTCGGGATCGCGGCGCCACGCCTCGCCGAGGTCCACGCCGCCGCGGCCGAGGACCTTCATGCCGCCGATGTAGTCGTGGACGTCGAAGCCGGTGCCGAAGACGATCGCGTCGACCGCGCGCTCGCGGCCGTCGGCCGTGACGACGCCGGCGCGGGTGATCGCGCGAATGCCGTCGGTGACCACCTCGACGTTGTCGCGCGCGAGCGCGGGGTAGTAGTCGTTCGAGATGAGGATGCGCTTGCAGCCCATCACGTAGTCGGGCGTGAGCCGGGCGCGCAGGGCCGGATCCTTCACCTGCGCGTGCAGGTGGCGCAGCGCGAGGGGCTGGAGCCACTCGAGGAGCTGGGGGCGGATCGTGAACGGCAGCGCGCGCAGCTCGTGACCGGCGTAGAGGCGGGCGCGGTGCAGCGCGCGCAGCCCGGGCACGCGGCGGAAGAGCCGCTTGTCGCGCGCCGAGAAGACCTGCTCCTGGCGGGGGAGGATCCACGGCGGCGTGCGCTGGAAGAGGTGGAGCTTGGCGACGCGCGGCGCGAGCTGCGGCACGAACTGGATCGCGCTCGCGCCCGTGCCGATGACGGCGACGGTCTTGCCGTCGAGCGGCGCGTCGTGATCCCACTGCGCCGAGTGCCAGGTGCGGCCGGCGAAGGTCTCGAGGCCGGGCAACGACGGCACCAGCGGGCGGCTGAGGCCGCCGATCGCGGCGACGAGGACGTCGCCGGTGAAGGCTCGCCCGTCCTTCGTGTGCACGGTCCAGGTCGCCGCGCGCTCGTCGTATGCGGCGGCGCTGACGTCGGCGGAGAAGCGGACCTTCTCGTGGAGCCGGTAGTGCGCGGCGCAGCGCTCGATGTAGGCGCGGATCTCCGGCTGGGGCGCGTAGGTCTGCGACCAGTCGGGGTTGGGGAAGAACGAGAACGAGTAGAGGTGCGCCGGCACGTCGCAGGCGCAGCCGGGGTAGTGGTTGTCGCGCCAGGTGCCGCCGATCGCGTCGGCGCGCTCGAGGATGACGAAGTCGTCGATGCCGGCCTCGAGCAGCTTGATGGCCATGCACAGGCCGGCGAAGCCCGAGCCGACGATGACGACACTGTATTCGTTCGCGCCGGCTCGGCCTTCGGCCTTGGCCGCTTCGTCGCGGGCGCTACCCCGGAGCTCGCTTCGCTCGCGGCCCCACTCCTCGCGGCTGGCGCTCACCGGGTGCTTGTGCGCGCTCACTGGACCCACGCTCCGCGCAGGTTGGCGCGCAGCTCGCCAGCGTCGCCGAAGAGGCGCTCGCGCCATGTGTCGAGCAACGCGGCGGTGTCGCGATCGTCCGGGTGGAAGCCGGGCCGGAAGTACTGGAGGTACGCGGGCACGAGGCGCGTGAACCAGCCCGGGTAGATCCAGGCGTGGCCGGCGCCGCGTAGCCAGCGCCACGGCTTCCAGAGGAGCCGGCGCTCGGCGAGGAAGTGGGCCTGCACCCAGAGCGTGAACGCGAAGAAGATGATCGTCGTGAGCAGCATGATGCCGGCGCGGCGCGCGTAGCCGCCGCCGGCCGCCCGGTAGACGTCGAACGCCACCGCCTTGTGCTCGCTCTCCTCGAGCGCGTGCCACACCCAGAGCGGGCGGATCGTCGGGTGCATGCCGTCGCGCATGCCTTCCTCGCGCAGCGCGGCCTCGGCCATCATCGCGGTGAAGTGCTCGAGCGCGCAGGTGGCGGCGAGCTGCGAGCGCCGGGGGAGGGCGCGGCGCACGAAGCCGAGGAGCCGCTTGAGCTGGCCCTCGAGCTTCACCGACGAGGTGTAGCCCTGGGCGAGGAACATCTGGTTGAACGCGCGGTGCTCCTTGCCGTGCATCGCCTCCTGACCGATGAAGCCGGTGACGGCGGCGTCGAGCTTCGGATCGCGGACGTGGTGGCGCAGCGCCTTCACCGAGTCGACGAAGAAGCGCTCGCCTTCGGGGAAGAGCAACGAGAGCGAGTCGAGCAGCGTCGAGACGTACGCGTCGTCCTGGTACCAGTCGATCGGGACGTGCTGGGGATCGAAGTCGAAGTCGACCTGGCGGCGTGGGATGTCGGCCGAAACAGCGGGGTTCGTGGCGAGGGCGGCGACCATGAGTACCTCCGTTGCTTGTTGACTCTGGGTCAAAAGCGAACGGGTTTCCAGGTGCGAACGTGCCGGCTGCTTATCATTTCGGGCCAATCTCGACGCTGGCGCGCACGTAGCGCGCGATCAGCGCGTCGTCCACGGGGGGGCGCGTGACCCCCAGCGCGGTCAGCGTGGCGACCGTCCGTGTGCACGGCCAGGGCCCGCTGCGGAGCGCGAAGCCGGCGGCGGGAAAGTACGGGCCGAGGGCCGCGAGGCGCGACGAGGGCGCGGCGACGAGCGCGGCGCGGAAGCGCTCGTAGGGCGCGGGGCGTGCGGTGACGCCGGCGGCGACCAGCGCGCGCCCGAGGCGCGCGTAGCTCATCGACTGGTCGACGTTGGCGAGGTGGTAGGTCGCGCCGCCGCCGCGCGGCGCGGCCACGACGAGCGCGGCGATCGCGCGCGCGACGAAGTCGACCGGCGTCATGTCGAGGATCTCGTCCTCGAGGTCGAGGTAGAGGCCGAGCTCGGCGACGCCGGCGAGGTAGCGGTGGAGGAAATCGTCGCGGTTGCCGTGGCCGCGCCGCGTGTGACCGGCGATGAGCGCCGGTCTGTAGACGGCGACCGGCAGGCCGGCGGCGGCCGCGCCGCGCACGTGGCGCTCGGCGATCCACTTCGACAGCGCGTACGGCGAGCCGGCGAACGCGGCGTGCTCGTCGAGGCTCGTGTCCTCGTCGCCGTCGGCCGGCGCCGTGCTGATCGTCGACACGTGGTGGAACGGGCGCGCGCGACCACCGTGCATCGCGAGCTCGAGCAGCGTCCGCGTCCCGTCGACGTTGGCGCCGCGCACCGTCGCGTACGGCGCGAGCCAGCTCACGACGGCGCCGGCGTGCACCACCGCATCGATCTCGCCGGCGAGCCGCGCGTAGCTCGTCTCCGCAAGCCCGAGCCTCGGCGCGGCCAGATCACCTGCGATCGCGCGCACGCGCCCCGCCGGCGGCGCCGCCACCCGGTGCCGTGTGCGCGCCTCCACCAGCCGCGCCCCCGCCATCTCGTCGTCCGCGGCGCGCACCAGGCACACGACCCCGACGCGCGTGCGCGCGACCAGCTCCTCGACGAGGTGCGCGCCGAGGAACCCGGTCGCGCCGGTCACGAGCACCGACCCAAAGTTGTCAAAGTTGACACCGTCCCCGGCTGGGGACGGTGTCAACTTTGACAACTTTGCCTCGGGTAAGTGCGCGAGATCCTGGCGCGCCAGGGCGCGGAGCGCCGTCGCCGCGCCCAGCGCAGAGAAGCTCGCGAGGCGCCCGGCGAGGTCGTCGATCGTCGAGGCTTCGAACCAGAGGGCGAGCGGGACGTCGCGGCCGAGGTCGTCGGAGAGGGCGGCGAGCAGCTCGGCCGCGGCGAGGGAGTCGACGCCAGCGCTCGCGAGCGACTCGTCGACCGCGATCGCTCGGCCGAGGGTGCGGGCGACGACGGCGGCGATGCGCGCGGCGAGGCCGTCGCCGGACGGCGTGGGGGCGTCGGCGGGGGGCGCGCCGGCAGCGAGGGCGGCGAGGCGCGCGCCGTAGACGTGCGCGATCGCGCCGCGCGCGAGCTTGCCGCTCGCCGTGAGCAGCCCGTTGTCGACGGTCGGCGGCTCGTCGGCGAGCACGACGCCGCGCGGCAGCTCCCACGGCGACAGCCCGGCGCGCCGTCCGTGCGCGCGCAACGCGGCGAGCACGTCGGTGGTGGTCGCGGCGCCCGATGGCACCACCAGCGCCGCGATGCCCGGCGCGCCGGGTGAGACGTGGACGTAGATGCGGTCGACGAGGTCGGCGGTCGCGAGCGCCGCCTCGATCCGCTCCGCCGCCACGAACTCGCCCTGCGCGAGCTTGACGGCGTTGCGCAGCCGCCCGATCAAGCGCACCGTGCCGTCGTCGGCGCGCTCGCCGAGATCGCCGGTCGCGAAGTAGCCCTCGCCGTCGAGCGCCGTGGTCGTTGCCGTGGCGTCGCCGAGGTACCCCGTGATCGCGTGCGGCGTGCGCACCCAGATCTCGCCACGCTCCGGCCCGCCCGGTGCAGCCGCGTCCTCCGCGCGCGGCACGAGCTTCACCTCGACGTGCGCCTGGATGCGGCCGTCGACCGCGATCGTGCCGACCTCCGTGGAGCCGTAGCCCTCCGTCACCCAGATGTCGGCGAAGCAGCGGCGCAGGAACGCGAGCACCTCCGGCGACACCGGCGCGCTGCCGACCGAGAGCGACTGCAGGTTGCCGCCGAACGCGAGCCGCGCCTCGGCCATCGCGCGCGCCTCGTGCACCGCGCGCGGCGTCGCGGGCTCGGCGGCGATCGCCGCGCGCAGCCGGCGCTGGTACCCGGCGTGGAGCACGTCGAAGAGCCGCGGCACCGAGCCGACCACCGTCGGCTCGAACGCGCGCAGCTCCTCCATCAGGTGCGCACCGCCGCGCGAGAACGCGATCGTCGCGCCATGCACGAGCAGCCCGGGCAGGAACATGCGCTCGGAGAGGTGCGACAGCGGCTGGAACGACAGGTGGCGCGCCGGCTGGCCCGCGCCGTACGTCGCGACCATGGCGTGGAACGTCGCGTACGTCCGCATCGCGCCCCGCGGCTGCCCCGTGCTGCCGCTGGTGAACAGGACGGCGTACAGCTCGTCCTCGCGCTGCGGCTCCGGCGGCGGCACGTCCGTCGCCGCGAGGCGCCGCCCCTCCGCGATCAGGTCCTCGAACCGCACGCGCGCGCCATCCGCCGGCGTGAACGGCGCCGCCGCATCGCACACCACGAAGAGGCGCGCCGCCGGCCACAGCGCGACGAGGCGCTCGACGTCGCCCGCTTCACACACGACGCACGCCGGGCGCGCGAGCGCGAGGATCTGGCGCGCGCGCTCGTCGCCGTCCTCGGGCGCCATCGGCACCGAGACGTAGCCGCGCGCCAGGATCGCCTGATCGGCGACGATCCACTCGGGCCGGTTGCGGGTGCACACCGCGACGAAGACGCGGCCGTCGGTGCGCGAGGCCGGGTCGCGCTCGAGGCGCGCCGCGAGCGCGCGGCCCAGCGCCACCGACCGCGACCACACCTCGCCGTAGGTCGTGGGCGCCGGCTCGACGAAGAGCGTGTGATCGCGATGGAGCGCGAACGCCCGTCGCATCGTGCCCGCCAGCGTCGGCGCGAACAGCTCGGCGGCGACGATCTCGCAGCGGCGGATGTCGAGGGCGGCCGTGGTCCCGGCCGGCGCGTGCAGCGTGATGCGCACGTGGCGGGCCACGCGCAGCGCGGGCGCGTCCAGCCAGACTCGGTGTGCGCCCGGCGCGTCGAGCACCTGCGTGTGGATCGTGCCGGCCGGCGGCGGCTCGCCGGCGGGGGTCGCGAACGTGAAGGCCGCGACGGTCACGCGGCACCCCGCCGGCACCTCGGCGAGGTCGACGTGGATCGCCTCGACGTACATCGCGGTGCCGAGATCGATCTCCCACCAGGGCGCCGCCTCGCGCTCGGTGCGCACCATGACGTCCGCGGCGCCGCGCGCGAGCGTCTCGGCGCAGCGGGTGGACTGCCGCGTGTACCGGTGAAACGCGGCGTCGCGCAGCGGGATCGTCTCCTCGCCGCCGTCGAGCGCGCGCACGAGCGACGGTCGCCAGCTCAACGCCGCGTCGCGCGCGGGCTGCGTCCAGCTGACGACCGGCACCGGCGTCACATGAACCACCCCGTCGCGATCATGGCCAGCGCCACCACCGGCGCCAGCGCGACGGCGCACCCCGCTGCGTAGTCGCGGAGTCGGACCTCGGTGATCGCCAGCGCGTACGACAGCGGTGCGTTGAACCACACGACGAGGCGCATCACGAGGACGGCGCGGAACGGGCGGTGCTCGATCTGATCGAAGGCGCGCGCCACCCAGCGGTACTTCGGCCGCTTGGGCTCCGACACCGCGCGGCGCAGGAGCCGCGCCATCACGAACGGCGCGATCACGGCGAGCAAGCCGCCGCCATACCCGACGAGGAAGCCGACGTACGGCCCGAACGCCAGCCGGCCGCCGATGACGAACACCATGCCGGGCACGCCGAAGAACGCGCCGGCGACGAACGCGGCCACGAAGATGAGGGGCGCCGCCGGCCCGAGCGAGTCGAGCCAGTCCTTCACCGCGGTCGGCGTCATGTTGCCGGTGCGCCACAGATAGATCCCGCCGGCGAAGCTCGCGGCGACGAGCACGCCGAGGAGGAGGCGCCAGGCGAGACGGGAGCGCGGCACGGAGCGTTCAGTCCGGCGTCAACGCGAGCACGATGATGAACGACGCCTCGGTCGCCTCGCCGTCGGCGTCCCGGGGAACTGAGAACACCCACGACGTCATCTGGCCCTCCACGCACCGGCTGAAGTCGAGGGTCATCGCCGTCACCTTGGCGCGGATCGTGCGCCCGGTGTGGCCGACGGCGAACGCGAGCTCCGCTCTTTCCCGCAGGGTCGGGTCCTTCTTCAGCTCGTGCTTGTAGCAACGCTTGAGCCCGGCCATGTACACCGTCTGGATCTTGCGCAGCGTGTCGTCGACGGCGAGCGAGGTGTCGTCGAGCGCCTTCTTGCCGGCGACGGCGATCCGTCCCATCGGCGTCGGCGTCGCGTTGTGTTCGCGATCGCGCGCGGCCTCGACCTGTTCCGCGAGATCGCTGCCGGGCGCCCGCTTCGACAGGTCGCCCTCGCCCACGCCCTCTCTGCCCTCCGAGGCGACGAGCACGTCGACCCACGCTGAGTCCTCCTGGAACGCCACCGCGTCGATGCGCTTCCGCGCCTCCGCCTCCGCTGCGGCCTCCGCGGGATCCCGCGTCGGCGCCTTGTCCAGCTCGTCTCGCTCCGGGGCGAAGGCGAGCTCGATGCCGCTCATGAGCTGGACGTCGGGGAAGAGCACGTTGCCCTTGGCGTCGTGGCGGACCGCGGCGACCGCGGCGACGAGGTCGCCGCTCGACACCGCGTCGTCGGCGATCACGTAGATCGTCTGCAGGCTCTCGGGGCGCGCTCGACCACCCCACCTCCGCTCGACGATCTCCGCGAGGTCGTCGCGCAGCTTCGTCGGCCAGGTGCCATCGGTCGACAGGCGCAGGTCGAGACGTGGATCGGCCAGCGTCCCCTCGAGCCGCGACAGCGACACGACGAGGACGCGGTCGGGGAGCAGCGCCACCACGAGGCCGAGCGGCGCCTGATCGGGAGGCTGCCCGGGCGACGAGCCAGCCATGGAGGGCGCCTGTGACGGCACCGTCACTGGCACGGCGCCCGGTCCCTCCGGGGTGCGGACGATGAACGCGACGCGATGCTGGCCGGCCGCGCGGAACGTGCGCGCGACCTGCTGCGCGAGCTTCGATGGCAACTCCGGATCGATGACGACGAGGACGGCCTCTGACTTCGTGGCCTCAGGCAGTCTGGCCTGCATCGTCGCGAGCTGCTCGAGCCGGCTGATGCGCGTGCCCGTGCTGCCACCCATGAGCTCGGCGGGGTCGACCTGACCGCCGTCGACCGCGGCGGCGCGCTCACCCTCGAAGACGACCGCCGTCTTGGTCACGACCACCGTCGGCCCGGTGGGCACGGGCTCGGCCCGCACGCCTGGAGGGAGCGCCGGCGCCGCGCCAACCTTCAGCGCGTCGCTCGCCGCCGCCGCCGCGGTCGTCGTCGTCGTCGTCGTCGTCGTCGCGGGACCGGCGCTCGGTTGTGGCGCCGCGCCGGTGGCGCCGCTGTCCTTTTTTCCGCACGCGGTCAGCGCGAGACAAGCCAGTGCGACACGAGCCCAGGGACGCATCCTCTGAAGGTACTCGATCTGCGAGCCGCTCAGCGGATGTCGTCGGGATCGTCGAGCGCGGCGAGGTCCACCCTGGCGCCGAGCGGCGCGAAGACGTCCCTCGCGCGCTCGCGGGCGGCGGCGGCGGCCTCCGGCCGGCCGGCGCGATCGTGGAGCCTCGCCGCCGCCGCGTCGAGGCGTGCCTTCTCGAACGCGTCGGCGTCGGCGCACAGCCGCGTCGCCTCGGCGAGGCTCGCCTCGGCCGCCGCGAGATCGCCGGTGCGCGCATCGAGCTGCGCGATGATGCGCAGCCCGATCGCGACGTCCACGCTGTTGGCGGCGGCGCGGGCGAGCGCGATCGACTGCTCGATCGCCGCGCGCGCGCTGGCGTCGTCGCCGCGTCGCGCCGCCAGGCGGGCGAGGAACTGGTAGGACTCGGTCAGGATCCGCTTGCCGCCCACCGACTCGAGCACGCGGATGCCTTCCTGGAGCCGCATCGTCGCGCGCTCCAGGTCGCCCTGCTCGAGGTGGTAGCCGGCGAGGTTCGACAGCGCGAGGCCGGTCGTCGGCCGCGCCCCGGCGCGCCGGCACAGCGCGAGCGCGCGTTCGGTGTGCTCGATCGCGAGCGCCAGCTCGCCCAGGTTGCCGAGCACGACGCCCAGGTTGATGTGCGCGGTCACCTGCGCCTGCAGGTCGCCCAGCTCGAGCGCGATGTCGAGGTTGCGCTGGTTGCATCGCCGCTGATCGTCCCAGCGTCCGGCCCGCATGTACGCGCCGCCGAGCCGCGACAGCGCCTGCGCGAGCTCGCGCTTGTGCGGCGTGTGCTCGAGGAGCTCGACCGCGCGCTCGCAGTACGCGAGCCCGACCGGGTCGGCGTTCGACAGCTGGTACGTCCGCACCCAGCCGAGCCAGCCGAAGAGCAACGCAGCCTGCCGCGGATCGCGGCGCGCCGCCGGCGTGAGCTCACCGCCCGGCGCGAGCAGGGCCAGGCCGCGCTCGTAGTGCTCGATCGCGGCGGCGTGCTCGGCGCGCCCGCTCGCGACCTGGCCGCGGCGGAAGGCGAGCCGCGCCTGCGCGACGTCGTCGTCGATCGGCGTCCGCGCGACCGCGGCCGCGTAGGCCTCGTCGGCGGCCTCGAGCGTGTCGGCCTCGAACGCCGCCTCGCCGAGCCGCTCGAGCAGCACCGGGTCACCTGCGCCGCCCGCGAGCTCGCGCGCGCGGCGCAGCGCGCCGTAGGCCTGGTGGTACGCGAAGAGCTCGAGGCTACGCAGGCCGGCGGTCCGCCACGCCGCGGCGGCGCCGGCGGTGTCGCCGCCGAGCTCGCGGTGATGGGCGAGCGCCCAGAGCAAGTCCGGGTCGCTGGCCGCCGCGCCGCGCACGCTCGCGGTCACCGGCGTCACCGGGGTGTTCGGGCTGATCATCCCCTCCATGTGAGCGCCGAGCCACCGCGCGACCGCCGCGTGCGCCTGCCGCCGCTCGCGCGGCGCGAGCCGCTGGTAGGCGACGTCGCGCACCAGCGCGTGCGCGAGCTCGTAGCGGTCGTCGTCGGGACCACTCGGCGGCGCCGGGTAGGCGAGGGCGCGGCGCTCCAGCTCGGCGAGCGCCGCGTCGAGCTCGGTGTCGCCGACCGGGGCGGGCATCGCGACCCGCGCCGCCTCGCGCCAGAACGCGCGCCCGACCACCGCCGCCGCTGCCAGCAGATCGGAGGCGACGGGCGACAGGCGCTCGAGGCGCGCCTGCACCGCCGCCTCCACGGTCTCGGGGAGCGCGCCGGTGGCGTCGCCGCGCTCGACCAGCTCGCGCGCGAGCTCCTCGACGAAGAAGGGATTGCCGCCGGCGCGCGCGACCACGTTCGCCAGCGCCTCGTCGCTCGCCGCCGGCGCCGCCTCGCGCGCCACGCGCAGCGCGGTGGCGTCGTCGAGCGGGCCGAGCTCGATCACCTCGGCCCCGCCGAGCTCGACCGCCTCGCGCGTGAACACGACGACGAGCACCGGCAGCGCGTCGAGCGTCGTGGCCAGCTCGGCGACGAGCGCGCGCGACACCTCGTCGGCCCACTGCAGGTCGTCGAAGAGGATCGCGACCGGCCGGCGCGACGCGCGCTCGTCGAGCCAGGCCCGCGCCGCCGCCAGCGTGTCCTTGCGGCTCGCGCCTCGTGGCAGGCGCGACGCTGCGTCGAACCAGTCGGGGCTCGCGCTGCGCACCAGCGACAGGGCCGCCGCCTCGCCCAGCGGCGCCGCGCACGCGACCAGCCACTCGACCTCGCGCCGCTCGGCGACCCGCGCGACGAAGCTCTCGCGCAGGCGCGTCTTGCCCAGGCCGTGACCGCCGCGCACCTCGACGACGCGTGGCGCACGCTGCTCGAAGCACGTGCGCGCGATCGCCTCGAGCCGCGCCAGCTCACGCGCGCGCGCCACGTTGCCCGTCGCCGCCGTCGACACGCGCGCGTCGCCGGTGACGCGCATCGCGCGCAGGCCGCCGACCTCGCCGGCCGGCGACACGTCGACGTGGCCGGCGACCTGGCGCGACGCCGCCGCCGACAGCCACACCTGCCCGGGCGCCGCCGCGAACGCGAGCGCGTCCGCCGTGCGGGCGACGTCGCGCGGCACGCCCGCCAGCGCCGGCCCGCCCGCGTCGGGGCGCACCATCACGCGCCGCGTGTCGATGCCGGCGCGCCCGCGCTTGTGCGTCGCGAGGAGCCGCTGCGCCGCCCGCACCGCGCGCGTCGCGTCGTCGCCGAGCGCCGTCGGCACGCCGAACAGCGCCGTCACCGAGCCGGAGCCGAGCGTCACCGGCCAGCCGCCGAGATCGACGACCGCGTGCTCGAGAGCGTCGCCGGTGACGTGATCGGGCGTGCCCAGCGTCTCGGCCGCGTCCATCGTCTCGGGGCCCGTGGACTCGTCGGTGAAGAACGTGAGCACCGTCGCGACCCGTGGCTCGACCCGCCGGCGGATCGTCCCCACCGTCGCCACGTCGGCCGTCGCCGCCGGCATGCTCGCCGACGACGACGCGGCGCTCTCGTCGGCCGTCTCGCGCAGCGCCCCGGCGAGCCCCTCGGCCAGCGCCGTCGGCGCATGCAACCGCTCCGCCGGCTCCGACGCGAGCCCGGCGCGCAGCACGCGCTCGAGCGCGGCGTGACGCGCACCCGACGCGATCTCCGGTGGCAGCGGCGGCGCCGGCTCGCGATCGAGCGCCAGGCGCGCGGCCTGGCGCATCGAGTGCAGGAGGAAAGGGGTCGTCCCCGCGATGAGCTCGTAGGCGACGACCGTCGCGGAGTACACGTCGGCGCGTCCGTCGCAGGGCTCGCCGCGCAGGAGCTCGGGCGCGGTGTACGCGGGCGTGCCGACGACCATGCCGTCGCCTTCCCCCGCGATCGCCGCCACGCCGAAATCGGTGAGCACGACGCGACCGTCGTCGACCATCACGTTGTCGGGCTTGATGTCGCGGTGGAGCACGCCGGCGGCGTGCGCCGCGCCGAGCGCCGCGCACAGCTGCGAGACCATGTCGACGATCGCCTCGAGCGTGAGCGGCGGCGCCTCCCCGGCGCGGATCGCGCGCTGCAGCTGGCGCAGGCTGCGACCGGGCACCCGCGCCATCGTCACGAACAGGTGATCCTCGTGCTGCCCGAGATCGTGCACGCGGCAGACGTTGGGATGGGACACCCGGCGCGCCAGGCGCACCTCGCTGCGCAGGCGCTTGCGGTACGCGCTGTCGCTCGACAGCTCCTTGCGCAGCAGCTTGAGCGCGATGTCCTCCTCGAGATCGAGATCGTGGACCGCGTACACCTCGCCCATGCCGCCGCGGCCGAGCAGCGCGCCGACCTCGTAGCGCGACGCGAGCACGGCCCCGGGCGCGAGGACCGTCTCGGGTCCGCCCGTGGACGCCGTGGCGCGGGGCGCCTCGGTCGGTGCGCTGTCGTCGACCGGCACCCCTCGATGATAACCGGGTACGCTCGTCGCGATGACACCGCGAGCGACGTTCGTGGCGCGCTACGGTCCGTGGGCGGTGGTGACGGGGGCGTCGTCGGGCATCGGCGCCGAGTTCGCGCGACAGCTCGCCGTGCGCGGCCTGTCGCTCGTCCTGGTCGCGCGCCGCCGCGATCGCCTCGAGGAGCTAGGTGCGGAGCTCTTCGCGCAGCACGGCGTCGACGTGCGCATCGTGACCTGCGATCTCTCCGACGCGCGCGGCCCGACCCAGGTGCTCGACGAGGTCGCGGCGCTCGACGTGGGCCTCCTCATCAACAACGCCGGCGTCGGGCTCAAGGGGCGCCTCGTCGACATCGACCCCGCGGTGATGCGACGTCTGGTGGAGGTCAACTGTCAGGCGCCGCTCGCGCTCGCCCACGGCTTCGGTCGGCGCCTCGTCGAGCGCCGGCGCGGCGGCATGGTGATCGTCGCATCCACCGGCGGCTTCCAGGGGCTGCCGTGGAGCGCCGCGTACGGCGCGAGCAAGGGCTTCGACCTCCTGCTCGGTGAGGCGCTCGCGGTGGAGCTCGCCCCCGACGGCGTCGACGTGCTCACGCTCGCGCCCGGCGGCACCGACACCGAGGGGCCGATGAACACCGGCGTCGACCCCGCGCGTGTGCCGGTTCGCATGATGTCGGTCGGGCCGGTGGTGCGCGCCGCGCTCGACAGCCTGGGACGGCGAACCCTGGTGATCCCCGGCGCCGGGAATCGCGCGGCCGCGTGGGCGGTTCGACTCGTCCCCCGTGCGATCGCCGCGCGTGCGGCGGGTCGCATCATGCGACGCGTGATCAGCTAGATCCGCCGCGACAAGAACTGACAACTCCGGCGCCGCCGTCGTGCGTTTGGCACCACATGCCCAGACGCCGCCTCGCCGCACTTCTCCTCATCGCCTCCACCCTGTTCGCCGCCTGCGCCGCCGGCGGCACCGACGACACCCGCAAGGCTGCGTCGGCGGAGGGCCGCTACCGGAACCAGGGCGCCCTCGCCGGCGACCAGCTGGTCACCACCGAGCGCGCCGTGGCCTTCGCGCCACAGCCTCCGGCGACCGACGCCCCGAACCGACCGACGGTGCGTGGCGGTCTCGACGGCGCGCCCGTCGACAACCGCAAGATCGTCCGCACCGGCCACCTCGACCTCGTGGTCACGACGTACGACGCCGCGCGCGATCAGATCGACGCGATCGTCACCGCCGCTGGCGGCTTCGTCGACTCGACGCGCGTGAGCCGCAGCGAGGGCCAGGTCAGCGCGGCGACGATCGTCGTGCGCGTCCCCGCCGCCGGCTTCGGCGACCTCCTCCCCCGGCTGCGCGCGCTCGGTGACGTCCAGCAGGAGTCGACCGACGCCGCCGACATCACCGCCGAGTACGTCGACACCTCGGCGCGCCTCGCCGCCGCCCGCGCTCTCGAGAAGCGCCTCGTCGAGCTCGCCGGCACGCGCACCGGCACCGTCGCCGAGGTGCTCGAGGTCGAGCGTGAGCTCGCCCGCGTGCGCGGCGAGATCGAGCAGCTCGAGGGGCAGATGCGCGTGTGGAACGACCAGGTCTCGCTCTCGACGCTCACCATCACGCTGTCGACGACACGGCCGGAGATCGCGGCCCCCGCCGACCCCGGCTTCGGCGAGCGCGTCTCGGCCGCCTGGAACGACTCGATCGCCGCGCTCGGTCAGGCCGCGCAGGGCCTCTCGCTCGCCCTCATCGCGCTCCTGCCGTGGCTGCCGCTCTTGCTCCCCGCCGCCTTCTTCGGCGTCCGCTTCCTGCGCCGCCGCGTCCGCCTCCCCCGGGCGTTCGTGTACATGCCGGTCGATCATAGTAAGGTGACGCCCGATGTCCGCCATGCAGCGCCTGGAGAAGCTCCTCTACCGTCAGGTCAAGGAGACGTGCGAGCGCCATGAGCTGCTCGCCCACGGCGACCGCATCATGGTCGCGATGTCGGGCGGCAAGGACAGCTACACGCTGTTCCACCTCTTGACCCGGCTCGTCCCGCGCCTGCCGTTCAAGGTCGAGCTGGTCGCGGTCCACCTCGATCAGGTCCAGCCCGGCTACGACGGCGCCGGGCTGCGCCGCTGGCTCGAGGCGACGGGCTGGCCGTTCGAGATCCTGCGCGAGGACACCTACTCGGTCGTCACCTCGCACCTCGACAGCGCGCAGACCTACTGCTCGCTGTGCTCGCGCCTGCGGCGCGGCATCCTCTACACCGCCGCCGAGCGCCTCGGGTGCAACAAGATCGCGCTCGGCCACCACCGCGACGACTCGCTCGAGACCTTCCTGCTCAACCTGTTCTACAGCGGCAAGCTCCAGGCGATGCCGGCGCGCTACCGCACCGACGACGATCGCTTCGACGTGATCCGCCCGATGATCGAGTGCGCCGAGCAGGAGATCGCGACCCTCGCCGCCGAGCTCGCGTTCCCGATCATCCCCTGCAACCTGTGCGGCTCGCAGGAGGGCCTGAAGCGCGACGCGATGACCCGCCTGCTCGCCGACCTCGAGCGCGACAACCCCCACGTCCGCTCGATCATGCTCTCCGCGATCTCCAACGTCCGCCCCTCGCACCTCCTCGATCGCGACGTCGCGCGCGCCTGGGCCGAGCGCGCGCCCGATATCCGCCCGGCGACCGCGCCCGAGCCCCGCCCCGTGCGCCACGCCGCCCTGCCGGCGGTTGCCGGCGACGGACGCGCCCGCGTTCACCTGAACGTCGTAGAATCGGACGCGTGACGCCTGCGCGGGTGATGCTGCTCCTGTTCCTCGCCGCATGCGGCGGCGGTGACGGAGGTGGCGACAGCGGCGATGTCGACGCAGGAGACGACCCCGATGGCCCGCCGATGGACTGCGTCTGCCCGGACGGTCCCGCGATGAACCCGCTCGACGGCATCGGCCAGGTGACGCTGGTCGGCAGCGGCTACATGTTCACCGAGGGACCTCAGTGGCGTCCGTCCGCCGACGAGTTCGTGTTCAGCGACATCCCCGCCAACACGATCTACCGGTGGAGCGAAGGGGCCGGCGCGCCGACGGTGTTCCGCACGCCTTCCGGCAACGCCAACGGGCTCGCCGTCGACACCACCGGCGCCGTGCTGCTCGCGTGCGAGCACGGCAACCGCCGCGTGTCACGCGGCGACGGCGCGTCGCCCGCCACCGTCGTCGACCGCTTCGAGGGCATGCGCCTCAACTCGCCCAATGACCTGACCGTCGGTCAGGACGGCACGATCTACTTCACCGACCCGCCGTACGGCATCAACGACGCGCAGCGCGAGCTGTCGTTCATGGGCGTCTTCCGCGTCACCCCGAGCGGCACGATCACCGCCGAGTACCGCGGCGCCCTGTCCGAGCGCCCCAACGGCATCGCGCTGTGGCCGTTCGCGCCGCCGCGCCTGTACGTCGGCGACTCGGAGGCGAGCACGGTGCACGTCTTCGACGTCGCCACCAACGGCACGCTGTCGAACCGCCGCCTCTTCGTGAACACGGCGGGGACGCCCGACGGCATGGCGATCGACACCTCCGGCAACCTCTTCGTCGCGACGTCGGCTGGCGTGCAGGTGTTCTCGCCGTCGGGCGCGTCGTGGGGGACGATCAGCGTCCCGATGCAGCCGTCGAACGTGGCGTTCGGCGGCGCCGACTCGCAGACGCTCCTCATCACCGCCCGCACGGCGGTGTACCGGGTGCGCCTCGCCAACCCGGGCTGGCCGAGGTTCTGAAGATGCTCCGGATCCTCCACGTCCCGCTCGTGCTGGCGCTCGCCGCCGGCTCCGCCGCCGCGCAGCCGGTCACCGAGGCGCAGGCGAAGGCGGTCGCGGACGTCGCCGTCGGCGAGCTGAAGCGCACCGACGTCGTCCCGCACCAGACGATCTTCGCGTCGATCGTCGCCGGCTACCACGGCGACGTCGCCGGTGTCGGCGAGCTGCGCGTCGGCTACGGCAAAGGACGCTACAAGCGCAACCTCGTCCTGCCCACCGTCACGATGTGGCGCCTCTCCGCCGCCGTGCGCGGCGCCTACGGACGCACCGACTCCGTCGCCGCGTCGCTCCTCGGCGGCTGGGGCAAGGTGAGCCTCCTCGGCGTCACGCTCGAGGCCGGCGTCGACGCGCACCTCGCGCCCGGCGACGTCGCGCTCGGCCCCATCGCCACTCTCGGCCTGCGCGTCGGCCCGGTCGGCCTGCACACGACCGTGTGGACGCACCTGACCGGCGACGAGACCGAGGGCGGCTTCACCGTCGGCCTCGGCTACTCGCTCCGCGACTTCAAGAGCCCGGGCGACGTCGCGAAGGAGCGCGCCGAGGAAGAGCTGAGGTCCCGCGGCCTCCCGCTGCCCTGATCACCACGGTTCAGCGCTGGCAGTCGAAGGTCAGCTCGATCGGCGGCCCGTGGTCGATCACCTCGAAGTCCTCGACGTCGAGCGCGCCCAGGTCGCGCGGGCCGAGGAGGCCGTCCCACTTCGCCGTCGTGCGCGTGTCGGCGGCGGCGGTGAGCGCGATGTTGCCGCCGTCGGCGTGGTACATGCCGTAGCGCTGGAGCGCGCGGGCGACGACGCGCGCGCCCTCGCTGGGCAGGCTCTCGAGCGGGTAGTCGGCGCGCAGCCGCAGGTGCACGCCGTAGTACGGCGCGTTCGCGCCGCCGGTGGTGTTGGTGCCGTGCGTCGCCGGCGGCACGAAGCCGACCTGCGGACGGTTGTTGGGGAGGATGAAGCGGATCGCGTGGTCGATCGTGCCCGCCGCGACCTCGTCGGCGGTGAACAGCAACGGCGCGATCGGGAAGCCGGCGGCGTCGGCGCTCGTGCACTGGAGGCCGCGGCCCTCGGGGCCGTACACGCGGCTCGTGTCCCACACCGCGAGGCAACCGCCGTCGAAGCGCGCGCCGACGATGTTGGCGCGCCACATCTCGTACAGACGCCGCTCGTCGGGCGCCCACACGATCAGGTGGCAGTCGCCGTCGCCGGTGCACTCGTAGCCGCTCTCACCCTCGAGGTTACCGCCGGGCGGCACCGGCATCGGCACGTGGTCGCAGTCGGGCGAGTAGAAGTCGTTCGTCGTCTCGAACGTGCGCTTCTCCGGGCTCGCGCCGTCGACGCGCAGCACCTCGATCGAGAAGTCGATCTGGAAGAGGTCGCCGTTGCCCCAGCCGCCGGCGGCGCGCAGCGAGCTGATGACCGCCGCGGAGTTGCTGGCCGGCGTGGCGCCGCTCACGTCCTGATCCCAGAACGCGCCCCGGGGGAAGTAGGGCCCTCCCGGGCCGAGGGGCGGCCCGTCGTCGTCGCCGCCGCCGTCATCACCACCACCACACGCCGCCGCCATCACGACGAGCACGATCGTCGCCACCGTGATTCGCATTCGACGAGAGTAACAGTTGTACGCTCCTGGTCGGTGACCAACGCCACGGCCCACCTCGCGACGCTCCTCGTCAGCTGCCCCGATCGCAAGGGCCTCGTCGCCTCGCTCGCGCAGACGCTCTACGGTCACGGCGCCAACATCCTCGACGCCGACCAGCACACCGACGTGCTCGCCGGCATGTTCTTCCAGCGCATCCGCTTCGATCTGTCGAGCCTCACCACCGACCGCATCGCGCTCGAGGCCGCGATCCGCGAGGTCGCCGGCCGCTTCGGCATGTCGTGGCGTCTGGCCTGGGGGCACGAGCGCAAGCGGGTCGCGATCCTGGTCTCGCGCTACGACCACTGTCTCTACGATCTGCTGCTGCGCCACCGCGCCGGCGAGCTCGAGTGCGACGTCGTCGCCGTGCTGTCCAACCACGCCGATCTCGCGCCGATCGCGGCGCAGTTCGGCATACCGTTTCAGCAGCATCGGGCGAAGGACGAGGACGCGATCCAGGCGCAGCTCGAATCCGCGCGCGTCGACACGATCGTGCTCGCTCGTTACATGCAGATCCTCTCGTCGATGTTCGTCGCCCGCTGGCCGGCGCGGATCGTCAACATCCATCACTCCTTCCTGCCCGCGTTCGTGGGCGCCGATCCATACCGGCGCGCCTACGAACGCGGCGTGAAGCTCGTGGGTGCGACCGCGCACTACGTCACCGACGAGCTCGACGAGGGACCGATCATCGATCAAGCGGTGGTGCGCTGTACACATCGCGACACCGTCGACGATCTGGTGCGTAAGGGGCGTGACCTCGAGAAGGTCGTGCTCGCGCAAGCCCTGCGCTGGCACCTGCAAGATCGCGTGCTCGTCTACGCCGGCAAGACCGTCGTCCTGGAGTAGAGTGTTCCCCGATGAAGGGGACCATCGCATCGCTCGCGGTGCTGCTGTCGTTCGTGTCGCTTTCGTGTGCGTCGTGCGTCGGCAAGATCGCCGGCGGTGACGACGTCGCGGGAGACGACGACGGCAACCAGCCACCACTCGATCCCAACCTGCGGGTGCAGCTCGTGCCGGCCGCCGGCCAGAGCGGCATGCAGGTCGTCAACTTCGCCGTGCCGCTGCAACCGGGCATGGCGACCTCACCCGACGTGCGCGTCGCGTCGGCCGGCACCAACCTCCCGACCTATCGCCGTGGCCTCGGCGCGTACGACGATGGCTCGCTGCGCGCGATCCAGATCCAGGTCGAGCTCGAGCTCTCCGGACCGACGACGCTCGACCTCGAGGTCGGCGCCGACGGCGGCGGCGATCGCCCCGCGGTCGACGTCGCGACCACGCTGGTCACCGCCGACGGCACCCAGGGCCCCAAGGTGTGGGCGCTCCTGCCGCCGGCGTGGATGGCGGCGACCGGCGTGTTCGGCGCGATCGTCCCGCGATCGGAGATGGCGGGCACGCCGCTCGACGCGTTCGGCGGCGTCTGCGACTACGAGCGCTGGAACACCGAGATGTTCCTGGCGCAGCAGTCGAGCCGCGACGTGTGGCTCTTCGATCGCGTCACCGCGATGTACCGCGGATACGCGATCACCGGCGACGCCGCGCCGCTCTCGTCGGCGTATCGCGAGGCCGCGATCTACCGGGCCGGCCTCACCGGCGACGGCGCGTCGACGCGCATCGGCGTGCCCGGCGCCGCCGACGATCTCAAGTACCACTACGCGCAGGGCATGGCGCTCCACTGGCTGCTCACCGGTGACGATCGCTTCCGCGAGGGCGCCGAGGACGTCGCCGCGCGCGCGCACGCGCTGTGGACCGATCCCGGCTACGGCGGCGGCGCGGACTTCTGGACCGAGCGCCACGCCGGCTTCGCGCTGCTCGCGTACGAGTGGGCGGCCGCGGTGTCCGACGATCAGGGCGCGATGTTCCGCGGCTGGGCCGACGAGGCGGTCGACGCGTACCTCGCGATGCAGCGGTCGTGGCCGACGAGCTGGACCGATCCCGAGGCGCGCTGCTTCGCGCACACCGCCGACGCGCACGGCGAGGGCTACGGCTACGCCGGCTGCTCGCCGTGGATGAGCGCGATCCTCGCCGACGGCCTCGAGACCCACGCCCAGCGTCACGGCGGCGCGCGCGCGGCCGAGGTGCGCACGGCGCTCGTGCGCCTCGGGCGGATCATCGCGCGCGACGGCCGCGACGGCACCGGCAAGCCCTACTACTGGATGGGCCTCGGCCGCGCCGGCGAGGTCGACGCGTACGACGAGCACTGGGGCGAGTCGGCGTACCTCGTCGCGATGGCCTGGCACCACAGCGGCCGCAGCGACGCGGCGCTCCGGACCGCGGCCGAAGAGCTCATGGCCGGGCTGCGCGAGCGCGGTGAGGCCGGCCAGCTCCGCAGCTTCAACTGGCAGTGCCGCTCGGCCGTCCAGGCCCCGGCCTACCTCCGCTGACGCGGGCCGCTCCAGCGGCCAGCCCCGTGCCCGTGCCCGTGCCCGTGCCCGATCTGAAGATCACGGCGGTGTGTTAGGACCGTCGGGTTGTGAGCGGTGATCGCAGCGGCACGGGCGGGCAGGAGAAGCTGTTCGGCGGCGGGGACGCGCCGGCGGACGCGATCGTCCTCGACGGCACGCTCGCGCGCATCGTCTACCGCCACCCCGACAGCGGCTTCACCGTCGCCCGCATCCACACCACCGAGGGCGGCGAGGCGACCGCCGTCGGCGAGCTGTGGGGCATCCCCGAGGGCACGCCGATCCGCCTGCGCGGCGCGTGGGTGGACGATCGTCGCTTCGGTCGCCAGCTCAAGGTCGCCGGTTATCAGGTCCGCTCGCCCGAGACGCTGGTCGGCATCGAGAAGTTCCTGGGCGGCGGCATCATCCCCGGCATCGGCCCGGAGCTCGCGCGCCGCATGGTCGCGAAGTTCGGCCCGCGCACGCTCGAGATCGTCGAGCGCGAGCCCGAGCGCCTCACCGAGGTCGAGGGCATCGGCGCCGGCCGCGCCGCCAAGATCTCGGCGGCGTTCGCCGAGCACCGCCACGTCCAGGACGTGATGGTGTTCCTGCGCGGTCACGGCGTCACCGCCGCGTTCGCCGGCCGCATCGTGCGCAAGTACGGCAAGGACGCCGTGCGCGTCGTGCGCGAGAACCCGTACCGGCTCACCGAGGTGTGGGGCATCGGCTTTCGCACCGCCGATTCGATCGCCGAGAAGCTCGGCGTCGCGCGCGACGCGCCCGAGCGCCTGCAGGCCGGGCTGGTGTTCGTCCTCGGCAGCGAGGTCGAGGACGGGCACACCCACGTCCCCGAGAACGCCCTGTTCGATCGCGGCGCCGAGATCCTCGGCGTCGCGCGCGAGAAGCTCTTGCCCGCGCTCGAGACGCTCGAGCGCGGAGGCACGGTGATGCGCGAGGTGCTGGGTGATCGCGGCCGCACGGCGTCGCTCGCGACCGTCACGCAGCTCGAGATCGAGGCCGCCGCCGCGTTCGCGGAGCTGTGCCGCACGCCGGCGCGCCTGGTCGCGCTCGACATCGAGCAGGCCGTCGCCGAGGTCGAGGTCGCCGCCGATCTCCAGCTCGCGCCGCAGCAGAAGAAGGCGGTGGTCGCGGCCGCTGTCGACAAGTGTGTCGTCGTCACCGGTGGTCCCGGCGTCGGCAAGACCACGATCATCCGCGCCGTGGTCGAGCTCGCCCGCCGCATGCGCCGCCGCTTCTCGCTCGCCGCGCCCACCGGCCGCGCCGCCAAGCGCCTCGCCGAGTCGACCGGTCAGGAGGCGGTCACGCTCCACCGCCTGCTCGAGTACAACCCGCAGTCGGGCGCGTTCCAGCGCGACGAGGACAACCCGCTCGACGCCGACCTCGTCGTCGTCGACGAGTGCTCGATGGTCGATCTCGCGCTCTTCCGCGCCCTCGTCGTCGCCTTGCCGGCACGCACCCAGCTCGTGCTCGTCGGCGACGTCGATCAGCTGCCGTCGGTCGGCGCCGGCGCCGTGCTCGCCGACGTGATCGCGTCGGGCGCGGCCACCGTCGTCCGCCTGACCGAGATCTTCCGCCAGGCCGCGCAGTCGAAGATCGTCACCAGCGCGCACCTCATCAACCAGGGCCAGCTCCCCGAGCTCGACAGCGCTCCGGGCGCGAGCGACTTCTACTTCGTCGGGCGCGACGAGCCGGTGGCGGCGCGCGACACCGTCGTCGAGATGGTCGCCGAGCGCATCCCGGCGCGCTTCGGCTTCGATCGCATGACCGGCGTGCAGGTGCTCGCGCCCATGCACCGGGGCGAGCTCGGCACCACGGCGCTCAACGTCGCGCTCCAGGCCCGCCTCAACCCGCCCGGCGACGACAAGCCCGAGCTGTCGCGTGGCGAGCGCGCCTTTCGCAAGGGCGACAAGGTCATGCAGCTCAAGAACGACTACGACCGGAACGTCTACAACGGCGACATCGGCATCGTCGAGCGCGTCGACCCCGACGCCGGGAAGCTCTGGGTCGCGCTGGGCGATGGCCGCACCGCCGAGTACGAGCGCGCCGACCTCGACCAGCTCGTCCTCGCGTACGCGGTCAGCGTCCACAAGAGCCAGGGCTCCGAGTATCCGGCCGTCGTGATCCCCCTGGCGACCCAGCACTTCATGATGCTCGGCCGGTCGCTCCTGTACACGGCGGTCACCCGGGGCAAGCGCCTGGTCGTGATCGTCGGCTCGCGCCGGGCGGTCGGGATGGCGGTCAAGAACGCGACGGCCCGCGCCCGGTATACCTGGCTGGCGGAGCGCATCCGGGAGGCCACGGCGGCCGAGCCGGGCGGCGACGCGGCGGAGCCGGACGACCTGGACGACATCGACCTGTAAGTCCTGTTCACCCGAGCGAGGGGTCGCGAGGCGTGGCGTGCCGGGGCGAGGAGCCGGGGTCCCGGGCTCCCAGCTGGCTACCCGAGACCTCGGATCGACTGCCATTCCGGGGGATCCCGGTCACGCCGGTGGGGGCGCCGCCTACCCCAGAACGAGCCGTTCCTCAAGCCCCCGGGCTCTACCTTGCCGGCCCCCATGTGGCCTGTCACGGCAGGGTCGCTTCTCGGTGTCGGTTTGCTTGTACTCCCGCCCGAACCGTAATAGTTTGCGATCATTGCGTTTGACGCGACCCGACTTGGCAGGTCGCCCCCTAGTCTCGTTTCGTCTCGAGTCGTCCCTTGGCATCGTCCGATCGCAGGACCCGCATCGCTGTGGTCGTCGCGCTCGTCGCGGCAGGCGTCGCCGTCTTCGTCGGTGCGCGCGTGCTCGGTCGCGACGACGAACACGCAGCATCGTCAGCGAATGCCAGCGAACCGGGTGGAAGCTCCACGGAGACCGGACCCGGCAGCGCGGCTGATCCGTGGGGCGGGCCCGCGTCGGCGCGCCGCATGGCGGGCACCGGGTCGGTCCGGAACCGCAAGGGTGGCCCGCCCGTCCAGGTGACCGGCACGGTGCGTCTCGAGGGGGCGGGCACGCCTGTTGCTGGTGCCGAGGTCGCCTTCATGAACTCGTCAGGCGAGATCACCGCGATCGCGGACGGTTCCGGGCGCTATGCCATCGAGGTCCCCTCGGGAATCTGGTGGAAAGTTCACGCTCGGTCTGACAGCGCTGTCGGACTTCCGGAGCCTTTTCAGGCCACGGAGCCGACGACGCGCGACCTCGAGCTGCGCGCGGTGAGCACGATTCGCGGTCGTGTCGTCGATGCACGCGGCGGCGCGGTGAGCGGTGCGGTCGTGAACCTCGAGATCGAGGCCGGTGCGCGCGCGCTGCTCGAGTCGTCGATGTCGCTGTCGACCGAGACCGAGCGCGACGGCCGCTTCGAGCTGCCCTCGCTGCCGGGCAGCGTCACGCTGCGCGCGTCGCGCGGCATGGCGCAGGGCCTCGCGCAGGCGAGCGTCGGCGACAAGCCGACGACGGTCGAGATCCGGCTCGACGATCCGGTGACCGTGCGCGGCACCGTCGTCGACGCCGAGGGCAACGGCGTCGCGGGGGTCTCGATCACCGCGCTCTCGACGCTGGCCGCGGGCGGCATCAACGAGAAGCAGCGCTTCGACACCAACGCGGTCGGCACCTTCGAGCTGACGATGCCGGCGGGGCACATCCGGCTCGAGGCACGCGGCGGCGGCGGGATGCGCGCGCCGACGTGGGTCGAGTTCCTCGGGTCGGGACAGCGCCGCGAGGGCGTCCGGCTCACGCTCGCCCCCCAGCAGGTGCTGCGGGGCAAGGTCACGACGCCCGACGGGATCGCCGTCGCCGGCGCTCGCGTTCGCCTCATCTCCGCGTCGTCGTACGACGCGGTCACCGCGAGCGACGGCTCGTTCGAGGTCGCCGTCCCCGAGGTCGTCTCGTACCTGGTCAAGGTCAAGCACTCGGCCGGCAACATCGAGCGCCGCGTCGACGCGTGGAACGCCGCGGGAGACGAGTCGTTCACGCTCCTGCCCTTCGGCAGCCTCGAGATCAAGGCGCAGAACGCCGGCGGCGACGTCACGGTCGCGATCGACGCGTTCGTGCCCGCCGACGGCTCCGGCGCGCGTGCGCCCGCCGAGGCGAGCTACAAGGGGCCACCTGCGGGTGTCGTCGTGCCGATGATCGAGCCCGGCACCTACGACCTCACCGTGTCGTCTCCCGGCATGAAGCCGGTCCCGCTGCGCGGCGTCGTCGTGGGCTCCGTGCCCGCCGTCGTGCCCGTCGCGTTCGAGAAGCTGGGTGCGGCCTGGCTGTCGCCCCGTCGCGAGAACCCGACCCGGAGGGCGCAGCCGTGCTGAACGCCGCCCTCTTGCTCCTGCTGCAGACGCTGGGGCTCGTGCTCTTCTTCAACCGCTACATCGCGACGCTCGCGGTGAAGATCCTCAAGCGCAACGTCTTCGAGGATCGCGACCTCGCCTTCGAGCCGACGGTCACCGTCGTGGTCCCGATGTTCAACGAAGGCGCCGGCATCCGGGCGACGCTCGAGAGCCTGCTCGCGGTCGAGTACCCGCGCGACAAGTACGAGATCATCGTCATCGACGACTGCTCGACCGACGACAGCTTCCAGCACGCGCAGGCGATGGTGCGCAAGGCCGGCGGCTGTCTTCGCGTCCTGCGCAACCTGAAGAACATCGGCAAGCGGCGCTCGATCAACCGCGCCGTCCTGCTCTCACGCTCCGAGATCATCGTCTCGGTGGACTCCGACGTCATCGTCGACAAGGCCGCCATCCGCGGCCTGGTCGTGCGCTTCACCAAGCCGGAGATCGCCGCCGTCGGCGGCAAGGTCGACATCGGCAACAAGCACGACAACTGGCTGACGAAGATGCAGGCGGTGAAGTACTGGTACTCGTACCACTCGATCAAGAGCCTCGAGTGGGCGTTCCAGCGCGTCGCCTGCCTCTCGGGCTGCCTGACCGCGTACCGGCGCAGCGTGCTGCTCGAGCTCCACCCGATCCTCGAGCACCGCTCCTTCTGCGGCGTGTCGATCAAGTACGGCGAGGATCGCTTCCTCACCCGCCAGATCATCAAGGCGGGCCACCTGACGACGATGACCCTCGACGCGGTGTGCTGGACGCAGGCGCCGCAGAAGCTCGGCGACTACCTGTCGCAGCAGCTCCGCTGGCGCCGCTCGTTCATCGTCGACTGCTTCGGCGGCCTGTCGCACATGTGGCGGCTGAACCCGATCATCGCCGTGCACTTCTTCTCGCTGTGCATGTTCGTCGTCGCGTACCCGGCGCTGCTCATGAGCTCGATCATGCACGGCACGCTGTTCGCCTTGCTCACCCGGCAGGTCATCATCGCCGCGGTGCTCGGCCTGGTCTACTACTGGAAGGCGAAGCGGCTCGGGCTCGAGGTCGTGCACCCGCTCGCGCTGGTGCCGGCGGCGCTGGTCGTCCCGGTGCTCTACGCGCTCATCACGCCGCTCGCGTTCTTTACCCTCGACTCCGGCAGCTGGGAGACGCGCGATCACGACGACGCCACCAGCGATGATCGCGCGTCGGTCACCGAGGGTGGCGTGGTGGAGCCGGTGACGTCGGTCAACTCGGCGCCGGTCGGGGTCGCGGCCGCGGTCTCGGTCGCCGCCACGGCGCAGGTCGCGCAGGTCGCGAGCGCGACCGGGCGTTTCGAGCTACCGGCGGCCTAGTTGCGAGCGTAGTCTGGAGCCGCCTGGAGCCGCCTGGAGCCGATTAGATGGACGCCCCGATGCCGACCACCGCCAGCCCCCGACCTTCGCGCGCGCGCTTCACGTTCCAGCCGTTGATCGTGAAGACGTACAAGGTCGCCGGCATCGTCGCGCTCGGCGCGATCATGATCGGGCTCATCCTCTACCTCATCAACAACATCTTCTACTTCTTCGACAACTCGTGGGTGCGTCCGGTGATCCTCTCGCCGTCGCACGACAAGGTGCTCGCGGCGACGTCCTCGGTGTCGGAGGCGCAGCAGCGGCTCGACGAGCTGGAGCTGGAGCGGGCGCGTGAGGCGGCGCAGAAGGGCAAGCTCGAGCGCGTGCAGGCCGCGAACGCGGCGTTCATCGCCGAGGCCGGACCGACCGTGGCCGAGGCGGGAAACAGTCTGGCCGCCGTGGGCGCGCGGCGCGAGCTGTTCCAGGCCGAGCTCGACCGCCAGGCGGCGCTCGACGACCTCGCCGTCGCCGAGCGCGAGCTGGCGATCCTCGACGCCGCCATCGCCACCCAGAAGTCGGCCGTCGAGCGCCTCGCGTCGTCGTACTACCTGAAGGCGCGGTCGGGGAAGATCGTCGTCGGCTTCGTGCCGTACGACAACCTGTCGACCGCGCGCCCCGGCACGCCGCTCTATCGCTGTTCGTGGGGCCTGGTGAACTGCCACGAGGTGGGCAAGGTGCTCTCCGTGCTCGACGGCGAGGTCACCGAGCGTCACCCCGACAAGGATCGGATGCTGCGCGGCGTGATGGTGGAGATGTCGCTCACCGAGCCGCGGGCCGGCGAGCACAACGTGCTCTTCGCCGGTTCGAAGCCGTTCTGGATCTTCTGAGCTGAGCCGGATCGGCTCACCAGACTGGACGATTTCGTTCGTTGCGGTACGAAGTCGCAGCTCGGTGATCGAAGAGTTGTTTGACTGAACGCTGCTTCGAATTACGGTGGGCCTCATGACGAAGCTGGTGGTGGTCATCGGCGTCCTGCTCCTCGCGATCGGCTGCACCGACGAGACCGCAACCCCCGTCGAGTGTGGGCCGGGCACGACGCTCACGACCAACGGCATCTGCGTCCCCGAGGACGACTCGCCCCACCTCACGTGTGGCGCGGGCACGCGGCAGGTAGGCCGCGAGTGTGTCGTCGACGACCAGCGCCGCTTCGAGCTGCGCATCAAGTCGCGCGACATCAGCGCCGATCGGCTGCAACCGGTGCCCGTCCTCGCGCTCGGCACCAACGCCGACGGCACCCTCGTCAACGAGCCGGCGATCCTCTCGATCGACCGCATCGCGGCGGGCGCTTTCCCGCGCCCGCGCATCCAGCTCGGCGAGATGGGGGCGCTCACCCATTACCGTCCGTGCTCGAGCACCGAGGCAGGCTGCGTCGGCCCCGTGCGCTTCTCGCTCGCGCTCGTCTCCGATCCCGCGACGACCGTCGCGACGCTGGACGCGAACCTCGTCGACGTGCCCGCCGGCAGCAACGCCGCGGCGTGCGGCACCGCCGACAACGTCATGTTCTTCGACGGCGAGGACCAGGTCTACGCCGGCTTGCTCGCCGTCGTCGACGCCGGCTGGGGCGTCGATGGCGCCCCCGACCGCGTCAAGATCCGCGTCGAGCCCGACCAGCTGAGCCAGGGCCGCTGGTGGGATCTCGAGTTCACGTCCGGCGACCGGGACGCACCGCTCGCCCCGGGCGTCTACGAGGACGCGCGTCGCCCGAACCCCGGCAACGGCAACGGCAACGGCAACAATCGCCCAGGCCTCGAGGTCCGCGGCCTCGACCGCCGCTGCCCCGGCAACCTCAACGGACGCTTCGAGGTCCACGCGTACGAGATGGAAGGCGACCGGGTGACCAGCGCGCTCATCTCGTTCGAGCAGCGCTGCGCCGGCGCGGCGCGCAACCTCCGCGGCTGCGTCCGCGTGGCCGCGGCTGACTGAGCAGCGCGCGAGGAGAGAGGGAGACCCCGGCGGCAGCGGGTGGCGCGGGCCCCCCTCGCGGCTGCATCCGCGTGGCCGCGGCTGAGTGAGCAGCGCGCGAGGAGTAGTGGGAGACCCCGGCGGCAGCGGATGGCGCGGGCCCCCCTCGCCCGTGCTCAGACAGTCCTCGCTTGGCGCGAACGCAAGCGGTGGGGCTCGTGCGGACGGTCTTGCGGCTGGCGCCGCGCGCGCGACGGCGGTGCTCCACCGGGGAGCTGCGGAACTGCGCGCGGGCTGAGGGGGGCCCACGCCACCCTCGCCGCCTCGGTGCCCTTTCCCATCACACCATCGCCGCGGCTTGCGGATGTCGCTCGAGTGATCTGGCGAGCGAACGAAGCCCTGTTCGGCCTGAGCGAGGCGCGACAGCGCCGAGTCGAAGGGCGCCGGGAATCCGTTCGCCTTGAGCGAGGCGCGAGAGCGAGGGGCGGGGGCGGGGCTCAGTCGTGCTTTGCGCGCATGTGCTTCCAGCACCGCGAGATGAGCTCGCGGAGGACGCGCTCGTCCACGTCGGAGAGCTTGTTGATGTAGAGGCAGGCAGTGCCGGTCTTGTGCTTGCCGAGCTTCTTCAGGAGGGCGTCGCGACCGGCGTAGTCGGCGAGCACGTAGAGGACGAGGTTCGCCTTGCGCGGGCTGAAGCCGCAGCGCGGCCAGGTGCCGGTCGGGCTCTCGTAGCTGCCGTAGCCGACGATCGTTGGGCCCCACATCGCCGGCTTCTCGCCGGTCAGCTCGCGGAACATCTTGTCGACAGCCTTCGCGTCCTTGCGGCGGGTGTCGCTTTCCACCGCGTCGATGAACGCGGCGACGGAGGCCTTGGTCTTCGTGGTCTTGGGCTCGGGCATGGGCGACCTCCATCATGCGCCGATTCAGCCGAGGAGATGGCCGAAGCGGAGGGTGTTGCCGTCGGGCACCGCCCTCGCGCGTGCGGCGCCAGCCGCAAGACCACCCGCACGAACGCCACCGCCTGCGCTCTCGCCAAGCGAGGACTGTTCGAGCACGGGCGGATGGGGGCCCGCGTCGGCCGCTGCCGCCGGCGCCCGAGGTTCCCACGACCTCACGCCCGTGGGATCTCCGCCGCCGCGCGGCCGGGCCCCGCGCTACATCGCCAGGCCGCCGTCGACGTCGATCGTGCGCCCGTTGAAGTAGTCGCACTCGAGCACGAACTTCACGGCGACCCAGATGTCCTCGGGCAAGCCGATGCGGCCGACCGGGATGTTGGCGACGAGCGCGTCGCGCGCCTTCTGGTTCATGCCCTGGGTCATCGGCGTCTCGATCATGCCGGGCGCGACCGCGCCGACGCGGATGCCGAACTGGCCGAACTCGCGCATCCACGTCGTCGTGTTGGCCGCGAGCGCCGCCTTGGCCGCCGAGTAGTTCGACTGGCCGCGGTTGCCGTGGCGCGCGACCGACGACATGTTGACGATGACGCCGGGGCGGGTCTCGGTCGCGACCATCTTGGCGACGACGTCGCGCACCATGAAGGTGGCGCCGGTCAGGTTGACGCCGATGACGGCGTCCCACTGCTCCTTCGTCAGCTTGGTGATCGCGCCGGTGGTGCGGTCCTTCTTGACGAGCAAGCCGTCGCGCAGGATGCCGGCGTTGTTGACGAGGCCGTTGAGGCCGCCCATCGCGCCGTGCGCCCACTCGACGAACGCGCCCACGTCCTCCTCGCTCGACACGTCGAGGCGACGGGTGTGGACCTTGCCGGGGAGGCCCTTGGTGGCCTCGGCGAGGGCGGCGAGGCCGTCCTCCTTGACGTCGCCGGCGGCGACCTGAGCGCCGGCCTCGGCGAGACGAGTGGCGAAGTGCGCGCCCATGCCCTGGGCGGCGCCGGTGATGATGATCTTGAAGTCGGAGAGCTTCATGGGAGTACCTCGGTGAGCCTGGGCGGACGTTAGTGGCGGGTCGCGCCCGGTGCAAGCCGCGTCGCGAACCACGAGCTGACGGCCGGGTACAGCTCGCGCGCCGCGCGGCTGCCCACGACCGCGCCGACGTGGCCGCCGGGGACGCGCAGGGTGGTGGTGTCCTTGGTCGAGACGCGCTCGAGGAGCGCCGTCGCCGCCGCCGGCGGGCAGATCTGGTCCCGGTCCGCGACGATCGCGAGCGCCGGACACCGGATCGCGCCGAGGTCGACCGCACGGCCCAGCGCGCGGTGGGTACCGGCGACCAGGCGATTCCCTTGGTAGAGATCCTTGATGTACGTGCGGTAGGCGGCAGCGGGGAACGCGATGTTGTCCGACGCCCACGTGTCGAGGGCGCGGAAGCTGGTCTGCGCCGCTGGATCGGCGACGAGGTCGGGCATCGAGGCGAGCTTGCCGAGCTCGAGCGTCGGGCGCAGCGCGACGAAGCCGGACTGCATCTGCTCGGGCGAGACGTTGCCGGCAAGGGCGATGGCGTCGGCGTCGAACCAGCGCGGATCGACCATGTGGGCGAGCGCGCCGCCCTCGGCGAAGTCGATCGGGCCCGCGAGGTTGGCGAGCGCGGCGACGTGTCCCGGGTGCAGGGCGGTGTAGATCGCCGACAGCGTGCCGCCCATGCAGTAGCCGAGGATTCCGACCTGCTCGCTGCCGGCCGTCGTCATGGTGCGGCGCACCATGCGGCCGAGGCGGGAGAGGACGTCGTCCCAGCCCAGGTAGCGGTCCTCGTCCTCCGGCGCGCCCCAGTCGAGGCAGAACACGTCGAGCCCGGCGCCGACGAGCGCGGCGACCAGGCTCGAGCCGGGACGGAGATCGAGGACGTACCAGCGGTTGATGAGCGACGGCACGAGGAGCAGCGGGGCGCCGCGCCGTGGGCCTTCGCCCAGAAAGCGGTAGAGCCGTGCGGTGCCTTCGCGTGCGATCGTGTCGCGGGGCGTGGGGGCGAGCTCGGGTGGCGGCCGTGCGGCCGACAGCCCGGAGACATCGCCAGCGAGGCCGGTCATGGCCTCGGTCAGCTCGCGCGCGTAGCGCGCCCACAGGTGCATCGGGTTCATCAACGACTCCTGGTCGTGGCGTCGGATCAGTTCCTGGGGCCGAAGGCGTCGGCGGCGCGGCGGCCGGCGTCGAGGGCGAGCTTGCGCCACTCGGCCGAGAGCTGCGCCATGTAGCCGATCGAGTCGGTCGCCAGCTTGGCCAGGTCGTTCACGGCGGTGCGCGCACGCTGCATCGCAACACCCTCGTAGACCGCGAGCTCGTCCATCATGCCCTGCGTGCGCGCGATCTGGTCGCGCATCATCTGGGTGAACGCCTCCGGGGTCGGGAGCTGGAAGGGCAGGGGGATGTCCCACGGGGCGCGCGGGGCGGCCTTCTGCGCGTCGGCGTGGTCGGTCTTCGGGATGTCGGTCTTGGGGGTCTCGGGCTTGCTCATGGGTTGGTTCCTTTCGTGCGACCCACCCTAGGCATCGCGACGGGACGGGTCAAGGGAGAAATGTTGCGATGCACAAAAAACTGTTGCGTCGCACCATCGCGATCCGATAGAGCAGTCTTCATGAACCTCGTGTGGATCGGCTTCCTCCTCTATGTCGGGATGTTGGTCGTGCTCGCCGGCCTCGGTCGCCGGCGCGCCAGGGGCGACGCGGCGAGCTTCGCGGTCGGCCGCCGCCTGCACCCGGTCGTCGCCGGCATGACCCTGTCGGCCGCGATCGCGTCGACGGCGACGTTCGTGATCAACCCCGGCTTCGTCTACGTCCATGGCGTGTCGGCGCTGATCCACTTCGGCGTGGCCGCGTTCCTCGGCATGGCCGGCGGGCTCGTCCTCGTCTGTGGCCGCTTCCGCCGCCGCGGCGCCGCCGGCGGGGCGCTGACCCTGCCCCAGTGGATCGGGCAGCGCTACGGCTCGCGCGGGCTGCGCACGTACTTCGCCGCCGTGAACCTGCTGTCGCTGGCGTTCGTCGTCCTCATCGTCGGCGGCCTGTCGATCATGATGCAGGCGACGCTCGGGCTCTCGTACCGCACGGCGCTGGTGACCGTGACCGCGATCGTCGTCGGCTACGTCCTCGCGGGCGGCGCCTACGCCAACGCCTACGTCAACACGATGCAGGCGACGATCATGGCGATCGTCGCGGCCATGATCGTCGGCAGCGGCGTCGGCCACCTCCTCGACGGCAACGCCCTCGACCGGCTGGCCGCGGTGGACCCCAACCTGACCGCGGCGATCAACCCGGGGAGCGCGCTCTTCTCGAGCTGGTTCTCGGTGTTCGGCGCCGGCTTCGTCATCGGCTTCGCCCTCATGTGCCAGCCACACGTCATGACGACCGCGCTCTACGTCGAGGACGATCGCGGTATCCGGCGCGCGCTCGCGGTCGCGATCACCCTGTGCGCGCTGTTCACCGGCGTGCTCCTGGCCGGGCTCTACGCCCACCTCGCCGGCATCCCGCGCGAGGCGATGATCGACCCGGCGACCGGCGCGTTCCGTCAGGACCGGGTGATGGCGGCGTACCTGGCGAACACGTTCTCGCCGGCGGGGCTGGCGATCGTGACGATCGCGATCCTGTCGGCGGGCATGAGCACGATGTCGTCGATCCTGGTCGCGCTCTCGGGCATCACCGGCAACGACCTCTTCGCCACGTGGAAGCGCTGGCGCGGCGGCGAGGCGACGCCCGAGGCGTCGAGGCGCGTCGGCCAGGCCGCGGTGATCGCGTTCGCCGTCGCCGCCTTCGCGATCGCGCTCGACCCGCCCAGGCTCCTCGGCATCTTCGGTCAGCTCGGCGCCTACGGCGTGGTCTCGGCGGCGGCGGCCCCGCTCATCCTCGGCGCGCTGATGCCCGGCCTCGGCCGCGGCGCCGCCACGGTCGCCGCGGTCGCGGGGCCGGTCGTGCACTTCTCGCTCTACGGGCTCGGCAAGGTCGAGGGGGCGCGGGTCGCGGCCTCGGGCGCCGGCCTCGATCTCGGCAACCCGGGCGTCACCGCCGCTGTCGCCATCCTCGCCAGCACGGCGGGGGCGCTGGCGATGTACGGCCTGTCGCTCAGGACTTCGGTTTCCGTCGAGCGCCCGGGCGTCCCAGCCCCTCGCTCCTCGTCTCCGTCTTCGTCCCAGGTCGCATCGCCCTCTTGAGCTCCTCGAGCTCGCGGCGCAGGCTGGCGAGATCGTCGGCGCGCGCGTCGCGCGCGGGCTCGTCGTCGTCCTCGTCGGCCGGCGGCTCGGGCTCGACGTACGTCGGGTACGCGGGCGGCGGCGGCGCATATTGCGGCGCACCAAAGCCCATCATCTGGCCCATCGGCGTCTGCATCCACATGCGCGCCAGCGCGTCGGTGGCGCCGAGCGGGACGCGGGCCAGCGGCGACACCGACGCGAGGTTCTGCACGCCGCGCTTGGCGGCCAGGTACATCTCGAGCGCGGCGGTGACGTAGCGGCTGAAGAACTCGCCGAGGGCGTCGTCGCCGAGCCGGATCATCTGCGTGAGCAGCGGCACGGGAAGCGTGCGGTGCGCGCTGCCGCTCTCGAGGATGAGCTGCGTCAGCGTCGCCTGGGTCAGGTCCTCGCCGGTCTTGGCGTCCACGACGCGCACGTCGCTGCCACCACGGATCTTGCCGGCGAGCTCCTCCAGCGTGATGTACCGGCTGTCGCCGGTGTCGTAGAGCCGGCGGTTGCCGTACTTCTTGATCAGGGTGGCGGCCACGCCAAACCCTACCGGTCGGACCGCTGCGCTGCAAGAGGGTTCTATGTTGCACTGCAAAAACCTGGTTGACATGCCCAGGACCCATTGCGTAGAACCGGGCTCGGGACATGGCTGCGCTTCGCCATCATGTTGCACTGCAAAACGCGTTGTTCGCTGGCGCAGCATTGCTCACCGCCTGCTCGAGCTCGGACATGGCGCGCTGCGACGACCACGCTGATTGCGCCTCGGGGTTCTGCCGCGCCGATCACACCTGCGCGCCCGACGACGAGGCCGACGCGGCGACCGGCGGCGATGACGCCGACCCCGGCGTCGACGCCTCGGTCGGCTGCGTGCCCGACCACGACGGCACGCTGACCCGCGACGAGCTCGTCATGGCGGCCGGCCAGATGGCGCGCTTCCGCGTCGCCACCGACGTGCCGGTCGACACCGCCGGCACCCAGGGCGCCGGCGGCGCGCGCAGCTGGACGTTCACGGCGGCGGCGAGCGGCGACCGCGATCTCGCGCTCACGCTGCTCGCGCCGGCCGGCCAGTGGTGGGCCGCGATGTTCCCGACCGCGAGCTACGCCACGCGGCTGTCGGCCGACAGCGCGCTCCTCGGCGTGATGCGGCTCGACGCCAGCGGCGTCGCGCTCCTCGGCGTCGTCAGCCCCGAGGCCGGCGTGACGCGCACCGAGCTCACGTACGACCCGGCGGTGCCGATCATCCCCACGCCGCTCGCGCCCAGCGCGAGCTGGAACGTGACCTCGACGGTGAGCGGCCTGGCCAGCGGCGTCGGCGCGTTCTACACCGAGCGCTACCAGAGCCGTGTCGACGCGATCGGCGACGCCGCGACGCCGTTCGGCACCTTCCCCGTGCGCCGCATCGCCGTCGACCTGACGCGCACCGTGGGCGCCGCGGTGACCACGCGGCGCAGCTTCGCCTTCGTCTCCGAGTGCTACGGCACGGTCGCGACGATCGCCTCGCAGGACTACGAGAGCGGCAGCGAGTTCACCGACGCCGCCGAGCTGTGGAGGCTCCAGCCGTGAGGGCTGGCGCGCAGGTGCGACGATGACGCCCGCGTGGGTGCGGCTGTGGCTCGCCGCGTCCGTGGCGATGCTCGCCGGCTGCCCGTCGTTCCACGCGGGCCTGTTGCCGGGCGCGCCCAATGACGCGACCTTCGTGGAGGTCGACGGCGTGCACGTGCACTACCGCGACGTCGGGCAGGGGCCGACGGTCGTGCTCATCCACGGCTACAGCGCGTCGATCGAGCTGTGGCGTCCCGTGCAGGACGCGCTCGCCGAGCGCCATCGGGTGATCGCCGTCGACCTCAAGGGCTTCGGCTGGACCAGCCGGCCCGCCGGCGACTACTCGCCGGGCGCGCAGGCGGCGCTGGTGTGGAGCGTGCTCGACAAGCTCGGCGTCGGCGACGTCGCCGTCGTCGGCCATTCGTGGGGGTCGTCGGTCGCGCTGGCGATGACGCTCGCCGCGCCGGCGCGCGTGCGCCGCATCGCGCTCTACGCGGCGTACGTCTTCGAGGCGCAGGTGCCGAGCTTCCTGCGCTGGGCGCGCCTCGACGGGTTCGGCGAGGCGCTGTTCGCGCTGTACTACCGCGAGCGCGTCGAGGATCGGGTCGGGCTCGCCTACCACGACCAGCGCTTCGTCACCCAGGCGCGCGTCGAGCACGTCGAGGCCGAGTTGCGGCGTCCCGGCGCGGTCGCGGCGGCGCTCGCGGCGGCACGAGGGCAGCGCTTCCGCGGGCAGGAGGCGCGGTACGGCGAGATCTCGCAGCCCGTGCTCCTGCTCTGGGGCGACGACGATCTGGTGACGCCGCTCCGGTTCGGTCACCAGCTCGCGCGCACGATGCCGCACGCCGAGCTCGAGGTGTACGCGGCGTGCGGGCACATCCCGATGGTGGAGGCCTTCCATCCCACCACCCGCGACCTCGCGGCGTTTCTCGACGACGACGTTCCCCCCTCCGAACCCGTGCCCGAGCCCGTGCCCGAGCCCGTGCCCGATCCGGAGCCCGCGTCGTGAGCGCGCCAGCCGTTCGTCCCGAGCGAGGCCGGGCGCCGCGAGGTCGAGTCGAAGGACGCTTGCTCCTCGGCTTCGCCCTCGGCCTCCCCTCGATCGCGCACGCCGAGCCCGACAGCGTCCCCGACCTCGCCGAGATCGGCAGCGACCTCGCGGCGCGCGCGTTCGTCGCCCCGCGCACCCGCACCGAGGTCGAGGTCCACGGCAGCTTCCGCATCCGCCAGGAGGCCCTGGTCAACCTCGACCTCGATCGCGGCCTCGATCCGTCGGGCCAGCCGCTGTTCACCGTCCCCCTCGGCGGTGGCCAGACCCTCGACGGCGGTGACCTCCGGCTGCGCACCGACATCGCGCTTCGCGCACCGGGCGCCGGCGTCGCCGTCTACACGCGGCTCGACGTGCTCGACAACGTGATGTGGGGCGGCTCGCCCGAGGCCGGCACCGGCCGCGCGCCGACGCCGGCCGCGTCACCCGGGCAGGAGCCGGGTTCGATCTCCGTCGAGCGCGTCTGGGGCGAGGTGCTCACGCCCGTCGGGGTGCTCGCCGCCGGGCGCATGGGTGCGCACTGGGGCCTCGGCATCGCCGCCAACGGCGGCGATTGCGACGACTGCGACGGCGGCGACGCCGCCGACCGCATCGCGTTCGCCTCACCGATCGGCGGGCACGTCGTCGCGCTCGCGTGGGACATGGCGTCGAGCGGTCCGTTCACGCCGCGCAAGGACGAGCGCCGTCCGCTCGATCTCGAGCCCACCGACGACGCCAGCACGTGGACCGCGGCGGTCATGCGCGCGCGCTCGCCGTCGGCGCGCAACCGTCGCGCCGCCGCCGGGCTCGCCACCGCCGAGTACGCCGTCTTCGCCAGCCATCGCCGCCAGGAGAACGACGTCCCCGCGCACTACCTACCCGTCGCGACGCCGCGTCCGCCCGGCGCCTTCGACGCCACGGATCTCATGGCGCGCGGCTTCAGCGCCACCACCGGCGGGCTCTGGTTCCGCCTCTCCACGCCGCGCGCGCGCGTCGAGCTCGAGGCCGTCTACGCGCGCGCCCGCGTCGATCAGCCGTCGCTCGTCCCCGGCGTGCTGCTCGATCAGCCGGCGACCTCCGACCAGTTCGGCCTCGCCGTCGAGACC
>ERZ761602.1161-NODE-1161-length-50111-cov-6.751159_pt1 | contig 50111 bp, 37 predicted proteins | sample MGYA00512165_ERZ761602 | MGnify/ENA primary metagenome ERZ761602 (study PRJEB28899, sample SAMN02445085) | bioreactor sludge metagenome | biome: EBPR sludge; isolation source: Thorneside wastewater treatment plant | place: Australia: Brisbane, Thorneside...
TTTTTCTTTTGAGTTACCATAGTTTCTCCAACACTGAAGATTGCGTAAGACTAAAATCTTTTGAGATCAGACGGAGCCGTTATGCGAGAGATACGTGTAGCTCTCGCCCTGATTCTCGTAATATTCGATCAGATCGGTGCCTTCCTTCGTTGAAAGCACGCCGTCCTTGATCCGCTGCATGACCGACCGGCGAAATTGATCGTGTAGCTGCACGGCGTCAAAGCGAGCCGTTGCCACAGCCTCGCCGAGCGTTGCACCGTAGATCACTTTTTTGATGATGTGGCCGTCCTCGCCGATAAAAATGTGAGCCTCATGAGGCACGCCGAAGAGGTTGTGATTGTTTCCCATCACTTCCTGATACGCCCCGACCAGCATCATTGCGAGATAATAAGGCTCGCCGGAATTTAGCGTGTGCAGCTCAAGGACGTTCTTAACATCGTGCAGGTCAACGAACTTATCAACAATGCCGTCCGAATCGCACGTGATATCACATAGCGTAGCATATTCTGTCGGCTTTTTGTTGAGGCGATGTATCGGGACGATCGGGAAGAGCTGTTCCAGGGCCCAATTGTCCGGCATCGAACGAAAAACCGAGAAATTTGCCAGATATTTCACGCAAAGCAGCCGCCGGAGGTCGTCGAACTCCTCCGAGACGTACTTTTTTTGCTGTGCGAATTGATCTGCCCGCTCGCAAACGTCCCAGAAGAGCACTTCGCCCTTGCCTTTATCCTCAAGGTCGATAAGGCCGAGGTTGAACATCGTGAAAAGCTCTTCGCGGTGCTCGAGGGCATCGTGATAATACTCGCGGTGATTCTTGGCGTTTATCGTCTCGCGGAGGTCGTAAAGCTCTTTAACGACCTGCGGGTCGTCGGCATCGATGGTCAAAGGGGTGATGTCCTCAACGACCGTCTCTATCTCGTCCTGAACGTTCGTCACAAGTATCGCGTGATATGCCGAGAGAAAACGTCCCGATTCCTGAATGATCGTCGGGTGTGGCACGTTCTCGTCGTCGCAGACCGTCTTAATAACGTAGATCACGTCATTAGCAAATTCCTGGGCGTTGTAGTTCGCCGAGCTTTCGAACGAGGTCCGCGAACCGTCGTAGTCAACGGCCATGCCGCCGCCGACGTCGAGATAATCGATCTCAATGCCCATTTGCCGGATCTTTGCATATGTCCGGGCCGCCTCTTTCATTGCGTTCTTGATCCGCTTGATGTCGGTAAGCTGCGAGCCGATATGAAAATGCAACAGCTTGAGCATAGAGGTCTTACCGGCATCGTTAAGCTGACGGATGACGTCCAGGATCTCCGTGGTGGTCAGGCCAAATTTTGCGGCCTCACCGCCCGATTTCTCCCATTTTCCGGAACCCTTCGAATAGAGCTTTACCCGAACGCCGAGCATTGGCATATGGGCATCCGGGTTTTCTTCTTCGAGTTCGGCGGCGATGGAAAGAGCGTGGCGAAGCTCGCTCATCTTTTCGATGACGATGACGACATTCTTGCCCGCACGGGCACCTGCGAAAGCAAGCTCGACAAAGTCACGATCCTTGAAGCCATTGAGGACAAGAAGGGAATCCTTTGATTGTTCCAATGCGAGAGCCGCATAAAGCTCTGCCTTCGAACCTGCCTCGAGGCCAAACCCATAACGCGAGCCCTCGCGGAGATATTCTTCTATAACGGCACGGTTCTGGTTGACCTTCATCGGGTAAACACAAAGGTGGCCGCCTTCGTAGTCGAACTCCTTTATCGCCTTTTTGAATGAGGTGTGCAGCTTGCGTATCTGGCCGGCGAGAAGCTGCGGGAAACGCAGCAGCACAGGCGTAGTAACGCCGCGACGGCGAAGATCGTCGATGATCTCCTTGAGATCGGCGGTCAGCTTTTCATCCTCGGGAGCGCGGACGATAAGATTGCCCTTGCGATTGACGCCAAAGTAGCCGGCACCCCAATTCTCTATGCCGTATGTTTCGGATGTCTGTTCGGTTACTGAACTCAATATTTTCCCTCGAAGGCCGCAAAAAACGACAAAGTTAACGGGATCACAAAAATACAGAGTGTAATAAAAATCGACGAAAAATAAAAGCCCCTTTTTTACGCTGGTTTATGGCGAGGTGACATACGCATCATCGAAGCAGAGTCCGGTTGGCACAGCCTTTGCACTAAACCACATCGGTAATTGGCCCGATGGTCAGCAATAATCATATAAAACCACGGTTTTTCAATGATTTGCAGGCCTATTGAAATCCAAAACCGGTCAAAATGGCAAAAAGTGGTGTCAAAAAGTGTCACCGGTCGAAGAAACAAGGAAATTACCAATACAAGAACGGTCTAAAATTATGAAAGTGAACAAACAGAGCGGATTTTCGCTGATCGAACTCTTGATCGTAGTTGTCATTATTGGGATCGTGGCCTCATTGGCGATCCCTTCGTTCCAGCGTGGGATCCGTGCCGCCGAAAACGGCACCGCGTTTGCGACCATGCGAACTATCTCATCGGCTCAGGTAAGTTTCTTCTCGCAAAATAACCGATTTGCCCGATTGTCGGAACTGAATAATGTTTCAAATCAGGTTTTTGGTGTCACTGCAGGCGACCGTGTTATTCGAGGACGTTACGTTTTTGAGATGGTGCCTGTCAATCCGACCGACGCCGAGCTTCGGGATTCGTTCACGATCACCGCGACGCGTTCAGTTTCGGATGACGTTGTGTACAAATATGAACTAAACCACACAGGAGAGATTCGGCAACTCCTTCCCGGGCCCCCGACACCGTAGATTAGGCCTCGATGTTTCAAGTCTTGCAATAACCCCTTATCTTATTGCGGCTCCCACACCGCTCCCCAACTCCTCCTAGGGGAACAAAACCAACATGAATGTTTTTGAAGATCTCGTCGAAGAATTAAAGGAAGAGAATCTCCTCGAATCGACATTTGTCGAAGGTTCGGGAGCGTCTCACGTCTCCGCAAACGGCGATGTGCTTCCGCCGTCGCCTCCGGTCGCGGCAGATTTCGGCAATGCTGCGATAGGACCGGAAATCGCTGGCGGGGCCCAGGTCGAAGACTTTGGTGAAATCCAGATCGAGTCAGGCGGTTTCGAGGTCAACACCGAAACCGAGCCGGAACCCGAACCTCCCGTAACCGATGTCCCGCAGATCACGAAAGCACGAAGCCAGACGGATTTTTTACGACGGAGAGCAAACGAAGAGGTCAGCAGCCTCCAGATGGTCGAACACGTTCTGGCTGGGGTTGAGAGGGAACACCTAAAGACGGTTCCGACGCCTTACGACGATCTCAACGCAAAGAAAGCTCTGCACCGCTTCCTCCAGGCACTGGAAACGCCCCAAAACGAAGAAACCCCCGAAGCTGAATACGAACTAATGCAGGAGACCCAGAACTGGGCCTCAACGCTTGCCGAGCGCGATAGTCGAGTTTCGGTTGCTAACCTTCGCAGATTCTGTGAAAATTCAAGACCCGCACTCAGTTCACAGGCTCTGATCGCTCTCGCTCGCTTTTACCGCAACGGTGTGTTGACCGACGTCAATCTGGAGAAATTCGATTTCGTTATGACCCGCCTCTTTTCTCGGGATGCAGGCGGCGAAAAGCGAAGACTCCTTTTTGATCGATCTGACGTTGTTCCGCACATCAAAACTCTCTACGAAAACTGGTCGAGCGTATGCCTTTACACCGTTGAAGAGAACGGCCGAGAGATCGGGGAACTTGTCTCAACTCTAACTTCACTTAGAACCACATCCGACGCTGCGACCACCATCGACGAACTCCTTGCCAGCGGAGTCTTCGAGTCGGTAAGGTCTGTTAAACAGCAAGCCGGTGAATACTTCATGGTCCCTGAGGTTTTGGCCGCGGCGATCGAGACAAACATTCACTTGGGGAACCGTTTCGTCGAGCTCGCCGAGGCTAGTCGCAAGGTGAACACGATCAGCAACATCGAAGAACGATTCGGCAACCAATACGATCACCTGATCTCGGCAGCAACAGGCAAAACTTATTTACTTTGCGATCTTGTTTCCGGCGGATCGCTTCATGCCCGCGATCGGATCAACGTCACATTCACGCCGGCCGCCGATGAGGCGAAAACAGCCCAGTCGAGAAGCATTTCGGTGGCAAGTTCGGGATTTCTTGCCATCCAGGTCAATAAGTGGCTTCTGCTCGGCGCGACACTCCTGATCGGAATCAGCATCGGCCTTTACGTTTGGGCTGACCAGATGGTCGAATCAAACAAAGCGACCATTGTTGCCGAGGAGATCGATCTGGCCGGATCGGATCTCGCTCCACACCTAGCTAAAGCCAAAGTTACAAAGGATACGCTCTATCCACTGACCGAGCCAACCTGGGATACTCTCTCGGAAGCGGAGCAGAAACAATTGACCGCAAAGGCATTCGAATTCGCCAAACGAAAAAATCTATCGAAGGTCAGTATTCTTAACTATCGCGGACGTACGGTCGCCTTCGCCACGGCAAACACTGTCGAACTGGTAAAGCCCTAAAGCAAGCTAACGGGGAATTGACTGCGGCCGCGCTTTTCCGAAAGCCGGCCGTTCCTTTCATTTGGAGAGCAGGCAGGATTATCCGGATAAAAAAATGCCCCAAGAACTGAATTTGGTCGGACATTCATTATTTATACCTGTGAAACTTTTTAAGATCAGATGAACGGAGCATCAAGGTGCGTTGGCGGTTCTGCCAATTGCAAACCTTCGCGGTTTTTGCGTAAATAGAAAAGAAACCGACCGTTCAACTAAGTCTCAATTCTTCATCCGAAAAGTGTTATGCAGGAATTTTCCGACGAGATGCCTTCCGACATAAAACGATATCCGATGGTCCCGATCAGGGACGTTGTGATATTTCCTTCGACCAAGGTCGCATTCAAGATCGGCCGTCCGAGCAGCGTTCGGGCACTTGAACAGGCGATGGCCGGCGAGCGGGACATCTTTCTCGCTACGCAGCACGACGCAACGATCGACGAGCCCTCGGCCGATGAGATCTATCAGGTCGGCACGCTCGGGCGCATTCTGCAGGCCCAGCGGCAGGAGAACGGTCAGATCAAGGTCGTGGTCGAAGGCCGTGAGCGAGGGCAGTCGTTAAAGATCGAGCAGGACGGGGACGGGATGTTCTTTGCCTACGTCCGGCGGGTGCAGTCAACAGATGAATCCGGCTTCCGCACGGACGGGCTCTTGCAAAAGATCCACACGCAGGTCGAGCAGTTTCTTCGCGTTTCCCCTGATGCATATACCGACGCTCTGCATGCGAGCTTACGCGGTATTTCAGCCTCGCACATCGCGGATTCGATGTCCTCGCATTTGCGTATAAGTGTCGAGGAGAAACAGGCGTTGCTAGAGACCTTTTCTGTCTCCGGCCGGCTGACGCAGTTGGTCGAGATACTTGAGCAGGAGATCGAGAAACGACAGCTTGACCGTGCCATCCACGCAAGGACCAAGAAGCAGATGGACAAGCATCAGCGTGAATATTACCTCAACGAGCAGATCAAGGCCATCCATAAGGAGCTTGGGCGAAAGGACGAAAAAGCCGAGATCGAAGAGCTAAAAAAGAAGGTAGAAGAATCGGGCATGACCGAAGAGGCCCGCGACAAGGCGATGCAGGAGATCGCCCGGCTCGAGGCGATGCCGCCGATGTCGGCCGAAAGTACGGTCTCGCGTACCTATATCGAATGGCTGCTGAACGTGCCGTGGAAAGACCGCTCGGAAGAGATCGAGAACATCCTGGAGGCCGAACGCACCCTTAACGAAGACCATTATGGTCTGGAGAAGATCAAGGAACGAATCCTAGAGTTTCTCGCGGTCCGGCAGTTGGTCAAGAATCCCAAAGGAACGATTCTTTGTTTTGTCGGAGCTCCCGGCGTCGGAAAAACGTCTTTAGGCAAGTCGATCGCGAATGCTACCGGGCGAAAGTTCATGCGGCTGGCTCTTGGCGGAGTGCATGACGAGGCTGAGATTCGCGGGCACCGGCGAACGTATATCGGAGCCTTGCCCGGGCAAATAATACAGTTAATGAAGCGGGCGGGCACCGTCAATCCGGTGATCCTTCTCGATGAGGTCGATAAGCTCGGCCGCGATTTCCGCGGCGACCCGAGTGCGGCCCTGCTTGAGGTGCTCGATCCTGAGCAGAACGATACATTCCGCGATCATTATCTTGACGTTGATTACGACCTCTCGAACGTGTTCTTTATCGCGACGGCAAACGTTTTGCACACGATACCGCCTGCATTGCAGGATCGGCTTGAGATTCTCAATCTTTCAGGCTACACCGAGCGGGAAAAGGTCGAGATCGCCAAGCGGCATTTGATCCCGAAGCAGTGTGAGAACAACGGCATCAACCCTGACAAGGTAACGTTTACGGACGACGGGATCCTTGAAACCATTCGCCACTACACACGCGAGGCGGGCGTTCGCAGCCTCGAGCGAGAATTGAGTTCGTGCCTGCGCAAGATCGCTCGGAAGTTCGTGATCGCCGAATCGAAGGAAGATTTCCGTGTTGTGATCGATGCGGAAAAAGTCCGCGAACTGCTGGGAACGATCCGCTTCCGCAAGCAGGATATTGCCCGCACCAGCGAGATCGGTCTTGTCAACGGGCTTGCCTGGACCGAGGTCGGCGGTGACGTTCTGCAGGTCGAAGCGACGCTGGTTGCCGGCAAGGGTGATGTTACGCTTACCGGTAAGCTCGGCGAGGTGATGCAGGAATCGGCCCGTGCGGCATTGACGTGCGTTCGTTCGCGTGCGGAAGCTCTCGGCATTGACAACAAGGAATTTCGCGAAAAAGATCTGCATATACACGTTCCTGAGGGAGCGATCCCTAAGGATGGGCCGAGTGCCGGTATCACTATCGCGACCGCGATGGTTTCTGCTCTGACGAAGTCGAAGGCACGCCATGATGTAGCGATGACAGGCGAGATCACTCTCCGCGGAAAGGTCCTCCCAATTGGCGGCGTAAAGGAGAAACTCCTGGCCGCGCACCGTTTCGGACTCCGAACGCTAGTACTCTCGCGTGAGAATGAAAAGGATCTTGCGGATATCCCCGAGGAGGTTCGCGACGACCTGACCATCAAGCTTGTCGATACGATCGATGACGTGCTTGAGGTCGCAATTGAGCGGCCCTCAGCGGGCGAAATTGCTGTTCCGCATGTCGTAAAGATGGTTGAACAGCCTTCGCTTGGCGAAAGCACGCTCACTCCATGAAGATCGCTTCGGCCGAGTTTATAAAAAGTGCGTTCGACGCCACACATTTGGTCACGGACGGCCTGCCGGAGATCGCTTTTCTCGGCAGGTCAAACGTCGGCAAATCATCGCTTCTTAACTCGCTGCTGCTCCGAAAGGGCCTTGCTCGCACCTCGCGAACTCCGGGACGAACGCAGAGCATCAATTACTTTCTCGTTAATTCAGCGTTTTACTTCGTCGATCTGCCGGGATATGGCTATGCCAAAGTGCCGAAAGCGATGCGTCAGGAGTGGGGAAAGCTGGCGGGCGACTACCTTGAGACCCGAAAGGAACTCGCCTTATGCGTACAACTCGTCGATTCGCGGCATAAGCCGTCGGAACTGGATATAGAGCTTTTCGATTGGCTGGTGGAGAACGGTCGCCCTCATATCATTGTGGCGACAAAATCCGACAAACTTTCTGCGAACAAATTGAATCAAAGTCTTAAGCTGATCATGGAAACACTCGGCGATCCCGAGATAATCGCCTATTCCTCCGAAACGGGAAAGGGCCGCGATAAGCTCTGGGCACGAATTTCCGAGGCCCTCGAAAAATAATGAAAAAATATTTGCTTTCTCCCGCTGAATGGTGTAAACAATAAGTTATTCCTTGATCCTAGAGGTTTCTGCGGACTTACTCTCCGCTATATTCTTACTAAACTGCGTTCATTTCCATACGATTACCTCCGTGTAAATCTTGTAGCCGATTTGCGGCGCGTCCGCCCGGAACCCTCATACCGGAACTCGATGGAATAAAGAACATTGATTCCAAACTCTGCTAAAAGATAATGTCAACCAAAACCACCACCACCCGCAGGGGTAAATCGGCCGCAAAGGACGAGACTCCTTCGAACCCGGAAGCGGTCGAGACCGCAGCAGTTGAGAACGCTGAAGAAAAGCCAGCGGCAGCTGAAAAGCCCGCGGCGAACAACGGCGCGACCGGGGAACTTCTTAACCTCGCCAACCTGAAAGATATGTCGATCAGCGAACTGACGCATATCGCTAAGGAAATGGGGATCGAAGGGGCGACCGGGCTTCGCAAGCAGGAGCTGATCTTCAAGCTGCTCGCAGCACAGACTGAAAAGAGCGGCCTCATCTTCTCGGAGGGTGTCCTTGAGACCCTGCCGGACGGCTTCGGCTTTCTCCGTGCACCGGAATATAACTATCTTCCGGGCCCGGACGACATTTACGTAAGCCCCTCGCAGATCCGTAAGTTCGACCTTCGTACGGGCGACACCGTCTCGGGCCAGATCCGGCCGCCGAAAGAGGGTGAGCGCTACTTTGCGCTGATCAAGGTCGAAGCGATCAACTTTGAAGCCCCGGAGACCTCGCGGGAGAAGATCTTCTTTGACAACCTGACGCCGCTCTATCCTGATGAACAACTCAAGATGGAGGTAACGCCGGACAACATCTCGGCACGGGTGATCGACCTCGTAACGCCGATCGGAAAAGGCCAGCGTGCCTTGATCGTAGCACCGCCTAGGACCGGTAAGACGATGCTTCTTCAAACTGTGGCGAATTCGATCACGGAGAATCACCCGGAAGTGACGCTTATCGTTCTTCTCATTGATGAACGGCCGGAAGAAGTCACGGATATGCAACGTTCGGTTCGGGGCGAGGTTATTTCTTCGACCTTTGACGAACCGCCGACGCGGCACGTCCAGGTCGCCGATATGGTCATTGAAAAGGCAAAGCGGCTAGTTGAGCACAAGCGCGACGTCGTCATCCTTCTGGACTCGATCACACGCTTGGCGCGTGCCCACAATGCGGTCGTTCCGCCTTCGGGCAAGATCCTGTCAGGCGGTATCGATTCGAATGCTCTACAGCGGCCGAAGCGTTTCTTCGGAGCGGCACGTAACATCGAAGAAGGCGGCTCGCTGACCATCATCGCGACGGCGCTGATCGATACGGGCTCGCGAATGGACGACGTGATCTTCGAAGAATTTAAGGGAACCGGTAACTCCGAAATTCACCTCGACAGGCGGCTTTCGGACAAGCGGCTCTTCCCGGCGATCGATCTTCAGCGGTCGGGTACACGGAAAGAGGAGCTTTTGCTCAGCAAGGAAGACCTCAACCGCATCTGGGTCATGCGGCGCGTGCTTAACCCTCTCTCGCCGGTCGAACAGATGGAGGTCGTGCTCGAACGTCTCGGAAAGACCAAGACCAACGCCGAGTTCCTCGCCTCGATGCAGACCTAGGCAGTCGTCAGTGGTCAGTGGTCAGTGGTCAGTGGCTGTTGGCCGGTTAACGGAAGCGACACGATCGAGCTTCTGACAACTGGCCACCGACCACTGGCCACTTATTTATGCGTGTAGCTGTCATTTCCGCCGAGGCGGTGCCATATTCTAAGACCGGCGGGCTCGGCGATGTCGCCGGTGCCTTGCCGAAGGCGTTGAAGGCTGTCGGTGTCGATTCCGTGCTGATAACGCCTTGTTACTGGCAGACAAAAGGCGAACATTTATGGAAAACGGCGATCGATGATCTTTATGTCGATTGGCGAGGCGGCACATACCACGCAAAGGCGTTCTACAGCGAAGCCAACGGCTCGCCGACGTTTCTGATCGACGCTCCCTCGCTCTTTCATCGCGATTCGATCTATGGCTACCGCGAGGACCATGAGCGGTTTGCCTTCTTTAACCACGCAGCATTGACGCTCCTCAGGCGGATCGGTCCGCCGCCGGACATCGTTCACCTCAATGACTGGCATTGCGGCTTCGGTTCGGTTGAGGTTGCGGCTGCACGCCGATGGGACGAATATTGGCGGCGAACACGGACCGTATTTTCAATCCACAACATGGCCTATCAGGGCGGCTTCGGTAGTGAAGACCTTTGGAAGTTCGGTTTCGGGAGCGACTTCGCCCGCAATGCTTTCGCGTTCAACGGCTATGCCTCGGCGATGAAGGCCGGGCTTGAGACCTCGGACATGCTTTCGACGGTTTCGCGGCGGTATGCTTACGAGATACAGACGCCGGAAAATGGCTATGGGCTCGATTGGCTTACGCGGCAGCGGGCAGATCGCTTGATCGGGATCACGAATGGCGTGGATTTTGAGGTCTGGAATCCGTCCACCGACCCGGAACTGCCTGCCCATTACGACATCAACGATCTTAGCGGGAAGAGCGAGTGCAAGCGGCACCTTCTGGAGCGATTCGGGCTTCCGCAAGACCTGGAGCGTCCGCTTATCGCCATCGTAACGCGTCTTACAGGGCAGAAGGGTATCGAGCTGATACAGCAGGCGGCGGGCGATATTCTCTCGACCGGGGCATTTTTTATCGCCCTTGGTTCGGGCGAGAAGCAGTACGAGACGTTTCTGCAGCGGCTTCGCGACCACGCCCCGCGACAGGTCGGCGTTTATGTAGGCTACAGCGAGCCGCTCGCGCATCAGATAGAAGCCGGAGCGGATATCTTTCTGATGCCTTCCCGGTTCGAGCCATGTGGGCTGAATCAGATGTATTCGCTCCGCTATGGAACGATACCGGTGGTGCGGGCCGTGGGCGGACTCGATGATACAGTCGAGAATTTCGACGCGGTAACGGGACGCGGCAACGGTTTTAAGTTCGGCCCGTTCCGGGCAGACCGGTTCGTTGAGCGGATCTACGAAGCACTTTTCGCTTATGCCGATCCTGCCACCCGCAAAATCATCCGCCGCAACGGGATGGCGATAGATAATTCATGGGAAAATGCTGCCCGAAAATACGTTGAGCTCTATCGCCTGGCACTTTCTATCTGATGTTTGCTTTTAAGATCGACGACGAAGTTGAATTGACGCTTCCGCAGATGCACCACGCTGAGGAACTAACGGCGGTTGTCCGCGCAAATCTCGATCGACTGCGGCCATGGATGCCTTGGGCCATAGAGGATTATTCCATCGAGAACGCGAAGCAGTTCATCTGGCGGACGCTTGATGAATTCTCACAGGACGGCCGTTTTAGCGCGCTTGTTCTTCACCGCGGGCGGATCGCCGGGACCATCGGATTTCATCACCTGGACACAACAAACAAGATGGCATCTGTCGGTTACTGGATCGGCCGCGAGCTTGAAGGCAAAGGCGTGGTGACCAAATGCTGCCGTGTCATCATCGACTATCTTTTTGATACAATGAGACTTAACCGGGTGCAGATAAATTGCAACGTCGAGAACCTTCGGAGCCGGGCAATACCGGAAAGGCTAGGGTTTACGCTGGAAGGAACTCTTCGCGAGGTCGAATACCTCGACGGCAGATTCGGCGACTGGGCGGTTTATTCGCTGCTCAGGCGAGAGTGGGAAGCCCGCGACCGAGCATCCGGAAATTGATATGATCATCGTTATTATTGGCGCCCAATGGGGCGATGAAGGCAAGGGAAAGGTCGTTGACCTGCTGGCGGATCGTTTCGACATAGTGTCGCGATACCAGGGCGGGCACAACGCTGGCCACAGCGTTTACGTCGGCGACCGAGCGTTTGTGCTTCGGCTGCTTCCTTCGGGAATAATCCACGAAGACAAGACCTGTGTGCTCGGCAATGGAATGGTCATTGATCCGAAGGCCTTTTTCGAGGAAATAGATCAGATCGCCGAACAGGGCGTCGAGGTTTCGCCGGAACGGCTGAAGGTCTCAAGCCGGGCACACCTGATAATGCCTTACCATCGGGCGCTCGACCATACCTCGGAAGAGCGGCTTGGCAATGAAAAGATCGGCACGACGCTTCGCGGCATCGGGCCTGCATACGAGGATAAAGCCGGCCGGCGGGGAATCCGCGTCGCGGACGCGATGTCGCCGGAGATACTGAAGCTCCGGATCGAGCGGAACCTTGAAGAAGCGAACCGCATCATCGTGCTCTATGGCACTCAGCCGCTGCGGGCGGATGAGATACTTGCAGAGATGACACCGCTGGTCGAGCGGCTTCGCCCATTTGTTTGCGAGACCTCGCATTTCCTTGCCGAAGCTCGCAAAGCTAAAAAGAAGATCTTGCTTGAGGGCGCACAGGCGACGCTGCTTGACGTCGATCACGGCACTTATCCCTACGTGACCTCATCGAACCCGACGGCCGGCGGAGCCTCGGTCGGTGCGGGTATTCCGCCGCATCATATTACGGGCGTACTGGGAATCGTCAGAACATACGCGACCCGGGTCGGAGAAGGGCCGTTTCCAACGGAGATGCTCGATACGGAAGAGCCGATAGCCCATCTCATCCGCGAACGGGGCAACGAATACGGCTCCGTCACAAAGCGGCCGCGGCGATGCGGTTGGTTTGACGCGGTCGCGACGCGATATGCCGCCGAACTCAACGGGTTCGATTCGATCGCGTTGACGAAGCTCGATGTGCTCGACGAACTCGATGAGATCAAGGTTTGCGTCGGCTACACTATCAATGGCGAACGCGTTGATACCTTTCCCGCCGTCTCGCACGATCTCAGGCAGATTGAGCCGATCTATGAGACGCTCCCGGGCTGGAAAAGCGACACACTGGGGATAACGGAATTTGACCGGCTGCCGGTTAATGCGCAGCGTTACGTTCGGTTTCTTTCAGAGCATGTCGGCGTCGAGATCGGCTTGATCTCAACCGGACCGGAACGCGACCAGACGATAATCCTCAAAGACTCGGTAATGGAAGGGTGGTTTACGAACTAGCGAAAATGAGCGACGAGTCGGAGATCAGGGTCGTTACGTTCGATGAGCGGTTCGCGGCGGATTTTGCCCGGCTGAATTATCGATGGATCGAAGAGCACTTCCGCATTGAGCCGCACGACCGAGAGTTGCTCGATGCACCACTTGAAAAGATCGTAGAGACCGGCGGTGAGGTGTTCTTTGCTCTTGCCGACGACGAGGTCGCGGGAACCGTAGCAATGGTCCGGACCGATACGAATACCTACGAGCTTACGAAAATGGCGGTCGATCCTGCGTTTCAGGGCCGAGGGATAGCGAACCACCTCATGCTGGCGTGCATCGAACTTGCCCAGGCAGAAGGAGTAAACAAAGTCTTTCTTGAAACGAATTCAAAGCTGCCCGCTGCCATCGCGCTATACAAAAAGTTCGGCTTTGTTGAAACACCGCTCGACCCGGGTTCGCAGTATTCGCGTGCCAACGTCCGGATGGAACTTGCCATAGCAGACACCAATATGTAAAATCTTCAATTCGGCCCGAGTGGCCACATGGTCCGATAGCTCAGTCGGTAGAGCAAATGGCTTTTAACCATTGGGTCCCAGGTTCGAGTCCTGGTCGGATCACCAGATATAGAAAAGCACGCCACCCACGGCGTGCTTTTTTTCGTATCTACTTCGAACCCGATAGTTGACGGAGTACTTCGTTCACATGCTGGCATATAGGTACGATCTTGAAATGCCTTTCCATTGAATCAAAGACCCACTCGAGCATTTGCAGCTTTTTATTCGTCGGGACTGACATTCCGGGAAAGAATTCGAGTTCAGGTACATCTTCTCGGCTCAAAAAGTCGAGAGGATGCAGCAACAGCGATGGAGCCACATTCGTAACGCGGCATAGGCCAAGTGCTGTTTTCCAGTATGCTTTGGCCGCGGCTGTCGAGAAAGATGCCAGGTACATAAAATAGCTGACGTGGATCGGGGTTTTAAAAATCGGAAGGGTGGTAACCGGAATTTCGACCAGCTTTCGTCCCTGGGAAGAAATCTCAGAAGGCTCCAGCGACTGAAAGCCGTCACTGAATTTTCCAAAAAGACGTTTTCGCAGTTCACGTTCTTCTGGTGTCATCTTACCAGACTTCAGAAAGTAAAAGGCACGAGCAAGCGGCCCGATAAAGGTCGGGAAGACCGAGCAATCGTAAACATATCCCCTTTCGGCTAGCACTTCGACTACGGCGGGCGTCAAGCTGAATCCGGGTCCGCGAAAGCCTCGTGGGCGTTGGCCCGTGACATTCTCGATCGCCGTCTCGGCCTGACCGATCTCGGTGTCCAACTCTGAGCGGGAATAGAGGTGGAGCCACGGTTCGTGATTGAAGGAGTGGTTACCGATCTCATGCCCTGCCTTTGCGATAGACGCTATTGCCTCGTGGTTCTTTGCAAGCGAAGCGTCTTTACCAACAATAAAGAAGGTGATCGTCAAGGCGCGTCTGGACAGGAAATCGAGAACCCGCGGGACGGCGACGTCCAAATAGGTCGGATAGTCCTCCCACCCCTCTATCTTGCTGGACCTCATATATGCCCATTTATTGTCAAGGTCAAGGGAAACACTGGCAATTCGTTCAGTTGATGACTGCATCATGAGACCGATACTTCAAGGCAATACATCTGTCATTTCCCGTGAAGGCTCGTTACTGGCTCCATCGTCGATCCTTTTCCACCAGGTTGTTTTCGCGGTCGTCATTATCACCTCATATTCGGAGTCGATCTCTTGCCTCAATCGAACGGAGTTCTTCGAGATGAGCCATTCGCAATCCGAATCGACGATCAGGATGCCTGGCTTTGAGGCCGAGATCTCCTCTTCAAGGATACGCCATTGCTGCCCGACAAAAAACTCCGGCATCCACCCGTTCGTTGAGATCGCAGGGGTTTGTCGATTCAAATAATAGTAGAGCGGATCCGAACAAACGAACATCGATCGGTTCCGGACATTATGAAATCCAACTGTCCGCGACTCATCCAACACCTGTTGATACATATCCCAGTTGTCACCATGAGGGCCCGCCGGGCCGTTCGCATATCCCAAATCCCTGTCTCGGTAAAGTCGCTTTATCTCGCGAACCGTGAATATATTAAACAGCGATGCGATAGTGAAGAAAAAGATCGCAACGATCGTGAATTGGCAAAGCACACTCCTGCGATTAAGCATTTCGCACGACCCAAGGAATCGGTCGATCGCACCAAGTGCCAAGAGACCGAACGGCATCAAAAGCAGCATAAAATGATAGGACCACCAGGAGGTTGACTGTATAAGGATCACAAGCAATCCGACAAACAGCCAAACCGCCATACATGCAGCAATCACGATCTGCTTCGACCGTACGTTATCGCGAAATGATCGGATGGCAAGTTCGGTTCGTGCGGAAGTAAAGAACCGGTAAACCGATCCGGCCAGAATCAGCATGAGAAGTGGAAAAAAGGTCAGGGTGAACCATACCAGACTGTTGCTCAAAACCGAGAGGCGTTCGCCTCCTCCGTGAAGAGATACGGCCTCTCGGGGATAGACAAATGTTGTGTAATAAAGTTGATCAAATATTCCAAGACGATAGACCCAAAACGTGATAAGGAATAGAGAAACCCCTGTGACAGACCAAATACCAACGAGTGCTGCTATTGCCTTCCTTCGGCTAAAGTCAGGATGTTGCATACAAACCAGGACAATAGCGATCGTCGAGAGGGCAGTCACGAGCGGCAAGAACGCGAACTTCAAAGCGATGGCCGCAGCGATCGAAAGGCCGCTGACCAAACAGATCGCGTACCAGCGAAGCGGACGGGAACTTATGGCAAGCTTTGGAATGAGCAGGAAAGAGAGTGCGACCGGAAAATTTGCCGATGATTCTACCTGGGTCATCTGGAGGCTTCCGACGGTGAGATAGTAATAGCCGACCGTGAATGTTGGGACGAAATAGACCAGCCAGATATTCGAGAAATGATCACGGAGCAAGTAAACGCTTACGACTGAAAAAAGAAGCCAATACAGAAGCTCGAACAAATGGATTCCATACTCTGTAAAGCCGAATAAAGCTCCGCCAGTCAAATAGAAATAGAAGATTCCGGGTTGCTTGACATCCCAGATATCCGCGTAAAGCATTGCGCCGTTCAACAGGCGTTCCGCATAAACCACGAACATCGCCTGATCGCCCGTAAAGGTCTCAGGCAAACGGACAATTCCAAGCAAGAGGCTGGGAACCAGGCAGAACAAAAGATAGGCCGGGTTAATATTTGCGGCAATTTTGAGGCGAACTGACGATTTTCCACTCTCGTACTCGCTCACGGTGATCCTCCGGGATCTGGGATCTCTAATCCGACCATTTCAATACCGCTTCAAAGGCTTTCTCAGCGATCTGAACCGTTTCATTTACGTTCAGCGTTCCATTCGTGATCTGCGAGGAATTTACCACAAACAGGTTCGGGATCGAGGTTCGAATATCCGGAACCTTTTGCGAGTAATTCAACACCGGGATCGGGAACACCTCTCGAACCCTTGAAATCTTGAATTCAACCACGTCCTGCCGGTCAAAGAACGGGTACATAGATTCGACCCCGGAAATAAAGTGTTCCTGAATTTGCTCATCGCTTTGCTCGAACATCGGGTCATCCGGGGCGATATATTTGGGAAGATAAACAAGCGAAAGGCCTCCGAACTCGCTCTTGTCCACAAGGGCAGACATCTCGATGATCCCGGTGAATGGCGTTTCGTCGGTAATGTTTGTTACGTAGTAGTCGGATATCGGCTGTTTCAAAAGCATCGAAGCACAGATGATGCCTTGGTACCTCACGCCCGAAAGGATGTTCAGCTCATCAGGTTGAAGTCCAGGAACGAGATTTGAAACCACGGACGCAGAGCAGGTCAGCACGACGTTATCGAAGGTCCGAACCGAGTCCGATTCAGTTATTCGCACCCTGGTGTTATCGTCAGGCTCGATCGTTTTTATCCTGGAGCCCAGCTTGATCTCGACACCCTTTTCTGTCAGGACTTCTTCAAATCGAGAGAGGAGTCTTTTGTATCCGCCGCGGACATAGCCGAACATTTCCTTCTTCATTCCGGAATGCCGAGCCGCATACATACGCTGGATAGATGCCCAAATGAAGGCAGCGGACGATTCGCGATAAGCATTTCCTAGCTTCGCACGAAGAAGCGGCTTCCAGATCTTTTCAAAGTTGCGCTTACCTGAAAGGCGTGTAAGCCACTTTTCGACCGAAATCTGTTCGAGTTTTCTCCAATCGGTAACCCGCGAGGCATAAAGAATAGTTAGTCCGAGCCGAAACTTGCTAAAAAGGTCGAGCGGCGGAAATGTAAGAAACTCGAGTGTGTTCGACATCGAAACGAGCCGACCGTCGGTGAAGAATCCGGTCTTTGTTTCGACCCACTCGAACTCGTCGTCGATCCCGAGGTCACCGGCAATCTTTCTTGTATGAGAATCGGAGAGTAAAGTTACATGATAATGACGATCCCAGGTCAGATCGCCGATCTTCCAAACACTGGCGAGACCGCCGATCTCAGGAGCTGATTCGAAAAGTGTGACTTTGTATCCGTGATCCACACAACGCAGTGCTAACGTTAGGCCCAGCATTCCGGCTCCGACGATGGCTATTTCCTTCCCCATTGATATTTGCTTGGTCTGATAGCGATCTTCGCTAAGTTCAACGGGTAGTACCGTTTTCTGACGATCGTTCACTATCATGGGCGGGTTGAGTTCGTGAGTCGAAAAATCGAACTTTTAGCAGTCGGGACATCAGCTTCAAATGTCCGCCAATGGTTGAAATGGTCTTCATCTTCGAGGCTCCGAAAAGGCGGACCTCCAACACTGTCGGAAATTCTACGATCCGCCCGCCTTTCAGATCGAGTTGACCCAACATTTCAGCGACCCCGTGGTAGCCGGTTTCCTGTATTGCAAGATCGGCCATCGATTTTCTCCGATAGACTCGGAAGCAGGCGGTATATGAGTCGAGCTTCGAGTTCAGAATTCGGCGATATATCAGCGAGGCACCTTTGGAAAGTGCGAGCCGCCAGCCCGGAACATTACGGACTCCGCCATCCTTGTGATATGGCGAGGCGGTGACCATATCGACCTCTGCGGTCAACATTGGGATCATTTTCGGTAGTTCAAACGGGTCAAAGGTGCAATCGCAATCGATCGAGCAGACTATATCGGTCTCGGCAGCTCGGAGACCTGTTAGGATCGCTCCGGCGACACCTTGGTTTACCTGATGTTCGATCAAGGTCGCATTGTCCATCTCACCGAAAAGTGCATTAATGGTTTCGACAGTCGCATCCGTGCTCTTATCATCTACAAAGATCAGGCGCATTGAGTAATTGAGCGATGAAAGTTCCGATTCCACACCTTTGAGGGTTTTCGCGAGATAGGGAAGCGTTTCCTGTTCGTTGTAACACGGTACCACGATGGTTACAGGGGTTAATTCTGTGACCGACGGAGATTTGTTTACCGATGATTCGGCGATATCGGCTCGTTTTGCTTCAGGCTTCGGGGGCTGTTCAGCAGCGTAATCCTCCAGTCCCATATAGCTCACGATCGAGTCAAAATCATATCGACCAAGCAGATCGCGAACGACCCAGTCCATCTTGTCGAGTTTCCGGTAGTGGCGAAGACGGGTCCGCAAGTTTGCTGCCGAAATTCGCGGCTGTTCGGGATCCATTTCCCAGACATGGAAATAGAACATGAAAGGACCTTTTGCCGATTTGTCCCATCGGGCGATCGCATGTTTCGTAATAGAGTAAGGGAACTGCCTGAGGTAATTTCCGCCGGAGATCGGGGCGAGTCCTGCAAACAGGTTCAAAGTTGAGTAAGGGAACTCCCAAATGGTCCCCGACTCGGTTTCGACGGCACCGGCAATTCTTCTGGCCTCACTATCTTTTCGGGTCGGCAAGAAGGAAGCATCGTAAGCGAACCCTTCTTCCGAAAGCGAATCAAGCACCCATGAGTCCCTTGTATAATTTAGTTTTTCGGCAGCGCGATAGCCCCTGACTTTCTGCCCTGTCGCATTCTCGATCGCTCGGCCGGTTCTTGCAAGATCGGCACGGAATTCCTCGATCGACAAGTTTCGGAGACCCCGATGATAATATCCTCGGCTAGCCACTTCGTGACCCCGGTCAGCAATTTCACGGACGAGCGAAGGATCTTTTTCAGCAATCCAGCCTAAAACGAAGAACGTCGCCTTTGCTCCGTATTCATCGAGCAGGTCAAGTGTCTTTCTTGTGTTTTGTTCGTAACGCGCCTCGAAATTCGACCAATTGCGTTGCTGGATTAGAGAATCAAACGCCCCAACGTGGAAATAATCCTCCACTAGGACGGTCAGCAGGTGAGAATTGGAGTTCCGCGCCGGATTCATTAAGTTGGCATTTCTGTTAGATGACGTATCTTCGAGAACGTTTTTGCGAACCGGAACTAAATTTTCCGTTGAATAAAACTTGCGATGCGCTCCGCCGCTTTGCCATCGCCAAAAGGATTCTTCTGTTTTTTGACCGATCTGATCCAAGTTTCGTCACCATTAACTTCCTCTAAATGCCTTTTTAGGGACTTTGAGGAGCTACCAACAAGTTTTGCCACGCCGGCCTCGATAGCTTCTGGGCGTTCGGTGTTCGCGCGGATCACCAACAGCGGCTTTCCAAGACTAGGAGCTTCTTCCTGTACTCCGCCAGAATCCGAAACGATCAGCCACGATCCCTGAATAAGTGCTATAAAGTCACTATAGCCGAGGGGTTCCAGTAAAAATATGCGTTCTGCCCCACCGAGGACCTCTTTCGTGACCTTGCGAACATTTGGGTTCAGATGTACCGGAAAGAAAAGTGATGTATCCGGCCGGGATGCGATAAAGTCTCGCAAAACCTTCAGGTTTCCCTCCATCGTCTTTCCAAAGCTTTCACGGCGATGCGTAGTAAGAAGTATTCGCCGGCTCCCCTTGGTCATGTCGAGCATCTTTGCAAGATCCGGATTCGGTTTCGCGGTCTTAGCGAAAAATAAAAGGGAATCGACGACCGGATTGCCGGTCACAGCAATATTTTTACTAGGCACGCCCTCAACAAGAAGCGTCTCCCGGTTCTGCCGGGTCGCAGCGAAATGGAGGTCTGCCAATCGCGAGATAAGCCTGCGATTCATCTCTTCAGGGAACGGATTCCTGGGGTTGCCGGAGCGGAGTCCGGCCTCGACATGCCCTACCTTTATACCAAGGTTGAAAGCTGCAATTGCGCCAGCCAAGGCGGTTGTTGTATCGCCCTGAACGACCAGAAGGTCTGGACCTATTTCTTTTAAGACACTGTCGAGACGGGCTATTCCTCGGGAGGCAACATCGTTTGGCGACTGTCCCGGCCTCATCACTCGAAGGTCATGATCGATCTTGATCGAAAAGGCGTCGATGAAAGGCTTGAGCAAGTCTGTGTGCTGGCTTGAAGAGATCGTAACCGTCTGAATGCCGAGCCTTTTCGCGGCTGATATGACCGGGGCGAGCTTGATAAGTTCTGGGCGCGTTCCAAAAAGAACGGCAATCTTAGGAGACTCGTCTTCGCGGGACATCACTACAATTATAGCGGAGTTCGCAGTAAATGTTTAGTAATTTCGCGCGAGGCGTCATTTACGAAAAAAATGTCCGGGTATCTCCCATTGGTTTGCCTTTAGTACCCGCGAATACTCAGACAAAAATGCCCACCAAACAACGCATCGGTCAAATTGACAGATACCGGTCAAATTTTATACCTTCTAATTTACGTTGGTGATAAAAGAACTTTTCCCGTTTCTGGAATCATCAACTGTTTGGCGGTTTTCTTTAAATGCGGAAAACCGTTTCGGGCCTCCGGCCTATGCTCCCTAAAGAAAGTTAAATTAATTCAATTTGACCGACACGTATTGTCGGCTGCCCCCTAAGCTTGGTCCGTTGAATGCGAATTCGAGGATTCTTGCCCCACAAAAAGCCCCACAAGGTTGTATCGAGACTACTAAGGTGAACCATAACATCCAGACAGATAAAGAATTTTGACTAAACAGCCTGCCTCACAATTCTGCAGTGATTGTTGCCTAAAGGGAATGGCGAAATCTACTCGATACGACGATCCAAGAAAATTTGAACGGAGGAACATATGTTCTCAATCACAAGTCTTAGACTGTATGGCCTAAAGTCCATACTGATCGCACTGGGAAGCATCTCATGTGTCAGCATGATGCAAACTCCGGCCGAGGCCGCGACTCTTTACGTTCCCAGCTCCCAGTATCCGACCATCCAATCGGCAATTAATGCCGCCAACCGCGGCGACACGATCATTGTTGAGGCGGGTCGGACGTATACCGAGAACCTGGTTCTTCGATACAAGTCAGGCACGGGCTATGTCACGATACAAAGCTCGGCGCTGGCGAGTTTGCCGGCCGCCGGGAACCGAGTCACGCCGGCAGATGCAGCGAATATGCCGACCGTCCGTTCGGCGTCCGCAGGTTCGACGCCGGTGATCGAAGCCTTTCCGGCCGCTAATCCTCCTTCGCATTACAAGTTCATCGGTATCAACATCAGTCGGCACAATAGTACCCAGCAACAGCAATCGCTAGTTGCTTTGGGTTACTACGGAACGGCGCAAGACACCTATCAGGAAGTGCCGCACAATTTTGTTTTCGATAGATGCCTCTTGCGGGGAGCAGACAATGCGTACACGCGGCGTGGATTCTATTTCAACGTCCGCGATTCGCAGATAATCAATAGCTACATCGAGAATATATGGGAAGATCAGGCCGACTCACAGGGTATATTGATGACTAATGGAGCCGAGCGGAACCTAATCTCCAACAATTTTATCGAGGCCGGAAGTGAGAATGTCATGCTCGGCGGTGCCGATCCCGATATTCCGAATTTCGTTCCCAACAACATCACTTTTGACAGAAACCATTTCTTCAAGCGTCTCTCGTGGAGAAATGCTTCGCCTCGTCGAGTGGTCAAGAACTTGTTCGAGATCAAAAACGGGAAAGACATCGTAATTGAGAACAACATTTTCGAGAACAACTGGGCAGAAGCTCAGGCAGGACACTCGATCCTATTTACCTGCCGTAGTGACGGACAGGCTCCGTGGACGGTCTGTCAGAACATCACGTTTCGTTACAATATCGTCAAAAATGTTCGAAGCGGATTTAACATCACCCCGACAGATGATTACACGAATATTCAAACGACGAACAGGGTCTTCGTGAACAACAATCTCTGGATAATTGCTGGAACTGCGATGGGGGACGATGGTTGGCTTGGGATTTTCCCGGATGCGGGCGGAACCCGCGTGATGCACGACATCGAATTCGACCACAACACTTTTGTTGCGACTAGCAATTCGCCATCTTTCTTGTGGGTGGAGGCAAATGCGCAGCTGTTCAGAGATTTTGTCTGGACAAATAACATTGTCGCCAATACTTCGGGCACGTGGTCCGGCGTGCGAGACGCACCGGGACGAACAGGCACGACGGCTCTGAACGCCGTTGCTCCAGGTCCGGAATGGACAATGACGGGCAACGTATATCAGCGGTCGTCTTCAGGCCATCCGGGGAATAATACTTATGTATCGAGCATAAGTAATTTTGGTTTCAGAGACGTGGCGCAACGGGATTTCGAACTTCTTCCCACATCCCCTTATAAGGGGGCGGCTCCGGGTGGTAAGGACATTGGTGCAGACATGGCGGGTCTGAAAACAAGGACCGCATGCGTTGTTTCGGGTAGGCAAAGCGATTGTGCGGCGACGAGTTCTGCATCTTTCGACTTTGACGGCGACGGTAAGTCCGACCCGTCACTTTATCGTCCTTCAGAAGGCGTTTGGTATTTGAATCGAAGCCGCGATGGCAGCACGGGTGTCAATTTCGGCATCTCGACGGATCTGGTAACGCCCGCCGATTTCGATGGCGACGGCAAGACGGATATAGCGGTGTTCCGGCCGGAGCAAAACATCTGGTACGTACTAAACAGTTCAAATTGGTCGGTATCGGTTCGATACTTCGGCAGCGTCGGTGACGTTCCCGTTCCGGCTGATTACGATGCCGATGGAAAGGCCGATATTGCGGTTTGGCGTCCTACAAACGGAGTCTGGTATCGAACGAATAGTTCTAATGGTCAGGTAGTCGCATCCCAATTTGGCATCGGCGGCGACCGTCCGGCGGTCGGAGATTACGATGGAGACGGAAGGGCAGACCTCGCCGTTTATCGTCCCCTAACCGGAGTGTGGTATCTCCTTCGTTCTACTGAGGGCTTCGCTGCTTTCACGTTCGGTATTGCGACCGATGTGATCACCCCGGCGGACTACAACGGCGACGGGCGAACCGATATTGCCGTGTTCCGTCCTTCAAATGGAACCTGGTATCGGTTCGATCAAAGCAACGGCCAGATGTCGGTATATCAGTTCGGAATGAACCTGGATGTTCCGACCCCGGCCGATTATGATGGCGACGGCAAGGCCGATTTTGCCGTTTTTCGCCCAAGCAACGGAACCTGGTATTTCCAAAGGACCACAGAAGGCTTTTCTACTCTCAGATACGGAACCTCGACCGATATACCGCTTGCATCGGTCTTAATGAATTAGCTGAGTCGTCCTTCTTAATGGGAGAGTACAGCTCAGGCTGATCGACTTCTAAAAGGAAGATCCGATCCAAATCGATGTCTTGTTTGCCCGGTATGCAATGGGTGGGCTAGAATCGCGGTTGGTCGGGTCTTCTATTTGCGCCATCATCTACAGGAAAAGAGATCGGACCTAAGTTGATCAAAGCCATTAGGATCGGTCAGGCAATATGGACGTAGAGATCACAGTCGTCGCGGGGGCTCGCCCCAATTTTATGAAAGTCGCACCGATTCTTTCGGCGTTAAAGCGGCGTCGTGAAAGTGGGTGTCCTATCAATCATCGACTCGTCCACACGGGGCAGCATTCGAGTACGATGATGAGCGACACGTTTTTTGAACAACTGGGAATCCCGAGTCCGGATGTGAATCTGAATGTTTCCGGCGGGTCACATGCCAGACAAACGGCTGAGATCATGATGGCGTTCGAAGCGGACCTCGAGAAGAACCCAACTGATCTAGTGATTGTTGTTGGTGACATCAACTCTACAATGGCAGCGACCATCGTTGCCAAAAAATTATGTATTCCGGTTGCTCATGTTGAAGGCGGACTTCGCTCAGGCGATATGACGATGCCGGAGGAGATCAACCGAAAGGTTACTGACTCCATCGCCGATTTTTTCTTTACGACCTCGAAGAATGCATCAGAGAATCTGATACGCGAAGGCATTGGTGAGGAACGAGTGTTCTTCGTTGGGAACACTATGATCGACTCATTGCTGATCAACCTCGATAAACTGGAAAGACCCAGGCTTTGGAACGATCTAAATCTCAAAGAGCGAGGATATTTGCTATTGACCCTTCATAGGCCGGCAAATGTCGATTCTCCGGCATTGCTAAATCGGATACTTGAAGTGGTTTCAAGATCGGCGGGGTCGTTCCCGGTCATTTTTCCTGTTCATCCACGGACTCAAAAGTCGATGGAGGAGATGAGCACAACTGGTACCAATATCTTTCGTGTCGATCCGATGAGTTATCTGGAATTCATCTACCTTCTTAAGAACTCTAAGGGTGTGATAACTGATTCGGGAGGCATCACGGAAGAGGCAACGGTTTTGGACATTCCTTGTGTCACTGCGAGAACCACAACCGAGCGTCCTGAGACCGTCGAAGTTGGAACGAATGTTCTTTTAGGTTCAAAGATTGATTCTTTACCGGGGTACATTTCCGAGATGATCGCCGGAACTTGGCGGAAGGCGAGCATTCCGGAACTCTGGGACGGAAATGCCGCCGACCGAATTGCTGATGCTATCGTTGGACTTTGGGAGAGCGGGCGAATCGGACGAGGCAACTCGTCCGCATGAACACGAGAGTTCGAGATAATTGCGGTCTTGTGCATTTGCTCATATGATGCTTAACAGCGGAATATGAACATCCTGGCTATATCTTTTGCCTATCCTCCAACGGCACTTCCTCGTTCAATACAGGCGGCCCGATTGCTTGCCGGCCTTGATGCAAACGTAACGCTTGTTTGCGCGAACTGGACCGATGCTCCACTCGATACGACCATTTATCCTGATGCCGACAAACAGATTCAAATGGTCGAAAGGGTGAAATTCGGTTCGTCCGGCTTACAGCGACTCGTTAGCAGGATCCTCTACCGTGCAAGTCGTTCCGCCTGGAATCGTTTATATCGAAACCCGGACCAATACCGAAGTTGGGTCAAACCGGTTCTTGATCGGGTGTCAGAACTGCCGCAAAACGAAACCGAAACAGAAAGATTTGACTGTTTGGTCAGCTTTGGCCAACCTTTTTCATGTCATTTGATCGGACGTGAGCTGAAGAAGCGAATGCGACTTCCATGGATCGCATACTTTAGCGACCCATGGGTTGACAACCAGTTTAACGGTTACGATTTACACTCTCGTTCCCTAAATCTGAAGCTGGAACGTTCGGTAGTAGAGTCTGCCGATCTCGTTCTGATGAATTCCGAGGAAACGATAGACCTCGTCTTTGCCAGATATGACGAAAGATCGAAGGCAAAAGCTCGTGTTCTGCCTCACGCTTACGATGAAGGTCTGTATGGCGATCGTTCTTCGGCGGACGGCGACACTATAGTTATTCGGCATATCGGAGAGTTCTATGGACCTAGGTCGCCGGTGCCATTGCTGCGTGCGATCATCGGTACCGATTCCGTCGATGACCATCGGTTCGATGGTGTTTCGTTTGAACTTGTCGGAGACTACGAAACCGGGCCTGAGTTAGAAGAGCTGGCGTCGCATCCCGCAACTCGAAATGTGATCTTTAAGAAACGGATACCTTATCTCGAGAGTCTTAATTTAATGAACCGCTCGGATGGGTTGCTCCTGATCGACGCACCGGGCGAGTCAAGCGTATTCTTGCCCTCAAAACTTATCGATTACATCGGTTCGGAACGGCCGATCTTTGGCATCACGCCACCGGGAACCGCAGACCGTTTGATCAGGCAGCTAGGCGGTGCGACCGCAAACCCGAACGATACCGCGGCGATCCGAACTCGTCTGGCATGCTTCATCGATATGATAAAAGACCGCAAGAACCTTCGATCATCGGAGCCCTGGGGCGAGCAGAGCATTCGAGAAACGTTTGATAGGAAGGCGGTGCAAAAACAGTTTCTCGGGTTTGTAAATGAATGCGTGATGAATGAGATGCGGGAATGACCGATACGGCCATACTACGTGTTTTTGTTCGGTGTATATGTTGCGAGAGATTATAAGACTAACTTTGTGGTCCTTCGCCCAGGAACATTTTTGCATATTCGCCGGCAGCTCTTGCCCATTGTCCCGGCATTATTATCCACGAAGGATGGGGAATTCTGCCGTATTGTGTAGGCGGATGTGCGATGCCGATCTCTGTCTCCAAACCTTGTTCACGAGACTCCACGTTGAAGGTAGCAAGCGCCCGCCGGGAATGGTACGCGGATGTTACTAACAAGAGTCTTGAGTAACGGCGTTCTCGACAAAACGCCAGAATCTTCCGAGCCTCGACAACCGTGCCGATCGCCTTGCCATCGTTGATCGCACCGGGGACGATCTCGATCGCTTGCTCCGGGACCCCGTTTTCGACGAGCAATGCACTTGCCTTTTCTACGAATTGAAGGTTTCGTTCATTTTCGTTACTCCATCCTCCGGGGACGCCGTCATCTGTTAGCACGATACGCCGTCCTGAGCCGTTACGGAAAAGCCGGGCGGCCTCAAGATTGCGTTCCTCGTAATCTGCAGCACCGGAAAGAACTACAATTGCGTCAGGTGAATCCAGGGGTATTGCGACCACAAGGTAATTACCGGCCGCCAGGAGCAGTAAAGGAGGGATCGCCAAACCAGCGACGACGAACAGACACCGAATATTCAAGTAAAACCTCAAATTGGTAATATTCTTTCCTGCACATTTCAAGCGAGCCGTTCCAAACAGCTTGGAGCTATCGACGGAACGATGACAATAGCGATCGACCTGCCTCACTTCCGAGTAATTAGCATTTGCCTCCTGCTACCGAGAGTTGCTCTACAACGAAACGTGCAGCGTGTGCCAGGGGCCACCTCCAATTTGCTTGAAAGCCGCTGAGTTAACAAAAAGATCGTTGTTAACCGGGTTCATATAGATGACGTAAGTTTCTCTCGGAGATTGGGCAAGAGATCGCTCTATGTTCGCGATCACCCGACCGAACAATTCGCGATTGAACGGATTGAAAAAGTAGTAAACGGTCGGCTCGAGCGGAAGCAGATACTCCATAGCGTCTTCGCACACGCTCTCAATGTCGTTACAGGCCCGTTTCCGTTGTGTAAATGATTTGATGTTCTTCTCGGCGATCTGGTGCAACTCCCGCGAAAACTCGACTCCGATGATCTTTTTGAATGGGATCTCAGATGCAAGAAACAATGCTCTCCCCATCCCGGAACCGAAGTCGATGAAATGAAATCTTTCGAAGTCGATTTCCAGAGAGTTCAATATTGTACGAAAGTACTTTGGTTCGGTCCCGGCGTAGATTCCGCCTCCAGCCTTGTTCGGGCTATCGATCTCGAGCTTATCGAGAGTTACCTGAGGCATGGTCTTGACACCATGATAAAGGTCGAACATATGACCTTTCAGGTCAAAGATCGGTCCCTGGAGCCGCTTGTAGATCCATGAGTTCCTAATTGCCCCACGGAGCCTTGAGGGTTTGCTGTCGCTGTTTGTTTCCATATTTCCGTTTGCGTTGATCAGCTAAATGGCTGGCATCAGCTATTCCCGGTCGCGTCCGGATTGATGGATCGGGGCCCGATGCCGAAATACCTCTTTGCCTTTTGCCTTATGTTATTCGGAACGGTGCGGTAGATACCCAAAAGCAGATCTTTCGCTTCGTCCTTTATCCGGTTTGTCTGAAAACGGGAAAGGTCTGCCTGATACCGGCATGTGTTGGTGATCTCCCCGCCGAAACGCTGGAGAAAAGTGTGTGAGCCTCCCATGCTGAACTTTCTGAATCCCGATTCACATGCCCATTTGATCGCCTCCCACATCAGCAGGTCGTTCGGCTTGTCTCGGAGAAACTCCGGGTTAGAATTGTTGCCGGCATATTCGACGATGCCGCCTGGACAGAAGCGGAAATAGCTGCCCGCGATGACCTTTCCATCGTGTTTGGCGATCAGGATCTTTCGATTCGACTTGAGCTGCCAGGCTTGTTTCAGCTCATCATAGTTGGTCGGAGCTATAAGTTTGGTCTTGCACCACTGAACGTGGATCGGGTAAAGCTCCATTAGCTCTTCCTCTTTAGTCATTTCGCAGATCTTGAGCGAAGTCTTTTTGATAGCCTTGCGTAGGTTGTTCCGACGCGATGAAGAAAATCCTTCAAAGACGGCATCGGCGCCGTTCCCCAGATCGATAATGACGGATCGCTCTTCGCCCTCCGAGAGGCGTTCACGGAATCCGACATCGATGAGGCCGGCGATGGATTCACAGGAATATAATGTTATCTGGCTTTCACCGCTCATTCGGGCGGCCCGCAATCCCTCAAAGAGGACTTTAGCAGTCCCTTCGTTATTCGCGTCGGGTGATACCACAACCTGAGGGCGGACGTACATTCCGCACACGAGCTGACCACCCGTTGAAATGCCGGTTGCTACGGCAATGATCTCTTGTTCACGATCGAAGACGAGAACCGCAAAGGGATTCTTTCCGGTCCAAAACGGCTCGCTAAAAAATGCAGGGGACGTGTAGTGGCTAGGGAAGCCGGAGCTCGGCAAAAATCGCTCCCATGCGGTTTCTGTAACCGGGTCTGGATATTCCCGAAAGATCTTGTAATACATAATGTCTTCGGTGCCAAGTCGATCTCACGGAGAAACAGGGATCGGGAAATCTTCACCAGCAGATCCCAGAATAGCCGATCTCTGATTTTTGGTTCCTGTTAACCCTGACAAGGTCGATGACGATCTTACCATCAAGACGCCCCCTTGCGACCTTTGAGAACTCCGGATCATGGTTACCGATCACAATGACATCCGAATTATCGATAACATCATCGATCGATGCGGACATGATCCGGGCTATATGCGGTATCTCTTGCTCGATGTATTGCTTGTTTGCTCCGACAAGACGAGCCAGTGAAACCTCCTTATCGTAAAGACGGACATCGAATCCTTTTCCGATCATTCTTTCGATAACTGCTATTATCGGCGATTCACGAAGATCATCTGTTCCGGCTTTGAATGCAAAGCCGAGAAACCCGATCTTCTTTTTGCCGGTCTTGTTTATCATCGTCACAGCTCGTTCGATCTGCAGGAGGTTGCTTTGCAATGTCGCCTCGAGTACCGGGACCGGAACATCCAATTGACGTGCGCGGTACGAAAGGGCCCGGAGATCTTTCGGAAGACACGATCCGCCGAAGGCAAAACCCGGCTTCAGATAGTAAGGCGACAGATTAAGCTTGGAGTCCTGAACGAAGACGTCCATTACCTCATGGCTGTCGATCCCGGATTCCTTGCAAATGTTGCCGATCTCGTTGGCAAAGGCGACCTTTAGCCCGTGAAAACAGTTGCAGGCATATTTGACCATTTCTGCGGCCTTGACGGAGATGGTGAAGATCGGAGCATCAATCTTCCAATAAAGTTCGCGAAGTGTTTCGGCCGCCGAATCAGAATCCGCCCCGATAAGCGTAAATGGAGGCGAGTAGAAATCCTTTATCGAACTTCCCTCTCTCAAAAACTCCGGATTTACACAAAGATGGAAGTCTGCTCCATCCTTTTTACCGGAAGCATCCTCAAGAGTTGGTCGGACGAGTGATTCTATAGTTCCCGGCAGCATCGTACTTCGCATCACGACAGTATGCTTTTCCGCCTTTGAGGCCAGAGCCTCGCCGATCTGCCGACTCACCCTCTCAACATAATCAAGCTTTAAGGAACCATTGTCATTTGAAGGAGTACCGACACAAACGAGAGATATGTCACTACGTGCTATCGCATCCGTCACGCTTGAGGTTGCCCGTAGTCGTCCCTCGCGGACGACCCGAGACGTCATCTCGGCAATGCCCTCCTCAACGATCGGCGATACGCCCTCATTGATCAGATCCACCTTGGTCGAATTGACATCAACCCCAATAACCTGATGCCCCTCAGCCGCCAAACAAGCCGCCGAGACAGCACCTACATATCCCAAACCAAAAACGCTTATCCTCATTTACTGCTCTTTGCTTCGATCCTTAATCTTGATCAAGATCATGTCGTTTGTTTCGGCTATCATACTACCGCGCAACAATAATTGTTTTCGAACATCATCGGACACCTTAAAAGCCCAAACGTGATCGTATTCCGAAAGAATTTCGTCCCAGGCGTCGATATTGTCGATCGAGAGCTCGGGTGTTTGCCTTGTACGTCGAAAGACCAGCGGCTGTTGGCCGCGTATAGCGAACAGCCGGGGCCAGATCACGCCGCGGTCGATAGTTGCCAGTCCGATCGACAAAAACTTTATTCTCTCAGTTTTCGGTGTATCTTCCAGGTAACCCTGACCATATGTAACATAAACGAATGAGTTGGCGGGCAGCTTATCGTAGATCTGCGCGGCATTGGTGAGGGTCGAACTCATTTGATGCCAACGATCACCGATCATGACCTGCCTAAATCCGAGCAATGCTAAGATCAGGATAGCTATTGGAACATAGTCACGCATCACGCTTCTGGAATCAATTGACAAGATCAACAGACAGTATGCGGGTAGGACTATCCGCGCATCGGCATCGCCAGCCGTAAAGAGACTCGTTGGAGCAACGAAAAACAAGAGAAAAAAGCTCAACGAAACAAATAAAACAGATCTGTTTACCACGATTCGTTTCCTGAAAAGCAGCCAGGCGATGAAACCGAGAACGGCACTGTAACAGATGATATCTACGAAGTTGTCGTAACTAAGAAGAGGGCCAATTGAAACGACGAGCTTTTTGCGAAAACCTTCCCACTCAAGAGTTCCGACGCTCCCGGAGCCTCTTATGAAAGTGAGGAAGGCGATCGCCGGAGCAAGGAAAAGTGATGCGTCTGCAAGCCAAAAAGCGACGGACCTTTCCTTTGGTCCTTTGGACCGTGTTTGGTAAAGATTATAAAGAACTATAGCAAGACCAAGGAAGGCGAACGATGAGAGATGCGAAAGATAAACCGCGAAGACCAATACGCTCAGAAAAAGAAAGCGTAAAGCTGTGAGACTATCTCGCCACCTGAGCCAGAGACCAAAGCATATGAGAAATAACGCAACACTTAGAAGGTAGTTCAGATAACCGTAGAATAGTGTACTTCCATAGAGTAAGAACGGAGCCACTAAAGATGTAAACGTAAGAGCGTTCTTATGAAGGACGCCGGCAATCAATTGGCACCCGACGACGAAAAGTACGACGATCAACGAAAGGAAGATCTTGAAAGCGGTCCAGATGCCGACCAGTTCCGCCAGAGGCATCAATAGCATGTCCATTCCCATGTTTGGGATTGGTTCGTAAAGGACCTCGAAGTGCTCGCGAAAAAACTTACTGTCATCGTAGTTTGCGAGAATACTGATGCGTGCGGCGTGATTCGGAAGGTCAACCAGAGGCGGTATCTCTACCACCCAAATAGGGGCGACCAAAACGATGAATACTAACGCAAAAAATACGCGGCTATGAGATAGTTCCATTGCTTGAGTTCAAAAATACGGGCCGCTAATGCGTCGAAGTTTCTGCTTTGGGTTCGTTAATTGCAGATGACCTTTTACGCTGGTAGATGCGATAATGCGATTTGTCATAGACGAGGTCATAGTCCCGTTCGAGCGTCTGCATCACGAATGAATACACTTCAGGCATGTCACGCCGCCTCCCGTCCAGGGCCTCCTCATATACTTCCTCCAAAATAAAGAACTTAGGGGTTCGGTCTTTTTCGTATCCGAGCCAATGATCGTCAACTACCTGGCCATCGAAACCCAAGGCAAATGCGATCTCTGCACTGCCATAGCTGATGTCGCCGGGACCGCTGTTAGATCTGATAAATTCTGCAGCGGGCGAATATTGATTTGCATAGCCATTTGATCTGATCTTTAAAATGGCCCCGCCAAATTGCACCAGGATAATTCCAGTTATGATCGAAGTCGCCGCAACCTTGCCAAGGGATGATTGCTTGTAAATATAAAGTGCGGCTGCGGCAAGTATAGCTGAAAACAGTGGAACGATATTGAGCAGGTAATAGGTTAGTTTTTGCCCGTCAAGCACGGTCATAACGACGAAGAAGAGCACGAGCAGCAAGAGGGATATACGAACGCCCGGTTTCGACCTGAATCGTTCGTTCGAAGTTGCAAGAACCAGTGCCAGCAAGTAAGCGAAAAGTACAAAGCTTTTTAGCCAGACCGGCCCGCTAGAGCCAGCGGAATGCGAGGCGAGTCCATAGGCGACGAGATACCGGTCTGAGATCTCCTTGAAAACCGCCGAAAATGGGTCAGTGAGCAGCTTTAATCTACCGCCATCGGCCGCATTTCCTCCAAACTGCGAAATGAATAGCTCCGGAGCTTGCATAATGTAAGCCCCCCACGCCAATCCGCCGATCACATACGGCAAGAACGAGAATAAAACTGCCTTTATCGTAAGTCGGGTTCGGTCGGACCAAAAAACCAGTATCCAAAAAGCAAAGAAGTAAAGAATTCCAAGAAAGTGTGTCAGTCCCGAAAGTGCCACCAAAGTCTGTCCACACAGAAGTGCCAAAGTAAGGTTGCGATTACGCAACAGCAGAAATGCCGCGACCGCCGACCAGCCGAACGCAGAACAAATGATGTCCATTCGCCCGAACGAAGCCCCCATAACGACAACGTAATCGAATGAAAGCAACATTAATGTCAATAACGCGACGGCATGGTCCTGGAAAAGATGAAGGGCGATCACATACAGTGAGAGAATCAAAAGAAGTCCGAAGAAGGTGGAAAGGCTTCGCATGGAGAACAAGCTAAAGCCGAAAACCCGGTACCACACAGCTTGAAGCGGATAGTATAATGGAGCCGTCCAGTATGTGTATCGATCAATTCCTTCCCGATAACCCCTCGGCTCGAGCACCAATGTTCCCGGCTTGCCGTTGAACGCCAGATTGTAACCGGCCGCCGCAAACCAACCCTCATCGCTCCACGGCCTTTTTGTGAGACTCATACCAACACACAACGCCAGAAACACCAAGAGGAAAAGCGGTGCTATCCAGCGATGCGGGGTTCGTTGTATCAAATCTCTGACCATTACCATGACTTAAATGCTTAGATCTTTGCATTACCCGCGTGCCATAATGTCGCCTGGAAGATCCGCATTCAGGCGGAATGCACGGAGCGGCCGAACGTATCGTCAACCAACGGAGGCGCAGTCATTTGGTTTTCGTTTGCTATCACGCTCACGTTAGCGATCTCGGCGAACTGCTTTGCTATCGTGCTCCACGCAAACTCATTTCTAACTGTTCTCAATCCTCTGCCAGAAAGAGCTTCGACCTTATCCCTATTTCGCAACAAAGATATCACTGCCTCTCCGAAACTGTTCACGGGATCGCGGAGCAGCAATTCCTTTCCATCGTTTACCGGGAGGCCTTCGGCGCCGATGGTTGTTGAGACCACCGGGAGGCCCATTGCCATTGCTTCGAATATTTTGAGACGGGTGCCGCCGCCGATCCGGATTGGGACGACGAAGACGGCTGCATCGCGCATATATGGACGAACATCGTCAACCCGACCTGTGACAGTGATCGAAGGATCGCGTTTTGCAAGTTCGATCAGATCAGGAAATGGGTCGCGACCGACCACCGTGAAGGTCGCTTCCGGAACTTCAGTTTTGATCCTCGGGAATATCTCTTTTATAAACCACTTAACGGCATCGCTGTTCGGGAGCCAATCCATGGAGCCCGTAAAGACGATATTCGGTTTTACGGTCCGGTCTCCGTTGATAGGTGAGAAATACTCTGTATCTACACCGGTTCCGATTTCGAATACCCGATCAAGGCCGTATTCGCTGCGAAAGACCTCTGCGTCTTCCTTTGAAACTGCTACCACGACGTCAAACCGTCTGCAGGCCTGCCGTTCGAAACGCCTTGCTCGTTCCCACTGCGAACGAAGATAAACTCTCTTGGCCGAATTATCCGAAACCTCGTAGTGGCGTTTCCAGATCATCGCCTCGACGTTATGCTGAAAAAGCAATGTAGGGATATTGATATCGTCTGGAAGATTGATAGCCGGATGCAGAAAATCGCAGATGAGAATGTCGTGTGAGTTTTCGGCTAGTACTTTTTCGATCTCTTGCCGCATTGCCTGCGAGCGGTATTTTTCGATGAAATACGGAAGCCTGGAAAGCAGATTGGCAGCGAGTTCGCTGTAAAAACGCCCGCTGAACTTTGCCGAAACCCGATGTGGTATAGTGATCAACTCGTTGCAGTATTCGGCCGCGAGATCGCAGGCGTCGGGTGCGGCACAACCGTCGTCGAGCGTCAAATATGTGATCTCGTGTTCTTTCTTCAGTTCCTTCAGCATCTGATATGTGCGTATCTTTCCGCCCTTATCGACCGGATGAAGGAGTTCTGTTTTTAGCCAAAGGATCTTCATGAGAATAACGAAACTGACGACCGGAGCTCAATTAACTGGACGGCCGATTCAACTACGCAATAATATCTCCTTCGATCAGGCTTCTTTGCCACATCTCCAGGTTTACCAGAGACCAAAGCCGCTCGTCGTGGTTCTCGCCCATCATATGCCGATCGACGATGTTGCGAACCGCCGCAGGTTCGAAAAGGCCCCTCGCGAGGGAACGCTCCGAGAGAACGTATTCATCGATCAAATGGCGGAATTCGCCCCGGAACCATTTACCGATCGGGACCGGGAAGCCCATTTTGCCGCGGCTAAGTATTTCGTCGGGAAGTACTCCCTCCATAGCCTTTCTGAGCACATATTTTGTCGTCCGACCGCGCAACTTCATTCGATTAGGCATCGCAGCCGTGAATTCGAGGAGCTTATGGTCCAAAAAAGGAACCCGACTTTCGATCGATGCCGCCATCGACATTTGATCCTGCTTCATCAGCAGTTCGTGCAAATAGGTTTTCGTGTCAGTGTAGAGCATTCGATCCAGCATTTCCTTTGAACGAACCGAGTCAAAGATGCTCGACATCGTCCGGTAAGGGTCGGTGGTACCGTTCAAATGCTCTTTCGCCGTCGGCGAAAGCAATGTAGCCTGCATAGCTCGCGGAAAGACGGCGAAGTTGTCAAAATACATCGATTCGATCGTCGGTTCTACACAAAAGAAGCTTTTTCTTAGGCGATGACGAAGCCTGGAGCTGACCGGAAGCCCCGAAATGGCTCTTTCGACCGTGTTACGGATCCTACGCGGTGTTAGGGCTTGGTAGCGTTGCCCAATCCGCAAGTTGGAGAGGGTCATCCAGTAACGGCCATAGCCCGCGAGGCTTTCGTCGCTACCTTCGCCGGTCAGAACAACCTTGACGTGCTCAGCTGCTAACTTCGAGACGAAGTAAAGTGCGACGCTAGAAGGGTGGGCGATCGGCTCGTCCTCGTGCCAGATGAGCTTAGGTAAAGCTGCAAAGAATTCCTCGGGAGGTACAGTTACTTCGTGGTGATCGGTCCGGAACCGTCCTGCAACAAGCCGGGCATACCGAAGCTCATTGGCTTCGCGTTCGGCAAAAGCCACGGAGAAGGTTTTTATCGGAGCATCAACAAGCCCGGACATCACCGCTGCGATAGCGCTAGAGTCGATACCACCTGAAAGAAACATCCCAAGCGGAACATCAGACATAAGCCGGAGCCGGACAGACTCGCGGAATAGTTCAGACCAATCGCGAATCCAATCTTCGTCCGACCGGGAATGCTCGGCACTCCGCTCAAACGAGACGTCCCAGTATCGATTCACCGTGACCCTGCCTTCTTTCACCTTTAGCGTATGTCCCGGAAGCAAGCGTTTGATCCCGGCAAAAAGGGTCTTCTCGCCCGAAGGGGCATGGTTGGCAAGGTAGTCGGTGAGTGCTCGATATTCAAGCTCCGGTAAAACGGCTTTGGCTGTAAGAAGAGCCTTTATCTCAGAGCCGAAAAAGAAATTTCCTTTCGAATCGTGAGAATAATAGAGCGGTTTAACACCGAGTCGGTCCCTGGCTATGAATAATTCTTCTTTTCGTTCATCCCAGATAGCGAATGCAAACATTCCCAGCAGACGCTCGACGGCCTTCGCTCCCCAAGCCTCATATGCCCGCAAAAGGGTCTCGGTATCGGATTTTGTTCGAAATATAAAACCGAGCCGTTCTAGTTCCGGGCGGAGTTCCAGATGGTTATAGACCTCGCCGTTATAGACGATCACGAGCGAACGATCGTCGTTAAACATCGGTTGCTGCCCGGTCTTGAGGTCAACTATCGAAAGCCTTCTATGTCCGAGCCCAAGACGGCCTTGCGTATAGATGCCTTCCTCATCCGGCCCGCGATGCCGAAGCACATCGCGCATTTGCCGAATGAGTCGTTCGTCAGCAAGTCGGCCGGACGCGCGGGAGAATAATATTCCGTTAATACCGCACACGGGAAAATCCTAAAGGTTGAGCAGCCTAAGCGGCTCGCCCGAAGTCGTCCTCCAGCCGAACAATGTCATCCTCGCCTAAATACGGGCCCTGTTGCACCTCAATGAAGACGAGTTGGTCGTAACCGGGGTTTTCGACACGGTGAGCCGTACCAACCGCGATATCGATGGCTTCACCCGCGACGACAATCCGGTCGTTTCCATTCAAAGTGACTTTCGCGGTACCCGCCACGACGAACCAATGCTCCGATCGCTGTGAATGCTTTTGGTAACTCAGCCGCTTACCCGGAAGTACCTCGATACGTTTGACCTTATAGCCCGAACCTTCATCTAAAACCGTAAACGAACCCCAAGGCCGTTTATCGTAGATAGGGGAATTGTCGTCACTGACGAGTACCATAAATGCTAAACTTGCTGATCTAGGCCCAACTGAATGTCGTCCGCAATTGAAAGCGACCTTCTGCTCTGAGTTCAATGCTCAGGGTCTTTGTAGCCATCAACTTACCATAGATCGGCGAAAAGTGTGTATCTTTGATCGCCGAGACAGGTTCTTCCAACACGTCTTCGCCCTCGATATCCCATTGACATCTAACTTCGAGAGTACGTTCCATTGCACCGGTACGCAAGGTAATTGAATTTCCCATTAACCTCGGTTCAACATCCGGAGCGAGGACGAATCGAAAATCAAATCTTTTGGTTGACCGAGCAGTGACGTCGTCGACGATCGATAATTGGCTGCCGGCTTCGAACTTCACGGTTCGACGAAATGTTACTCCCAGCCGCTCGAATCCATCCGTTTCGGCGGATACAACAATTCGGCCTCCCGAGGACTCCGACCGGAGCAAACGCGTATTTGCAGCCGACTTCCAGGAGAATGGCCCGGCCGGTACCGAAGTTGACTCGCCATTAACGAGCAGGGAACTATGATACTCAGATGAACGGAAAAGATTTCGCAGCTCGGGGTCAGCCGTATAAACGTAAGTTCCGGGGTCTGCGAAGAATTGAAATCCCATCACACAAAGTTCAAATGAAAGTGCGTCCGCGTGGGCATGTCCGCAATTTAGAAAGCCGTGCGGACCCGCGTGGAAGATTAAATGGTCGGAATCGGTACCCGTAGTTGATCGTATTGAGAAAACCCCTCCATCCGGGAACGAATTGTGGAACACGGTCGGCGTTGATTCTTGAGACCGGTGAAAAGAATCGAGTTCGGACTCCGAGACTGTCCACTTAAGTGATCTGGCAACATGCTCACGGTTGATCAGACCCGAGGACGGCGGCTTACCAGTGACGATCGAAAGCCGAGCAATGGTAGTGCCGATCTCTGTGATGGAGTGAGGGTCGGCAGCGAAGTAACGGCCGCCGTCGTCATCGCCGAAGATGATGAACGAACCATCCGGCCGGATCAGCGCCTCAAGATAAATCTGGAGTCTTCGAAGGCGCTCGATCATAGCATCCGGGACCGTTAATCCCTCGCGACGTCTGATAAGAACAAGATCGGAATAGAGGTCCGCAGTGTAACGGGCGTAATGGCTCGCTTGTTCGGCATAAGAGCCATCGTCTCGGACGTGGTTGAAGATATGATCGCAGAGGATCTTGAAACCGAGTTCCCGCCACCGCTTAGAATGCCCCCCTGTGTCGAGGAGGGTCCCGATGTAATAAAGTCCAAGGGCCTCTCCGGTCAGGTGCGTATTCGGAGCAAAATAGGTCGAGAGAAAGCGTTCAATGTGCCGTGCCTGAACGAATAGAAGTTTCAGAAGCCTTTCGCGCCGCTCACCGGTAAAGACTTCCGTTCCTTGAAGCAAACCGAATGTTTGAATCCACGCGATCGAGCGATAGGCAAGCTCAAGGCTTGAAAGCCAGTTTACTCCCTTTTTTGGCGGGTTCTCCGAGCACCACGAATCGAAATGGCTTGCAACAGCATCGACGTACCTCTGTTCTTTGGTCAACAAATATGCCTGTGAAAGTGTCACGAAATATTGATGTCGGTTCAATTCCCAGATGACCTTCTTATCTCCGGTCGATCCGGCATCGATCTCATCGATCCGCGTCCAATGCACGAGGGGTGACCGCCGGCCCGAAACGGGGTCAAAGTGCCAATCCGGAACCGGTGTACCGAAATCGAGAGCTTCATAACCAAGAAGGTCAAACCTGCCATTGAGAATACGATCGGCTGTGCGGATTATCGTTTCCGATTCTAGTTTCCCCGCAATACGGGAGGCTCCTTCTAAAGAACTATCACCAGCCGAAGGCACGAGGAACTTCAGGGCATCTTTGCGAATATTGAGATCATTTGGTAATTCCCCGGTCACGACATCGAACCCGGCGGCCTCAGCCGCGGCGTAAATTGCGCTGCCCGAGCGCTTGCGCAGTTCTTTTAGGCTTCTGCCTTTAAGCTTTTGCAAGTATCTGATCATCTTGACGCTGCTAACGACCTGTACAGCTCGATCCATTGATCGGAGACCTTTTCCCAGGTGTAGCGTTCAACTTCGTTTCGGGCTTCGGTAATGAGTTGTCCGGCAAGCGAAGGCTCATCAAAAAGCCTGATCGCGTTACGTGCAAGTCCTTCGTCATCATCGATCTCTGAGAGCAGACCCGTACACTCGTGTTCGACGATATAGGGAATGCCACCCGCATTTGTAGAAACAACCGGAAGCCCCGCCGAAAACGCCTCAATGATCGAATTCGGCATATTGTCGATGCTTGAGGCATTGAGATAAACATCCGCCTCGTCATAAACGGCGGGCATCTGCTCCGGCCGAACAGAACCGCGAAAGTCGATCCCTTTCAAGCCGAGGCTTCCCGCGAGTTCATGGAGAGATGTTCGCTCGGGCCCGTCGCCAACGACTATAAGTCTGGCTTCTGCGATGGCCGCCTGGATACCTTTGAACGATCGCAGTGCGCAAGCAACATTATAGTGGGCTTCGAAGTTACGATTCGTAAGGAATACAGGTCTGAGGGGTTCTCTTTTCCGAAACCTGAATCGTTCAGTTTCGACGAAATTGAAGATCGCCTCTGCCGAAATCCCAAACATGCTAAATACATCTACCAGATATCTTGAAGGAACAACTATTCGGTCAAACCTGCGAATAGTAGGAACCGCCGAACGCCATCGTCGCAAATGATCTTCCGCCTCACCGCTTCGGTAGTTCAAGATCGTCGGCTTTCGGTACAGTTTCGATACTGCCAATGCGGGTGTCGGGCTGATGACGAACGAAGTGTAGGACGCCGAGAAAATGTGGATAACGTCGAATGAGGGAACGCGGACCAGCAGGTCCATGATGTATTTGGGAATCGTCAGAAGCGTTCTCAGATATTTGATCCTCTGGAACTTTGGAAGAAACTGTGGATTGATCGGCTGCAACTCGACCTCGATCCCCGGAACTTCGGAAAGTCGCCGCATTAACCTATCGGCCTGAACCGATTGCCCGCCGACGATCGGTAGCGCCGGCGCAACGAGGAGCACTCTGATGGGCCTGGACTTTATGGGCACGTTATTCAATGGCGAGTTATCCGGTTTACGAATTCAATTGGTGCGAATTATCTAGTAGCTTCGCGTATAGCGACATCACGGCCTCTAGTTGAGCAGTCTCGGAGAATCGTTCTTTAGCGACAACCTGTCCTGCCGAACCCATCTTGACCGCAAGGTCATTGTCATCCAAGAGTAAAGAGATGGCCGAGGTAAGAGCCGGTTCGTCGTTTGGCGGTATGACAAAACCAGTTTTGCCGTCTTGTACGGCTTCGCGGGCACCGCCAACATCTGTCGCGACAACCGGCAGCCCCGCGGCCATATATTCGAGGATCGCGTTTGAAAAGCCTTCCGAACGGGAGCATAGTACGCCAACGTCTGATACGGAGAGCAACTTCCCAACATCAGACCTTGGGCCAAGAAATCTGCACTTATCGGCGATCCCAAGTTCGTGTGCCATCTGTTCATAGCGACCCTGGAGCTCTCCTTCGCCGACGATAAGGAATATCGCTTTCTCATTGTTTGCTCCAACTCGCTTCGCGGAGCGTAGAAAAAGCTCGTGGTTCTTCACATCGCTCCGCATATTAGCGACAATCGTTACTAGCTTCGCATCGGGTCGAACGTTGAGTGCGACTCCAGCCAACGCCTCGGAACGGTCGCCGTTCGGCCTTTCAACAAAACACTCAGGGTCAAGGCCATTATAGACAGTAACGATCTTAGATTCGGTGACGCCCGCTGCAATGAGGAACTCCCGTATAGCCTCAGAGTTCACTATTATCTTCTTAGCTAATCGGAATGCCTGCTTTTCCACGAAAAGCTGTTTTCGAGTCTTGCTGTAAGTCTCACGTTTCGACGCAACGCCCGTCACTCGTGCCAATCGAGCCCCTGCCATACCGAAGATATTGGTATAAAAATCGTGAGTTTGGACCAGATCGATCCTCTCCGTACGAATGAAGTCAGATAATCGCCCAACTTGCCTGAGGAAGTTACGATCATAAAAGCTGTTCAGCGGATATTTCTGAATGTTGCCAACTTCGCCGAGGCGGTCGATCAACGGTCCACTCGTATCGAGGCATGCGGCACGCACCTCGAAAGTTCCTTCTCGGACGAGACGGTTTGTCAGCTTTACAGCCTGAATCTCCGAACCGCCGACCTCAAAACTTCCGATCAACTGAAGTATGCGTCCCCCTTTCATATGTTAGTCCGCTTTGCCTCGTGACGCATCCAAAGTTCGAGAACGTACAGATACCAAAACTGCCTCGGTGCTGCCGAACCGGGCTCGTAAGACTCGAATTGCCGTCTTACGGCTTTTGCATCGATGATCCCTGCAGCGGCCAGATGCCCGTCAAAAACGGAGTCAATGAAATCGCCCCGCCACTCTTGAGTCAGCCAACGCTGTGCCGGCACCATGAAGCCCTGTTTACGTCTCGCTGCCACCTTGGGTCCGATCCGATTTCTTGCTATCTCTCGCAGTATCGCTTTTAGAGTGCCCCGCCGCAGCCGGATGTTCGGAGGAATGCGAGTTACGTACTCCCAAAGTCCCGAATCGAGAAACGGCGACCTCGCCTCAAGACCGTGGAACATTGTTGCACCGTCAACCTTCGGGAGATACTCGCCGACAAAGCGGGTCCGCAGGTCGTAAGCGAGGAACTCGTCAAACAGATCATAGCCCGAGTTCGAGAGCAGGGTATTCCGATTCGGAATCCTATGGCTTTCGGTAATGTACGGGCCTAGAAGCCGATTTCGGAGATAGAATGGCAGACCATCGCGAATCTTATTGACGGCTTTGAGGCCGCCTGAAGCGTAGTAGCAAAATGAGCGTAGTCGTTTCAGTGCACCACTATTCGGAAGACGGTCGGCGAGAAACTTAAGCGACCTAACACCCGGATTTCCCGTCAACTGTGAGATTCTAGACGCCAGATAGAAGTGACGATGCTCTGGATAACCGAAAAAGACGTCATCACCCCCATCGCCGGTGAGCAGGACCTTCGCGTTTGACGCGACGAGCTTGGAGATCGAGAGCATTCCAAGTGCCGAAGAACACGCAAAGGGCTCGGAGAATGCTTGTGCAAGCTGTTCGACCTGTGGAAGTCGGTCGCCTGCAAGAGATAGAACCGTCAGATTTATGCCCAAGCGTGAAGCTGTTTCCCGGGCAGCAGCGGATTCGTCGTGTGCGTCTTCGGGCGTGCCTACCGTGTAGGCCGAAATCTCCGCTCCGAGTTCGGCGATCGCCCAGCACACAAGACTTGAATCGATGCCCCCGCTAAGCAGTGCGGCTACAGGTACATCGGCTTGGAGCCGTTTTTCAACTGCCTGCAGAAACAGCCGCTCGGTTTCTTTGCAGGCCTCCGGAAAAGAAATGCGTTCATAAGGCCCTCGGAGCTGCGGCGTCCAATATTGACGACGTTTTATGATGCCCTCTGACCACTCAAGAATTTCGCCTGCCCGAAGCTTTTCAAATCCGCTATAGATCGCTTTGTCATCCGAAAGAAACCCAAACTCGAGGAACTCCAAAAGCCCTTCCGTTGAGAGGCCAGAAGGACGCAGGCCCGAACTAACGGCACGAACGGTAGATGCAAATGCTATCGAACTACCGTGTGTACGAAAAACCAGCGGCTTGACGCCCAGCCGATCCCGGACAAGGAAAAGGCGTTCACTCCGATCGTCCCAAATGGCGAACGCGAACATCCCGTCGATCTTCTCGGCGAGTTTATCGATTCCCCATTCAAGATAGCCTTTTACAAGCACCTCGGTGTCGGTCTCGCTGCGAAACTTGTGATCTTTGGTCTGGAGTTCCGATCTCAATTGTTTGAAATTGTAGATCGCACCGTTGAAGACGATCCCTACATCACCGGCATCCGATCTCATCGGTTGGTGTCCGGACGCCGAGAGGTCAAAGATAGAGAGTCTTCTATGGCCGAGGACGGCCTTCGGCCAATGCTCGATCCCTTCATCATCCGGACCGCGGCGTTCGAGCGCATCTGTCATACGGACAACAGCCGCCAGCCGTTTGTCCGGAGCTTGCTCTCCGACATATCCTGCAATTCCACACATGCCTTTGCTTGCTGAGGTTTCGTTTATCTGTTCACAGAAGGCCTCTTGCCTGGCTCATTATCGGAGTTAACTTATGATTTCGATACTCGCCCGGTGAGCCAGTTTTACCATCTACGGCTGCAATGATCATATTGAACACTTCTCGGGCACTTGCAAAATGGACCTTGTATTGATCCGTCCGTTCACCATGTTCAACTATCTCAGAAAAGGCACGAATTGCGTTCTCGCCGATACAAGCGGACTGATCCTCGTCGAAAAAGCCATGACAATGCAGCTTGATGAAATTCCAGTCTGGTCTGCCCTTTACAGTCACATTTGCGCTGGTCCAAAGCTTTAGCCGCCGCAGATCCGTCTTGCGAAAATGCGCCAACTCGCCGTTCTCCAGTTTCGGTAAAGGAAGCGAGGCTTGCCGGTTTGACCAGTCAAATAGCAATGGCCCCGTTATCAGCACCGGGAGTCGAGGAGTGTCCCCGCCAACTCTGAGCCTTTTCTCGCGGCGGTGTGGAGCTCGTTCAGCGTGTGGCATTCCGCATTCATAGATCGAATTGAGAACCGGTACCTGGCTAACGTCGGGTGCCGATGGCAACGTCATATCAATGTAGCAGCCCGTTTCTTCCAATATCTCCAGTTCATTATCGACGCCGCAGTATTGGCCGTTTGCCGAATTGCCCAATGCCCAATTTCCGTGAACAAAGGCATACATCGGTTGCCCCTCGCCGTTCACTCTTGAAAGGCATTTATGGTCCTCTGCGAGGCGGTCCCGAAACTCGACGAGTTGACGCCGAAGGCTTTCCGCGTTGTCGGGCGATCCAACACCGTGATGAAGGTGCACCTCAACCTCACCCAGACCTTTGTTCTGAAGGTCGGCGAGAGTATTCAGGATCTCAGGTTCGTATTGCTCGGCCGGATAAAAGTTCGTGTGGCGAAACTTGGTGCCGTCCGAATCCACCACAACATTTCCGATCTTCTCTGCCAGACCGCACCATTCTTCAAGCCGTCGCTTTTGTGCATCAATGTCGTACATCTCCGCCCCTTTCCATGAAGGCTCAAAGTGATTAGCTATGCAAAATATCAAGTGTTTAGGAGTTGCAGGGTCATTTTCAATGAGTGCCCGCGACCTCGAAATCGGGTACTTCGCCAGCCACGGCGCACTGTTCAATAGTCTTGTAACGAATCTCGACATCGTTCAGTTTTTGCCGATCAAATAAGTGTGTCCGCCGTTACCTTCACCGGCACTGTCTGAGAGAATGCGAAGTCCGGTTTCGCGAAGCTGGCGTTCCAGCATCACCCTTGTGTGAAAGGTCTCCTTACCTCGCCAAAAGTTCCCGGTAGGCTGCTTTCCCGTGATGAGAAACCAAAGACCGCCGGCAAAGCAAATGACCGGATAGGCGAGACTTTTGATCGAAAGATCGGATAAACGCCTGCGGATCATCAGGAAATAGAAGCGTGGGGTGTGGACGGTCAGAAGGACACGGCCTTCGGGGGCGAGCACGCGTGAGATCTCATTAAGTGCCTTTGCAGAGCTCATATACGGAAGAGCAACACGACATATGATCAGGTCAAAACTCTCCCCTCCGAATGGCAGTTCTTCGCCTGCGGAATTGATAAAGACGGTACGATCATTTTCTGTACCTGGGTGTATCCTTTTAAACACCTCGCCTGCCTCAAATTGTATGTCTGCACCGACCTTTAGAGTGCAGTGGTGATTAGCGAACACAAGTAGCTCCTGACCGGCACCGCATCCGAGATCGAGTATACGACTCGGCGAAAACCCGTCGAGGTCTTGCTGAAATGGGTTTGTCGGTGTCCCGGATCGCTCGTCATACAAGGCGACCTCTGTAGCGAGATACTCAAGATAGTTATTTTTGTTTTCGCCGGGCACGACAGAGAATACTGCGGATATCAAAATAATTCCAATATGGTTCGATTTTGCGGAGCTACAAAGCCGAGCGGGTCCGATACCTTGAACGGATGGAACGTTTGAACTCTTCTAAACCCGTGAAGTTTTGCAAAAAAGCCAGTGTATCAGCTTCTGCCGGTATCCGCCGGAGGATATCGATCTCGTCGCCTGGCATACACTGACCGAAATCGGAAGAAACAGCGGAGCGATAGCCGGCCTTCTCTACCGCCGTTCGCGCACCTCTGTCGAACGAACCGTTCGGGTAGCAGAAATGCCAAACATCGCGGCCGATCAGTTCTTCAAGCCGACGCCTTGAGTCTATTGCCTCTTTCTCCTGTTCGCTGGCATTTATCTTATCCATAAGCGGATGTGAAACGGTGTGCGAACCGATGGTTATTCCGTTTTCGGCCATCTCTGAAGCTTCCCGGGAAGAGAATCCGGAATACTCGGCCGGCGGCCTTTCCGGGACAGCGACAGAAAGGTCATTGGCGATCTTTTCCAGTGCTTTCTCCTTGTCGTCATTTCGCATTCGCTTCAGTGTATCATTCAACGCCGCGGCAGCGTTTAGCCGTGATGCATGATCAGATAGGCGGGCAGAAATTTTTTTTCCGACGATGAAAGTCTCGTAACGATCCAGAGTCGTCTGCTCCAGAATAAAGCGCGTCTTGTCGGTCCAAAGCCAGATCTTGCCTTCGAGAAACGACGAAACGGCATACATCGTCGCAGGCAATCCATATTTCTTTAGCAAGGGATACGCGATCTCATAAGAATCACGATAACCGTCGTCGATCGTGATCACGGTAGAAAAATCAGGTAAGGGTCTGGTGCCTTTCAGCCCATCGATCGCCTCGTCTATAGTGATCACCCTGGCATTGGTTTTGAGATACTTTAGATGTCGCTCGAATTCGGCCGAACTTATTCGGAGCGGGTGTGCGTCTTCGGAGAATCGATGATACATCAATACCCGAAGTCGTCGTCTTGACCGCTGCTCAAACAAACGGAACAGCTTAAGCCGATTCATCGTCGATAGGATCTTTCTCTTGAACATCTCAGATAGATCTTGGCAGTGTACGTTGAAAACACCTTTGCCGATCTCATGTCTCTATTTCGTGCCGGCAAACCTCTGCTTCAATTGCTTTCGTAAAAGCTCCTTTTCTTTGTAGGTAGGGAGCCGATAACGCCTGCCGAGTGAGGTGTTTTGCTTCTTGCGTTCCGCTGACCCGTTCGCGATCGCGATGACCGCCTTTACCATCAGCTTCACAGACGGCGATACCAGTTCGCTTCTTATTTCATCCAGAAACTGCTCGAAACCGGTGCCGTAGATACTCCAGTTATAAACGAGCGGCATGAACATTTGGGCAACGATATCTCCTGTGTCAACCTTATCCTCAACGAAATGGACCGTGATCCCAATCTCGCTTTCGTTGTTCATCAATTCCCAAAAGACAGTCGGCCCGCCCCTATAATATGGTGCGTGTCCTTGATGAAGGTTTACTGAACCAAGTCTTGGGGCGGCAAATACCGAACGTTTTACAATGTTGGTTCCCCAGATAACCCCAAGATCAGCCTGAAACGAATCGAGAAGTTCTATTGAACTATCTTTGTGAAAATTATCAACAGTGAAATAGGGAATCGAATTCCTTTCAGCAGCATCAGCTACACTCTTTGATGTAGTTCCAGGATTTACTGCATCTGCCCTCCTGCTTCTCAGAAATGGCATTTTTCTCAAAGTTCCAATCCAACCGTCGTATCTTACGGAACGGCGGATCTTTTCAAAAGCATTCCGCCTCGGCTGTGTTACGGTTTCGAGGATCACCCCGGCGACCTCAATTTGTGGTTGCTGGGCGATCTCGTCAATGAAATGCTCGCAGCCGCCATGCGTTAATATAACTATCCTGAAAGGCCGGTCGGCCGTTGATGCCCGATCGGGTAAAGTAACAAGATCTTCAAGTTTAGTGGATGTCATCGCTATTGGACTATTGGAGGTAACGATTCATCCATAATTCAAGCATGAATAATAGCCAAAGGGAATAGGCATGATCCCGACGCCCCGCCTTATGTTCATCAAGCAAATGTTCAATATATGATCTATCGAAATACTCTCGGGCTGCCCGCCCTTCCAAAAGAGTCTCGCGGATGCGTTCGCGAAGCTCCAGATTTATCCACTCGACGATAGGAACGCCAAAGCCTTGTTTCTGCCGATAGAGTATCTCATTCGGCACCAGACCCGTTACCGCCTTTTTCAGGATCGCCTTCGTTTCAATTCCCTCCAACTTCATACTGGTCGGCACCTTGGCGGCAAGTTCGATGAGCTTGTGGTCAAGAAGTGGAGCACGAGCTTCAAGAGAACTGGCCATTGACATTCGGTCAACCTTTACCATCACGTCGCTCGGAAGATAGGTGACCGAATCAAGCTTAAGAAGATGCCCCAGCGGGTCTTCAGCAAAGTTAGCCGAGGCAATGGAGGAGAACTCCGATTCACCATATCCGAAAGAACCGTTTAGCCGTTCCAGGGCGGCCTTTGAATATAGTCGTTGACGCCGGCTGCGATTGAAATGCGATACCATGTCAATGTAACGATCGATAGGGGCGAGCGAAACATTATTGAGGAAAAATTTTCCGGGAGTATTTTCGGGAATGATATCCGCAAGAAAATTCGTGAAACGCTTCACTGTCGAGGGCAGTCGGTCGCTCCACGATCTGGACAAATATGTGAGATAACGCGAATATCCGGCAAAGAGCTCGTCACCGCCATCGCCAGAGAGCACAACGGTCACATGTTCGCGGGCTAGCTTTGAGACCATATACGTCGGCAGCGAAGATGGGTCGGCAAATGGCTCATCAAAATGCCAGACCAGATCATCGACAATACTTACCAGATCAGGCGTAACAATGAACTCATGGTGATCGGTGTCGAAGTGTTGGGCTGCGACCCGTGCATACTTAAGTTCGTTGAATGTGTCTTCAATGAACCCGATAGAGAACGTCTTGACAGGCTCTGCCGAGATCCGAGACATCAATCCTACTACTACGGATGAATCGATCCCGCCTGAAAGAAATGCACCGAGCGGTACATCGGAGATCATCCGGATACGTACCGATTCCTCAAGTGTCTCGCGGAGTTCGGCGATCAGATCGTCCTGCGGAATCCCGGCATCTTGCGACAACGGGAAAGTCCAGTATTGGCTTTCCTTGTAGGTTCCGCCTGAAAGTTTCAGAAAACACCCGGGCTGAACCTTTCGAATGTCCCTGAAGATGCACTGGTTCTCGGGTACATAACCAAATGTCAAATAGCTGTCCAAAGCCCTTGTATCTATATCTTTTACGATATTCGGATGCAAAAGCATCGACTTGATCTCCGACCCAAAGACAAAAGATCCGTCTGGAAGTTTCGCATAGAAAAGAGGTTTCTTGCCGACCCGGTCGCGAGCCAGGAAAAGTTCTTCGCCCTCAAAGTCCCAGATCGCAAAAGCGAACATCCCACGAAGGTGTTGGACACACTCTGATCCGTACTCTTCGAATGCATGGAGGATAGTTTCCGTGTCAGAGTTAGTGCGAAAATGATAGCCCTTCGATTCAAGATCGACTTTCAGATCTCGGTAATTATAGATCTCACCATTGAAGACGATCGCATATCTTTCATTTTCAGTGAACATCGGCTGGTGTCCGGAAGCTAGGTCGATAATCGAAAGGCGCCTCATTCCCAATGAAGCTTTTCCTCTTACAACTGTGCCCTGATCGTCCGGACCTCGATGCTCGATCGCATCGCACATACGGCGAATTAGCTTTCCACGGTCAAAAGAGATCACCGAACTTTCGGGAGTAATGAAGCCGACAATGCCGCACATAATTATCGAGCTTGGCCTGCCGAAGGTCTGGAAAGAACGAAATCCTGGGTCAGCACGGAAGCGTTCTTATTTTGGTTGGGCATAAGACGTGCGCACCGTCAGCGGTTGTTCTTTATTTACGTCCGACTCGGGTATTTGCGCTAGCCGAGCGGACTGAGCTACTTCGTCAAAGTCGAATCGGAGCGACCGGGCCTTTATCATCGCTATTAGCCGACGGTAAGACTTTGCAAATGGCAGAAAATAGAGTCGCGGGACGGTTGAGAAATCTGCCGGATCAACCTCGGGGACACCGAACTTTATCTCTTCCCTCTCTTTCGGGACATAAAGGCAACCGAACATCCAGTCCCAGATCGCAAAGGTAAAGCCATAATTTTTGTTCCAGTGTTTTCGGTCGATACTGTGGTGTATTTGATGCTGTGCCGGACTGACAAAGATATGACTCATGATCGGTCCGTAGGAGAGCCAAATATGCGAGTGCCGTAGCTGATATACAGATATGTAATAAGCGAAAGTAAAGATGTTCAATCCGAAGATAGTAAGTTCGGATACCACGTTTCCGGATACCGCTGTGTATGTTGCGGCAAGCGAACCGCCGACAACGCCATACACTATGCCATTGACCATATCGTCCATCGGGTGGTTTCGGTGGACCGTTACCGGCGTTAGGACCTCGGCCGAATGGTGAACTTCGTGAAACGGCCACAAAAACGGAATCTTGTGAAGCAGGTAGTGTGAGAAGAATACTGAAAAATCCAGGGCCGCGATCCCGATCAAGGTAACGATCGCAAGCCTGACGTAATAATGCGACTCAACAAACAGTCCAAAACTAAGATCGACCTCGAAGCTATTGAGCATCACGTAAACCAGTTGACCGGTCCCTGCGACAAGCGGAAAGTAGATAAAGAAACGGACGAGCAGATCAAATCCGACAAACTTATAGTCAACAATGGCGGAAGGATGCGTGTATATCGAACGAGGAAAAATGTACGAAAGGGCAGAACCCCGATACTCCTCCGGTAGTTCGCGCCTGTAAATGTAGTAAACGGCGAGGGCGGTCAAAAAACCCGCAATTAGGTAAAGAAGCCCGGTTTTACTTTCAAGAGAAAGAAATACGCTCGGCCCGCGGGAAAGCGTTGCGACGAAAGCCTCCCACGACTCGAAAGGCCTGTACCAAAGGCGCAGGCCTTTTTCGAACAGTTCTTGCAGGGAAATAAAAGCTAAAGCAAGGACGGTGGACATTTCGATCTTCACATTTCTCCGTGACGTTTCCCTCTCAACGGAAAAACTCTCTGTGCATGATAGTTACAATAACCCAAAAATTCTCGATTAAGTGGGCAGAATAAGCGATACCACGGCTTATTGCAAGGAAATTCTATGGATTGTAGTTAGCACATCATATGTCCGGTTGGAGTAGCAGATGAGATGTCCGCTTT
>ERZ761602.1162-NODE-1162-length-50094-cov-15.349807_pt1 | contig 50094 bp, 51 predicted proteins | sample MGYA00512165_ERZ761602 | MGnify/ENA primary metagenome ERZ761602 (study PRJEB28899, sample SAMN02445085) | bioreactor sludge metagenome | biome: EBPR sludge; isolation source: Thorneside wastewater treatment plant | place: Australia: Brisbane, Thorneside...
TCTCCCGGTCCGCTTCGAAGCCCACCTCTCATGAGAGCAACGGTATGAAGTCTGGTGCTCCTGAGCGGCGGCGCGCAGCCGAAGAACATCTTCTGGCAGGTCGCCGGTGAGGTGACGATTCACGCAGACGCGCACTTCGAGGGCATCATCCTCGGGCAAACCGGGATCACTCTGCAGACGCAGGCATCGATGGATGGCCGGGCGTTCGCACAGTCCTTGATCGCGCTCGACAACAACGCGATCACCGCCCCCTGACGCTGGTTGGCGATGTACAAGCCCAGGCCCACGTTCGATTTCGCATTCCCCGGCTCCAGCTGCCGGAACGGGTCGAAGACGTCTTGCAGGTGGCGCTTCGGAATCGGTGGCGCTGAGCGTTCACAACGAAGGGGAACGACGGGAACGGAAGTCTACATGAAGGGTCCTCGTGGGGGCGGTTCTTGCTGCTCAACCCGATAGAGATCGTTGCGCCGCGCGCGTTGCGATCTTCTGGCGAGGTCGAGCAGGAATGGCCGCTGCCACGCTGCCGAGCGCTCGGTCGTTCACGAGGCCCATCGCCTGCATGAAGGCTTGGAACGGTCCGTGCGACGGCATGGCGATCGGCCGGCGACGGCGTAGAGTCGGGGCGTGAAAGCACGCCAGCTCCATTCCACGCTCACCGCCGACGGGACGATTCGCCTGACCATCGATGACGTCGACCTGGGCGACACGCTCGGGGCCGACGAGGTGATCGTTCGCGTCGAGGCGACGCCCGTCAACCCGACGGATCTGTTCCTGCTGCTGTCCGGGGCGGACCTGTCGAAGGCGACGGCGAGCGGCGGTGCCGTGGTCGCGCCGGTGCCCGCGGGCATCGTGTCGGTGTTCGCGGGGCGGATCGACAAGCCCCTGACCGTGGGCTCCGAGGGCGCAGGGACGGTGATCGCCGCGGGTGCGGGGGCGGCCGCGCAAGCGCTCCTCGGCAAGATGGTCGCGACGAACAACGGGATGTTTGCGACGCATCGCAGGTTGCCGGCGGGCGCCGTGCGCCCGCTGCCGGAGGGACGGACGGCGGAGGAAGGTGCGTCGTCGTTCGTGAACCCGATGACGGCGCTGAGCTTCGTCGAGACCATGCGCGCCGAGAAGCACGCCGCGATCGTGCACACGGCGGCCGCGTCGAACCTCGGGCAGATGCTGGTGAAGATCTGCGCGGCCGATGGCGTGCCGCTCGTGAACATCGTGCGACGGCCGGCGCAGGTGACCCAGCTGCGCGCGCTCGGAGCGCAGCACGTGGTGGACAGCTCGGCGCCGACCTTCGCGGCGGATCTCGTCGAGGCGATCGCGGCGACGGGTGCGACGCTGGCCTTCGACGCGATCGGCGGGGGCACGATCGGGACCCAGATCCTCGACGCGATGGAGCGCGTCGCGGTCCGCTCGATGACGACGTTCAGCCACTACGGATCGTCGACGCTCAAGCAGCTGTACGTGTACGGCTCGCTCGACCGCGCGCCGATGACGCTCGTGCGGACGTTCGGGCTGACGTGGAGCGTCAGCGGCTACCTGGTCATGAACGCGCTGCGCAAGCTGGGCCCGGAGGTGATGATGCGGATGAGCGGGCGCGTCATGCGCGAGCTCACGACGACGTTCGCGAGCCACTACACCGCGCGCGTCGGACTCGAGCAACTGCTCGACATCGGGACGCTTCGCGCGTGCGCGCAGATGGCCACCGGCGAGAAGTTCCTGATCACGCCGACGCACGCGTGACGGGTGGGAGTCACCCGAGCGGGGTGGAGAGATTCTCGACGGAGACGCGTACGATGCGGGCATGAAGAAGGCGCGGGGGCCCGTCGATGGTCACACGCATGACGAAGCCCGGCCGGTCCAGCGGGCGGTCGGCAAGCGGGCGCGGACGGATGTCGTCGGAGGCTCTGCCGATGGCGAGGCGCCCGCGCCCGTCGCCGGATTCGGCTTCCTGACCCAGCGATCGTCGGACCTGGACGTCCAGCGGAAGGCGGCGGCGGGCGACGACCCCTTCGGGCTGCATGTCGCCGACGAGGCCGCGCGCGGGGTGTCGGGTCAGGGCGGTGCGATGCCGTTCGCCGCGGAGATCCAGCAGTCGTTCGGACGGCACGACATCGGCTCGATCCAGGCGCACACCGACGCGCCGGCGCGCGCGTCGTCCCAGGCGATCGGCGCCGAGGCCTACGCGACCGGGAATCATGTCGCGTTCGCCGGCGCGCCCGATCTTCACACCGCCGCGCACGAGGCGGCGCACGTGGTCCAGCAGCGCGCCGGCGTGCACCTGAAGGGCGGCGTCGGCGCGGTGGACGACGCGTACGAGCAGCACGCCGACGCGGTCGCTGACACCGTCGTCGCGGGGCGCTCGGCGGAGGCGTTGCTCGACGAGACACCAGGTGGTGCGGCGGCGGCGGGCACCGGCGTGACGTCGGCCGTGCAGCGAACACCGAAGATCAGCGAGACCACCGACACCGGGAACACGTACACGCAGGAGCTCGACGTCCTGCCGAGCAAGGTGCAGATCCAGCTCGGCATCCAGTGGGAGAAGAAGGGGACGTGGGCGAGCGACGAAGCGTTCGGGAAGTTCGTGCGCTCGTGCAAGACGACCGTCTACGGCTACCTCGACAACAAGTTCAAGATCGTCGGGACCCCCAAGGGGCAAGGCGGGCAGGCGTGGGAACGGCCGATCGAGTTCTTGCTGTACGACATCGACGGCGGCTACAAGATCGACGTGTTCGGTGACACCCAGGGTGGCTGCTCGATGGCGCAGGCCGGCGGCAAGATCTACGAGAAGACCGTCGCCGGCGATCCGCAGGATCCGGTGACCATCGCCCACGAGTTCGGGCACGCGCTCCTCGGCCAGAGTGACGAGTACGCCAACCCGAAGCTCCCCGATCGCTTCATCTCCAACGACCACAGCATCATGGGCAACTACAAGACGCAGGGGCGCGCCCAGGCCGAGTTCAAGGTGCGCCACTTCCAGCACATCCTCACCGCGGTCGCACCGCAGTTCCCGAACCATACCTGCACGCTGGTCAAGATGTGACGATGCGACCTCAGGCCTCGATGCTCGCGGTCGCCGCCGCCCTCGCCGGCGCCCTCGCCGGAAGTTGTCGAGGGGGCGCCGCGACCGATCCCGCGACCGCGACTGCGACTGCGACCACGAACAAGGACACGACCGCCATGAACGGCAACGGCACGCTGCGCGACGTCATCGCGAACGCGATCCTCCGACCCGCCGACTACGCTGCGCTCGAGCTCGACTACGTGCGCGGGCACGACCTGTCCGGCATGACGCGTTTCCACGCGAACGCGACCGGCGCGTACACGCTCAGCTCGAGCGTGACGAAGGACGAGCAGGAGCACGCGTGGTCGGGGACGCTCGAGGCCGGCGACCGCGACGCGCTCCTGCGCGCGATCCGCGACTCCGGGCTGCTCGACGTGCCGTCGTCGACGCGCAACCTGGCCGACGACGAGGAGCCGATCACCGTGACGCTGCGGTATCGAGACCTCGTGCACGAGGTCGAGGTGTGGCACGACGATGCCGGCGCGAGCGGGTTCCACGGCTTCGAGGAGCACGTGGTGAGCTTGAGCAAGAAGCTCTCGGGCGGCGCCATCCTGACCATTCCCGCGCGCTGACCGCCTGCCCGCCTGACCAGGCCGCCGGCGGGTGGAATGACGGCGAAGGCCCGGCGTTCGCGTTCAGCGATGCACTTCCCGAGGCGATCGGGCAGCATGCCGCCATGGTGCTGGTCACGCGCGGTGTGCGCTCGCCCCGGCTCGCCGGCTGGGTCGAGGCGCTCTGGCACTTCGAGGGCAGCTTCGGCCACGCGCTCGAGCGGCTCTTGCCGACGGCGTCGCCGCAGCTCCTGATCAACATCGGCTTCGACCGGCTCAGCATGGTCAGCGGCGGTCACGCGATCGCCAGCGGCGGGGCCGCGCTCTGTGGCCCGCTGTCGCGGCCGGCCCAGCTCGAGACGATCCAGCAGCGCGCGGTGGTCGGGGTGACGTTCGCGCCCGGGGGCGCGTCCCGGTTCCTCTCGCCGCCGATGAGCGAGCTCTGCGATCGTCACACCGATGCCGGCGACCTCTGGGGGCGCGCCGGGGCCGTGTTGCGCGAGCGCGTGTTGGAGGCGCCCACCCCGGCGGCGAGGCTGGACGTCTGCGAGGCATTCCTGCTCGAGCAGCTGCGCGGCGCGGCGGACGCGCACGGGCCGATCACGCGCGTGCTCGCGGACCTCGCGGCGGGCGTGCCGGTGGCGGCGGTGGGGGCCGCGGTCGGGTTGTCGCCGCGGCGCTTGATCGTGCTCCTGCGGGAGCAGGTCGGCTTCACGCCCAAGCACCACGCGCGCGTGGTGCGGTTTCGCCGCGTGGTGGCGGCGGCCGCGCGCGCGCCGCGTCCCGACTGGGCCGGGCTCGCGGTCGACCACGGCTACTTCGATCAAGCGCACCTCGTCCGTGAATGGCGGGTTCTGGGCGGCTCGACGCCCACCGCGTACCGGCCGCGGGCGCCCGACCAGCCGGGCCACGCGCTGCTGTCGACCTGACGATTTTTTCCAAGACGCCGGCGTGGGGCGCGTGCACCTTGGCGCCATGACCGAAATCCAGGTGTGCCCTCGACTCATCGTGTCCGGTGCCGACCGCGCGCTCGACTTCTACCAGGCGGTGTTCGGCGCCCGCGTGCTGGAGCGCTACGACGACGATCGTGGCCTGGTGGTCCACGCGGCCGTGCGGATCGGTAGCAGCATCGTCGCGCTGGCGGACGCCGATCCGGACGGACACAACGCCGCTCCGCCCGCGCTGGGCGGTTCGCCGGTCATCCTCTCGCTCACCGTGCCCGACGCCGATGCAGTCGGTCACCTGCTCCTGGCGCACGGGGCGGAGGTGATCTTTCCGATCGCGGATCAGTTCTATGGCAAGCGCGAGGGCCGCTTTCGCGATCCGTTCGGCCACCTCTGGATCATCAGTCAGCCGCTGGCGGATCTGGCGCCGGCCGAGATCCAGCGCCGCCTACGAGCGCGCGGCGACCGACGAGGCGGGTAGATCGATTCGTCAGCGAGCGATCTCGACGGTGTGGTGGAAGTCGCGCGACGCGCTGAACCTGCACCCGGCCGCGCCCTCGCACGTGGTCGCGTCGCCGACCGTGTAGCCCATCCGGATCGTGATGTACCCCGGGCCGGTGATCGGCGGCGGCGACGGGATCGTGAAGCGGAGCTCGTCGCCCACGATCGTCGTCGGCAGCGGGAAGAAGTTGTCGCCGTTCGCGTTGGGCCGGCCGCGGTCGCCGATGTGGAAGCCGATCGCGTACGGATCGAGCGTCACCTCGGCGAGGTCGGCCGGGTGTGACCAGCCCAGCCGCACCTGCTCGCCGCCGCGGAACGCCCACGTCGCCGGCGCGCGGAGCGTCGGGAAGTGCGGCGCGAGCGCGCCCGCGGGGAGCTCGGCGCGGACCTCGTGGCTGTCGTCGGCGATCGTCAGCGGCACCGGCGCATCGGCGGGGAAGCGCTGGTCGAAGTAGAGGTGCGCGAAGTAGCAGCCGCCGAACTCGTCGTCGTTGGAGCCGTACGAGTTGACGTCGAGCTCGACGCCGTCGATCGAACCGCGCAGGTCGCCGCCGAGGGTCGCGCAGCTTCCATCGTGCGTGGACATGAAGGGCTGCTCGTCATAGCTGATCACCGCGAAGCCGCTGGTGGGCTGGTTGTCGCTTGCCTTCCACGTCTGGAGGCTGATCCGCAGGCCAGGCAGGTCGGCGAGCGTGGCATTGGTGTCGGGGCCGGGACAGCCCGCGACGGGAAGGAGGAAGGCAACGAGAGGCAGGGTGTGGCGGGGCGAGGAGAGGCGCACCCCGCGCGTCGAGGCAACCCGCGTGCCACGGCCGGCGCTCGCGCCGACGCGCGCTTGCGCCGCGCACCCGTGACGGAAGCTGACGGAGGCCCGTCACCGGTGTCGTGGCCTCGACGCCATGCCGGGCCTTGCCAGACTTCGCGCGAAGCGGTCCCCAGAGTCACCGACCGACCAGCACGCCCTCTGGCCATCGGTCCCCACCTCGTGCGCAAGCCAGCGGATGAACACGGGAGGGGACTGGCCCCGGGCTTGCTGACGTGGTGGGGATGAGCTGGCCAGGCCCCGAGCGACGCGGCAGCACCCGGATGCAGATGCGCCACCGCGCGATCATGCACGCAGGGAAGATGCACCTCCTGGTCACGATCCGCGACGTCAGCGCGAGCGGCCTGCTGGTGGAGACCGATCTGGTGCTCGAGGTCGGCGCCGAGGGCGTGCTGGAGAACCACCTCGTGCTCGGCGAGACCCAGGTGCGCGTGGTCCGCCACACCGTCACCTCGCGCGGTCGCCGCGCGATGGGGCTCGAGGTGATCTCGACCGTCGCGCCCACCAGCGACGGTTCGGGGCTGTTCCGCGTCAGTTGACCTCTCCGGTGCGCAACGCGGCTATCATCGAGGCGTGAACCAGGGACTCTCACGTCGGGCGATCGTGCGCTTGCTCGCCGCGAGCGCGATGGGCTGCACGCAGCGCCGCCGCGAGTCGCCGCCCGATCCCAGGGAGGAGGGAGCGATGGAGACGCCAAAGGTCTGCGTGATCGGGGCGGGCATGGCGGGGCTGGCGGCCGCGCGCACCCTGGCGGACGCGGGGGTGGCGGTGGTCGTGCTCGAGGCGCGCGATCGCGTTGGCGGCCGCGTGTGGACCGATCGCTCGCTCGGCGTGCCCATCGACATGGGCGCGTCGTGGATCGAGGGTGTCGACGGCAATCCGGTGACCGAGCTCGCGCGTCGTCACGGCGTGCGAACCGTCGCCGCCGACGAGGACGCCGAGGTCATGTTCGACGCGGGCGGTGCTCCGGTGGCGGCGGCGCTCGAGGACGAGATCGAGGCGCTCACCGAAGAGCTCCTGGCGGCGCTGGAACGGGACGACCGGCGCGACGTATCGGTCGCGTCCGTCCTCGACTCGCTGCTGCGCGGACACACGCTGAGCGCGGCGCAGCGCCGCGGTGCCGCCTGGCTCGGCGCGAACTTCGAGACCACGTGGGGCGCCGCGCTCGACCGACTGTCGGTCGGCGGCATCCTCGACGACGAGGAGTTCGGCGGCGAGAGCCACGTCTTCCCCGATGGCTACGACGGGATCCCGCGGGCGCTCGCGCAGGGCCTCGACGTCCGGCTGACCTCGCCGGTCACCGCGATCGAGCACGGCGCCGACGGCGTCCGGGTCATCGCTGGCGACACGGTCGTCGAGGCCAGTCGCGCGATCCTGACGGTCCCGCTCGGTGTCCTCAAGGGCAGGAAGATCGACTTCTCGCCGGCGCTGCCCGCCGCCAAGCTGGCGGCGATCGACGCGCTCGAGATGGGCGTGCTCAACAAGGTGGCGATCGCGTGGGACGAGGCCTTCTGGAAGTCGGAGCTCGACGCGCCCTTCTTCGCCTATCTCTCCGAGCGGCCCGGTGAGTTCCCGTTCTTCATGAACCTCGCGGCGATCGCCGGCCACCCGGCGCTCCTGGCGCTGACCGGTGGGACCTTCGCGCGCTCGCTCGAGACGCGCTCCGACGACGACGTTCGCCGCGCGCTCGTCGCCGTGCTCGAGCGCATCGCGGGAGAGAAGTTGCCGGCCGCGCGCGGCATCCGCGTCGCGCGCTGGGGCAGCGATCCGTTCGCCGGCGGTTCGTACTCCTACGTCCCGGTCGGGGGAGACCCGGCGGCGTACGACGTCATGGCCGAGCCGGTCGGGGCCCTGCGCTTCGCCGGCGAGGCGACGAACCGGACCTACCCGGCGACGGTTCATGGCGCGTATCTTTCCGGTCTACGCGAAGCGCGGCGCATCCTCGACGAGTAGTCACCGGAAGGCGCTGACGTGGGCTGACATCACTCCACCTTGGCGACTGACCGACCCTGGGTATCATGGCGATCATCGTCGCCACTGGAAGGGGGTCGGTATGTTCATCAATGAAGAGCTCGAGATCGCGCTGGAAGCCGCGCGCGTCGGGGTCTGGTCGTGGGACATCGACACGGATGACCTGCGATGGTCGGCGCAGACGTCCGAGATGTTCGGCAAGGAGCCGAGGCCGTTTCGCGGCGCGCTCCAGGACTTCGTCCAGGGGATGTACGAGGAGGATCGCGACCACCTCCGCAAGACGATCGAGGAAGCGATCTCCGCACGCAGTCAGAACTACGCCGTCGAGTACCGCTACTACGCTGCGGGAGGCGAGGTCCGCTGGCAGCTCGCACGTGGACGCGTCCTCACGCGGGATGGGCGCCCCGTCGCGATGACTGGAACCACGGTCGACATCACGGAGCAGAAGCGCAAGGAGGAGGAGTATCGACTCTTCACGAACCTCGCCAGCGACTATGTCTACGTCGCCGACACCACCGCACCGACGCTCGCGCCCCGCATCGTCGCCGGGTCGTTCGAACGTACGACGAGCTACTCCATCGACGACGTCGTCGCCCGCGGCGGGTGGACGTCCATCATCCACCCAGATGATCGCTCGAGCATCGCGGAGCTGCTCGCGGCGCTGGAGATGGGCAAGCCGTTCGTGAACACGTACCGGATCCTGGATCGTCACGGCAAGGTGCGCTGGCTTCGCGATCGCGCGTACCCGAGCATCGAGCACGGCAAGCTCGTGCGCATCACCGGCGGTGTGCAGGACGTCACCGAGACCAAGCTGCTCGAGACCCAGCTGGTTCACGCCCGCAAGATGGAGGCGCTGGCGCGGCTCGCCAGCGGCGTCGCCCACGACCTGAACAACCTGCTGACGGTCATGTACACCGCCGGGGATCTCATCCGCCGCGAGGACCTCTCGCAGCGCGGCAGGCTGGCCCTGGCGGACATGTCCGCGGCCACCCGGAGCGCGGCGGAGCTGACCCGCTCCCTGCTGATCTTCGGCCGACGCGAGACCGGCTCGCGTCGACCGATCAAGCTCCGCGACCTGATCGGCCGCGCCGAGCCGATGATCCGGCGGGTCACCGGAGAGGGCGTGCGCCTCGAGATGCGTGACGAGTCCGAGGCGGTGCACGTCCTCGTCGACGCGAGCCAGATCGAGCTCGCGCTGCTCAACCTGGCGATCAACGCACGTGACGCCATGCCCCGCGGGGGCACGTTGAGCGTCGTGACACGCACGACGAGGAGCGAGCAGGGCCCTCGCGCTCCCGGCCCGGGAGAGCAGTACGGCGTCATCGAGGTCAAGGACACGGGCACCGGCATCACGCCCGACGACCTCACCAGGATCTTCGAGCCGTTCTTCACGACCAAGGAGGCTGGCAAGGGCACCGGGCTGGGGCTGTCGACCGTCCACGGCGTGGTGAGCGCGCACGGCGGCACGATCCAGGTGGACAGCCAGGTCGGAAGCGGCACGACGTTCACGCTGCTGTTGCCGACGACCGCGGACGAGCCGGTGCCCGACCCGCGTGAAGCCACCCACGCCATCGGAGGCAACGAGCGAATCCTGGTCATCGAAGACGAGGAGACGGTCCGTCGCCTCGTGGTTCACGTGCTCCGCGATCTCGGCTACGACGTGACCGAAGTGGGCTCGGTCGAGGAAGCGCGCCGACGAGGGACGGAGTTCGATCTCATCATCAGTGACGTGCGGCTTCCCGGCACCTCGGGCGCTCACTACGCACGCGAGCTGGCGGAGAGCGGCGCGCGCTGCGCGGTGCTGCTCATGAGCGGCTTCGTCCGTGACGACGAGCAGCGGGCGATCGTCGAATCGGGCCGGTTCCCGCTCCTCCCCAAGCCGTTCACGCCGGACACCCTGCTCCGGATGGTGCGCACGGTCCTCACGTCCTGAGGAGCCGCCGCGGTCCGTATCGACTCCACGGCGATCGGTCAGAGGTAGGGCTGCAGCACGTTCGCGGCGCCGTCGAGGAGCCGGCGGGCGCGGCCGCGGGTGTCGTGCTCGTCACGCGTGTAGCGGCGGGCGGTGGCGATGCGCGCGTCGACCAGCGCGTCGAGGCGGGCGGTCAGGGTCGGATCGTAGGCCTCGACGTCGAGCTCGAAGTTGAGGCGCAGCGAGCGCGGGTCCCAGTTGGTGGAGCCGATCAGCGACCACGCGCCGTCGACCGTGAGCAGCTTGGTGTGATCGAACGGCGGCGGCGTCCGCCAGATGCGCACGCCGCGATCCAGGAGCTGCCACAGGCCGCCGCGCACCGCGGCATCGACGAACCTGAAGTTGGTGCGCGCGGGGATCACGACGTCGACGGTCACGCCGCGCAGCGCGGCGGCGTCGAGCCCGGCGACCAGCGGCGGATCGGGCAGGAAGTACGGGGTCACCACACACACCCGCCGGCGCGCCACCGACAGCGCGGTCAGGATCGTCCACGGCAGCGGGTCGCTGTCGTCGTCGGGTCCCTCGGGGATCGCACGCGCGAGCACCTTCCCGCGCGCGGCGAGCGGCGGGTACCAGCGATCGCCATCGAGCACCTCGCCGGTCGCGAAGGCCCAGTCGTCGGCGACCACCTCGAGCAGCTGCGCGACCACCGGCCCCTCGATGCGGAAGTGGAGGTCGCGCGTCGGATCGGCGGGCGCCTCGCCGAGCCAGTGGTGGACGCGGACGTTCATCCCGCCGGTGAAGCCGACCTCGCCGTCGATCACCAGGACCTTGCGGTGGTTGCGCAGGTTCCAGTAGCGAGGGAACGCGCGCCGGATCGGCAGGAACCGCGCGCACGGGACGCCGGCCCGGCGGAGCAGCCGGTCGGCGGGCGGCCGGTGGTAGCGGGCGCCGGCGGCGTCGATCAGCACGCGCACCTCGACGCCGCGGGCCCGCGCGGCCGCGAGCGCGTCGACGAAGCGTCCCCCGACGCGGTCGGCATCGAAGATGTACGACTCGAGCGCGATCGAGCGACGCGCCGCCGCGATGGCCTCGAGCATCGCCGGGTAGGCCTGGTCCCCGTCGACCAGCGGCTCGAACCGGTTGCCGGCGAGCAGGGGCCGCGCCACCAGCCGATCCGCCGCCGCCGCGAGCCCGGCCAGGTGGCTCGCCTCGCCGAGGTGCGCGAGGAGCGCGTGGCTCGTCACGCCCTCGCCACCCGGGGGGTCGTCCGGAAGCGGCGACCGTAGGCTCCGGCCCTTGCGCACGATGCGGTTGATGCCGAGCAGCACGTAGACGATCGGGCCGACGAACGGCGACAGCCAGATCACCGCGAGCCAGCTCGCGGCGCTGCGCGGCAAGCGCGGGATCGCGAGCACGTGGATGGTGGTCGCGACCGACATGGCCACGCCGAGCGCGCCGAGCAGGAGCGCGCGATGGGTGTCGAGCCACGGCAGCGGATCCACGCCTTCAGCTTAGCCGCGCGCTCATCGCGCCAGGGCGTGGCACGCCGCGCAGATCTCCAGCGCGTCGCCGTACGTGGCCGCCCAGCGATCGAGGTCATCGACGGACTGCTCGGCGTCCGCGAGGGCCCGCAACCGCAAGGAGAGCTCGGCCATGCGGGTGCGCGCGTCCGGGGAGACGTGAGGGGCGAGCTCGTCGAACGGCAGCGGAGGGTCCGCGAGCACCGCGACGCCGTCGCGCCAGGCCGTGCCCGAGGGCGCGACGAGCGCGACCCAGAGCCGATCGGCCGCCCACTGGTGCCGGGCCATGCGCATGCTGGTGGTGCCGTCGTCGGGCGGCGGACCCGCGTCGCTGATCGGAAGCTGCGCGCCCGCAACGAGGTGGCAGCGGGCGCAGGCGACCGCCAGCACGGGCTCGCGACGCACCGCGGTCGCGACATCGCGCGCCTCCGACAGCGCCAGCGCCGCCTCGCGCATCTGCGCGAGCTCCGCCGACCATGCCGCGAGGTCGGCGTCGGTGCGATCGAGCGCGAGCGCGGTCGCGTACTCGCGCACCACGTCCAGTTCGCCGGCGACGAGGGCGCGCTCCATCTGGAGGAGGTCGGCGAAGCGCTCGGTCATGTGCAGGCGCTGGAACGAGGCGCGCTCGCGTGGCGCCGGCGTGCGCGGCGCGCCTCCGGGTCCGGACTCGACGCTCGGCGCCAACGCCGGCTTGCCGGCGCGGTCGTTAGTCCCAGTCCCACAGGCCGCGAGCGTTCCCACCAGGACGACGAGCCTCATGGGGGAGGTGAGAGCAAGCGCCGTGCCCGACCCGATCCGACGGCTCGCGCTGCTCGAAGCTGCAGTTCCTGCGCGCCCGCACCGCCGCGGCGCAAGCGCCGCCGGGGATCCGGAAGCGCTCGACCGCCGCGCCCCCTCGACGTCTGGCGCATCCGGTCGACTCGTCCTTCGTGCGACAGCTCGCGCTCGTGGCCTCCTTGCTCTCTGCGTGCGCCGGCTCCTACACCTCCGTCGGGTACGACGTCTCGCGCAGGAGCAGCGGGACGGTCGCGCCGATGATGGACGGCGTCGACCAGCTCACGGGACGGGCCGCGATCGGTTTCGGGACGAAGCGAACGGCGATGGAGATCGTGGTCAACGGCCACGACCTCGAGACCAGCGATGACGCGTGGCTGTCGGGCAGCGCGGGGCTCGAGCTGGTCCTCCGCCTGGCACATGTCGGTCCGGTGGGCGCGTTCGTGCGAGGTGGGCCGATGCGCGGAATCCTCTTCGACGCGGCCACGACCACGACGACGTGGGGCGCGGGCGTGGCCTGGGGTGCCGGGCTCGAGCTCGGGACCGGCGGCGTTCACCTCGTCGTCGATGTGCACGGCGAGGAGCAGTGGTTCGCGGGGAGCGAGAGCGAGGCGACCCTGGGCAGCTGCTCGCTGCGCTCGGTCGCCGTCGGGATGCGGTTCGGGCGCTGACGCCCGCGATCCCGGAAATCGCTGCGCGCGATGGGTTGTGTGGAAGCAGCGCACCTGCTAGGTACGCGGCCCCGACACTTCCCCACACCTCTCAAGGACCCTGCCGTGAAGCACCTCCTGCTCCCTGCCCTCTTCGCCCTCCTCGCCACCGCCTGCATGACCGCTGATCCGGAGACGATCGATGTCGCCATCGACGAGGGCGACGTCACCGACGCCCGCGACGACAAGAGCGACGCGGCGTCCGAGTTCCACGTCGTCGACGTCGCGCTGCCGTTCGACGAGGTCGCGGACGAGTCGTTCCGCGTCTTCACCTCGCGCCGCGCCTTCAACGACACCTACGGCTTCACTGGCCACCTCGACGTCGACTTCCGCTACCAGTGGGTCTTCGTCTACCAGGCGGGGTCGCAGCCGACCGGCGGCTACATCCCCGGCATCCTCGACATCACGCGCTGGAACAACCGCATCCGCTTCTACACGCAGCTCGCCAGCCCGGGCAACGGCTGCTTCGTCACGCAGGCCGAGAGCCGCCCGTACGTGGTCGTCGCGTTCCGCAAGCCGACGCGTCCGGGCGCCGTGCGCCTGAGCGTCGTGCACGGCGAGATCGTGAACGACTGCGAGCCGACGTCGTGCGAGCTGGTCGACTGCCTGCCGCACCTCATCTGCGACGACTCGAGCGGGACCGCGCAGTGCGTGCCCCTCGAGCCGGCGAGCTGCGCCGCCACGCTGTGCGAGACCCAGACGTACTGCGACGAGAGCACCGGCACCGCGCAGTGCCTGCCGCTCGTGTGCCCGGCCCCCGGCACGGTGATCAACTGCAAGATGCCGCTGACGCCGGACCGCGCGCCGCTGTGCAACCCGAGCTTCCAGCAGTGGGTCGGCGCGAACTGCCCCGACGTCACCTTCGCGCTCTGAAGAGCGGTACCGTGCGGCGATGCGCTGGCTCGCCGTACTCTCCTTCCTCGCCGGATGCCCGGCGCCGGTCGCCACCACGACCGAGCCGCCGCGGCCGCCGCCGCCACCCCCGCCACCGCCGGCCGAGCTCGACGCCGCGCCGGCGCCCGCGGTCCCGTCGGTGCTGGCGGCCCGCGCCGCGGGGAGCCGCCTCGAGGTCGTCCACGTCGACGCCGGTGGCGAGGTCCGGGTGCTGCACACGCTCGCGCGCGCGCGCGGCGCGCCCAGCCTCGCCGACCTCGCGGTCGATCGCGACAGCGGCCGCTTCGGGCTGCTCGTCGAGGCCGACACCGTCGACGGGGTCGCGACGGGCACGCCGCGCGACGTGATGACGCTGGTCCTCGGGACCGTGGCGGGCGAGAGCGTCGCGATCGGTCCCGGCGATCGGACGTGCGTCATGCACCGCTGCTTCGAGGCCGCGATCGCGATCGAGCCCGGCGGCGAGGCGGTCGTCACCACGCTGCGCCGCTCGTCGGCGAGCGACCTGGCGCGCTACCCCTTCGGCCCCTCACCGACACCGACCAAGCTGACCAGCGCCGCGGCCGAGCGCCCGGTGATGTCGCCGGATCACGCCCGCTTCGCCTACGTGCGCCGGCAGGCGCTCCACGTCGTCGAGGTGGGCGCCGAGACGGCCGGCGAGCCGATCGCGACCGGCGTCCGCGACGTCGCGGCGGTCGCGCTCGGCGAGGGGGTCGTCGCCTTTCGCACGCGCGACGGTCGGCTCGAGGCGCGCGACACCGCGACCGGCGCCGTCCTCGCCAGCGCGACGCTCGCCGCCGACGGGCAACCGGTGCTGCGCACGGCCGGCGGCAACGTGATCACCACCGACGGCGCGCGCGTCGTCGTCGTGCCGGTCGCCGGCGGCGTGGCGCGCCCGCTCGCCGACGGTGCGCTCATCGATGTCTCGGCCGACGGCGCGTGGGCGCTCGTCGACGACGGCGCGCTGGCGATCGTCGCGGTCGCCTCGGGCGAGGTCGTCGCCCGACTCGACGTCCCCGCCGCGTTCGGTCAGGTGCGGGCGCGGCTCGCGCCCTGAGCGGCGTCGCACGGACTCGAGAAGGTCGCGACCCGGACCGGCTCGGGCGTGCCGCTGGCGACGACGATGCGATCGCCGACGCGCTGGATGACGATGTGGCCGGCGGCGCCCGACGCGGCCTCGGCGACCTGGCGGAGGCGGCCCCCGTCGAGGCAGCCGACGCGCACCGTGCCCTGGCCATCGACGACGACCACGCCGCGCTCGACCGGCACGGCGTCGTAGACGTGGTCGTCCCACGTCGCCAGCACCGTTCCGTCGGCCGGATGGAGGAGCGCCACAGCGCCACCGATCCCCACCGCCGCGAACATGCCGCCACCGTGATCGACCCGCGTCACCGAATCGGGGACGGGGGCCGGCCGGGCGACCACCTTGCCGTCGAGATCGACGACGAGCAGCTCGCGCGCGGCCACCAGCACGCGATCCTCCGCGGCGACCATCGCGCTCGCGTTCTCGACGGCGAGGCGGCCGCGCACGCGGCCATCGGCGGCGGCCGCGATCACGAGCTCCTGGGCGCCGGCCTCGTCGCGCAGGATCGCGACGTGCGCCGCGTCGGCGAACCACGCGACCTGGCGCACCGGGCTCTCGCCGCCGGGCCCGACCTCGCCGAACCGTGCCAGCGCCGGCTCGGGGCGCCAGGTGCGCGCCGCGAGATCGAGCGTGCCGAGGCCGACGCGCAGTGACTTGCCGTCGGGCGTCCAGCGCGCGCCGTCGACCGGGACGTGGGGCGGCAAGCTCGCCTCGACCGCGACGTCGCCATCCCACCAGGCCGCGCCGCCCATCGCCAGCGTGACGAGGCGCTCGCCGGGGGCGATGGCCTGGTTGTAGCCGCCGCGCAGCGGCGTGAAGGAGCCGAGGATCGGCTGGGGTGGAGGATTCGACATGGAAGGCTCCCGGTTGCTGCAACAGCAGGCGACGAGCGCGAGCTGCGCGAGCACGAAGGCATGGCGGCGAGTCGTCGGCATCAGGTCAGGTACTTGCTGTACACGAATCCGGTCTTGCCCGCGTTGTCGATGAAGGACCAGCCGCTCTCGGTCTCGCCCATGACCCGGACCACGTCGCCCTTCTTCACGCTGTCCACCACGGCCGAGGCCGTGGACGCCATCTTGCGAACGTTGAGCACGGGCGCGTTGACCGTGGCCTCGCGCGGCGACACGGCGATGAAGGTCTCGTTCTTGCCGTTGTTGTTGGCGTCGACGTTGCCGTCGACGGTGACCGTGCTCTTGCCCGACGACACCGGCTTGGACGTCGGCGCCAGCCCGATGTTCTCGAGGACGCTGAGCTCGCCGGTCGGCGCGATCAGCGGACCGACGCCGAGCGCCGCCGGGAAGGTCGAGGTCGGCTTGCCGCCCGCCGCGTCGCGGAGGAAGTCGCGCACCGCCGCCGGCATCGCCACACCGTCGTTGACCGCGATGGTCAACGCCAGGAGCATCTGGCCCTTGGTCTTGGCGCCACCGAGCGGGAGCAGCGTCGCGAGATGGGGATCGACGATGCCGCGGGCCAGCAGCGGGAAGAAGGTCTCGCGGGTCAGCGAGCTCGCGGTCAGCGCCGCCATGAACGCGGCCGCCTGCGTGGCGTCGTGCTTCAGCCAGGCCTCGGGGATGCCGACCGCGAGGTGATCCTTGGTCGCCCAGCTCGAGGTCTTCATCGCCGGGAACACGATGGGCGCCTCGGCCGCGGTCACGTGGTTGGCCATGTTCTGCACGTTGATCATCGTCGCCCAGCCGCCGAAGAACCACTTCTCGATCCGGTGCGAGATGTCCAGGAGCTTGGCGACGTCGACGTCACCGACCGGCGGCAGACACAGCTCGAAGCCGGTGCGGGTGATGGTCTCCCACCAGCCGGTGTTGCCGGCGAGGCCGGCGACGCGGGTCCGGATCTCGGCGGTGCAGGTCGCCGCGCCGCTCGCGGCGTACACCTCGAGCGCCGCGCGCAGCGCACCCTCGGGCTCGATGCCGGTGCGCAGGTACTGCAGCTTGCTGCCGCTGATGTCGGGATCGCCGGCGTTGCTGAGGCGCGCGCGACCGGTCGCCGGATCGACGTTGAACGAGCTGAACGTCGTCGAGCCGTTCGCCGCCTGCACGTCGCCGCTCATGCCCTTGAGCGCCATGCGATCACGCACGTAGTCGGCGAGGTTCGGGTGGGCCTTGAGCGCGGCTTGCAGGTTGGCCTGCGCCGTCGCCGCGTTGCTGACGTTGGTGTTCGCCGGGATGTCGTGCGAGCCGACCAGGCACCCGGCGAACACGACGTTGATGTGCTGCGGATCCATGCGCGACAGCACCGTGTCGATCAGGAGCTCGGTGCCGTTGGCCGAGGCGTTGCCGCTGTCGATCCCGTCCTCGTCGTACGCGACGTAGCGATTGCCGCCCGCCTTGCGCGCGCCGGTGCCCGGCGAGCCCATCTCGACGCTCTGGTCGGAGCCGTGGCCGGCGATCACGACCTGGCCGAGCTGGCCCGGCGACGTCTTCACCGACCAGCTGTTCCAGTCCCACGTCTTGGTCTGCTGCCCGTACTGGTCCGCCACCCGGTTGACCTCGGTGGTCGCGTTCGCGATCGACGTCGGACCTTGCACCAGGAGCGCCAGGTTCTTGGGGTTGAGGATCGACGCCTGCAGGTTCGCCGCCTGCTGGAACGCCGTGTTCCAGTCGGTCGCCGACATGAGGATGAGCATGACCGGCCGCTTGCGGCTGCGATCGGCCACGTTGGCGCGCAGCTGCGCGCGCGTCGCCGGCGTGATGATGTGCAGATCGCGCACCCAGCCCTTGAGCGCGGCGTTGGCGGCGATGGTCTCGTTGAGCAGCGCCTCGATGTGCGGCCACTCCTTGGGCGTCTCGAGCGTCGGCTTGTGATCGGTGTAGTACTTCTCGAGCTCCTTGATCTTGCCCTTGTCGACCAGGTAGACGAGGCCGCTCTCCGGGATCACGATGCGCAGGACCGGCAGCGGGACGAAGCCCTCGAGGTCGATGATCGCCTGACCGAGCTTGAGGGCGCGGGCGAGGGTCGGCGCCGGCGTGTGGATCTGCACCGTGTCGGCCGTGGTGTCGAAGCACGCGCAGTACTTCTTCAGCTTGGTGAGGTTCGCCCCCGTGACGCCGGCGACCTCGCCGGTGCGCAGCAGGGCGAGGGCCTCGGGCATGTGCGCCCCCTCCTCGCACATGAGCAGCACCTTCCAGACGAGATCGCGATCGGCCTGGGTGATGCTCGGCTCGCTGAACCAGTCCGCCTGGCGCGCCACGTAGCTCATCAGGTCCCGGATCCGGAGCCCCGGGTTGGCCGCGGTGCCGTCCCCGATCAGCGCGAGCCGGTTGTGCTTCGACGCGCCCACCGGATTGACGACGGTCTTGCGCTGCACCGCGCCCGTCGCGTCGACGTCGCCGCCCGCGCCCGCCAGCTCACCGAGCAACGCCTCGGCCGACTCGCCGGCGACGACGCGATCCGCCACCGCGTCGGCGTGCTGCTCGTACGCGTCGCCGACCTCGCCGACGCCGCCCTTCAGCTGCACGCCGCCCCGCTGCTGCACGACGTGCGCGGCCTCGTGCGCCGCGGTGTGCAGATCGGGGGCGCGGCCGAACGCGACCTGGTTGCCCGTCGCGTACGCCTGCGCGCCCATGTCCTCGCACGCCGCCGCCGCGTCACCGCCGACGTGGGCCTGCACCCCCGACACGTCGTGGTTTCCGAACGACCGCTGGATCACGTCCATGAACGGCAGCGACTCGTGACCACCGGCGACACCGGCCGCTGCGGCGTCGTGCACCGCGGCCGCGCTCGCCCCGCCCTCGCCCGCGAGCTGCACGGACGCCGAGCGCACCGGAGGCAGACTCTGCGTGAGCGAGCGCCGGCCGGGCGCGACGCCGCTGGCGCCGCCGCCGCCGCTGCTGCTTTCACCACCACCGTTCTCCGCCTGACGACCAGCTCTTGTGCTCACACGTCACTCCCGGGAGGCTGCCGATCCTAATACGGCTCCCGAGGCAGGAACCTCCCGGGCGGCCGCTTCTTCCGTGCAGCCCGCCAGACTTCGCCACCTGATCAGAGGTCGGGTGGCACGGGGCCGAGGCCGAGGACGGCGCGCGTCGCCGCGGGGACCACCTTCTCGGCGACCATGCGGTGGGTGAGCACCATCTCGGCGTCGCGCAGCGCGCGCTGGAGCGGGTGACCGACGCGGACGGCGGCGCCGCCGCCGAGGTGGAAGGCCTCGCGCGCGACGGCGACGCACTCGGCGGCGACGTGCGCGGCGGCCAGGCGCAGGAGGCCGCGGGCGGCGGGCTCGACCGGGCCGGCCTCGGCCGCGCGCTGGGCGCGAGCGGCGGCGGCGATGAGGTGATCGCGGGCGGCGCCGAGGCGGGCGAGCAGCGCGCCATGGCGGGCCAGCGTGGACGAGCCGGGCGCCTCGCGCGCGGCGCGGAGCTGGGCGCCGGCGGTGGCCGCCGCGCCCGCGGCGATGCCGAGCCCGCACGCGGCCACGCCGGCGGCGAGCAGACCGAACAGCGGAACGCGAGCGAGCGCGCCGTCGATCCACGGCCGCCGCTCGAAGACCGAGGTGATCCGCGTGGCGGCCAGACGCGCGGCGTCGACGACGACGTCGTGGCTGCCGGTGCCGCGCAGGCCGAGCGTGTCCCAGGTGTCGATGATGCGCAGCGCCGGATCGTCGGCCGGCAGGAAGCCGACGACGTGTCGCGGGCCCGCGCCCTCGTCGAGCAGCGCACCGACGGCGATCCACTGCGCGTGGCGGCAACCGGAGGCGTACGGCCAGCGCCCGCTGAGCGTCACGTGGTCGCCGTCGCGCGTCGCGCGGCCGCCCGGCGCGAACACGCCGGCCAGGAACGGCGGCTCGTCGCGCCACAGCGCTTCGGCCTCGGCGCGAGCGAGGTAGCCGGCGAGGAGCGTGGAGGTCGACGCGGTCATCACGCACCACGCGGTCGCCGCGTCACCCTCGGCCAGCGTCGCCAGCACCTCGACGTACGCGTCGGCGGCGAGCGCGTGCCCGCCCAGCTCGGCGGGCAGGAGCACCTGCAGGAAGCCGCCCGCGCGGAGCGCCGTCACCACCTCGGGGACGAGCTGGCAGGCGCGGTCGTGGGCCTCGGTGTGCGCGGACAAGGATGCCGCCAGCGCGCGCGCTCGATCCAGGAGCTCCATCGGTCTCCTATAGCGCGAGCTTGCCGCTCTTCGACAGCTCCGGATCCGTGCATGACGCGAGGTTGAAGCAGCACGGCCGGCGCTTGCCGTCGTCCAGCTTGGAGATGCTCACCTCGACGCGCCGCTTGCGTGTGCCCGGGTTGCGGGTCGCGTTGACCCAGCGGACCCACTCCCATCGCGCCATCGGCGTGATCGCGCGCCAGAGCGCCTGGACCTCGCGCGAGGACCTCGCCAGCGCCTTCTGGAGATCGGGTGGAACGGTGGGCTCCGGCCAGTCCGAGGTCGGCTCGAGCTCCACGGTGACCCGGTCGCCCGATCCGACCCCGGCGGCCTCGAGCACGCGCGCGTCGAAGCCCATCCAGTGACCGAACTCTCCGTCGGGCTCGATCACCGTCGCGAACGCGTGCCCGTCGAGCGCGGCGCGCACGGCGACCTGCCCTCGCGAAGGGAGCTGCTTGCTCGTCGCATCGGGAAGCCGGAGGATCGTCCGTCCGGCGGCCGCCTGTAACGTCGCCGTGAACCGGACGCGTGGCTTCGTGCCTCGCGCCGCCTTGCGCTTCGGGGTGCTCGCGCCTCGCTTCTCGCTCATGTCGAAGCTGATGCTGGCACATGACGGACGAAACGTGCCGGACCCGGCGTCGTTCGGCCGAAGACGGCCGGAGGCTTGTTGATGCCCGCGCCACCCGTCTAGGGTGAGCCCATGGGGCTTCTCGACACGATCCTGGGACTGTTCGGCGGGTCTGCGAAGGTGGACTACGGCAAGATCAACCCCGACGACATCGAGGCGTACTGGCGCGTCGACCACGACGTCGATCAGGGCGAGCGTGCCGGGCCGGCGCAGCTGGCGCAGGCGCTGGCCAAGTGGGGCCTCCGGGACATGGACCACTGGGAGAAGGTCAAGGAGGCGCTCGCGGTGCGCCACAACAGCAACCCCGAGTTCGCGATGGCCGCGAGCCGCGTGCAGTACGAGGCGCAGATGGCGAACATGGCCGGCAGCTACCAGATGCCGCCCGAGTACGCGACGCCGCCGCACGGCGTCACGCTCGATCGCTACGCCGCGATCAACGCGCGGCTCCAGCTCGGCCAGCCCGCGGACGCGGTGCTCGCCGACGTCGGGCTCGACAGCGGGCGCTGGGCCGAGGTCGATCGCACGTGGAAGTGGCGCATGGGGCCGCAGGCCGACGCCATGGCCGCCAGCATCCTGAGCTCGTCGTACTTCGCGATGCACCAGCAGGCGATGGCGTCGTACGGGAGGCGGTGATGGTGGTCCCCGCCGGCTTCCCGTCGTTCCCGTGTCCGAAGTGCGGCGGCGCCCTGCCGGCGACGATGGCGGCGGGCATGGTCATCCCGTGTCCGCTGTGTCACCAGCAGATCGTCGTGCCGGCGGGCGGCGGGCCGAACGCGGCGCAGGCGGCCGCGTACCAGGCGTGGGCGCTGCAGCACGGCAACACCGCCGCCGCCATGCACGATCAGCACGCCCGTGCGCAGGTGCCGGGCGCCGGCCCGAGCCTGTTCGCGTCGACGGCGTCGGTGGTCGTGGTCGAGGACGGCGCCGGCGGGCTGGTCGCGGTCGGCGCCCAGGTCGGCGGCGACGGCCGGTGGCACGTGCGCGGCGTCGATCCGGCGTCGCGGCAGGTGCGCTGGGAGGCGATGCACGGCAGCTACTTCCAGACCTGCCCCGAGGTGCGCGCGATGTGCGGTCGCAACGGCCGCATCTACGTCGCGCACGAGGGCGTGCTCACCGCGATCGACGGGCCGACGGGCCGCGGGTTGTGGCAAGCGCGGCTGAGCGGACGCCTCGACCTCGACGTCGACGGCGCCGCGCTCGTCGGCGACGAGTCCGATCTGCGCGAGGTCATGACCGCGCAGGGCGGCGTGGTCGTGGTGAAGACCGAGAACGACACGCTGTCGGCGTTCGATCGCGACACGGGGCAGGCGCTGTGGCAGCGACCGTGCGAGGGGCACGCGCAGAGCGACGGCCGCGCGCTCTTCTTCTGTGCCGAGTGGCACAAGTACGAGCTGCTCGATCCGCGCAGCGGTCGGGCGCTGGCCCGCTACGACGCCGACGACGGCGTGCTCCTCCCCGGCGCGCTGGTGCTCGCCGTCAGCGACCGCGGGCCGGAGGACCAGGACGGCGTCGCGATGGTCGACCTCGCCAGCGGTCAGGAGCGGTGGTTCGTCGCCGCCGAGTCGGTGGACCTCGATCACGGCGTGGCGATCGTCGGCGGCGAGGTGCTCGTGCCGGTGAACGGCACCGCCGGCACCGAGCTCTTGCCGGTGTCACCGACCGGCGCCGCGCCGAAGAAGGGCTTCTTCGCGCGCCTGTTCGGCGGCGGCGGCGGCGCGGGGACGCGCGCGCTGCCGTGGACCAAGCACAACGTCTCGGCGATGTGGGGCGCCGGCGACGCGGTCGTGATCGATTGCGCCGACTGGGACGGCCGCCGCCGCATCGCCGTGATCGAGCCGCGGTCGATGACGGTGCGCCACGACAGCGGCGTCATCCCCGATGGCGTCGCGCCGGGCGTGCGGCTCGGCCCCGGCGGCCAGGTGGCGTACGCGTTCGGCGAGTCCAACGGGCCCAAGACGCTGCGGATGGTCGACGCCGCCAGCGGCACCCTGCGCTGGGAGCGCCAGCTCGCCGATCTCGACGAGGTGGCGTTCCGCGCGGGCCAGCTCGTCTTGCGCACCGACGGCGCGCCGGTCGAGCTCGTCGATCCGGCCAGCGGCCAGACGCGCGTGACGTTCTGACCGGCGCGAGGGCGCCTGTTATGCTGGCCCGGTGAGCTATCGCGACGACCACGAGGCGGCCGTGGCCCGCGCCGACGCGCTCGCGCGCCAGCTCGACGACGAGCGGCGCAAGCGCGAGGCCGCCGAGGCGGCGCTCGCGGAGCGGGCGGAGGAGACGGCGGCGCTGCGCGAGGAGCTCGACCGCCGCGAGCCGCCGTCGCCGGCACCGACGCCCGGTCCGGAGGCCGAGGCGGCGGCGCGGCGGCTCGAGGCGCTCGCCGCGCGCGGGCCACAGCCGGCGCCGGAGCCAGTCGCACCCGCGCCCGAGACGCGGCCCACCGATGCGCGACGGTCGGCGTGGGCGCGCCGGCGCCGCGTGGCGCGCAGCGCCGACCGGTTCGTGGCGATGGAGCTGGATACCGTCGTGCCGACGGCCTTTGGCGTGGGAGCGCTTGGCGGTCTCCTCACGGCGCTCGTCTTGCCCAAACCTGCGTCGGTCATCGTCATGTTCGGGTCCTACACCGCGACGTTCCTCGCGGTGACGATCGGTCGACTGACCGGTCCGTGGCGCATCCGGCGATGGATCGCGTCGCGCCCGTACCGCCTCACCGGCCTGATGGACGCCCTCGCCGAGCCGCCGCCGTCGAAGAAGCGCGAGCGCGACGGGCACAGCGAGCTCGTCCTCCACCTCGCGTTCGACGCCGCGGCGCCGCCTTCGCTGACGACGATGATCCACGCGTTCGATCCGGCGATCCGCTGGAAGCTGACCGGTGACGGCGCTCTGCTCCACCTTGCGTCGCCGCGCACCGAGAAGCCGCGCCGCGGGGACTGGGGACGCATGGCCGACCACAACCACGCGGTGCTGCAGTGGCTCCGTCGGCTCGACCAGGCGGTGCTCGCGGACCTGCACCACGCCCACGGCCTCCGCGAGGTCGCGGTCACGCTGCGCTGAGCTGGGTTGGGGTAGCCTGCGCGCGATGAGACTCGCGCCGATGCTCGTGTTCGTGTGCCTCGCCGCCTGCGGCGGGGCGTCGCCACCTCCCGCCGCGCCCACGGCTGCCGCGCCCGCCGCCGCGGCGCCCGCGGACGGCTACGACGCCGCGCTCGCCGCGCGCCTCGGCGCCGACGAGTACGGGATGCACCGCTACGTCATCGCGTTCCTCAAGGCCGGCCCGAACCGCGGCCAGTCCGAGGAGGAGGCGCAGGCGCTGCAGCGGGCGCACCTGGCGAACATCGAGCGCATGGCGAACGAGGGCACGCTCGTCCTCGCCGGGCCGTTCCTCGACGACGGTCCGCTCCGCGGCATCTACGTGTTCAAGGTCGACACCGTCGAGGAGGCGCGCGCGCTCACCGCCACCGACCCGGCGATCCAGGCCGGACGGCTCGAGATGGAGCTGCACCCCTGGTACGGCTCGGCGGCGCTGCAGGAGATCACGGCGATCCACGGGCGCCTGCAGGCGAAGCGCGTCAGCGAGCCGTAGTCACCTCGACGCGAACGTCGCCGAGCTCGAGCACGTCGCCGGCGACCAGGGTCGCCTTGTTGATCCGCACGCCGTTGCGCAACGTCCCGCGCTCGGAGCCGAGGTCGATGAGCTGCGCGCCGTCGTCGGAGACCTCGACGACCGCGTGCATGCGGCTGACCGACTCGTCGTCGAGGTGGAGCTGGGAGGACGGCATGCGGCCGAGCTTGACCACGGCCTGGTCGAGCGTCACGCGGGCGATCTCGCGGCCGTCGAGCGTCGCGACCAGCGCGAGCGGTCCGTCAGCGGCCGGCGACGACGACGACGACGACGGCGACGGCGGTGGTGCCGGCGGTGCTTCGTTCGCGAGGTCCGGGTGCGCGGCCACCAGGGGCGCGAGGAGCTCGGTGAATCCGGCCCGTGACCGGCGCTCGAGCGCGTCCACTTGCCCGAGATTGCGCAGCGCGAGGAGCGCCGCCACCGCGGCGGCGATGGCGGGCGGCCACAGCGGCGGCTCCGCGGTGGCGGCGAGCCCCGCGCAGAGCCCACCGGCGACGAGCGCCAGGTAGCTCACCGGCGCCAGGCGGCGCACCGGTCGCAGGCCCGCGATCAGCTCGTCGTCGAAGCGGCGCTGCAGCTCGTCGCCCTCCGCCGCGTCGAGCGCCTGTCGGACCGCGCGCATGTAGACCGATCGCGGCGCCGCGGCCGCGAGCTTGAGGGCGCGCGCCCGATTGCCGGCGACGAGCATCTTGCGCAGCACCGCGGTGGCGAGCGGCACGTTGACGTCGACGACCACCAGGCGGAAGGCCACGAACAGCGCCGTCGCGGCGGCGACCACCGCGAGCCCCCAGAGGATCAGCGGATCGTCCATGCGCGATGATAGCCTGTTGTCGATGCCGTTCCGCGACGATCGCGACGCGCTCCTGGCCCGCGCCGATGCGCTCGCGCGGGAGAACGACCGGCTGCGCGAGGAAGGCGCGGCCGCGACGGCCGAGGCCACGCGCGCGCGCTTCGCCAGCGCCTACAACCGCGCCCAGTACGGCCGGCCGTATCCGTTCTGATCGCCCGGCCGGCGGCGCCGCTGCTATCATTGGGAGGCATGAGAGCTTCGGGGGCCGCGCTGGTCGTCTGCGCGTGGGCGCTGCTGTCGGGCTGCCCGCAGGGCGCCGGCTACCTCGACACCTACGAGCGGGGACCCTCGGTCGATGGCGGTGACGGTGGCGGTGGCGGCGGCGACGCCGGCGCCGCTCGATGGCAGCGGTTGACGTCGGCGACCGGCGGCGTGCGCCTGCTCGGCGCCGCCGCGCGCGGCGCCAGCGTCTACGTCGCGCTCGACGACGAGGCGATGCAGCACACGCTGCGCAGCCAGCGGTTCGACGACGGCGTCGCGACCGCGCTCACCACGCCGTCGCCGATCACGGACGTGACCGGTGCGTCACTGGCGATCGCGAGCGACGGCGTCGCGTTCATGGTGGCCACGCGCGCCGGCGTGCTGGAGACCTTCGCGGCGAACGGTGACACCTGGCGCCCGCTCACGGGCGCGACGCTGGTCATCGCCGGCGCCTCGCCGCGCCTCGCGCCGCACGGCACCACCATCGACCTGGTCGTCGAGGACGACAACAACATCCTTCATCTCCACCGCCTCGATCGCGGCGCCGAGACCTGGACCGATCTGGGCGTGATCGTGAACGCGCCGACCGAGGTCTTCGGCTTCACCTCGGACGTCGACCCCGTCGTCCTCTACCGCACCGGCGGACAGGCGACCGTGGCGGCGCACGTCGGCGGCGCGTGGACGCCGCGCAAGACCTTCACGTCGTCGTTCGACGAGCCGGCCCTGGCCGAGGACGCGGGCGCCCTCTACCTGCTGTCGGGGTACCCGAACGCGCTCGTCGAGCGCTACGCGGGCGCCTGGTCCGACTTCCACCCCTCGAGCTCGAGGTTCTTCGCGCTGACCGCGAACGGCGGCGCCGCCTACACCTTCGGTTACGCCAACACGCTCTTCCTGGGCGTGCTCCGTCTCGACGGCGGCACCGCGACGCCGCTGACGCTCGAGGTCGATGACGACAGCCGCATGACCGCCGGGCTGCCGGGCTTCCCCGCGCGGCGCTTCCTGACGATCGAGGGCGGCTACCTGTACGCGTTCTACGAGCACGACAACTTCATCGACTTCTATCGCCTGCCGCGGTGAGCGCTCACAGCCGGTAGCGCAGCCCGGCCGCCACGCTGAACGGCACGCCGCCCAGGGGATCGATGCCGCGGACGGGCACGCCGCTGTCGTCGAGGTCGTGGATCACCATCGAGCCGGCATGCTCCCAGCGCACGAAGTACGCGCGACCGTCGACCACGAGCTCGACGCGGGCGGACAGCGCCGTCGCCACGCCGGCCCCGACGCCGACGCCGGCGCCGCTGCGGTCCACCACCACGACCACGCCGTCGGCGTCGGTCGCGACCAGCGACGCCGACGCCACGGCCGGACCCGCCGCGAACGTCGCGACGACGCGTCCGCCGAGCCGCGGACGCCAGCCAACCGCCGCACCGGTGATCCCGAGGGTCGCCTCGAGCGGCGCGCCGACCGCGCCGTCGGTCGACAGATCGTAGCGCTCGTCGGGCCGGAGCTCGAGACTCCATGCGCCCTGCCGATATCCGACGATGAACGCGCGCCCGAGCCCGGGACCGAACAGCGCGCTACCCCCGGCCGGCACGCCGACCCCGACGTCGACGCCCACGTAGACGGACTTGCCGGAGCTCTGGCCCCGGCCGAGCACCACCTTGCGGTCATCATCGGCGTTCGCCGACGCGGGGATGACGAGCGTCGTCACGCACGCGAACGCGAGGGCGCGGCTAGAAGACAAGCGCCGCCTCCAGGTTGCCGGTGACGCCGTCGGCGCGGAACCGGCCGATGACGATCTCGCCGACCAGGCGCAGCGGCCCGGTCCCGAAGCCGAGCCCGGCGCGCAGCGGGCTCGGTCGATCCCGCTCGATCAGCGCGAGCAGGTTGAGGTCGGCCTGCAGCCGCGCGTAGACGCCGGTGCCACCGAACAACAGCTCGGCGCGCAACGGCATGCCGGCGTATCCGTAGCGCAACGTGGGCACCGTCACCTCGACCGCACGCAGCGCGTTGCCGTCGTCCATCACCGTGCGCCGGGTCCGGTCGTGGAAGGTGTAGCTGCCGATGCCGAACCCCCCGCTGAGCCGGACCAGCTCGAAGGGCCCGTCGACCGCGCGGGCAGGCGCCTGCAACATCCAGGTCGCCATCCAACCAGAGGTGTCCCCTCCCAGCTCCGTCAGCGCGAGGTCCAGCTCCAGCGCCATCGGGATCTCGGCGCTGCCGATCGCGCGCATCGCGCGGCTGGTCCGGGCGGCCCGTGCCTGGAGCTCCGCGGGCGTGTCGAGCACCTCGGTCGTGGTGGTCAGTGTCGTCGTCACCGTGCACGTCGTGCCACGGCACTCGATGCGATCGCTTACCTGAGTCTTGCTCCGGGTCCGCGGCCCGGCCGACATGATCGAGAGGAGGGTGAAGAGCCCCCGGTTCAGCGCGCCGCCGGTCTCCCGGTAGCTCAGCGCGACGGTGGTCCCGCCCGAGACGCCGGTGGACACGAACGCACCGCCGTGGTTGACGCTCACGCCGGCGCCCGCGCGCGCGCCAGGGCCGACACAAGCTGCCGCCGCCGCGGTCATGGCCAGCGCCACGGCCAGCGCGACGGGCTTCACCGGAACCCCATCGAGAAGCCGCCGTTGACCCCGAGCGTCACCAGGATCGCGAACGCTTCGAAGCTCCCTCCGCCGTCGGCGTCCCGGTAGAGGAGCGGCTGCACCGTGCCCGACTGCGAGGCGATCGAGATCCGGACCACCGGCTCGAGGAACGCGCCGACGTGCCGCGACCGCGCCGCGACCGGCGAGAGCTGCACGCCGAGCTCGCGCGAGCTCGACACCTTCGACGTGATCACCATCGGGTCGTCGCCGACATCCTGGATCCCGTACACGCTGTTGAGGTCGGAGGCGACGACGCCGACCACGCGCACCTCGAAGCCGTCGACCTGCCCGACGCCGAGGCCGAGCCCCAGGTGGGCACGCGCGAGCGCGGGCGTGTCGGCGGTGACCGCGGCGTCGGCCGTGCGCTGGCGCACCCGCTGGTCCGACGGCAACCCGATCCCGGAGAACACCTCGAAGCGGCGGAAGAACGCTCCGGCGACCAGCTCGTAGTACGTGTCGGTGAAGCTGACGTCGGACGCCGGATCGCCGTCGACCGGATCGATCCGCTCCGAGACCGCGACCTGCGTGGTCCGCTGGACGCCGGCGTAGCACGCTGCCAGCGCGAGCGCGCAGCACGCGACGATGCTCGCTGTTCCCCGGTCCAAGCCTCGATCTTATGGGAACCAACGGTCGGTCGACAAGAGCGCGTGCCACGACCTGCATGCGGAGCAGGCCGGGTGGACCTGGCGGCAACGGCCCACCGCGCGGCTCGCGCTCAGGTGACGACCAGGCGCTCGAGCGCGGCGCGCAGCGGCGCCGGGATGGGCGTCGGCGTGCGGGTCGCGCGGTCGACGAAGACGTGGACGAAGTGGCCGTGGGCGACGGCGAGGTCGTCGTCGTCGCGGAAGATGGCGAGGCCGTAGGTCACGGCGCGCTGGCCGAGGCGATCGACGCGCAGGCCGGCGCGCAGCGGCGTCGGGTACGCGACGGGCGCGTGGTACTGGCACGCCGACTCGACGACGAGGCCGATCACGGGGCTCGCGTGGATGTCGAGGCCGGCGGCGATGAGGTACGCGTTGGCCGCGGTGTCGAAGTAGGAGTAGTACGTGACGTTGTTGACGTGGCCGTAGACGTCGTTGTCCATCCAGCGCGTGGTGATGGGCAGGACGTGGCGGTAGTCGGCGAGCGTGGGGCGCGGGGTCGGCATCGGCGGGGTCCGTTCACCAGCAGGTCAAGGCGTCGTGGAAGAGCGCGTCGAGGAGCGGCGGGGTCACCGCCAGGGGCGCGTTGTCGAGGAGGCGGCGCTGGGGCGCGGCGCCGGCGACGAGCGCGGGGATGTCGCCGGCGACGTAGCCGACGCCGGTGAGGCCGTTGGGCGTGTCGACGGCGCGCATGAGCGCGGCGACGGCGGCGGCCAGGCGCTCGCCGGCGTCGGCGTCGGTCGCGCCCGAGACGTCGGCGCCCAGGAGCGCGGCGGCCTCGAGGTGGCGCGCAGGCGCGGTGGCGGCGAAGGCGCGGAAGCACGCGGGCGCGCCGAGGGCGACGGCGAAGCCGTGCGGGACGAGCGGCGCGTCGTCGGGGTAGCCGGGCGGACGGTAGTCGCGGACGCGGCCGGCGATCGCGTAGGCCATGGCGTGCGGCGCGTGCACGCCGGCGTTGCCGAAGGCGATGCCGGCCAGGGTCGCCGCCCACATGAGCTGCTCGCGCGCCTCGGCGTCGTCCGGATCCCGGACACCGCGGACGAGGTAGGCGCCGATGAGGCGCAGCGCCTCGCGGCAGCCGAGGTCGCTCCACGGGTTCGCGCCCTGGCTCATGGGGCGCGCGGTCGGCGGCGCCGGCGGCGCGCGGCGCGTGAACGGGCGCGCGGTGTACGACTCGAGCGCGTGGCAGAGCACGTCGAGGCCGCTGGCGGCGACGACGGCGGGCGGTAGGGTCGCGGTGCAGCGCGGATCGACGACGGCCTCGCTCGGGCGCAGGCGCGGCGTGGCGATGCCGGTCTTGGCGTGGGCGTCGAGCAGGTCGAAGATCGCGATGCCGGTGACCTCGCTGCCGGTGCCCGACGTCGTCGGGCAGGCGACGTGGGGCGCGAGCGGGCCGGGGACGGCGACGGCGCGGCCGAGCGGCGCGTTGACGTAGTCGAGGAGCGGCGCGGGGTGCGTGGCGACGAGGTTGGCGATCTTGCACGTGTCGATGACCGAGCCGCCGCCGAGGGAGACGTAGGCGTCGGCGCGGGCGTCGCGCGCGAAGCGGATGGCGGCGTCGAGCGACGCGTCGGTGGGCTCGATCGCGACGGCGTCGAAGACGGCCACGTCGAGGCCAGCGGCGCGCAGCGCGGCGTCGACCTCGGCGAACCAGGGCAGCGCGCGCAGGCGCGGGTCGGTGAAGAGGGCGACCCGGCGGCCGCCGAGCGCGCGCACCCGCTCGCCGACCTCGCCGAGCGCGCCTCGTCCGAACGTCACGCGTGACGCGTCGACGGTGAACGCGTGCTCCAGGCCGGCCTCGAGCGCGTACAGGTGCGGGCACGGCATCCGCCCGAGGATAGCGAATCGCCGTCGATGTGGGAGGCGCGTGGTACCTCCGGACCGCGCATGCGTGTGGCCGTCCCGATCGTCGCCTGCTGGGTGATGGCGCTCGCCGGAGCGGCAGCCGCCAGCCCGGCCGCGAAGCCGGGCCCGGGCGAGGGCTCGGCGACGTTCGCGGTCGAGCTGACCGCCGACGGCGTGCCGGCATGGCACCTCGAGGCGATCGAGCGCGCGCTCGTCACCGACCTGCCGGGGCCGCGGCTGAAGGTGCCTACGGACGCGAACACATCCCCCGAGCTGGTGATCGCCGGCGAGCTCGGGCGTGACGAGCTGCGCTACCGGATCGAGCAGCCGGCGCGGCCACCGATCACCGGCAAGCTCGCGCTGGCCGGGCTCGATCGGGCACAGCTCGCCCGCGCGGTGCGCACGATCGCACACGACGCGATCGATCGCCGCGACGCGCCGCCGGCGGCGCACCACCCGGCGCGGCTGCCGGCGCCCGCCCCGCCGATCGCGGCGCTCGTGCTCCTCGGCATGGTCGCGCTCGTGCTGGCGGCGCCGTTCGTCATCCGGCGCGCGCGACCTCGCCCGGCCACGCTGGTCGTCATCGGCGTCGTGGTGCTGGTTGCGGTCGCGCTGGCCGTCGCCGGCGACCGCGTCCCCGACGTGTCCGCGGTCATCCTCGTCGCCGGTGGCCTGGCGTGGGGGACGTTCGCCGCGGTCACGCTGCCGGTCGTGTTCCCGCCGATGCCGGGGCTCGAGCGCGTCGAGCACGAGGCGCTGGTGCGCGCGCTGGCGGCGTGGGCCGTGCTGATGGTGCAGCGGCTCGTCCTCGTCGCCGCGTGTTACGCGCCGCTCGCGGCCGCGCTGGTCGTCGTGTACGTCGTGCTCGACGTGCCGGCGCTGGCGATGCTTGGCGTGATCGCGCCGCTCGCCGCGCTGGTGGCGCGACACGCGCTCCACACCTGGGTCGACCTCGCGGCGCGGCGGCTCGACGGTGAACGCGTCGAGGGCGACGCCACCGCCACGAACCCGTGGCACGTGGCGACGATCGGCTACCTCCGCGGCTACCTGCGCCGCGCCAGCGCGCCGGTGGATCGCGACCTGCTCGACCGGGTGCTCCTCCTGCCGGGGAACGGCGACGAGCTCGTCCTCTACGGCGGCGGGCAGACCCACCCGCGCGTGGTGATCCCGCGGCCGTGGCTCGAGCTGGCGCTGGCGCCGTACGGCCGTCCCCACGACTACGCGGCCCCGCGCGTGTCGACGCTCGAGTGGAACGAGTGGAACGCCGGGCTCGTGGTGCCGACCGAGATCGGCGCCAAGATCGCGACGCGGGAGCAGCGCCAGCCGCGCGAGCCCGACCCGATCATCGAGACCGAGCACGAGCCGTTCGGCGAGCCCCCGACGCTGGCCGGCTACATCGAGCCCGACGCGTTCGACAAGCGCGAGCACCACCGGCCCGAGGAAGACCCGCTCTGGCTCGACTGGGACCCCGGCGACGAGCCCGACGGCACCGATCCGAGCGACAAGGACTTCCTGTTCGGCGCGCTCGTCGAGCAGCTCGGGCGGATCCAGCGGCACGAGGACCGCGCCGAGACGCTGGCGCTCGCGTTCGGGCGCGGCCGCGTGGCGAAGGTGGTCGCGCGCCTGCGCGGGCTGGTCGCACGCCGGCGCGCGCTCGTCGACGACGTCCACGCCGCGCTCCACCACGCCCATCACCACCGGGTGCAGTACCTGGCCTGGCGGCACCGCCCCGACGACACCACGCTCACGTCGCGCGCGTATCCGCCGGAGCTCGAGCGCACCGCGCGCGAGCTCCTGCCCCGCCTGCCCGCGCACGTCGCGTCGTTCTACCGGCCGCGCACGACCGGGCGGCGCGGGCGGATCGCGAGCGGCGTGGCGCTGGCCGCCGGCGCCGTCGCGCTCGCCGCCGCGGTGCTCCAGGCGATCGATTACCACGCGACCTACGTAGAGCGAACCCGAGCCGAGGACCGACGCGATGGCGAACAAGAGTGAACGAACCCCACAGGACGGACTGGTGCTGGGCGAGCACACCGCCGGCGCCGGCGTGCTCGGCCTCCTCGGCTTCGCCGCCGTGTTCCTGGTGGCGCTCGGCTTCTTCGTCACCGAGAGCTACTTCCTCTCGATGGCGCTCATCTCGGTGGCGCTCCTCGTCTACGTCGCCGGCTCCGAGCTGTTCACGCTGCTCCGGTCGTCCTTGACCATCTTCGTCTCGAGCAAGCACCTCATCCGCAACGCGACGTACGTGCAGCAGACGGCGAGCGAGCTGCGCAAGCAGCTGCGCATGCGCAAGGACGAGGCCGGCAACATCAAGTCGGGACCGATCGAGAAGGGCACCAAGATCAAGCTGCCCGACAACCCGCTGGTGCGTGACGTCCAGGCCTGCCTCAAGCGCGAGAAGGGCAAGGAGTACTCCGCGAACGTCGCGCACGACTACTACGTCGACTGCCGCGAGCTGTACGACCACTTCTACGCCCACTACGACTTCGTCGCGGGGATCATGCCGCTGTTCGGGCTCATCGGCACGGTGATCGGCCTCATCGGCATGTTCGACACGCTCGGCGCCAACACCTCGGTCGAGACGCTGTCGCCGCAGCTCGCGCTCGCGCTCGAGACCACCCTCTACGGCGCGATCTTCGCGTCGGTCTACACGATCATCGGCTCCCGCTTCGATCAGCGGATCAAGGCGCTCGAGTACGACTACGACATCCTCGTCCACGGCCTCGACGTGCTGGTCGAGAACGAGGCGGTGATCGAGGTGCAGGCGTGAGGCGAGCGCGCAAGGCGGCGCCCCGGAAGCGCAGCGCGCTGTGGGCCATCATCTACATCGATCTGATGACGCAGATCATGGTGTTCTTCGTCATCCTCTGGGCCGTCGAGAAGCACCAGGAGGCGGTCGAGGTCGAGACGCTGGGCCAGGGCATGGGGCTCGGCAACCAGACGGTGCGCATGGTCAACCTGCCGGGCGACGTGCTGTTCGCGTCGGGGCAGACCCAGCTCAGCGACGACGGGCGGCGCGCGGTCGACGAGCTGTTCGGCGACGCCGCCAGCGGCGTGCTCGCGTTCGACCAGGGGGGCCTGGCCCAGCGCCGGCTCGCGATCCACGGCCACACCGACGAGGTCGGCGACAAGAACGAGAACTTCCAGCTCGGGTACCAGCGCGCGTGGGCGGTCTACCAGGCGATCAAGCGCCACAGCGGCGAGGTCGCCGACCACGTCGTCATCTGCACCCACGCCGACAACACGCCGTCGCGCATCGTGCCCCCGCTCGCGCCGGGCCTGACCGACGAGGAGAAGGCGGTGATCCGCGAGGCGCGGGCCAAGAACCGCCGCATCACGATCGAGGACGTGGTCGTGCGCACGCCGCCGGAGGCCCCGTGACCGATCCGACGGAGCTGACGGCGGCGAGCTGCCTCGTGGTCGGCGTGTTCGCCGCGCTGGCGGCGGCGCTGGCCGGCGTCGGCTGGCGCCCGCGCGTGGGGCACCGGGTGCTGCTGCTGGTCGGCTTCGGGCTGCTCGGGGTCGTGGTGTTCGACGACGCCGCGACCGAGCGGCTCCTCCAGGCGCCGGCCGAGGCCGCGACGCCGCCACGCTCGAAGTTCTGCCCGCCGCCGGCGCCCGAGGAAGAGGCGGGCGCGGCCGCCGACGAGCCCCAGCCCCCGCCGCCGATGGTCGAGCAGCCCGGCTGCGCGCTGGTGAAGCGCGCGTACGAGCTCGGCTACGCCAAGGACCTCGGCGACTGCGCGCCCAAAGCCGCGGAGGTGGCGGACAAGCCGGCCGAGGACGCGCGCGTCGACGTGTGCACGCGGCGCCTGCACGACGAGCCGTACCTGCATCACGCGTGGCGCAAGATCGCCGGCGCGGCCGGTTCGCTCACCAGCAGCAACCCGATCGCCGCGACCAGCCGCCGGCTCGACGCGATGCGCACGCGCTTCGACTTCTTCGACACGCTGGCCGCGCGCCAGCTCCACGCGATCGGCGGCAGCCCGCACGCGTCGCACCACCTGTGGGTGAGCCTCCCCGATCCGCGCGGCGGCACGTGGCTCGGCGACCTGCTCGCGCCGCCGCGCTGCGAGGATCGCTACGCCGACCTGCCGCTGTGGCCGGCGTGGCGCGAGGGCGCGTGGTCGCCGTCGGCGCTGGTCGAGCACGTGCTCGGGCAGCTCCTGTTCGCGACGCGCTTCGGCTCGCCGCCGGCGACGTGCCGCGACGTCACCGTCCACTGGGGCGCGCCGGTGGACGCGTGCGAGCGGCTCGCCGCCGACCCGGCCGGGTTCCTCGACGGCGCCGGCGCGCTCGAATCGGTACGCGCCGTGATCGACCGGCGGCGGCGCCAGCACGAGCTGCGGGCGCTGGCCGTGGCGCTCGGCGAGTCGCCGTCGTTCGGCGAGCCGCCGGAGGTGGAGCAGCTCGTGAGCCTGCAGTGCCTCGCCGTCGATCCGGCGGGCACCGGCGTGGCCGCCGGCTTCACCGTCACGCTCGACGGGCAGCCGCTCGGCGTGCGCCAGGTGCGCGTGCCGGCGATCGACGCCGCGGGCGCCGGGCCGCTCGACGTCTACGCCGCGCTCGCCGCGCTGCTCGCGGGGCCGCACGGCGGCGCGGCGGCCGTCGACGGGACGCGGATCGGCGCGCGTCCGCCGGAGCCTTCCGAGGTCGCCGGCGACGACTACCTGCTGAGCCGGCTCGAGCGGCTCCACGACGCCGACCCGTTCCTCGGCGTGCGCTGGCCGCTGGCGGCGCCGCCGCGGCAGGGGCTCGTCGACGTCTACCCGTTCCACCGTCACCTCTTCGGGTTCGTCGACGCGTTCCGCCGGCGGTACCGCGCGCAGCGAGGGCGGCTGTGAGGGCGGGCGCGCGCGCCGTCGTCGTCTGCGCGATCGCCGGCGCCGCGATCGCCGGCGCGACGATCGTCGGCGCGGCATCCGGCGGCGGCGCCGCGGCCGGCGGGCGCGACGAGCGGGTCGCGTACATCGCGGGCGCGCTCGACGCCGTGCGCGGGCTCGGCGGCGACGGCCGCGCCACGCTCGAGGACACGCTCTACACCGGCGCGCGGACCCGCTGCCGCGGCGCGCACGGACCGCCGGCGCCGGCCTGCCTGCTCGAGCTGGCGCGCGAGACCTGCGGCGATCGTGGCGCCGCTTGCCACCTCGCCGCGGACGTGGTGCTGGTCGCGATCACGAGCGAGCAGGACATCGTCGATGAGCAGACGCGCCTGCGGCTGGTCGCGACCAGCCCCGACTACCGCGCCGCCATGAAGCAGGAGCTCCACGCGCGGCGCGCGCTGCTCGCCGCCGAGTTCGTGCTCGCCGCCCCCGGCGGCGACGACGCCCTGCCCCGGCGCATCGACGCGTTCTGCGCGCGGCGGGAGCGGGACCCGGCGTGGCAGCGATGTGTCGCCGCGCTGGTCTGGTACATCGGAGGTGCATCATGAGCCAGGGCCTGCTCGATCTTCTCCGCAGCGAGACCGACCGCCTCCGCGACGCCGGCCTCTTCAAGCGCGAGGTCGTCTTCTCGCGCTCGGGCGGCATGGCGGCCGGCGGCATGATGGACGGCCGCGAGGGCCAGGCGGTCGTCAACTACACGACCCAGGACTTCCTCGGGCTGTCCGCGGATCCCCAGGTGCTGGGCGCCGCGATCGAGGCCGCGGAGAAGTACGGCGTCGGGCTGTCGTCGCAGCGCGTGATGTGCGGGACGCTGCCGATCCACAAGGAGCTCGAGGAGTGGCTGCGCGGCTTCCTCAAGGTGCCCGACGTGATCCTCTACGGGGGCGGCGGCTACATGGCCAACATCGGCCTCTTCGCGCCGCTGTTCGGCTCGCGCGACTGCATCATCTGCGACGCGGGCGTCCACCCCAGCCTCGCCGACGGCGCGCGCCTCGCCGGCTCGCGCCTGGTCACGTTCCGCAACGACGACCCCGACGACCTCGAGGAGATCCTGCGCCGCTCCAAGTGGGCACGCTTCCGCGCGATCGTGACCAACGGCGTACACCCGTTCTCGGGGCGCATCTCCGACCTGCACGCGATCTGCGACCTCGCCGACCGCTACGACGCCATGGTCGTCGTCGACGACGCGCTCGGCATCGGCGTCCTCGGCGAGCGCGGCCGCGGCTCCGCCGAGCTCGCCGGCGCGATCGAGCGCGTGGACGTGGTGACCGGGACCTTCAGCAAGGCGCTCGGCGGCGCGTCCGGCGGGTTCGCCGCGGGGCACGCGGAGATCATCGCGTGGCTGCGGCAGAAGTCGTCGCCGTACATGTTCTCGGCGACGCTGCCTCCGCCCATGGCGGGCGCGGCGATCCGGGCGCTGCAGATCCTCGAGAGCGGCGAGGCGCCCCTGCCCGGCCTGCGCGACAACATCAAGGTGCTGTGGGAAGGCCTGCTCGAGCGCGGCTTCCGCGTGATGGGCGGCCACCATCCGCTCCTCGCCGTCGACGTCGGCGGCTACGACGTCCTGCACGAGATGGTGAACCACCTCTACGACGGCGGCATCTACGCCCACGGTCTGTGTTACCCGGTCGTGCCCGAGGGCGAGGCGCGCATCCGCCTGATGGTGTCCGCGCTCCACTCGCACGAGCACCTCCAGCGCACGCTGACCGCGTTCGAGACCGCGCGCGAGGCGGCGGCCTTCGCGCTCGACGCGCGCCGCGCGATGAAGGACATCGGATGACCCGACTCAGAGCGCGAGGTTCACCTTCGCGCTCCCGAGCGCCTCGCGCAGGGTCGTCTTCGCGGCGTCGACGCCGAGGCGCCGGGCCGCTTTCCGCACGGCCGCGTCGGCCCAGCGGTCCCACGTCTGCAAGACGGTCTCGTGTCGGCCCTTCTCGGTGTGCACCTGTGCCGAGTGCACCCAGAGCCCGGCCTCGAGGGCCTTGGCCGCCCGCGAGAGCGTCTTGCGCTCGAACACCTCGACCAGCTCGTCGAGGCGGACCGGCCCGCTCGCCGTGGACACGAGCTCGAGCAACTGACGCGCGACGGCGTCCAGCTTCGGGAGGCGACGCGCGTCCGGATCGGTGACCACCCGGTACAGCGCGGGCCACAGCGCGGCGTGGACGAACGTGACCTTCCCCTCGACGAGCTTGGTGGCCAGCACCTCGCCGGACGCGTCGAGCGCGACGGCGGCGTTGTAGATGTCCGCGCCGCGCGCGTGCCCCCACCAGCTCCCTTTCACCGGCGCTCCGACGATCGCCTCGACGAGGGAGGGCACACCACGGGTGGCGGTGAGCGTCGCGATCCTGACGCCCTGCAACCAGGCGACGACGTTCGACGCGGTGACTTTCATGCGGTTCGCTTCTCCCTCATCATGGTGCGGCATGGCGCGCTGCCGGATCGAGCTCTGCTGGGGACGCATCTGCGCGAAGCATACCCGCACGCTGGAACCTCGCCTGCGCGGCTGGCTCCGCGACGCGAGGCTGGCGGACGCCGTCGAGGTCGTGGCCAGCGGCTGCTTCGACCGCTGCGAGCAGGGCCCCAACGTGCGGCTCGACGACGCGACGATCGTGCACGGCGTGGACTTCGATCGGCTACGCCGCATCGTCGCGGACGCGGCGGCGGCGCAGGTAGAAGGGCGTCCCGGCCGCCACCAGCGCGAGCGCAAGCGCTGAGTCGCGAGGCGCGCTCGTGACGGCGACGACGAGCACGGCGCCCGCGGTCGCGATCGTGATCAGCGGACACAGCGGGTAGAACGGCGACCGAAACGGCCGGTCGAGCTGCGGTCGGGTGCGACGCAGGACGAGGACCGACAGTCCGGACGCCGCGTGGAACAGCCAGTTGACGGCGACGGTCGCCGCCAGCAACGTGTAGAACGACTCGCTGGCCAGGAAGCCGAGCGCGATGATGGCCTGCAGCGCGATCGCGGCGCGCGGGGTCGCGCCCGGCCCCAGGCGGACGAACCGCGCCGGCAGGAACCGATCGACCGCCATCGCGAAGGCCCCGCGCGACGACGTCATGAAGAGCGCCGACAGCGCGCCCGCGATGCCGACGATGACGACCACCGAGATCCAGTGCGCGGCCTCGTAGCCGGACGCCTCGAGCGCCGCCTCCGGGACGCGCGGCGAAGCGGCGATCTGATCGACCGGAAGCGCGACGTGATAGGCGACGTTGATCGCGCAGTAGGTCAGCGACACGGCGAGCATGCCGAGGGAGAGTCCCAGCGGCAACGACTGCTCCGGCCGGCGCGCCTCGCCGGCGACGAACGTCGCGTAGCTCCACCCCTCGAAGGTCCAGAGGATCGCGAGCAGCGCCGCGCCGAGCTGGGGCACGCTGCCTCGGTCCAGATCGGCCGCCGGGACGAAGGCGCGCGTGGCGTCACCCGCCAGCACGAGGCCCGCGACCGCGACGAGGACGCCCACCTTGGCGATGGTCGCCACGTTCTGCACCCACCGCGCGCCGGCGAAGCTGAGCGCGTTGAGCGACGCGAACACCACGATGCACGCCGCGGCGACGAGCTGTTGCTCCCCGCCGGAGAGCGAGCAGAAGCTCGCGGCGTGCATGGCGGCGCCCAGGGCGAGCGCGGCCGCGATCGCCGGCCCCACCACGATGAACTGCGTCCAGCCGTACTGGAAACCGACGAAGTCGCCGAACGTCGCCTTGAGGAAGACGTAGGGGCCGCCGGCCTGCGGCATCGACGTCGCCAGCTCGGCCACGGCCAGCGCCGCGCACGTCGTCAGGAGCCCACCGATCGCCCACAGCGCGATCGCGGTCCACGGCGAGGCGACGTTCGAGGCCACCTGCGACGGCGTGAGGAAGATGCCCGTGCCGATCACGCACGCCATGACGATGAGGGCGAGATCCAGCGAGCCCAGCCGGCGACGGAGCTCAGCCATCGGCCCTCCGCCCGTGCCCGCAGCCGATCACGGCCGCGACCTGCCCGAGCCAGCGCAGGCCGACCGCACGCTCGAGCTCCCAGCTCGCCGTGAACGCGCGCGCGGCCGCCTCGCGGCGCACCCGCGCGCGCGGGACACGCCACCAGCGCGCCGCGAGCGCCTCGGCGGGGAGGGTGCGGGCGCGATCGATCACATCGGGCCGCCGCTCGACGAGCTCGCGCGCGGCCGCGAGCACGTCGGCGACCCAGCGCCGGTACGGCGAGAGCCGACGACCGCGGGCGAGCAGGCGGACGAGCGTCGCCTCGAACGCCAGCCGCGAGAGCGGCGCCAGGCCCGACGGCGCGAGCGAACGCGCCGCCACGCCGTGACGCGCCGCCACCGACCGGGTCAGCGCGCACGGATCGCCGAGCTCGCGCCGCAGCCGGCGGGCGAGCGCTCGGTCGTCGACACCCTCGATCCCTCGGGCCGCCGCCTCGTCGCGCAGGAGGAAGGTGCGCCACGCGCGGTCGGTCTGAGCCGCCGCATCCCGGGCGAGGAGCTTGAACGCGCCGAGCGCGAGCGCGTCGGCGTGCTCGTGTGCGTGGCGCGCGAGGTACCTGGTCTGCGGCGGGGGTGGGGCGGGCGGCGCGGCGGACGCGCGCGCGAGCCGGCGCAGGGCCGCGGCGATCACGGCCTCCGCGTCTCGCGCCTTGACGCCCACGACCGGCGCGGCGAGCCAGGGCGCGAGCGCCACGCGCGCCTCCGCGCCGACGCCCGCCGCGGCCCCGGCGATCGCGCGCGCCGTCCGCTCGCTGAAGTGGAGCTCGCGCGCGGCGTCGAGGAACGCCGACGCGCTCGCGGCGTCCAGCGCGCCGGCCGAGACCGCCGCGGCGAGCCGGTCGCGCACGTCCACGAGCGCGACGGTGCCGGGTCGAAAGCCGATCTCCTTCGTGCCGTGCAGCACCGCCACCTCGTCGTCGGCGTCGATCACGCCATGGCACAGCATCGCGTGGACCTCGCCTACCCCCTCGATCCATGGTCGGCCGACCTCGGACGCGCGAAGCGCACCCATGCTTCCGCCACCCACGATCGAGCAGCCGCGAGCGGCCAGCGCGGCGATCTCCTTGTGCAGGACGGACGGAACCTGACCGAAGACACCGTCGATGATCGCGACGACCCGAGGCGGGTCGTCGAGCAGCGCCAGCAGATCGCCACGGCGGATGGGCGGCACGACCTCGACGGTGCCGGCGGCGCCCAGGATCGCGCGCGCCACGGCGTCAGGCGCGAGCGACGGGCCCACGTAGATCCGGAGCCGCCGGCCAGCGCGCGCGGTCGGGCGGGCCGGCGGGCCGATCGTGAGAGCGCCCCGCCCGTGATCTTTGGGCCGGTATCGCAAGCCGGGGGCGACCGCGAACACCACCGGGACGCCGAGGTCGGGCCGGGCGAGGTCGACGACGCGCGGCGCCGTTCCGGTCGCACCTACGATCGCGTCGACCAGCGCGGCGAGCGCCTCCGGTGTGGAGGAGCATGCACGCGGCTCGATCGCCGCGAAGTCGAGGCGGCACGGTGTGACGAACATCGCCGATGGCGAGTCCCCGGTGAGCGAGCTCGCGTAGTCCTCGGGGTGGAGGTCGTCTCGCGCGCCGGCGATCAGCGCGAGCCGCGCCTGCGCTGCCTCGGTGATCGCGCGGCGTAGCGCGACCGCCGGATCGAGCGCGGCCCCCATGCCCACCGTGATCGTCGAGCCCTCGCCTGCGTAGGCCGCGAAGCACGGTACCCCGGTGGGAGACGGCAACCGCACGATGACGACGTCGACCCCGCCGGCGGCGAAGCGCGCGGTCAGGTCCGCCTCGGCGGGCGGCAATGACGAGCGCGCGACCCGCTGTTCCGGATCGCGCCACGCGTCGAGGGCGCGGCAGGCGGCGTCGCGCTCGATCAGCTCGCAGAGCGCGTGGACCACCGCCTCGCCGGCCGTGTTCCCGCCGGCGAGGCCGTTGGAGCTCGCGGCGAACGGATCGACGCAGACGCCGCCGGCCACCGTGAAGTCGAGCGCGACGAGCGCGCGTGGCACCCAGGTCGTCCGGCCGTCGGCGAGGTGGGTCGCGGCGATCCACGCCACGCGAGCCCGACGGCCGGCGCGGCGAGGGTCGTGACGGAGGAGGAGATCCGGGTCGTAGTCGAGCTCCGCTTCCATCTCCAGCGTCGACGCGAGCCGGCACGGCCCGGCGGGGGCCTCCGCGCAGAAGGTCTCGATGGCTTCCATCAACGCCGACGCTCGGGCGTCGTCCGGATGAACGCCCTTCCCCATCGAGACCGAGATGTTGCGCGACCCCGGGCGAACCGCCTGGTACACGGGGATGCCGAGGCGATCGAGGCCGGTCAGATCGGCGAGCCGCGTGATGCCGGCCTTCGGCGCGACGGCGCGCAGCCGCCGCACCGCCTCGGCAGACGGCACCGCACGCCCGGGATGGTCGAGACACCATGGCTCGCGCGGCTCCGCGAGGAGGGCGTGCCAGAGCCCGCCTTCATGGAGCATGGAGCCATGCATAGACGTGGATGGCATTCCCCTCGGGATCGGCGAGCGTCGCCATGCGGTAGCCCTCGCTGCCGTGCAGCTCGGTGAGGATCGCGATGCCCTTCCGCCGGCAGTCGGCGACCAGGGCGTCGACATCCTGCACCTGGATACACGGGAACCAGCGCCCACCGACCGCGGGCAGGTCGACGCCGTCGCGACCGTAGAGCGCGAGCTGCGCCCCGCCTTCTCCGAGCTTCATCAGGCAGAAGCGGTCCGCGGGCTCGGAGAACAGCACCTCGCCGGCGAAGTTCGTGCGGTACCAGTCGACCATCGCCGACCAGTCGGCGACCTGCAGCTGGAACATGTCGAGCGCCGTGATCTTCATGTCAGTCACCTCCACGCCAGGCCAGGGTCTCGACGAACACCATGACGTAGACCGCGTCCTCGGCCTCGCCCCAGCGGGTGAGGCCGACGCACAGCTCGTCGAGGCGCGCCGGCGTCGCGAGCGCGTGCGCGACCGCGGTCGCCTGGAACTCGGCGCTGCGCGCCACCCGCGCCATGATCTGCGCGGTCGCCCGCGTCCCGTCGACCTCGCCGTAGGCGAGGGTCTGCGCCTGCGTCGACGTGCGCGCGAACCCGGCCTCGCGCAGCAGGCGTCGCTGGTGGCGCGCGTAGAACGGGCTGCCATGGTGGGCGACGACGTCGCAGAAGATCCGGGCGAACTCCGTGACCTCCGGGGTCTCCGGCGCCCAGAGCCACGCACCGTAGTCGGGATCGCGGACCCCGAAGACTCCACCCGGCTTCAGCACGCGGAAGACCTCCCGCATCACGGCGAGCGGATCGCGCACGTGCATGAGCAACGACTGGGCGAAGACCGCCTCGAACGTTCCCGCCGCGAAGGGGAGCGCGTACGCGTCGGCGACGTCGAAGCGGACGTTGTCGCTGCCGCGCGCGCTCATCTGCGCGCGGGCGGCCGCGACCTGGCGTGGATCGAGGTCGATCCCGACGACCTCGCCGCCTGGGCGCACGAGCTGCGCGAGGTCGAGCGAGATCGAGCCCGGCCCGCAGCCGCAATCCAGCACCCGCATGCCGGGGCGAAGCTGCGGGACGAAGAACCCGGCGTGACTGGCCGCGCTCCGCTCGCTCATCCAGCGACGCACCCACTCGTCGCGACCGAGGGTGAAGGCCTCGCGCTCGGGGAGCAGTGCGTCGCTCATCGGACCTCCTCGGGGCGCTCGCGCCCGCACGCCCGGATGTCGCCGATCTTGACGCGGCGCGACTCGCCGCAGTCAGGGCACACGACCTCGTACACGTGGTTGTGTCGCCACGGCGTCGTCGACGAGGAGCACAACCGGAAGAACCAGCGGTTGATGATCGTCGCGCACGAGCCGTGCGCCTCGCCGCGGTCGAACCAGACGACGCGCGCCCACGAGACCGCCCGATCGCCGGTCGGCTCGTGGCTGCCGAAGATCGCGCGCTCAGGCACGGACGTGCTCCTCGACCGCGAGCGCCGCGATGCGCTCGACCATGCGCGCATCGAGCGACGGTCGCTCGCGCGGCGGCAGCCACAGGGTCGTGAACTGCGACACCGGCGCGGCGGCGAGCGTCTCCACGGTCGCCCACCCGATCCGCGGCGCGCACGTCGCGTACTGCGCCGCCTCGTAGACGACGGCCGGGTGCTGCCCCGGGTAGTGGCGAGCGAGCATTCCGGCGAGCAGCGCGAGACCGCCGGTCGAGACGGCGCGGGGGGTGTGGCGCGACAGGCCGATCAGGCCGATCTGCAGCAGGATCACGTGCGTGGCGGTGTCGGGTACGCGCCCGCGGCGCAGCAACTCGCTCGCCTCGGCGATCTGAGCCCCCTCGCGTCCAGGATCGATCCCCAGGTCCGCGAACAGGCAATCGAGCGCCGAGACGGCGGGCAACATCTCGGCGCGGTGCCCCTCACGTCGCGCGCGGTCGAGCGCGTCCTGCGCCGGGCGCACGAACACCCCGGGATGGCCGTAGAACGCCGCGCACACCCAGAGCCCGTTGCGCACCGAGGCGAGGATCCGCTCGACGACCTCGGCGTAGATGTCGACGCGAGGCTTGCCGTCGACGAACAGATCGTGCAACGAGCGGGCGCGGTAGTTGAGCGAACGGATCCACTGGCCCGTCGCGGGCTCGGCGACGAGGTAGTGGACCTTGTCCGCCTGCTCGATCGTCGCGCGCGCCTCGACGGTCGCGTGTGCGGCCAGCTTGATGCCGGTCCCGACGACGGTGAGCCGACCCGGCGCCATCAGCCCCGCACCGCCGCCTTCCGCGCCAGCGCCCCCCTCACCTGGTCGGAGTCGCCCCGGACGAGCAGCCGGAGCTCCGCCGGCGTGAGGCGAGCCTCCTTGGCGAGCCGCTCGGGGGCCACGCGAAACTCCGCGAGGAGCTCGGGATCCTCGGCGAGCCTGATGAGGAATCGTGTCATCCGGTCCACGGTCCCTCGCTCACATGAACTTGGTGACCATGTTGCGGTCCCAGTCCGCGCTGATGCCGGCCAGTCCGCACGGCAGGATCGCCGTGAGCCGGTCATTCGCCGGGTCCGTCATCCACAGGTTGATCAGCTGACCACGCCCCTCGGGGACCATCGTGCCGTCGCTGGGATAGACGCCGAGCCACTTCTCGGTCCGCGCGTCGAGCAGCGCGAACTTCTTCTCGATGCCCGACGAGAACAGCACGAGGTGCTCGCGCCGCTCGACCTCGACGAAGAACGGGAAGCGAATCGGCGAGTCCAGCCGACGAAGGCGCCGGGTCGAGAGGTCGAGGACGGCCAGCGAGTGGCTCCGGTAGTTCGTCAGGTAGGCGACCCCGTCCTCCGTGATCGCGACGCCGGTGGTGTCTCCCGCGCCCCACTCCGGATACGTATCGTTCCGGCCGGCGTCGCCGACCGGCATCGTGTACAGCACCTCGAGTCGCTGGGTGTCGATCACCGTGACCGACGCGTCGTGGAGGTTCGTCACCACGAGCAGCCTTCCGTCGAGGTCGCGCGAGAGCTTGGCGAACGCGGGCGCCCGCCCCACCGGCAACGAGGCGATGACCTCGTGGCGCGCGATGTCGATGACGCTCACCGTGTCGCTCCGCATGTTCACGACGTAGCCGCGACGACCACGCTGGTCGACGGTCACGCCGTTCGCCCCGGCGCCCACGCGGATCTCGCGGACGACCTGCCGGCGCGAGATGTCGATGACGCTGACCGTCGATGACTCGCGCGTGCTGGTCGAGGCATCCCCGGAGAACCTCGTGTTCGTGACGTAGGCCAGCGCCGGGTTCGAGCCGGGGATGACCTTGGCCTGCCAGGGCCGGCTGTTCGGTGGCAACTCGACGTGACCGACGACCGAGAGGCTCTCGAGGCTGACCAGGGACACGTTGTCGGAGGCCTCGTTGGGAACGACGAGCATCCGGTGATCGAGCGTGAACCCGGGCAGCGCCGGCTTCCGCCCCCAGGGCGCGAGCGAGATCGCGAGAAACACCGGCGAGTCGGGGCGCATCACAGCACGGCCGCGACGAGGTCGATCGGGTTGATCGGCTTGCGCCCCTGCCCGAGGAAGCCGATGACCCGCGATTCGAACGGCTGGCTCATCCAGTAGTTGATCGCGGCGGCTCGGCCGGTGGGCAGCTTGACGCCGGTCGTCGGCACGTCGGCCACCTGAGCGCCGAGCAGCGTCTCCGCCTTGCCCCGCTTCGCCTTGTCGAAGACGACGACCCGGCTGTCGGGGAGCTCGTAGCTGCCGACCACCATCAGGCCGGTCCTGGGGTCGATCTCGACGTGGAACGGCGAGCGGACCGAGCGGTCGATGCTGACCTTCGCCTTCGCGCCTGGCTTGGCGGCCTCGTACACGTTGACGGTGGCGACCGTGTGGCTGCGCCAGTTCGCCACGTAGGCGACGCCGGCCTTGTCGATCGAGAAGCCGATCGTGTCTCCGACCCCGAACTCGGGGAACGGCTTGTCGCTCGGCTTGCCGACCGGCACCGTGGCGAGGGGACGGAGCTTGCTGGCGTCGAAGATCGAGAGCGACGCGTCCTCGAAGTTGCCGACGACGAGGAGATCCGCCTTGGGCGTCAACGAGATCCAGAACGGCGCACGACCCGTCTCGAGGGTCTGAACGACGACGTTCTTCTTCAGATCGATCACGCTCACCGTGTTGCTCAGACGGTTGGTGACGTAGGCGCGCTGCCGCCGCCGGTCCATCTCGATCATCACCGGCCCGCCCTGGACCTTGATCTTGCCGGTCAGCCGCCCGCTGCGCAGGTCGATGATGCCGACGAAGGAGTCGCGCTTGTCGGTCTCGTCGATGTGGCCGCGAAAGCGCGAGAACGAGACGAACGCCCGCTTGCCATCCGGTGTGGCCTTCACGTGCCACGGCCCGGATCCCTTGGGGAGCTTCACGTTGTGGACGACGTCGAGCTCCTCGAGATCGACGATCCCGACCACGTCGGTGTCCTGGCTCGGCACGAGCATCAGGCGCTTCGCGGGCACGATGCTGGAGATGCCGAGGTGGCTCCACTCGGGCATCGGCCCGATCGACACGCCGATGGGAGCGCCCTTCCGTCTACGACTGACCAACGTCCTCTTGGTGACCGCCATCACTCCTCCTCGATCGTGGTTGTTCCGTAGGTCGCGGGAGGGCTCCCGGAAGTGAGAGCCTTCATGAAGGCCACGAGATCGGCCTTCTCCTGGTCGGTGAGCTTCAAAGGCTGGATGTCAGGGTCGAGGTTCGGGTTCGGCTCGCCCCCCTTGTCGTAGTGCTCGACCACTTCCTCGAGCGTGCGCAGCGAGCCGTCGTGCATGTACGGCGCGGTGAGCTCGACGTTGCGCAGGGACGGTGTCTTGAACGCCCCGTAGTCGGCGGAGCGGTTCGTGACCTCGAAGCGGCCGGGATCGATCGTCGCCGCGCCGGGACCGAAGCCAACACCGATGTTGTGGAAGCGGCCGTCGGAGTACAGGCCATTCTCCCCACCGAACGGATGGCTCGCCGGTGAGCGCATGAAGTGACACTGGACGCACCGCGCACGGCCGAGATAGACCTCGAAGCCGCGCTTCTCGGACTCGGAGATGACGTCCTCGGCGCCGTAGATCCATCGATCGAAGCGTGACGCCCCGGCGACCAGCGTGCGCTGGTAGCTCGCGATGGCGGCCGCCGCGCCCTCGAGATCGGCGCCGCCGTACAGCGCCTCGAGCTGCGCCCCGTGGTCGCGGAGGACGTCGGGGGGCAGCGCCTCGCCCAGCGCCATCTCCTCCGGGTTGCGCATCGCGGCCAGGGTCTGGGCCTCGAGCGATGGGTGCTCGCCCGTCCATCCGAAGCTCTCGAAGTACACCGCGTTGAGCAAGGTCTGCGAGTTGCGCGTGCCCGCATGACCGGCGACCCCGACCGAGACGGCGCGCGGATCGGCGAAGCCGTGCTCGGGCAGGTGGCAGGTGCGGCAGGACACCGTGCCGTCACGCGACAGCCGCGCGTCGGCGAACAGCGCCGCGCCGAGCGCCACCTCGGCGGCGGTCGGCGGATCCCCGCCGGGGAGGACCGGCCACATGAGCCCGAGGTGGAGCGGCACCGTGTCGGCCGCCGCGGGCGCCGGCTCGGCGACGCGCAACCCCGTCGCGGGGCCGCCGGGCTCGCGACCGCAACCGAGCGTGAGGATCGAGGTAAGGACGAGCGCGGGCCGCATCGCTGCCTCCGTGTGGGCGGTCGGGAGGTCAGGGCACCTTGGCGGAGAGCTTCGGTGAGGCGGGGACCACGATCTCGCCGAGCGGATACTCCGTCCGATTGCCCGCGATGTCGGACGCCACGACCACCCCGACGAGCTTCGTCCCCGGCGCGAACGGTCCGAGCTGGGTGTCGAACAAGGTCGGCCCCACGAAGTTGCCGGAGCGATACGCCGCGATGCGGCTGGAGAACGTGCGCCCGTCGTCCGTGGAGTACTCGACGCGCACGCCGCTCGCCTCCTTCAGCATCGACGTGCCGTCGTCGACGAGCGCCGTCAGGGAGACGAGCCCGGTGGTGGTATCGACGGTGCTCTTGACCTCGGAGATGCGCGGACCGGTCTGGTCGTAGACCGCGTACCACTCGTGCTCGTAGAGGCTCTCCCTGGACGCAGGGTCGCGCGCGATGACCCGCACGTCGACGTGCTCCCCCTCGGAGACGCTGGCGGGAGTCGCGACCAGGATGTAGCCGTTGTGGACCTGACCAGGCGCGAGCACGGACGTCATGCCCGGGCGGAAGCTCGCCTGCACGGACCATCCCGCCGGGATCGGCGAGTGCGCGAGATCCCACGCCACCTCGATTCGTTTGCTCGAGTTGTTGCGATACGTGAACTCGCGAAAATGACTCGCACCTGGGCGAACACGCGAGTTGAGATTGAACGTCTTGACCGCGACATTGTTGCGGACATCGCGATCCACCCCGACCGGCACCAGCGCGGAGCGCAGGAGGTACGGAACGTTCGCGCGGTCGAGCTTGTCGATCAGCAGGTTCAGCGCGAGGTTGCCCTTGACCTGGACGATCCGACCATCGGCGCCGCCCTTCGCCGCGGGCGGCAGCTTGACGATCTGCGGCTCGTCCGCCGCATTGCTGGCGAGCACCGCGCCGCTCTCGTCGAGGATCTCGAGCAGCAGGCGCGCCGACCCCTGCCGTGTCCCGAGGTTCTTGACCTCGACCTCGACCTCGAGGATGCGCTGCGAGTTTCGCCACGCGATGAAGGCGTTGGGCCGATCCGTCTTCTTGTCGAAGCCGATCGCGAGATCCGGGGACGCCGAGGCGATCGCGGGGATCGACACCAGCGCGGCCACACAGCACACCATCAAGTGCTTGCCTAGCATTCCACCCTCCCATGCACGGGCGCGACGAATCCAGTCGTCGTTGGCTCCGCGTAGTTTGCGAATACGCGCTTCGACATCACCGAGTCAAGCTCGAGTCTCGCTCTCGACCGCCCGTGCGCCACGCGGTCGCCCGCGGTCGCCCGCGGGCGGTGACGGCGTGACGCCGAAGCGGCGATGATGCGGGCCTGTCGTCACCCCGACCGGGCGAGGCCTGTCGGACAGTTTCGCGCAGCCCGATCGCCGTCAGTGCGCGCGGCGCAGCTCGATGCGGAACGCGGCGCCGCCGAGCGTGCCGGCGCCGACCGAGATGCGGCCGCCGATGCGGTAGAGCGCATGCGCGACGCTCGCGAGGCCGAGCCCCCGGCCCGGGCCGCGGCTCGAGACGCCGGGGGCGAAGATCTGGTGTGCGGCGTCGGCGGGCACGCCGGGCCCGTCGTCCTCGACCACCACGAGCACGCCATCGTCCGCCGCGGCGATCGTGATGCGCACGCAACCGCCCCCTGGAAGGGCGTCGCGGGCGTTGAGCAGCAAGTTGACCAGGACGCGCTCGAGCGTGCGCGGGTAGGCGTGGGCCGGCGGCGTGCCGGGCGCGGCGTCGACCTCGAGCACGATGTTCGGTCCGAGCGCGCTCGCCAGCGCCGGGCGGAGCGCCTCGAGCACGGCGGCCACGTCGACCGCGATGGGCGCCGACTCGTCGACGCCCGACGCCAGGTCGCGGATCCGCCGGAGCAGCATGGTGGAGTGATCGACCGCGCTCGAGGCCGCATCGAGCGCGCCCGGCGTGGGCTGGCGCCGCGCCAGCGCGATCGACGTGGCGACGACCAGGAGCGAGTTGCCCAGGTCGTGGACCAGCGCCGGGGCGAGGCGGGTGAGGAGCAACACGCCGAGCTGCTCCGGGCTCGTCTCCGACGCGACGGTGCTCAGCACCAGGCGGCGGTCGACGCAGCCGACGATCGACCCGCGATCGGCGACCGGCAAGAGGTCGAGCCCCTGCGTCGCGGTGATCACGCGGTCGATGTCCGCGTCGATGTCGACGGGCTCGACCTGCACGAGCGGCACGTCGATCAAGCGGCGACTCACCGGATAGCCGAGCATGGCGCGCGGGACGACCGCCTGCAGCTGACCGGCGACCTGCAAGTACACCGAACCGGTCCGGGAGAGCCCGTCGGCGGCGTCGGCCACCGTCGCGTGCTGGCCGAGCACGGTCGCGGGCTGGACGAAGTCGCGGACCAGCACGGTCAGAGCTCCAGGCGTTCGCTGACCAGGAGCTCGATCGTGATCTCGAAGTGGAGCATGTCGACCTCGGACATGACCGTCTCCGCGTGGCGCAGGATCACCGGGATGAGGCGATCGGCGGGCACCCGTCGCAGGTGGGCGGCCCGGAGCAGGACCGCCTCGATGACCGGGTGCTCCACGGTGAAGCGCTCGAACTGACCGGGCATCATCTCCTCGAGCGCGTTGGCGAACGCCTGGGAGCCGATGCCGGCGCGCTTGCCGACCACGAGCGCCGACTGGACCGGGGGGAGGTTGAAGCGCGAGATGCGAATGCTCAGATCAACACGGGTGCCGGGCCGGAGATCGGGGATGCCGCTGGGGATCCCGCTCGTTGTCATGGACTCCATTGGTAGATTCACTTTCCCCCGCTCGACGAGCGGGTTTCCGTACAACCCCCG
>ERZ761602.1163-NODE-1163-length-50056-cov-6.632207_pt1 | contig 50056 bp, 41 predicted proteins | sample MGYA00512165_ERZ761602 | MGnify/ENA primary metagenome ERZ761602 (study PRJEB28899, sample SAMN02445085) | bioreactor sludge metagenome | biome: EBPR sludge; isolation source: Thorneside wastewater treatment plant | place: Australia: Brisbane, Thorneside...
GCTCTCGGCTGAGACCGGCCTGACCATCCAGGCCGTGGTGCCCACCAACTACAAGGCCATGATCGAGGCCATGTGCTCGGGCAACGCCCAGCTCGGCTGGCTGCCGCCCTTCGCGTACCTGCTGGCCCAGCAGACCATGGTCAAGCTGCCAGACGGCACCGAAGTCAACTGCGCCGACGTCGACTTCGTCAGCCTGCGCAACGGCCTGGACCACTACGCCACGCAGTACATCGGCAAGGCCGACGTCTTCACCGCCTCCACCGGCGTCGATGACCTGGCCGCCCTGCAGCAGTTTGCGGACAAGAAGCCGTGCTGGACCGATCCCTTCTCGGCCTCCGGCTACGTGATCCCGGCCTCGCTGTTGGCCGCGGAGGGCGTCAAGACCCGCACCGCCGCCTTTGTGCAGGGCCACCCGACCGTGGTGCGCGCCGTGTACGCCGGCGGCATCTGCGACTTCGGCGCCACGTTCGTGGACGCCCGCACCAACTCGGCCGTCCAGACCGACCTGCCGGACGTGAACGACAAGGTGATCGTGGTCTACCAGACCGACAACATCATCCCCAACGACACGCTGGCGACCGCCTACGACATGCCCGAGGAACTGCGCGCCGAGATCGCGGCCGCGATGGTCAAGGTGGCTGAGTCCGAAGCCGGCAAGGAAGCTCTGCGGAAGCTGTACTCGATCGACGGCATCAAGAGCGTCGACGATACGTTCTTCGACGAGTTCCGCGTCCTGCTGGCGGCCTCCGGCATCGACATCGCCGCGCTGGTCCGCTAACCTGTAACGCCTGCCCACCGGACGGGAGCGCGGCGCCGCACGCCACGCCGCGCTCCCGTTCCGGAACTCAGCACCCGCCCCGCCACAACCGCCATGCTGGAAGTCCGCAACCTTCACAAGGTCTACCCGAACGGCACTGTCGCTCTGACCGACGTCAGCTTCCGCGTGGACGACGGCGAGTTCCTGGTCGTCATCGGCCTGTCCGGCTCGGGCAAGTCCACGCTGCTGCGCTGCCTCAACCGCCTGATCGAGCCGAGCCAGGGCCAAATCCTGTGGGACGGCGTAGACGTCACGGCCGCGTCGGGCGCCGAGCTGCGCCGCATCCGGCGCCACATCGGCATGGTCTTCCAGCAGTTCAACCTGGTGAAGCGCTCGTCGGTGCTCACCAACGTGCTGGCCGGGCGGCTGGGCTTCGCCAACCCCTGGCTGAGCCTGCTGGGCGTGTGGCCGCCATCCGATCGGGCGATGGCGCTCCGCGCGCTGGAGCGGGTGGGCATCCGCGACAAGGCCGAGGCCCGCGCCGACGCCCTGTCCGGCGGGCAGCAGCAGCGGGTGGGCATCGCGCGCGCGCTGATGCAGGAGCCCAAGCTCATCCTGGCCGACGAGCCGGTGGCCTCGCTCGACCCGGTGCTCTCGCACAGCATCCTGCAATACCTGGAGCAGCTCAACAAAGAAGAGAAGATCACGGTCATCTGCAGCCTGCACTTTTTGGACCTGGTCCATCGCTACGCCACGCGCGTGATCGCGCTCAAAGATGGCAAGGTCGTGTTCACCGGGCTGCCCCAAGAGATAGACAAGGCCCGGTTCAAGGCCATCTACGGCGAAGACGCCGTGGAAGTGCGCGCCGGGATGACGGCCTGACGCTGTGGCGATGGACACCCTGCCTGCCCTCGCCTCCCTGCTCCTCCCCGGCCTCGGGCAATTTCTGTCCGGGCGGCGCGGCCGCGGGCTGAGTGTCTTCGGCGTGCTGGCGCTGATGCTCGCCCTGGTCTGGTGGGCCACGGCCCCGGCGGCCGGGTTCGCCGAGACCACCATCGCCTTCAAGGGCGACCCCAACCTGTGGTGGTGGTTGATCGCGCCGGCCCTGGTCTGGGCCTGGAACGTCTGGGACGCCGCCCGGCCGGGCGGGGCGCCCGGTTGGCTGCCGCTGCTGGTGGCCGGCGGCATGTTCGCGATCTTCGGCTGGCAGACGGCCGAGATCAGTCCGAGCACGCTGCTGCAGAACGGCGACCGCGTCATGCTCATCATCCGGCCGATGCTGCAGCCCGATTTCCTGCAGGTGCGCGCCGAGGAGCGCGAGGGCTGGGTGGAACTGCTCGTCCCGTGCCCGGCGGAGGCGCCGGCCGCGCCCAGCAACACCAGCGACGGCATCGCGCTCGAGCTTTCCGCCGGCTGCGCGGCGGTGGGGCAGGAGCTCACCGTCACCGGCGCTGGCCTGCGCCCGGACACGGCCGCCGAATTCATCTGGCAGAGCCCGATCGGCGACTTCTTTCCGCTGCGCGACCCGGCCGACCCGCAGCAGTTCCGGCTTGTCCAGCCGGAGGCCGACGGCAGCCTGCAGGCGGCTTTCAGCGTCCCGAACGCCATCCCGCCGGGCATCGACCCGAACCTGCCGCAGGAACAGCGCCTGTACGTGCGCCAATCCCGCCCGCTCGGCGGCTGGGAGCTCTCCACCAACGGCCGGTTCGTGCTGCAGGGCATCTACGAGACCTTGTCGGTGGCGCTCATGTCCACGGCGCTGGGCACACTGCTGGCCATCCCCATCAGCTTCCTGGCCGCCCGCAACCTGATGGGCGCCAACCCGGTGACGCTGGCCATCTACGTGGCCATGCGCACGCTGCTCAACATCGTCCGGTCGATCGAATCGCTCATCATCGCCATCATCTTCGTCGTCATCGTCGGCCTGGGGCCGTTCGCGGGCATGCTGGCCGTCACCGTGCACACCGTGGCGGCGCTGGCCAAGCTGTTCTCCGAGCTGATCGAAGGCATTGACCCCGGCCCGATCGAGGCCATGCGCGCCGTCGGCGGCGACTGGCTGCAGATCATCCGCTACGGCGTGGTGCCGCAGATCGTGCCGCCGTTCACGGCCTTCACGATCTACCGCCTGGAGATCAATGTGCGCGCCTCCACCATCGTCGGCCTGGTGGGCGGCGGCGGCATCGGCTTCTTCCTGATCCAGTGGATCAACCTGAGCGACTTCCGCGCCGTCAGCGCCTCGTTCATCGCCATCCTCGTCATCGTGATCTTCATGGATCAGTTCAGCGCCCAAATCCGGAAGCGACTGCAATGAGCGTGCCTCGGCCTCTGCGCACCACCCTGACCGCCCTGGCCGTCCTGGCCCTGATCGCCTTTGCCTGGAACGGCTCGCAGGTCGATTTTGCGCGGCTGGTCAATTCCCTGAGCAAGGGCTGGCCGCTGCTGCAGGACTTCCTGACCCCGGACGTGCTGGGGCGCGAGATCCAGCCGGTCACCCTGCAGCTGGCCGTGCCGGTGCCGTGCGGCTCGGCCGCGGAGGCCCCACCGGCCGCCAGCGGGCCGCGCCTGGTGCCGAGTGTGCCCTGCGCGGCGCCGCGCGACAAGTTCACGGTGGAAGGCTTCGACCTCGCCCCGAACACGGAGCTGCAGCTGCGCTGGCGCCTGCCCAGCGGCCAGTATTTCCCCGGGCCGTTCATCACCACCGACGCCGACGGCTACTTCAAGGCCGAGTTCGAGGCGCGCCCGATCGTGGCCACCAAGGACGGCGTCCCCGGTCAGATCGAGGTGGAGCTGCAGGTGGAGGTGGGCAACCTCCGACCCAGCCCCACCCTGCACATCGTCCTGGACAACGTCGTCGTCACGATCTTCATGGCGCTCATGGCCACGGTGGCCGCCGTCGTGGTAGCGGCGCCGCTGAGCTTCCTGGCAGCGCAGAACGTCATGAAGCGCGGGCCGGTCGGCACCGCCATCTACTATCTGACGCGCACCTTCTTCAACGTCTTCCGCTCCTACGAAGCCATCGTCCTGGCCACGGTCTTCGCCTTCTGGGTGGGCTTCGGGCCGTTCGCGGGCGTGCTGGCGCTGACCATCGTCACCATTGCGTCACTGGGCAAGCTCTACTCCGAGGCGGTGGAGGGCATCGACCCCGGCCCGGTGGAGGCGCTGACGGCCACCGGCGCCAACCGGCTGCAGGTGGTGCTGTTCGCCATCGTGCCGCAGATCGTGCCCAACTTCCTGTCGTTCACCATCTACCACTGGGACATCAACGTCCGCATCTCCACCATCATCGGCTACGTGGGCGGCGGCGGCATCGGCTACTACCTGGCGCAGATGATCAACACCTCCCAGAACAGCAAGGCCGGCACCGCCATCTGGGCGATCGTCATCGTCGTCTGGGTGATGGACTTCCTCAGCGCCGAAGTGCGCAAACGCTATACTTAACCTCACGCCACCCCGCCCGGCCCGTGGCCGCCCGGCCTGAGGCCCGCCTGCCCGGCCCAGCAAGCGGGTGGGCGCGGGTGAGTGAGGTCCCGCTATGGATCTCGGCATCGTCATCGTCAACTGGAACGTGCGCGAGCTGCTGGCGGCCTGCCTGGACTCGCTCTACGTGGACCTGGCCGGCAGCGGCCTCCAGGCGCGCGTGTGCGTGGTGGACAATGGCTCGCGCGACGGCTCGGTGGAGCTGGTGCAGGCCCAATTCCCGCGCACGCGGCTGGTGGTCTCTGAGAATCGCGGCATGGGCGCCGGCAACAACCTCGGCCTGCAGACGCTGGCCGCGGAAGCCGCGGCCCCGTTTTTTGCGTACCTGATCCTCAACCCGGATACCGTGGTGCGGGCCGGCGCCCTGCGCCAACTGGTGGAGCACCTGCGCCAGAACCCGCGGGCGGGCGTGGCTGCGCCCAAGCTCCGCAACGCCGACGGCTCGCTCCAGCACGCCGGCTTTCGTTTCCCGGGAGTCGTCCAGGCGGCGCTGGACCTGTTCCCGCCGCCCGGCCGCTGGGCGCGTCTGACCGACTCGCCGTTGAACGGCCGCTACCCGGCCGCAGCCTACGCCGTCGGCACGCCCTTCCGGGTGGACCACACTTTGGGCGCGGCGTTCGCGGTCCGGGCGGAGGCGCTGGCGGCCGAACCGGGCCGGCTCTTCGACGAGTCGTTTTATATGTACTGCGAGGAGATCGACGCGCAGTGGCGGCTGGCGCGGGCTGGCTGGGAGGCCTGGGTGGTGCCCGGGGCCGAGATCGTTCACCTGGGCGGGCGCAGCACGGCCCAGGTGCTGACCCAGTCCTTCGTCCATCTGTGGACCAGCCGCCGGCGCCTGTACCAGCGCTACCACGGCCCGGTGGTCAACGGCCTGGTCCAAGCGCTGGTGGGGCTGGCGATGCGCCAGCGGATGCGCGCCAACCATCGCCGCAGCCAGCGTGGCACGCTCACGCCGGACCAGCGCGCCGCGCTCAACCAGATGCTGAGCGAGGTGGCCCAGGTCTGGCAGAGCCGCCGGCCCGGCCCGCGGCGGCCGGCCGAGGGCCGCTGACCCGGCCGCCGCCCGCCCATGCTCACCGTCGTCATCCTGACCCGCAACGAGGAAAAGCACCTGCCGGACTGCCTGGCTTCGGTCCAATGGGCGGACGAGGTCGTCGTGTATGACTCGCTCAGCACCGACCGGACCGTGGCGCTGGCGCAGGCGGCCGGGGCGCGCGTGCTGCAACGGACCTGGGACAATTACGCCGGCCAACGCAACGCCGCGCTGACGGCCGTCACCGGCGACTGGGTCTTCTTTGTGGACGCCGACGAACGCGTGCCCCCGGACCTGGCCACCGAGATTCGGGGCGTCCTGGCGCGGTCGGAGGCCGGGTGGTGGGTGCCGCGCCACAACTACCTCTTCGGCCGCCTCACCCTGCACGCCGGCTGGTACCCGGACTACCAACTGCGCCTGCTGCGCCGCACCCAGGCCCGCTACGATCCGGCCCGCCCCGTCCATGAGCTGGTGCTGCTGGAGGGGGCCGCCGGGCATCTCCAGGCGCCGCTCGTCCACCTCAACTACGAGACCGTGGCCGAGTTCGTGGCCAAGCAGACGGACTACGCCGCCTACGACGCGCAGCGGCTCCGGCTGGAGGGGGTCCGCGCCCGGCCGCACCACCTGGCGACCATGCCGCTGCGCCAGTTCTGGTGGCGTTTCGTCACGCTGGCCGGCTGGCGCGACGGCTGGCACGGCCTGCGGCTGAGCGCGCTCATGGGCCGCTTCGAATTCGAGAAGTACCGCCTGCTGCTGGCCTCTTGAAACGGCCGCTCAAAACCGGTTGACGCCGGCCTGATCCGGGCTTGAACCCGGTGCGCCACAGTGGTCTGGGCGGGCCGGCCCGCGCGGTTGCCCTGCCATTTCTTCAATGCTAGAATTTCCCCCATTGGAGGTGACCAGGCGCCCTGTGCCGGCCATGGCCTGCGACGCGCGTCTATGAACGAACCGGTCCTCGTTCTCAACGCCAACTACGAGCCGCTCAACGTGTGCAACCTGCAGCGCGCCCTCGGCCTGCTGATGAGCGGCAAAGCCCGCATGCTGGAGGATGGCCGCGGCTGGGTTCGCACGCCCCGCAACCAGTACCCGCGCCCGTCGGTGATCAAGCTCGAACAGATGGTCCGGCGCCCGCGGCCGCGCGTCAAGCTGACCAAGCGTGAGATCTTCCGGCGTGACAACTACACCTGCCAGTACTGCGGCCGCCAGACCCACCACCTCACCATCGACCACGTGATGCCGCGGCACCGCGGCGGCCAGCACCGCTGGGACAACCTGGTGGCCGCCTGCCCGGCCTGCAACCGCCGCAAAGGCGGGCGCACGGCCGTGGAGGCCGAGATGCCGCTGCGCCACGGCCCGGGCGAGCCCACCGCGACGGCGGCCTATCTGTTTGATCGGCACCTGGCCACCAACGCCGATTGGAAGAAGTACCTCGACGGCTGGTAATGGCCGACGCTCCAGCCCTAACTCTCCAACAGCGCGTATAAATCGCCGGTCACCGTGCCGTGACCGCCCAACAGCACCGGGATGGGGGCCTGCCCGGCCGCCGCCGTGAAAGCGCGCAGCCAGTCCGACTGGATCAGGTCCGGCCGGCCGGCGTCCGAGGCGTAGCGGTCCGCCGCCGACGGCCAGACGCCGGCGTGGGCCAGCGCGACGCGTGTGTCGAAGAAGACGGCCTCGGAGATTTCGGCCAGCTCGGCGAAGAAGGCGGCCGGGCCGATCTGCAAAAGATGGGCGGCCACCAGCGACCGGACGCGCCCGGTCGCCAGCCGGCCGCTGGCCGTCATCCCGCGTTCCTCCGAGAGCACGCGCACCCAGCAACGCGTCCGCCGCTCCACATCCGCCCACACCCCGGCCGCCACCCGCCCGATCAGCGTGACCCGCCCTTCAGGCGTGTGCAAGACCTGGCGCGCCCTGCGCCAACGCTCAGACAGGGCCGCGGGCGGCGGATGCCGGCCCAGGTAGTCGGCCAGCGCTGCCGGCAGCTGCGGATGCTGGCTGAGGGCCGCCAGGTCCGCCGGGGTGTCGACGTCCGCGCGCGTCGCCGCCGACGGCGCTCGGCCGCGCACAGTGACGCCGGCCTCGCGGCGCAGGACCGGGGCCAGCATGTTGTCGCGGCCCAGCCGCTGCGGACGGGCGCGCACGGCCTCGGCGCAGTTGAAGACCAGCCAGTCCGACGAGAGGGCGTTGTTGGCGACGGCCCACAGCTCGGAGGCGCCCGCCACTTCGGCGATGGCCTCGGCCAGCGCGGCCTCGGCCAGCAGCGGCGCACCGCCGGCGCCGAAATAGGCGTACACGCGCGCCGGATAGGCTTCGGTCAGCGCCGCCAGGCGTTCGCCGAAGTGAAAGGGACGCCCGGGCGGGTCCAGATCCCACACCACCGGCCAGTCACGCCGGGCGTCTGCCAGCGCCGGGTCGTTCGTGGCCACCACGATGCGGGTCACCGCCGGCAGGCACGCCACTTGGGCCACGGTGGCCTGGGCGGCCGCCAGCCGCGCGCCCCCCACCCAGGCCTCCAGCTCAGAAGGGCCGGCCCGGCCGGCAAAGACGAAAGCTGTGACCGTCATAGGCAGAAACAGCAAGGGACGCGCCGGAGCGCGTCCCTGCCAGTGAGGTCTCCCGCGGCCAGGTTCAGCCGATTTCGGGGTCGATCAGGCCGAGGTTGCCGTCGCGCCGCCGGTAGAGGACGTTGACGCGGTTGGTCTCGGCGTTGTAGAAGACGAAGAAGTTGTCGTGGCTCACCAGCTCCATCTGCTCGATGGCTTCCATTTCGCTCATGGGCGTGAGCAGGAACTGCTTGCGGCGGGTGACCAGAGTCGGGCGGCCCTCCTCGGCTTCCATCACCGGCGCCGTCTCCTCCTCCGGCTCCAGGGCGATCTGGGCGGCCTCCTGGCCGTCGCCACGGCCGCGCCAATGCTTGCCCTTGTACCGCTCGATCTGGCGGTTCATCTTGTCCAGCACGGCGTCCACGGCCGCAAAGACGTCGTTGTGGCGCTCCTCCGCGCGCAGCACGGTGCCTTTCAGGGGAATGGTCAGTTGCGCGACGTAGCGGTCGGAGGCTGAGCGCGCGTTCTTGTTCTCGGTCAGGTCGACGCGCGCCTCCCGGATGATCGACAGGTACCGGTCGAGCTTGCCGACTTTCTTCTCCACGTACTCCTGCAAGCGCGGTTTCACATCGACATCACGCCCGTGGATCGCAACCGTGACTGACATAGCGTTTCCTCCTCACATAGTGTGCCGGCGCTGCGGGCGGGGGGTCGTCCTGTCCACGCCGGCGGACTGAGCCTGAATTGGGCCTGGGCTAACGAGCCCGGCCCAGGGTGAAGCCCCAGATACTGCGCGCGCCCGCCTCAGCCAGCGCCGCGGCGGCGGCCACCAGCGTCGCGCCGGTGGTGCAGACGTCGTCCACCAGAACCACCGCCTGGTTGGCGACGACCGCCGGCCGCGCCTGGAAAGCGCCCTGCACATTGGCGGCCCGCTGCGCCGCCGTCAACCCCACTTGGGAGACGGTGTGCCGGCGCTTGGCGAGGGCGTCCGGTGTGTAGCGCAAGCCGACCAGTTGGGCAAAGCCGCGCGCCAGGAGCGCGGCCTGGTTGTAGCCCCGCTCGCGCAGGCGTTCAGCCGAGAGAGGCACTGGGACGACCACGTCGCCGGGCAGCGCCGCCACGGCCCAGGCCCGGGCCAACGGGCCCGCCAGGGTATCCGCCAGAATGATATCGCGTCGGTACTTGAGGCGGTGCAAAGCGTTCTGGAGAGGCCCCTCAAAGAAGGCCACGGAGCGGATGCCGGCCAGGGCGCCGCGGGCCTGGCCGCGGCAATTGGCGCAGGCCTGGGCCGGCGGCTGCGGATAACCGCACCAGTCACAGACCGGCGCCGCCAGAAGAGCCAGGCTAGCCAGACAAGACGCGCAGAAGCGTTCGCCATTCCGGTGACACCCGCCGCAACGCGGCGGGAAGAGCACGTCGACGGCTGCCCAGAGTGTCTGTCGAAAGGCAAAGCGCCAGTCCGGCCGCACGAATACCGGGCCGCGGCGCACGGCTACGGCCGTTCAGCCGCCGAGGAACCCCAGACCGAAGTTCCGCACGACCTGCAGGCCGGCCGGCGCCAACAAGACGATGTAGATGGACGGGAAGATCAAGAACGCCATCGGGATCAGCATCTTGATCGGGGCTTCGTGCGCTTTCTTCTCCGCGCGCTGGCGGCGCCGCACGCGCATCTGGTCCGACTGGATGCGCAGCACTTTGGCCATGCTCACGCCCAGTTGGTCGGCCTGGATCAGGGCGGCCACGAAACTGGTCATGTCCGGCACGCCCATCCGGTCGGCCATGTCACGCAGGGCCTCGCGGCGCAGCTTGCCCAGCCGGATTTCCTGGATACAGCGCGCAAACGCCAGACCCAATTCGTTCTCCCACTTCTCACTCACGCGCTGCATTGCCTGGTCAAAGCCGAGCCCGGCTTCGACGCACACCGTCAGCAGGTCCAGCGCGTCCGGCATGGACTTGACGATCGAGTCCTGGCGCCGGTTGATGCGGCTGCGGAGCAGCAGCGTGGGGATGTAAAAGCCGAGCGCCGCCGCGCCGCCGGCGGTGGCCAACACTTTGCCGACGCCGGATTGGAACGAGAACCACGAGGTCGAGTCGGCCGTGATCAGGCCCATCAGCAGGATGAAGCCGGCCCCGAAGACGGCCATGATGATGCGGGCCGCGTACAGCGTGACCGGCTCGATCCCTTTCGGGTTGCCGGCCAGGTCCAGCTGGTGCTGGAGCGACTGCAGCGACGACTGCGGCGTAAAGCGGATGACAAAATCGCCCAGGCGGCGCAGCACCGGCAGCAGGATGCGCTCGCTGAACGGCTGGGACATCTCGATTTCTTCGAGCGTCATCGGCCGTTCGCGCGTGGAGTATTCCGCCAGGCGCGCTTGCAGCGGATCGGAGTTGCGGGGCGAACGCAGCCCGACCACCACCAGGACAGCGGCCACGATCACGACGATGACTATCCCGACGATCAACAACAGTGAGGGCACGGCAACCTCCGGGCTACACCTCGATATCGACGATCTTCATGACGATCGACCAGCCGATGACGATGAGCAGGCCGGCCAGGACGATCGCCAGCCACCCGCACAGGCCGTTGTTGAAAAACTCGCCGATGTAGGTGGGGTTGAGGAAGTACAGGAAGACGGCCAGACCGATGGGCAACAGCGAGATGACGATCCCCGTGATGCGGCCTTGGGCCGTCAGGGTCTCGATCTCGCCCTTGATGCGAACGCGCTCGCGGATGGTGAAGCTGATGGTATCCAGGATTTCGGCCAGGTTGCCGCCGACCTCGCGCTGGATGTTCATGGCCGTGGCCACGAAATCCAGGTCCTTGCTGGGGATGCGCCGGGTCAGGTTGCCCAGGGCATTCTCCATCGGCAGGCCCAGCTGCATCTCCTGGACGACGCGTTTGAACTCGACCGAGATCGGCGGGGGCAGCTCGCGGCTGACCGCCTCCAGCGCCTGCGACACGCTGTAGCCGGCGCGCAGACCGTTGACCACCAGGTTGAGCATGTCGGCCAACTGGTTGTCAAAACGGGACAGGCGCGACTTCTGCTGGTTGCCGACGTACATCCGCGGCAGGAACAACGCGATCACGGCGGCCAGGGCGCCGCCCCACAGGTCCTGGCGCAGGAAGGCGACGATACCGAAGGCCGCCCCGGCCAGGATCACGTGCAGGATCAGGAATTCGCCGACGCTCAGCTTAAGGTCGGCGCGGGCCAGGTCCCGGGTGATGTTATCGGCGAAGCCGCGGCCGGCCAGGGCGCGGTTGAAGGCCTCCAGCAGGAAACTGGCGCGCGGGCCGCCCTCCTCGGACTTGGGCGTCGTCACCACGGTCTGGTTGCGCGTGAACTCGTCCAGGCGCTCGACCACGGCCGACTGGCGGCGGTAGAGGTAAATGGCCAAGCCAATCCCGACGCCCCAGGCCACCACCAGGAAGGCGATGATGCCGATCACCAGGGAATTCATGAGCCAGTCTCCTCAGGCGCCGCCGGCTTGGGGCCCCGTCCAGGGGACGGGGACTAGTAGCGGCCGCGCTCCCCCACCCCGAAGACCGACGCCGGCAGATGGATGCCAGACTCTTCGATCTTCTCCATCACGCGCGGCCGCAGGCCGGTGGGGCGCAGCCGGCCGATGACTTTGTTCTTCTCGTAGCCGGTCTGCTCAAACATGAAGATGTCGGCCATCGTGATCACGTCGCCTTCCATGCCCTGGACCTCGGCGACCTGCACGACCTTGCGCGAGCCGTCCGAGAGCCGGGCCAGGTGGACGATGATGTGAATGGCCGAAGCGATCTGTTCGCGGATGGCGCGCACGGGCAGTTCCATGCCCGCCATCAGGCACATGGTCTCCAGACGCGCCAGGCCGTCCCGGGCGCTGTTGGAGTGCAGCGTGGTCATCGAGCCCTCATGGCCGGTGTTCATGGCCTGGAGCATGTCCAACGCGGCGCCGTCGCGGATCTCGCCGACCACGATCCGGTCAGGGCGCATACGCAGCGAGTTGACCACCAGGTCGCGGATGGTGACCTCGCCGCGGCCTTCAATGTTCGGGGGGCGCGACTCCAGGCCGACGACGTGCTCCTGGCGCAGCTGCAGCTCGGCCGCATTCTCGATGGTGATGATGCGCTCGTCGGCCGGGATGAACGACGAGATGATGTTCAGGAACGTCGTCTTGCCGGAGCCGGTGCCGCCGGCCACGATGATATTGCAGGCCGCCGTGACGCAGGCGCGCAGAAATTCGACCGACTCGGCCGTCGCCGAGCCGTATTCGATGAGCTTCTCGATGGTCAGCGGCTTCTTGAAGAACTTACGGATAGTCAGCGTCGGGCCGCACAGCGCGATCGGCGGGACGATAGCGTTGACGCGCGAGCCGTCCATCAGGCGGGCGTCCTCGTACGGGTGGCTCTCGTCGATCCGGCGGCCGAGCGGCGACATGATCCGGTCGATGATGCGCAGGACGTGCTCGTTGCTCTCAAAAATCACGGGCGCGCGCTCGATCTTGCCGCGCCGCTCCACAAACACGTTGCGCGGGCCGTTCACCATGACTTCGGTGATGGTCTCGTCTTGCAGCAGCGGCTCGAGTGGGCCGAGGCCCAGGATTTCCGAGACGATCTGGTCGAACAGGCGTTTGCGCTCGGTCCGCGAGAGGACGATGCCCTCTTCGGCCAGGATATTCTCGTACAGGTCTTCGATCGTCTTGCGCACTTCGGCCGTGCGCGAGATGTCCATGGACGGGTCGAGCTCAGCCAGCAGCTTGTTCTGGACCCGGACTTTGAGGTCGATCAGGCCGGATCCGGGGCCGCCCGCGGAGGTCCCGCCCGCAGTCGGCGGGGCCACGCGGCGCATGCGCAGCTCGGCCAGCTTGGAGGCGGTGTCTTCGGCGCCGCCGCCAGCCGGCGGTTGGGGCGCGATGGGGCCGGTTCCGGGGTTCTGCCCGGCCGGCGGGCCGCCCTGGCGATTTTCAATCCGTTTTAGCAGCGACATAAACTACCTCGTCTGAGAACCCCTACCCCATTGGCGGCCCGAGACTATCGGCCGACGGTGGCCCGCAGACACCGGTTTTGCGGTCCGCCGGGTGAGGCAACGCCTTGTGGACACCATTACTCAGATTATAGTCTATCTTCGATCAAACAAAGAGCGCGGCTTGGCGGGCTGCTTCTTGTCGGCCGGCGCGGCCTCCTTGGGGGCAAACTCATCCTTAACCTTCTGGGCCAACTCGAACACACCCTGGGAGGGCGGAGCATTCTTGCTGCCTGTGACGAAGGGCACGCCGCTGTTGATGGCGCCGATGACCACGCGGTCGTCGAAGGGCACGGTCGCCTTGACCGGGTGCTTGATCGACTCCTCGATGCTCTGCGGCGAGATGCCCCAGCGCTTGTCGAAGCGGTTGAGCACCAGCATGATCTTGTCCTTCGGGTACTCGAGCTTCTCGCTCAGGTCGAAGAACTTCTTGACATTGGCCAGCGTGGGGATATCGGGCGTGGCCACCAGCAGGATGCGGTCGGCCACGTCGAGCACGGCCAACTCCTGCTCGCGCAGGACCGAGGCCGTATCGACGATGACGTAGTGGAACTGGTGGCGCAGCTGTTCGATCAGCTTGCGCAGCTGCGGCGCCAGCACCAGCTCGGCGTCTTCCGGGGTGGGCGGGCCCAGCAGGACCTTGACGCCGGACGGGTGCGCGGTCAGCACGTTCTGCAGGAAGGCCTCGTCGATCTCGTCGGCCTGGGACACGATGCTGACCAGGCTGTACTTGCTCTTCAGGCTGAAGAAGACGTGGACGTCGCCGAACTGGATGTTGGCGTCCACGACCACGACCTTGACCTCGTCGCTTTGCAGGGCGACCGCCAGGTTGGTGGCCAGCGTGGTGCACCCCGCCCCGCCTTTGGGGCTGAAGACGGCCACAATGCGGCCATCGACACCGGCGCTGCGTTTGCCGGGCGCGCCGCCGGGCACATCCGGCACCACCCGGGCCTTCTCCTTCTCCTCGACCAGGCGGCTCATCTCGCCCAGGCGGCGGATGGCGTTAATCAGCTCATCGGCCGACGGCGGTTTAGACAGGAAGTCGCGGGCGCCGGCCAGCATGGCCTGGCGCAGATAGTCCGTGTCCTGCTGGACCGACACCATGATGATCTGGGCCGAGGGCACATCCCGGACGATCAGGCGCGTGGCCTGGATCCCGTCCATGTCCGGCATGTTGATGTCCATCAGGATGACGTTGGGCTTGGTCTCCTTCGCGAGCTGGAGGCCTTCCTTGCCCGTGCGGGCCATGGCCACCACGTCGATGTCCGGCTCGAATTGGAGCAGCTTGCGAATGTTCTCGCGCGTCTCGGCGATGTCATCCACAATCAGGACTTTGATCTTCTCTGCGTAGCCTGCCATGGGGAAGACCCTTGCTCGCTAGGTTGGGGTGTGAATAGGAAAGGGCTGCCTCCCGCCAGGGACGGGAGGCAGCCCGGTTGATCCGCTTACGGCGCCGGGGCCGGGGTCGGGACGATGGTGGTGCTGTCCAGGCCGTACGGCAGCTTGGCCGGGAGCGAGATGTTGTACTTCTCGAACATGTACTGCAGGGTCACGCTCTGCGTCTCGGCCAGGCTGGTATCGCCGGCCGACCGCAGCGTCAGGGTCACCGTGACCGCGCTCGGGTAGCGCGCCATCAGGCGGTTGACGTAGTCCAGCACGAGCGCGTCCTGCGGCGACACCACCAGCGTGATGATGTCCGGCGGAAGCGGCGTGGGCGTGGGCGGCGGCACCGCGGTGGGGGTGGCGTTCGGATCGGGCGCCGGCGGCACCGGCGTCGGGATGATCACGGTCGGCGCATCGTCGCCGAACTCGCCGACGCGCAGCACCATGGCGTTCTGGATGATGCTCTGCGTCACCAGGCGCGAGCGCTGCGCTTCCTGCGGCACCAGGTAGAGCGGGATGTTCAGGATCGGGTCGGTCTCGGCGCGTCCGACGGCGTTGCGCTCCGGCCCGTCGCCGGCGATGATGCCGGTCAGGATCCCCTGCACATTGATGTTGCTCTGGTCGGACGAGAAAGTGGAATTCGGCGGGGCGACTGCGGCCGACAGGTTGGGCAGCTGGGACTGGAACTCCAGGTCGATGTCGATCAGCGACCAGGACACGATCACATTGACGTAGTCGCCGTCGCGCACGCCGAGCGCCACGCCATAGCGCGGATTATACGGCAGCGAGATGGCCGTGAAGCCGGGCGGGATGCGGCCGGCCGCGTCCGAGCCGAACGGCGAGATCTGGGCCAGGCTCTGCACGATCATGGTGCTGAAGATCGGCTGGCCGGGCTGGAGCGAGTAGCGCGCCCGCGTACCCACGACCTTGCTCGGATCGGTGATCACGAGCGACGGGTCGGCGTACTGGGTGGGCCACGGGACCTGGCCGATGGCTTCGGTGGGGATGACGGCGCCGCGTTCGAGCGGCTGCACGGCCCGGATGATCTGGATCACCTCGGCGGGCGTGGCCGTGATTTCCACCTGGGCTGTCGGCTGAGTGCCGTCCGTCGTCGCACCGCCGCCGCCCCCCCCGGTCAACTGCAGGACCAGGAAGATGCCGCCAACGCTCAGGACGATTAGGATCAGCGCCACAATGATTAGCAAGCGTCCACGCTGCATTGAAGCCTCCTCATGAGGAAACGCCGGCGTTTAAGCGGCGTATCATACTGCGGACGGGATAAAAAGCAAACGAGGCGGCGCCCGTCAAACCGGCTCGCCGACGGGGACGTCCAGGATCACGCGGGTGCCATGTCCCGGCTGGCTGTCCAGTTCCAGCGCCCCGCCCAAGAGCTCGATCCGCTCCTTGAGGCCGGCCAGCCCGATCGTGCGCTGCGGGCCGCCAAAAACGGTCTCGACGTCGAAGCCCTTGCCGTTGTCCTCGACGTTGACCCGCACCCGGGCGTCGTCGGTGTCCAGGGCGACGCGGATCTGGGTGGCCTGGGCGTGATGGCGGGCGTTGCTGAGCAGCTCCTGCAGCCCGCGGAAGATCATCACCTCGCGCACCGACTCCAGCCGGCGCTCCTGGCCGGTGACCGTCAGCGTCGTGGCGATGCCGCTCTTGTCCTTGAAGGCGTCGACGTACCGCTTGACCGTCGGCACCAGGCCGAGGTCGTCCAGCATCATCGGGCGCAGATCGAAGATGAAATCGCGGATCTTCTGCAGGGTGCCGGTGGCGGCCTGCTTCATGTTGGCCAGTTCCTGGCGGGCCAGATCCTGGTCCTTCTCGAACAGGCGCATGGCAATCTCGGACTGCAGGACGAAGTTGGACAGGGCCTGGGCCGGGCCGTCGTGGATCTGGCGCGAGAGCTTCTGGCGCTCGCTCTCCTGGGCCTCGACGATGCGCACGATCATGGGCTTGCCGTCGCCGCTGGGGCCGCCGCGCGCCGGCGTCTGGGTGGCGACGATGGCTTCCAGCGTCTGCTGCGTGCGCCGCAGGTGCGTCACCAGCCGGTCCAGGCTGGCCTGATCGCTCTGCAGCTTCTCCACCTGGCCGCGCATGCCGAACAGGCGCTGCTGGGCGTCCATAGCGGCGTCGTAGGCGGCCTTGATGTCCGCGCGCGGCACCGCCTCCAGGTTGGCCTGCAGCTGACGCAGCTGCGAGGTGATCTGGGCGTTGCGCTGCGTGAGTTTCTCCATCTCCGAGCGGCTCTGGTTGACCATCAACTTGAGCTCTTTGAGCTCGCGCTGGGTGTTCTCCAGTTCCGCCCGCGTCTCTTCGACGTAGGTCTCGAGGATCGAAGGAGCGTCTTGTTCCATGCCGGCGGCGCCTCACTTGGCGGGCTTGGTCTCGGGGTTGGGGGACGGCTCTTCCAGCCGCACCCAGCCGTGCTTGAGCGCGTAGACGGCCGCCTGCGTGCGGTCTTCCACATCCAGCTTCTGGAGGATGGCGGTCATATGGTTCTTGACCGTCTGGTGGCTGATGCCCAGCGAGTAGGCGATCTCCTTGTTGCTCATGCCCCGCGTCACGCACTGCAAAATCTCCATCTCGCGCGGGGAGAGCGGCGAGAACGCTTCACGCGTATCGTTGAGGTAAGGCCGGCCGGCCTTCTCGACGCCTTCTTCGAGCCAGGCCTGCAGCCCTTCCTGGTCATAAACGCGGTCGTTCACGACGTAATGTCCCTGCGCCACCCAGCGCACCACCTGGATCAGGTGGCGCGGCGTGACGTCTTTCGGGCAGTACGCGTGGCTCCCCGCGCGGAAGGCATGCAATTCTTGTTCCAGGTCGTGGTAGGCGGTCAACATCACCACGCCGGTCTCAATGCGCTCAGTCTGGATCTGGCGCACGGCCTGCAGGCCGTTCATCTCCGGCAGGTTGATGTCCAGCAGGGTGACCTTCGGCTTGAGCTTGCGGGCCAGGTCGATGGCTTCCTGCCCGTTACCGCCCTCGCCCACAACATCGAAGTCGCTTTCGCCGGCCAGCACGTTGCGCAGACCCTGACGAAAAAGCGGGTGGTCGTCTACGATCAGAATTGTGATTTTGTCCATAAGTATTGCGCCGGATCGGCGGCCCAAGCCGATTGGCGGAGAGTATAGCAGAAGGGCATATCAGGCGCAAACAAGCGCCCCATCGCCAGCTGTGACAGCCGCCCGACACTCAGCAAGAAACCTCCGGCGGTCCTGGTTGGAACCAGAACTGGGCTCGCCGGCGGCCTCCAACTCAATCCGCCAACGGGGTCCTAGTACCGTCCCGGTCAGGCAACCGGGCTTGTTCCTATGGCCAGGCGTACACGGCCATGTTCTCGCCGCCCGCCGCCGGGGCGTAAGGCGCGCCCGTCTGAAAAACCCTCCGATCGGCGCGCGGCTGGGTCAGGCCCGGGTACCAGCCCGGAAACGTCATCAGATAATCGGCGCCGGACTCGGTGAGCCAGGCCGCCAGACGCGCCTCATCGCGGATGAACGGGATCACTTCCGGGGAAACCAGACCGGCCAGGTCCAGCAGCCGCCGCTCGCCGAAATAGCCCAGGGCGCCGATATCGTGCGCGGCGATGACGGCCTCGGCGGGCGTATTGGCGCGCACCCAGCGCGCCGCCGCCACCATCTCCGTCTCGATCACGCGCACATCGCGCTGATAGACCGCGGCGCCCTGTCCCCAGAACGCCAGCCACAGCGCGGCCAACGCCGCGGCCCAGGTCCGGCTGAGCACGCGCGGCCAGAAGCCGGCCGCGTTCAGGCGCAGCAGGCCGGCCAGCCCCGGCACGCCCACCGCCACCAGCACCGGGATGACCGGCATCACGTAGCGGCCGTATTGATACGTCGCCGGAAGCCGGATCACGTAGGCCGCCACAAAAGCCGCGGCCCAGGCCAGCGGCAGCAAAGGCTCCCAGCGCCGCGCCCGCAGCGCCGCCCCTCCGACGGCGGCCAGGCCCGGCGCGAGCAGAAACTGCGCGCCCAGCAGCGGCAACACGGCGATCCCGGGCTCACACCGGCCGGTGCCGCTATCGCACAGCCAGAACAGGCGCGCCAGCAACGGCGCCTGCCGCACGGCCGCATACTCGGCCTGCTTGGCGAAGAACGTGTTCGGCCAGATCGCCCCGCCGACGGCGACGTTAAAGGCCAGGTACAGCGCGAAGATCAGGGCAAACGCCAGCCCGGCCGCCAGCAGACGCCGCCCGCGGGCGGGCCCGGCCAGCCAGATCCGCGCCAGCAGGAAGGGCAGTAAGGTCAGCCCATCCGGCCGGACGACCACGCTCACGCCCGCCAGGCCGCCCAGCCACGCGGCCTGCTCAACCGGCAGCGCGAACACGGCCAGCGCCAGCGCCGCGAACAGCCCGGTCTCCATCCCGGAGACGGACGCCCAGGCTAAGTGCCATTCGAGGGCCACGGCGCCAGCCGCGAACAAGGCCGCACCCGGCCGTTCCGGCCAGAGGTGCCGGACCAGACGGTACGCCAGCCCGGCCGCCGCGCTGAGCGACAACGCCCCCAGCGCGTATGCCCAGGCGCGCGGCTCCAGGCCCAATCCATAGCCTGCCGCCAGCAAACCCGACCAGAGCGGCGACGTGGAGCCGGCCGAGGGCTGGCCGGGCACGAACGCGAACTCGCCGCGCGTCGCCAGATTGCGGGCATAGGTCTGATGGATCCAGGCGTCGTCAAGTGGGAAGCCCAGGTAACCGCCCAGGCGGCTGGCGCCCAGGTAGACGGCCAGCGAGAGGAGCGCCAGCGGCAAGCCTACCCGCAGATAGGCCGAACGCGCGGACAACCCGGGGCGAGGCTCAGCGAAGGCGCTCAAGCACGTACACCGGTCGGCCGGCCGCATCCGTCACGGTCGTCCGCACTTGGAAACGCGGGTCGGAATCCGGGGCCGCGTACAGCCCGGCCAGGCCGGCCGCCACGTTGACGTCCAGCACCAGCCAGCGCGCGGCAAAACGGTCCATCGCCGCCGCCAGCGCGTCCACGTCGTCGCTGGGGATGACGATGGCGGGCCGGCCGGTGTGGTAATAAAAGGCCGGCGGGTTGTTCACGGCAACCGGAGCCGCGCGCTCGGCCGGGGCCGCCTCATCCAGCCAGCGGCCGATCTCGGCGTAGACGGCATCGGCGCGGCCAGGCAGGGCCGCCACAAAGCGCGCGCCGGTGAAAACCACCGCACCGGCCACCAACAGCCTCGTGAACACGGGCTTGGAGCGCTCCGGCCGCCAGTGTTTGAGGCGCCGAGCGACCGCATCCACCGTGGCGTCCAGCCCGACGAGCGCGGCCGTGTAGACGAAGGGCAGCAGCGCCGCGCCCGAATGAAAGTAGCCGCCGAGCGGTCCGGGGAACGTGAACGCCAGCGACATGGCCAACAACAACACCGCGCCGTAGAGGCCGGCGAGACGAAACAACTCTTGACCGCGCAGCCGCCAGGCGCCGATCAGGGCGAACGGAAACGCGATGATGCTGGCCTGCGTAGCCAGCAGCGCCTGCAGATTCGCGCCGAGCGCCTCCCCTTTGGAGCGCAGGATGGCCCCCCACCCTTGCGCCAGATAACGCGCCAACGTCAACGTCTCCGGGTGAAACGTGAACAGGTCGTTGTACTGAGTAAGCCACAGGGTCTGCGCGCCGCCCGGCGCCAACGGCACGCCCACGACCGCCATGTTACGCAGCAGCCACGGCGTCATCACCAGGAGGTAGCCGGCCAGCAGCCAGCCAGCTGGGGCGAGCGCCGGCCAGCGCCGGGGCGCGGCCACGCCGCGCGCCACCCCGAAAGCCAGGAGACACAGCCCGACCAGGACACCATCGGCGCGGGCCAGATGGGCCAGGCCAGCCAGCAGACCACTCAGAAAATGGGCGCTGGACCGTGTCCCGGGCGACTGGGCCTCCCCGGCGTAAGACAGAAAGGCTCCGGCCGCGCATAAGCCGAACAACGCAAACGAATCCGTCGTGCCCCAAAACGGAAAGTAGTAAGCGCTGAACAGCGTCAACAGCGCGGCGGCCAGCGCATGGCGACGCTCGCCGGTCGTCCGTTGGGCGACGGCGTAAGCCAGGACTGGCAGCGCCGAGGCCGCCAGCACCATCGGGATCTGCGCGGCGCGGAAGAGCCCGGCATTGCCCAGCCGGCCGCCCGCCCCGGCCTCGGCCAGGGCCATGAACGGCGCGGCGGCCAGCGAGGTCAATGGCATCCAATACAGGTGGCTGGGGGCCGGCAGCGCCTCCACGGGCGCCAGGTAATTCCAGAGATAGGGCTCGGTGAAGCCCCGGCCGCGCGCCAGCTGCCCGGCCCCGCCAAAGTAGTAGTAGGCGTCCATGTAGGCCGGCTGTGTGGTCAGCACGGCCGCGCCGGCGTTGACGGCTAAGGCCAGGGCCAGCAGCGCCAGCGCATCGCGGCGCGCGCTCATGGCGCCCTCCCAAAATAAAGCAGATGCGCGCCGCCGACGGCCTCCTCGCGCCGCGCCACCCAGCCGGGCAAGGTCGTTACCGGGTAACGGCCGGACCAGATCAGCCAGAAGCCGGGCGCGTCGCCGAAGGCCTCCTGCGCGTCGGCGGCCGTCGCCTGAAAGAGCACGGTCCCCGGCCGCGGGACGTAGTCGGCGTAGTCTTCAATGCCGGCCAGGCGCAGCGGCGGCCCGGCGTAGCGCAGCTCAAACGGCACGCGGTCATATAAAGGCGAAAACAGCAGCCCGTCGCCGGGTTGCGCTACCTCGGCCACGCGCGCCGCCACCGCCGACCAGGCCACGCCGCCATACTGAAAGCCGGCCAGGGCACTGCCCGCCAGCACCAGCCCGAGCGCGGCCTGCGCGCCGCGGCGCGCGACGCCGGCCGGGAGCGCCTGGGGCGCCAGGCTGAGCAGCCCGGCCAGCGGCGGGATCAGCATGAACATGTAGCGGGCGTAGAAGAACGGGCGCTGGACGGACAAGGCCAGCCCGACCGCCAGCGGCAGCCAGAAGGCCAGCGCCAGCAGCCGCGCCAGTGGGCCGCGCTTGACGGCCGCATAACTCCCCACCAGCAGCAGCACCACTTCGACCGGCAGCAATGTCAGCATCAGCGGCCGCGGCCAGCCGCGCAGTTCCACGCCCAGCGTCAGCGTATCCAGGGCCTCCACCACGTAACGCACCGAGAGCGGCGGGATGAACTGCATCGTCGGGCCCGCCCAGCTCAACTGCGCGGCCAGAAAAGGCACGAGCGGCAGGCAGCCGGCGGCGATGGCCGCGCCGGCCGCGAGCGGCTGCCGCCACGCGCGCCGCCGCCACGCCAACACCGTCAGCGCCAGCCCGGTGGCGATCACGGTCAAACCCACCTGGTAGAGGGTATGGATGCCCAGCATGCTCGTCAGCGCCCAACCGGCCCAGTCCCGTTTGCGTCCGCGCCGCCACACCTGGAGGGCCGCCCTCAATTGCAGAGTCACCAGCGCCAGCGCCAGACCGTAAGGCCGGATCTGCCGGGCGATGAACAAGCCTTCATAGGAGAGGGCCAGGCAGCCGGCCGCTAGCAAGCCGCTGGCCGGCCCGCCGGCCATGCGCCCCAGCCTCAGCGCCGCCGCCACACTGATCACGGCGCCCAGCGCGCCGAGCGCGCGCGCGTAGAACTCCTGCCGTCCGAGCGTCGTCCACGCGCGCAGCAACAAGAAATAGAGCGGCGGCATGGTCTCGTTGCGCTGCATCGAAACCAGCGCCTCCCCCAGGCCGCCGGCGCGGAAGTGATAGAGCGAGTAAGCTTCATCGCTCCAGAAGTCGGGCGCGCCCAGACCATGCCAGAGCAGCCAGGTGGCCGCCCACAGCAGCACCACGGCCGGCGCCAGCCAGGCCCGCGAAGCGGCCGGACCGCTCGTCCGCTTCATGGCGTCACTAAACGCTGCCGCGCTTCCGTCAGCGTCGGATCAAGTTGCAGCAGCTGCCGGTAGAAATCGGCCGCGTTCTCCGGCTGGCCCAGTTCGGTGTAGAGGGCCCCCAGCGGCAGCAGGCGCCGGCCCAGAGTCGGCGTGAAGTCGATGCGCACCACCTGCGGCGCGAGGTCCAGCGGCAGGCCGCGCCGCTGAAAAACGAAGAAGGCATGCGGCGTCCACCCGTACGAGCCCCACCCCAGCGACCCGTAATCGCGAACGGCGTTGAAGACGGCCTGGTAGCGGCCGAAGGCCGCCTCGGTCTGGCCCTGGGCGTACAGCACCTCGGCCGCCAGCAGCAGGGCGTCCACCTGCTGTTCAATCTCCACCGTCTGCACCCACAGCGCCTGCTCCGTGTAACGGGCCGCCGCGGCCAGGTCGCCGCGGGCGCGCGCCACCTCGGCCAGCCCCACGTACACGCCCAGCGCCTGACGGTCCTGGCGCCATTGAGCGATCAGTTCGCGCTCAGCCTCGTCCACTTGGCCGGCGCTGATCCGGCGCCGGGCGCGCTCCTGGATGGAGAGCTCGGCCTCGGGTTGGGCGGCCAGCCAGTCCGCGCGGACGGCGCTTCGCAGCGGGGTGGCGTCCCAAAAACTTGCGTCCGCAGAGAGATGGTTGCGCTCCAGGGCCGCTGCGTAGGAGGCCCGCGCCGCCTCCGCGTCGCCGAGCGTCTCCTGGTACAAGCCCAGGTTGAGGTGAAAGACCGCGGCCCCCGGCGCCAGGTCGACCGCCGTCTGCATCTCGGCCAGCGCCTCAGCGCGACGGCCAGCCTGCCAGTAGGCGGCGGCCAGGTTGGCGTGCGGGACCGAGTAGCCGGGTTCGAGGGCTGCACCGCGCTCCAGCCGATGAATGGCCGTGTTCAAGGCTTCGGTCTCGCCCGCCTCAGCCAACCGGCTATAGGCGTAGCCGGCCTGCTCCCAGTACAACGCCAGCGCCGGGTCTGCCGCCGCCGCCTGGTCCAGGCTCTGGGCGGCCCGCGCCCAATCGCCGGCCCCGGCCGCAGCCACCGCGTCTTCAGCCAGGGCATACGCCCGCAATGAATAGATAGCCAGCGCCCCGGCGGCCAGCCCCGGCAGCACCAGCCACACCGGCTGAAAGCCGCGCGCCGGCGCCTCGGCCTTGCCAGACTCGGCCAGGACACAGGCCAGCATCACGCCGAGCGGCAACGCCACCGCCAGATAACGCGTATGATCATCCACCTGCGAGTGCGCGAGGAAACCGGCCCAGCTGGCGGCCACGGCCGCCCACCGTGCGCGGCTGGCCGGCTCGGCGGCGCCACGCGTCCGCCACAACGCCCAGGCGAGGGCGGCCAGCGCGGCGGCGGCGGCGGCGAGGCCGATCAGGCCGTTCTCGGCCGCCAAATTGAGCGGAACGCTGTGAGCGTGCAGGAACGGCCGCTGCGGCGGCACCGAGTTGGCGCGCATGAATTCGCTGGGAAAGGTGCCCGGTCCGCGCCCCCACAGCGGCGAGGCCTGAAAGGCCGCCACCGCCACGGGCCAGAACTCCTGCCGTGCCAGCAGCGCCGGCGCCTGGGTCGCGGTCCGCAGCAGCAGCGCCCGCCCCGCCAGGGCCGCCGTCCCGCCGAGCGCGAGCACCAGTGCCAACGCCAACACCACCGGGCGCGCCCGCAACTGCGCCCACACGCGCCGGATCGCGCCCTGGGCCTGCGGCGAAACCCAGCCCGCCCAGAGCACGGCCAGGACACTCAGCGCCGCCAGCAGGCCGATCTGGCCGCCGCGCGACGACGTGAACGCCTGCACCACCAGGGCGGCCGCCAGCCACCCTCCCAAGATCACGCGCATCAGCGGCCGGGTCGTCATGGCCAGGCGCGCCACGGCGAAAGGCAGCATGACGTTCACACAGGCCGCGATCAGGTTGGCGTCGCCCAGCGGCGCGTACAGGCGATAGACGAAGGCGGGCGCGTAGGTCTGCCCGGCCACCAGCGCCACCCAATTCAGGCCGGCCTGCAGCGCATCCAGCAGCCCCAGCCCGAGGACGATGCCGCCCACGATCAAGAGCGTCTTCTCGGCCAGCTCGGCCGGCCAACCAGCTCGCGCGAGGTCAAGAGCCAGATAAAAGATCAACAGGTAGCTGATCGTCTGCGCCACTGTGGGCAGACTGCGGCGCACATCCTGCGAGAGCAGCGCCGCCGCCAGCTGCGCGGCCACATACAACGCGGCCGCCCACTCCAGCCCGGTGCGCGGCAGGCGCCACTGGCCTCGGCGCCAACGCCAGACCCACCACAGCGCCGCGGCCGCCGCCAGCAGGCCGGCCGAAGCGGCCTGCGCGCCAAACGCGATCAGGCCGTTGACGGTGCCGCCCACCAGCAGCACGTACGACCACAACAGAATCAGCACGGCCTCGCGGGCCAGGTAGCCCCAGGGCTGGGCGCGCAGGGTGTTCATGGCGCGCGCCCGTACACGGCCGCGACCTCGTCGCGATACAGGACGCGCCAATCCACGCTCTCGTTCAACCGGTCGCCCAGCAGCGAGTCGGCCTCCACCAACACCAGGCGGATGCCCGCGCGGTCGAGCACGTCCGCGTAGCCGGGCCGGCCCAGAGCCACGTTCAGATACTCGCGCAGGAAGGCGTCGTCATACAAGTCCGTGCGGCCGTCGGTGTACACCGGATAGTCTGGATACAAGGCCCAGGTGAGGTAGGCGCCGTAGTTGTACGAGTTGAACATTGGGCCTGGCGGCCGCTCGCGCTGAATGTAGGCCGCCGCGTCCAGCGGCAGGAAGCGCCGCAGCGCCTGTTCGTTGACCGAGGCCGGCAGCACCGTCACGACCTTGAGCAAGGCCACGGCCGCGATCACGCTGAGGATCACCCAATTGACGGCCAGATTCCCGGCCGCTGGCGCGGGGCCCGTCTCTGGTTCCGGGGCGGGCTGCCCCACGGGCGCCCGGCTCCACTGACGGCGGGCGTCGTCCAGCAGGCCGGCCGCGCTGCGCGTGAGCAGCGGCGGCGCCACCACAGCCAGCAACGGCATGTTGCGGCCGGCCAGGAAGCCCAGGTAGGCCGTGCCCGCCACCAGCACCAGGTCGGTCACGTCCACGGGCCGGCGGCCCAGCGCCACCCCGGCGAAAGTTGCCAGCAGCAGCCACAGGAAGGGCTGCGCCTCGGTGGCGTGGAAATTGGGCGATTGCCATTCCTGAATGAAATCGCGCAGCGCGCCGATGCCCACCGTCTTGAACGGGTAGAACAGCATCTCCGGGCCGGCCGGGTTGGCCGCCACGGCCGCCGCACAGGCCAGCCCTAGGCCGATCAGCCAGAACAGGGCCGCCGGCGACTCCCGGCCCGTCGCCGGCGCGCCCGGCGCCGACCGGCGGCGCCGCAGCCAGGCGGCGGCAACTTTAAGACTCTCGCCGGCCAGGGTCAGCGCGATCAAGATGAAGCCAATGGCGAAACCGCCGTGGGCGTTGGCCCACAGCGCCATCAACGGCGGCAGCAGCCACAGCCGGTTGCGGCCCTGCCGGAACTGAAACAGCACCAGCGCAAAGGCGGCCGCCAGCACCAACGACACGAGCTGCGGCCGGGCCGACCAGTAGATGGCTGAGGCCGCCGCCGCCAGGACCAGCGCGAAGGCCCGCAGCAGGGGATGGCCGCTGCAGGCCGGATACACCAGCGCGAAGGTGAGAGTCACCAGCGCGGCCGTGAACAGGTTCAGGCCGGCGTAGCCCAGGCCCGCGAACAGGCCATACAGCGGCACCTGGACGATCCAGCCCGGGATGCGCCAGTCCGCGCCCGCCCGGGTATGCGAGAACGGATCGGTCTGCGGCACGGTGCCGTGCTCCACGATCCATTGCCCGGTGCGCAGATGCCACCAGGTGTCGGTGTCGGCCGAAACGCGCGCCGCCATGGCAAACACGGCCAGGAACAATATCGCGATGACCAGCCGGGGCAGAGTCAGCCAGCGAAACATAGTTTTCCAGGAAAGGGGTGGGCTCAATCCAGCCCGGTTATACGGCAGGCGGCCCGGCGCGGCAAGCGCCCGGCCCCGGCCTGGCGACACTATGGCCCAGGCCGGCCCGACGGGCAAGGCGGCCCTGGTTGGGGAGCCCGGGCCTCAAGGACAGCAGGCCGCGCCCAGCCCGAGTTCGTCCGGCCGCACCGGCCGCGCTAACGCGTAGAAGATCGTGAAGTCGCCGAGACGTTCTTCCTTATAGGTGACGCCCAGCGCCGCCAGGCCCGCGCGCAGCCGCTCCTCCAACGGCGGATGGCGCGTGGTGATATAGGCCGTGCGGTCGGCCGCCTCCGCCGCCGCCGTGTACGCGGGATAGCGGTCGTCGCGCGGCGTGTAACGGAAGTCCAGGTGATATGGCAGCCGCGCCGCGAAGATGAGGTCTTCGCGGCTGAGAAACGCCAGCGGAAACGTCACCCAATAATTGGCGTAACCGCGCGTCTCGCCGTGCTCGCGCAGAAAGGCCGCCACGCGCGGCAGGTCACGCATCTCCACTTGCGCCACCGGATCAAACTGGGTGGTCAGGCGCGGCGCGGCAGCGGCGCTCTGCGCGACACCCCACCAGTTGAACGCCACCAGCCCCAGGCCGAGCGCCGGCGCCAGCCAGCGGCCGACCGGCGCACGCGCGCGCAACTCCGCCAGCCAGCGCGCCGCCGCGAACGCCAGCGTCACGGCCAGCGGCAGGAAGTAACGCCCGGACGGGTCGGACCCAAACGGCGTCAGCACGAAAGCCAGCATCAGCGTAACCGCTGTGCCGCCCAGCAACCATCTTTTGGGCGCGGCGCCAACTCCACCCCGCCGCCCGGCCGTGAACAGGGCCGCGCCGTAGACGGCCACGGCCAGCGGCGCCAGCGGCAGTGCCAGCAGCGTAATGCTCCACGGCGGGCGCAGGCCGGCGGCCACGGTCGGCGCGAACAGTAGCAGGCTGGCCGCGCGCTGCGCCAGCGCCTGCGCCAGCGGCAGACCGGAGACGCCCGCGATCGCGGCGCCGCCCATCTCGGCCAGGGTCGCCGGGCCTTGCGTCAAGGTCGCCCACAGCCACGGCGCCGCGCCGGCCAACGCCGCGCCGGCCGCCAGCGCCCAGCGACCGAGCGGCGCGCGCTCGGCGGGCAGCCGCTGCCGTCCCAGCACCCAGACCCAGGCCGGCAGCGCGTAGACGCCGGTGAGCGGGAAGACCCACACGCCCAGGCCCGTCAGAAAGCCGAGGGCCGCCCACGCCGGCCACTTCCGGCCCGCGTGGGAAGCCGCCAGCCAAATCAGGTTGCCGATCAACAGCGCTTCGCCATAGCCGCCGAGCGAGGCCGTGGTGTAAACCACCAAGAGCACGGGCGGCGCCGCCAGCCACAGCGCCGTCATGTTCGCGAGCCAGCGGTCGCGATACCAGGTCAGCGCCAACGCGTACGCGCTGCTGAGGGTCGCCAAGTACAGGCCGATCTGGACGACGCGCACCGCCAGGACGCTCTCGCCGATCAACCGGAACAACCCAGCCACCAGCCACGCATCCAGGCTGCCGAGGTAGGCCTGCCCATAGAAGAACAGCGGGCGCTCGCCGGCCAGAATGTGGCGCGCCATCAAAGCCACCACGGCTTCGTCGGCGTTGAAAGGCACGGCCTCGGCGGCGAGCAGCGCGGCCCGTGCGAGCGCGCACACGACCAGCGCCGCCCACAAACCCCAGTGCCGCTGAATTGCGGCCAACGGCGTCTTCATGCCTGGGCCGCCGGGGGCGGCCGCCGGTCAGGCCGCGCCGATGCCAGCAGCGCGGCGCCCAGAGCCGCCCACAGCCACAGGATCAGGAACACCTGCGGCACGTCCGGCCAGCGCCAGACCACGGCCGGGTCCAGCGGCCAGAGCGACAGATTGGCGAAGGCCCACAGCGCCAGGCCAGGCCAGAAACACCCTCGCCAGAACGGCAGCCAGCCGACAGCCAGCAGCGTGGTCAGGCTGGCGCCGCCGGTGTAAGGCGCCGTCAACAATGACGCCGCAATCAGGAAGCCGGCCGTCAACCGCGAGAAGGCCGGCGCGCTGCGCCACACGACCCATCCCGTCGCCGCCAGGACGATCACGCTGGCCACGGCCGCGCCCCAAGGCGGAAAACCCGGCAGCACCGTCAGCGCGGTCAGGCTGATGTTGCCGGTCAGGCGCGCGATGTTGGGCGAGAACCCGGCCGGTGTGAGCAGCTTGTGCAGCCAGGGTCCGCCCAGCAGCAGCAGGCTCGGCGTCACCGCGGCCAGGCCGAGGCCCGCAGCGGTCAGCCAGCGCCGGGCTGGCCAGGTCCGCGCCACCAGCCCGGCGACGATCAGGAGCAGCAGCCAACTCTCCTGATACTTGGCTGTCGCCAGCAGGCCGCCGGCCGCCAGGCGCCACGGGTCGCGCCGCTCCAGGCCGCTCAACAACAGGAGCACGCCGGCCACCATCAGCCCGGCCAGGTTGCCCTCGGCCAGTTGGCGCAACACCCAGTACGACGTGAACAGCGCCGCCAGCAGCCAGTAGTCCAGTCGGCCGTCCGCGCGCCGCGGCACGCTGGCCACCAGCACCGCCAGCGTGAGCAGGGTCAGGGCCGCCCAGCCGGTCTTGAACGGCAGCGCCGCCAGCGGCCAGAGCAGGAGGACGGTCCACGGCGGGTTGAACACGTCCACGGCGCCATAATCCGGCCAGCCGCCCTGGACCATGGCCCAGTAGTTGTGCCAGTCATAGCCGAAGACGAGCGTGTCCAGCAGAGGCAGGCGCTCCGCCGCCCAGAGCAGCGCAGCGGCCGCCGCCGCCAGCAGGACCAGGGCCAGGGCGCGTTCCCGCCAGGCAGCGGCGCCGGCGTGTTTCATTCGTAACGCCGCCAGCCCAGCCATTGCCGGCCGAATTCCCACAGAAAACGCGGGTTGTAGATGAAATAGCGGCGCCACAGGCGGCGCGGCTCGTTGGCCAGCCGGAAGAGCCATTCCAGGCCGGCGCCCTGCATCCAGAGCGGCGCCTGGCGCTGGCGGCCAGTGAAGAAATCAAAGGCCGCGCCGACCCCAATCAACACAGGCGCCCGCAGGCGAGGCCGATAGCGGCGCATCCACAGGTCCTGCTTGGGCGAGCCCAGACCCACCCACACCACCTGCGCGCCAGACTCGTCGATCGCGGCCAGCATGGCGTGCTCTTCGGCCGGGGACAGCTCGCGAAATGGCGGGCAGTAGCTGCCGGCCACCGGCAGACCCGGACAGCGGCGCTGCAGTTCAGCCGTCAGCGCTTCCGCCACGCCCGGCGCGCCGCCGAGATAGTATTGGCGATAGCCGCGCTTGGCCGAACGCGCGCTTACCGCCAACATCAGGTCCGGCCCGTACACGCGCCCCACGGCGCGCGCGCCCAGCGCCCGCAGCGCCCAGACCACGGGCATGCCATCCGGCGTCACCCAGTCCGCGCCGTTGAGGGCGGCGCGCACCTCGGCGCGCTCGTGGCCCTGCATCAGCGTGTAGACGGGACACGTGCTGACGTAGACCGGCCGGCCGGCCGCCACCGCCGCGTCTATTTCGTCCACGGCTGAGTCCAGCGTGAAGGCGCTGACGCGCACGCCGAGCACGTTGATCCGCGCGCTCACAGCCCGCCCTCGATCACGCGCCGATACACAACTTCGGTCGCCTCGGCCAGCTTCGGCCAGGTGTAGCGCTCCGCCACCTTGCGCCGTCCGGCCTCGCCCAACCGAGCCCGCAAGCCGGCGTCGTCCAGGAGCCGCAGCAAACGCTCGGCCAGAGGGCCGGCCTGCGGCGGTGTCAGGAAGCCGTCCTGCCCATCGTCGATCACGGCCCGCACCGCCGGGATGTCGGCGCCGACCACCGGCTTGCCCAGGCTCCAGGCCTCGGTGTACACGCCGCCAAAACTCTCCTGCGTCGACGGCAGGCAGACGACATCGCAGGCGGCGTATGCGTCCGTCTTGGTCTGCACCGCCACCATATCCAGCTCGCTCACGCGCTCGTCGGTGACGGCCGCGAACAGGCGGCGCGAGTAAGGCGTGCGCGGCCCCAGGAACACGAAGCGCGTCTCCGGCCGCCGCTGCCAGACCAGGCGCGCGGCCTCCAGCAGGACGGCCAGCCCTTTGTAGGCATACTTCTGCCCGACAAAGAGCACCAGCGGCGCGGCCTCCAAACGCAGCGCCTCGCGAAAGCGGGCGCCGTCGCCGTGTTCGGCCAGGGCCGGCCCCATGCCGGTGACGAAGACCCGGCGCTCGTCGACGCCCAGCGACACCAGGACGCGCCGCTCGGCCTGCGTCAGCGCGATCACGGCGTCGGCGTCGCGATACAGGCGCTGGTAGTGACGATGCAGCCAGCCGCCCCAGCGCGGGTGGTGGACGGGCGTCAGCACGAACGGCACGCCGCGCCGCCGGGCCGTCTGCAGCGAGGCGTAGCTCAGGCCTTCGCGCCCGATCCGGCAGTTGTGGACCACCTCGGCGGCAGCCGCATAGGGCGCCAGTTCGCCGGCTAGCGCCGCGGCGATGCGCGGCAGCGCCCAATCCTGCAGCGGGTAGTAGCCCCACACCCAGGGCCGCAGCCGGCGGCGCGTCGCCGCGTCCAACGTCAGGCGATGCACCGGCACGCCTTCATACTCATAGTCGCGCGCTGCGGCCGGCGCATTGAGTGTGGTGCCCAGGAGCCAGTCGGTGCGCGGCTGGTCCCAGTGCGCCACCACCTGGACGACGTGCCGGCCCAGCAGCTGCCGCGCCAGTTGGTGCATCAGCAGCTGCGCGCCGCCCATAAACGGCGGATAGGCGGTGAGCGTGAAGAGCACGTTCATGCTAATTCTTGGTAGAGGTCGGCGTAGGCGGCGGCGACGTGACCCCAGGTCCGGCCGGACGCCGTCCGCACCGCCTGCGCGGCCATGATCTGCAAGCGGTCCGCGGCAACGGTGAGCGCCCGCTCCGCGACCTCCGCCGCCGAGTCGACAATGAAGCCGTCCGCGCCGTCGGCGATGGCGGTGGCCGCGCCGCCGAAGCGCGTCACCACCGGCACGCAGCCGGCCGCCATCGCCTCCAGCAGGACCAACGGATAACCCTCCGCTGTGGAGTCCAGCACAAGGCAATCGGAGAGGCCATAAGCTGCCGGCAGCCGTTCGTCATCGTCGAAGATGTGGACCCGGCCCGGCATCGCCGCGGCCAGGGCGCGCACCGGCGCCGCGCCGGCCGGATCGCGCCCGAAGGCCAACAGCGCCCAGTCGGCGGCGGGCCGCGCGCCGAGCGCGCGCAGGAGGCGCACCAGGCCTTTGCCCACGAAGTCGTGCCCGACGAAGAGCAGCCAGCGCCGGTCACCGTCCACCTCCGGGAAGAGGCGCTGCCTGTGCGCGGCCAGGTCAGCGCGCAGGCCCGGCGTGTAGCGCGCCGTATCTACCCCTGGCGCGATAACGTGGAAGTGGCCGGGGCGGCGCAGTGCCAAGGCCTCCTCGACGAAGGCGCGGTTCTCGCTCGAGACGAAGACTACGTGCCGGGCCAGACGCAGGCAGCGCTGCTCCAAGGCCGACAACGCCCGTGACTGCAGTTCCTGGGTCGGCGTTCGCGCCCGGTCGGAGCGTTCGGCCGCGCGCCGCGTGTACTCGCTGTAGAGACCGTGCGCCGTGAAGACGTCGGGGGCCGCCAACAGGACATTGTGGGCGTGCACGATGACCGGCGACCGCGCGCTCCGTGCCAGCCATCCGGCATAGATCGCGAAGCGCCACTGGTTCAGGCCCCAGATCGAGCGCCAGGGTGAGTACCCATCTCGGCGCACCTCGGCCGGCAGCGTCAGGTTGGGCGAGCCGGCTACCCGCAGCGGGAACTGGCCCCGATCCACCTGCGCCGCCACCAGGCGCTCCACGTACCGGGCGACGCCGCCGCTGTCCGAATTCAAGAAATGCCAGACCGGCTTCACGCCCGCGTCTCCCACCGGGCATAGACGGCCAGCGTCTGCCGCACCATCCCAGCGACCGTGTACGTCGAACGGGCGTGTTCCCACGCCGGCTCGATCAGCGCCTGGCCGGCCTCCGGAGCGGCCCGCAAGGCGTTCACCAGACCGGCGACATCGTCCGGCTCGAAGAGCAGACCGTATCGGCCCTGACCAAGGACTTCGGGGATCGCGCCGGCGCGGCTGCCCACGATCGGCACGCGCCGCAGCATCGCCTCGACCAGCACCAGCCCCAAACCCTCCCAGCGAGACGGAAGGCAGAACACGTCGAAGGCCGGCATCAGGGCCGCCGCCTCCGGGCGATAGCCCAAGAAGCGCACATTGTCCAGCCCGGCCGCCTGTTGTTCCAGGGCGCCGCGCAGTTCGCCGCCGCCGATCAGCACGCACACCATCTCCGGCAGTTGGGCCATGGCCGCCAGCAGCACCCCCAGGTTCTTCTGGGCCGTCAACCGGCCGACAAACCCGACGATGCGGCGATCCGCCGGCAACCCCAGACGCGCCCGCAGCTCGGCCCGCGCCTCCACCCGCGCCGGTTCCGGCACACCGTACGGGACCACGGTCACTTTTTCAGCCAGCACGCGTTCGCGCTCCACCAGATGGCGGCGCACGGCTTCGGAAATGGCGATGTAGTGCGTCGTCAGCCGGTCGAGGAACGTCAACAGCAGACGCCACTTGAGCCGCAAGTGGCCGGGCTCGTCGTTGTGGACAGTGGCGATGACGATGCGCCCGCCGGCCAGGCGCGCCGCCAGCTTGCCCATGCCGTCGGCGTCGTCCAGATGAGTGTGCACAATCCAATCGCGCCGGGCGCGCAAGTGGCCGGTCAGCGCCGCCAGGCAGGCCGGGTCCGGAAAACGCCGGTAGCGGAAGGCCGTAACCGCGATCCCCGCCGCTTGCAGTTCGCGCGTCTTGGCCGCTATGGCCGGGCCGTCGTTCCGCACCAGCAGCGCCAACTCCACCCGCCAGCCGGCCGCGGCCAGGGCCGGCAGCAAGATAAACAGGTGGCTCTCAGCCCCGCTGAAAGTGGCCCGGCCGGAAATTTCGTCCAGGGTAATCAGATGGATGACGCTGCGCATCAAGCCACCAGGTGCGCCATCGTCGCGGCCACGGTTTGGCCGAAGTCGAAGTGGCGGCTGCGCGCCTTGGCGCCGGCGGCCAGCGTCAGGCGCAGGTCTTCGTCGGCTTGCAGGCGTTCCAGCGCCTGCCGCAGCGCGCCCACCTCCCCGTAGGGCACCAGCAGCCCGCTGCGCCCCGGCTCGATCACCTCCGGATTGCCGCCTCGGTCGGAGGCCACGCACGGCACGGCGGCCGCACAGGCTTCCAGCAAAGTGTGCGACAGGCCCTCGTACTCGGACGGCAAGGCCAGCACATGAGCCTCGGCCAGGCGGGCCAGCACGCCGTTCTTGGCCAGCGGGCCGCAGAACTCAACCGGCGCTTCCAGTTGCCCGGCCAGGGCGCGCAGCGCCGGCTCGTCCGGCCCATCGCCCGCGATCACCAAGCGCGCGCCGCGCATGGCGGCCACAGCCGCCAACAAATGCTCGACGCCCTTCCAGTTCACCAGACGCCCGACGTACAGGATGTTGAAGACGCCGCCCACCCGCTGGCGCGGCGCCAACGCCGCGTAGTCTTCCAGCGTCACGCCGTTGGAGACGACAAACACCTGCTCGGCCGGGACCCCCCACCCCGTCACCAGGCGCCGGAGATACTGACTGGGGACGAGCACGCGCCGCGCGTGGCGCGCGAACGCCTGCCGCCGCCGGATCCAGCTCCGCACGGTCGAATCACTGTCGGGCGCCTGCTGGAACGCGTCCACCGACAGTTTGGTCAACGCGCGCAGGCGGGCTCGCTCCCAGGCCAGATCCCCCACGACCTTAAGCACGTACGGTCGGCCCGTCAGTCGGCAGGCCAGCTCGGTCTGCGCCTCCAGGCCGTTGGAGAAGACCACGTCATGGCGCAGTGCCTGCGCGGCGATCACCCCGGCCACTTGCAGGGCCGCCCCGCGGCCCGCCTGGCGCGGCAGGCGCCAGACCTGGAACAGGCCGTTTGAACCCGCGTTGACTGCCCGCCGTTCGGCGCGGCAGATCACGCCGACGCGGTGCCCGGCCGCCGCCAGCGCGTCCGCCAACGCGGCCATGAACGTCGCCGGTCCGCCGATATCGGGCGGGAAGATGTCAGTGATCAGCAGGACGCGTTTCATGGGCCAGGGTCAGACCCGGCATGTAGCCGGAGAAGCGCCGGTGCTCGAGCCGCGCCACGATCGGATAAAGCACAACGTAGTGCGCCAGATAGCCGGCCGCGGCCACGGCCGCGTTGGGGCCGAGCCAGGCAAAACCGCCGATGGTCACGGCGTATTGGGCAGCCACCGCCAGCAGGTTGACGGCCGTAAAACGGCCGAGTTGGCCGGTATGGATCAGGAACGGCCACAACCACAGGTGCACGCCGGCGACGAAGACGAACGGCAAGGTCAACAGCAGGATCGGCCATTCGCCCTGCGCAAACTTGCCGGCGAAGACCAGATCTAGAGCCGGCCGCAGCAACACCGCTTCGCCGACGACCAGCCCAGCCGTGAGGAAAGCGCTGCCGCCCAGCAGCCGCGTCGCCAGGCGCCGGTAGGATCGCGGGTCTTTCTGGCTGAGGAGTTCCAGGAAGCGGACCTGGTACACCTGATTCAGCGCGTCGAACAGCACGTACAAGGCGTCGGTCAACTGGCGCGCCAGCTTGTACAGGCCGGTCACCCGGTCGTCGGCCAGCAGGCCCACCAGCAAAGTATCGGCGGCCCGGTGAAAGAGCTTGCCGTAGCCCAGGACGTTGCCGAAGAAAAGGAAGCGCGCCCCGCGCTGGTAGTGCAGCCAGGCGCGGCCAAGCCCGCGGCTCAACATTGGCAGCCGATCGTGGACTACCCACAGGTAGAGGCTCAACGCGCCGGTGCCGACGAGCGCCAAAGCGGCGCTGGCCAACCCGCCGCGATAGTAGCCGCCCAAGTCCGGCGCCGGCAGGAAGGCGGCCAGGAAAACCGCCAACGCGCAGAACTGGATGGCGAGGCGCGCCGTGCCCACAAAGTAGAAACGCCCGGAAAAACGCTGCAGAAACGTGAGGGTGTTGGCCAGGTTGCCGGCGCCCAGCACCAGCGCCTGCGCCAGCAGCCACCAACCCTGCACCGGCGCGGCGGTAAACCAACCCACCGTCAGCCACGCCGCCAGGACGCCCAACGCGCCCAGTAGGAGCGAGATCAGGCCGTTGCCCAGCACGCAAAGCGCAACCACGCTGGCGCGGAAGGCGCGCAGCGCCGAGGCTTCCAAGCCGTCGGTCTGGTAATACAGGCGCGCCGCCAGATCGGTCAGGCGCACGTCCAGGAAGTTGAGCACCGTGGTATTCACGCCCGCGATGACGGCGCTGACGCCGAGCAGCTCCGGCCCGAGGGCGCGCGCCACGACCACCCCGCGCACAAACGCCAACGCGCTGCCGGCGACGTTGATCAGCGCCAGGAAGCGCGTCGGCGTCACCAACTCAGCGGGTCGCCAGCGCATGCAGCTGCTCCAGCACCCGGCCAGTGTACCCAGGCAGATCGTGGCGACCCACGACCAGACCCCGCAGCGCCTCGGGCTGAGCCGGGTGCGCCAGCGCCTGCCGCACCTGCCGCGCAATCGCCTCGGGCCGCTCGTCGTCGATCAACAGGCCTGGGTAAGCCGCCAGCAGTTCGCGAAAGGCCGGATTGCTGGTGAGCACCGGGCAGCCACAGGCCAGGGCCTCCAGCACAGTCTTGTCCATGCTGTTGGTCTGGCTGACGTTCAGGTGCAAGGCCGCCGTGTCGTAGCAGGCCGGCAGAGCCGTCAGCGGCACCGGCCCCACAAAGTCCACCGGGAGCGAGCGCGCCTCCGCCTGGCGGCGCAGCGCGGCCGCATAATGCTGGTCGTCGTCCGTGAGCGCCGCGCCGACGACGCGCAGCCGGCGGCCATCACCGCGCAAATGCTCCAAGACCTCCAGCAGCAGGTCCAGGCGTTTGCGGCGGGTCAGGCGCCCGACCGTGATCAGGTCACGGCGCTCGCCGCCGCCGCGCAGATTAAACAGGTCCGTGTCCACGCCCTGGCCGATGTAGCACACCTTGCGCGAGTTCAGGCGAAAGCCCTCCGGCGAGGAACTGACCACGCCGTCCACGCAGGCGTGCGCCAGGCGCAGGTGCCAGTTGACGGCGCCATGCGCGTACCACAACAGCACCGGCAGCCGCCATGCCCGAAACACCGGCCAGAGCCGATAAGCGTAGCGATGGGCCATGTGCAGGAAGACGGCCTGGACCTGACCCTGCCGGCAGACGCGCCAGGCCTGGCGCAGTCGGGCCAAGCGGCCGTTCTCCAGCGGCTCGACGCGCACGTTCTCAGGCAGCGGGCAGGGACCCAGCCGCTCAGCCAGTACCCACACCTGGGCGCAGTGCCGCGCCAGCTCGCGCACAACGCGCGCCTGCCAGGCCAGCGCCGGCGCGGCGTCGTCCATCGCGTAGTTGATGACGAGCAGCCTCATGGCGCGGCGGCTGAAGCCGGCTTGGTGATCTCGAACAGCACGGTGTACGTGCGCAGCGCTGCCGGCAAGGGCAAGCGCGCCAACAGGCGTCGGCCTGGCCCATAACCCGCCAGAAGATCGAATTCCTGCACACTGCACTGCGCGCGGGCGGCGATGCCGCGCACGCAGGCCCCGATCTGACGGTAACTCGTCAGCCAGCGATGGCGGTCGCCCTGGTGGTCCGGCAGCAAGGCATACTTGGCGGAGAGTTGTCCGTAGCGCAGGAAATGCAGCCGAAAAGTCAATTCGGTCATGTTCGGCAGTGAAATGAACACCTTCCGGCGCGCGATCCGCAGCAGCTCTTGGAGCGCCTGGTGCAGCCCCTCCACGTGCTCCAAAACATCCAGGGCCACCACCACGTCAAAGGCTTGGTCGGCCGCCGGCAGTGGGCGCTCGAGATCCCAGGTGAAGTCATGACCCGGCCCGAGGTCGGTGGAGAAGTATTCCAACTGGCTGCCGGCCAGATACTGGCGCAAGACGCGGTCGCGGGCCCCGACATCCACCAGCCGTCCGGCCAGCCCGGCCGTGCGCCGGGCTACCAGCGCGTACTTGGTCTCGTGGACCAACACCGGCCGGGTCACACGCGCCTCAGTTGATAGAGGCAGCGGCTGGTAAAGGCTCCGCCGCTGACCAAGCCGCGGGTCGCGGCCGGCCGAACGAGCCATCCCCAGCCGCGCGGGTATTCCAGCTCCTCCACCAGAGCCTGCCAGTGCAGTCCGGCCCGCCGGGCATTTTCGGCCACGAACCGGTTCATCTCCGGGTAGACTGTCAGCCAGCGATGCCGGTCACCCTGATGTTCAGGCAGCAGATCATACTTGCCGGTGTTAAGGTGTCCCCGCCAGAAGAAGGACCAGCGGCGCGGCCAAGCCGCCAGATTGGGGAGCGACAGCAGCACGCTCCGGCGCGCCAGCCGCGCTAATTCATGAAAGGCCTGATGGATGTGTTCGACGTGCTCGAGCACGTCCAAAGCGACCACGTAGTCGAAGCTGTGATCTGGCAGGGGCAAGGGCTGTTCGAGATCCAGGGCGAAGTCGTGCCCGCCGCCCAGGTCGGCCGAGGCATAGGCCAGGCCGGGCGCCGTGGTCAACAGTCGGCCAAGGACCCGATCGCGCGCGCCGATGTCCAGGAGACTTCCGGAACAAGCCCGCAGCCAGCCCGCTACGACCTGGTATTTGCTTTCAGTCGTGAACCAGCGCGTCTGGGGGCCGGTCGCCGCCGAAGAGGCCGTCATGGCAGACTCCGTTTGCGCGCGGAAATGAAGTAACCCAGCGGCAAATCCATCTCGGCCTCGGCCGGACGCCGGCGCATCCCCTCACGCAGGACGACCAGCAGCAACACGGCCGCCTTGAGCAGCCAGCGCAGAGGGCCGGGGAAGAAGAACTCCACTAATGAGAACCCGCCGCTCAGGCGGCCGAAGGCCAGCGGCTCAACCTGGATCGTGTCGCGCTGGAAGCCGGCCTCGGTCAGCAGGGCGATCCAGGCCGAGGCGGTGTGGCGGTGATAATCGTAGGGCGAACCGTGGACGCGGTACAGGAACGGCACCACCAGATAGACGTGCGCGCCCGGCTTGAGGACGCGCCCGATCTCGCCCAGCGCCACCCGGTCCTGTTCAACGTGCTCCAGGGTGTTGAGCGAGATGACGGTGTCGTAGCGGTCGGATGGGATCGGCAGCGGCTGGTTCAGGTCGGCCAGGTAGGTCGGCTGCATGGTCGGGTCGAGGTTGACGGTCTCCACCTGGCCGGTGACGCGCATCCGGTTGAGGTAGCTGTTGCGCACGCCGCCGCCGACATCCAGCACCAACCCAGACAGCTCGAGCCCGGTGATACGTTCATACTCCAGGCTGCGCAGCAGGCTGAACTCCGTGGTGGCGAGCCGGCGCCAGCGCGCCAGCGATGGTCTGCGGGCCGGCAGGATCATGGGCGGGCCTCGGCCGCGGCGATCAGGAAATCCACCCAGGCGGCGGCCAGGCGCTGCGGGTCGAAGCGGTCCACGGCGCGGCGGCGCGCCGCTGCGCCCAGCCGGCCGCGCAAGTCCGCGTCGCGGAGCAGCCGGACGACCGACGCGGCCAGGCCGGCCTCGTCACCGGGTGCATGCAGGTAACCGGTCTCGCCCTCCACGATGATGTCCTCCACCCCGGTCAGCCGCGGCGCCACCACCGGCCGGCCGGCCAAACCGGCTTCCACCACCACCCGTCCGAACCCTTCATAGTGCGACGTCAGCAGGAAGACCGCCGCGCGCGCATACACACCCGGCAGTTCCGCATACGGGACGGCTCCGCGCTGGCGCAGCCGCTGGCCCAGACCCAATTCGTCGGCCGCCGCTTGCAGTTCGCGGCGCAGCGGCCCGTCGCCCACCCACTCGAATTCGGCCTCCGGCACCTGAGCCGCCACGCGCTGGGCCACGCGCAGCCAGCTCCGCAGGTTTTTGGCCGCCACCAGCCGGCCGACGAACAGGACCTGGGCCGTTGCGGGCGGAGGGCCAGCGATTGTCGGCGGCTGCGTGACCGGCACCGGGATGACGGCGACCGACGTGTGGCGGCCTTCCGCCAACAGCCGCGCCTTGAGCCGTTCTCCCACCACGCGCACGGCGCTGAGTCGGCGCAGCAGCCGCAGACCCAACGCCAGCCGCTGGCGGCCAATCCAGCCCGGCCCCAGGTTTTCGGCCACAGCCTCCGGCGCGAACAGGTCAAAGTGCACCTGCCCGACGACGGGCACGCGCCGCAGCCAGCCTGCCAGCAACGCGCACCAAGCCTCATAGAAGATGGTCTGCGTCGCGATAACGTCGGGTTTGGCCCCGAATAAGAGGCCGCTCAGCAGGCGCAGCCAGCGCACCGGCCCGCGGCCGGTGATGGGATGAAAGCGCACCTGGCCGATCGTAAACTCCCGCGCTTGGGGGTCGTCCGTGAAGGCCAGGAACGTCATACGGCTGCCTGGCCGCTGCCGCTCCAGCCAGCTCCCGTAAAGGACCTGGCGCTCACGCGTGTCGGACGGCGCCTCGCGGACAAAAACGCTGGCGTCGTAGCTGATCTGGACGATATGCACGCTGCGGCCACCGCCCGGGCTAACGCCGGAAAGGGACGGGTCAAGGACTCGTCGTCTGCCCGCGGTACCAGTCCACGGTCCGGCGCAGCCCGTCTTCAAAGCTGGTGCGCGAGCGGAAGCCAAAGGCCTGCTCGGCGCGCGAGGTGTCCAGCTTGCGGCGCGGCTGGCCGTTGGGCTTGCCGGTGTCCCAGACGATCCGGCCGGTGAAGCCGGTGACCCGGGCAATCGTGGTCACGAGGTCCCGGATGCTGATCTCGAAGGCGCTGCCGACGTTGACGGGATCGCTGGCGTCATAGCGCTCGGCCGCCAGCAGGATGCCCTCGGCCGCGTCCTCGACGTACAGGAATTCGCGCGTCGGCGAGCCATCGCCCCAGACCTCGATTTCGGCGTCGCCGCGCGCCTGCGCGTCCACACACTTCTTGATCAGGGCCGGGATGACGTGCGAGCTGTCTGGGTCGAAGTTGTCGCCGGGGCCGTACAGGTTAACGGGCAGCAGAAAGATCGAGTTGAAGTTGTGCTGCTGACGGTAGGCTTGCGACTGGACGAGCAGCATCTTCTTGGCCAGGCCGTACGGCGCATTGGTCTCCTCCGGATAGCCGTTCCAGAGGTCATCTTCGCGGAACGGCACCGGCGTGAACTTGGGATAGGCGCAGACGGTGCCGATGGCCACGAATTTCTCGACGCCGCCCGCCCAGGCCTCGTGCAGCAGCTGGGCGCCCATCATGAGGTTGTCGTAGAAGAATTCGGCCGGGTGCGCGCGGTTGGCGCCGATGCCGCCGACGTGGCCGGCGGCGTGGACGATCAGATGCGGGCGGGCCTCGGCCAGGAGGCGGCGGATGTTGGCGGCCTGGCGCAGGTCGTAGTCCGCCTGGCGCGGCGCGGTCACCGCGCGGCAGCCCAGCGCCTGCAGACGCGCCACCAGATGCCGCCCGAGAAAGCCGGCGCCGCCGGTCACCACCACTCGTTTCTGAGACCAATCGAATGCGCTCACGCTGTAGTCCTCGCTGTTTGATGGACGGCGGGCGTCAGTAGGCACCCTGCCGCCGAATGACGGCGCCGATCGTCTTCCAGAGGATAACCAGGTCCAGCCACAATGAGTAGTTGCGGATGTAATACAGGTCGAGATGCGTGTTCAAGTGCATGGGCAGATCACCCCGGCCGTTCACCTGCCACCAGCCCGTCATGCCGGGCAGCACGGCCAGGCGCTGGCGCTGCCAGGGCTCATAGGCCTCCACGATAAACTGCTGTTCCGGGCGCGGCCCCACCAGGCTCATCTCACCCTTGAGCACGTTCAACAACTGCGGCAGCTCGTCCAGGCTGGTCCGGCGCAGAAAGCGGCCCAGGCGGGTGACGCGCGCATCGTCCGGGTGTTTGTGCACCGGCCGGCCGGCCGTGTCCAGGCGCGGCGCCGGCCGGCGGGTCTCGGCGTCGGGCACCATCGTCCGGAACTTGTACATCTCGAACAGGCGCCCGTTCTCGCCCACCCGCCGCTGTTTGAAGAGCACCGGGCCGGGCGAGTCCAGCCGGATGAGCAGCGCGATCAACAACAGCAGCGGCGCGCCGACCACGAGCAGCGCCAGCGTGACCACCAGGTCAAACAGGCGCTTGACACCCCAATCCAGGCCGGACAGGCGCGGTTCGCGCAGGCCGATGAGCGGGATGTCGCTGAGCATCTCCACCGACGACTGGACGAAGACCAGGCGGAAGTAATCGGGCACCAGCCGGACGCGCACCGGCTCCGCCAGCAGCGCCGCCTCCAGCCGCTCCACTTCGGCGTAGCGTTCGAACGGCAGGGCCACGATCACCTCGTCCACGCCATGCCCGCGCACCAGGTCGGCCACCGCCTCCAGGGCGCCCAGGCGCGGCAGGCCCGGGTCCGCGTCGTCGTCCGGGCTAGGCGTGTCGGCGCGCCCGACGATATGGACGGTATCGCGCAGCCGGTCGCGCAGGGCGCGGGCCACATTCGCCGCGGCCGACGCGGACCCGATCAGCAGCACGCGGATCAGCGCCCGGCCGCGCCGGCGCGCGGAGCGCAGCCACAGCCCCACCCCCAGGCGGAGCGTCGTCAGCGCCGCCAGCTGCCCGCCGAAAAAGTAGATCACCAGCAGGCGCGGGACATCCCGGAACGAGAAGTACAGGAAGCCCGCAAAGACGAAGGTGGCCACAGCCAGCGCCCGGACCAGGCCGGCGGCGTGGCCGGCCGGCGAGGCCCCGCGGCGGACGTCGTATACACCCAGCACCCAGAACGTCACGGGGAAGATCAGGCCGACGGCGAGATGGAGATAAGGGTTGAGCCAGGAGACGGTCACGTCCAGCGCCTGGCCGAAAGGCAGGAAACGGCGCAGACCGTCGGCGGCCAGCAGCGCGAGCTGCGTGACCACGGCATCGGCGACCACCAGGAAAACGGCTAAGCGGCGCAGCCGAGCGAACATACGGGCGGATTATAGTCAAGACAAGAGGGCTGGGTCAATTCGGGTTGGTGAGCGCCCTGCTAACTTGCCCAGCGACCGGCAAAAAAGCAGGCCGCCCGATCCGGGGCGGCCTGCGGCAGGGCGTCAGTCGCGCAGATAGTCGCGCAGCTTGCGGCGGTGGGTGGGATGCCGCAGGCGGCTGAGCGCCTGGGCCTCGATCTGGCGCACGCGCTCACGGGTGACCCCCATCTTCTTGCCCACTTCCTCCAGCGTGTAGCTCTCGCCGTCCAGCAGGCCGTAGCGCAGCTGCAGGATGCGCACCTCGCGCGGCGGCAGGCCGTTGAGCACTTCCTGGATCTGCTCGCGCAGCAGGTTGTGGGTGGCGATCTCCACCGGCTCCGGCGAATCTTCATCTTCAATGAAGTCGCCCAGCACCGAGTCTTCCTCTTCGTCGGTGGGCGTCTCCAGCGACAGCGGCCGGCGCGCGATCTGGATGATCGACTCGACCTTCTTGGGCGTCACCTTCAGGGCGTCGCCCAGCTCCTCGATGCTGGGCTCGCGGCCCAGTTCCTGGGTGAGCTGATGCGAGACGCGCAGCATCTTGTTGATCTGGTCGCCCATGTGCACGGGCACGCGGATGGTGCGGCCCTGGTCGGCGATGGCGCGCGTGACGGCCTGGCGGATCCACCAGGTGGCATAGGTGCTGAACTTGTGGCCGCGGTGATAATCGAACTTCTTGGCGGCCCGGATCAGGCCGATGTTGCCCTCCTGGATCAGGTCCAGGAACGGCACGCCGCGGCCGATGTATTTCTTGGCGACGCTGATGACGAGACGCGAGTTGGCCGTGATCAGGTGCTCGCGGGCGGCCATGCCGTCCGAGATGATCAGGTCCAGCTCTTTGCGCTTCTTGGGCGGGACGTTGCCCTTGGCCAGGCGCTCGCGCCCGAACTTGGCCTTCTCGATGCGCTTGGCCAGCGACACTTCCTCGGCCGCCGTCAGCAGCGGGACGCGCCCGATCTCCTTGAGGTACAGGCCGATGGTGTCGTCGGCGTCGATGGCCGAGAGATACGAGTCGTCTTCCTCGACCTCACGCACCAGGTCGGACTCGAGCTCGGCCTCGGTCTCCTCCATCTCCTCGTCCGACGGCTCTTCGACGTCGACGCTGTCCAGCACTTCGATGCTGGCCGCCAGGAGCGCGGCGTGGGCCTCGTCCAGTTGGTCGATATCGCGCTCGGCCTCGGGGAAGAACTTGAGGATATCGTCGTAGGTGACGAAGCCCTTCTGCTTGCCCAGATCCAGCAGCTGCTGGATGGCCGTGTACTCTTCCTCACCCCCGAATTCCTCCAGGGCGGCCGGCGAGACCGACTTCATCTCGTCGTCCTGAGAGAGTTCGGCCAGCAGCGAGTTGGGCTCGTACAGCAGATCGCTCTTGCGCTGTTTTACGGGCTTAACGGGCTTGGCAAGCCGGTCCGGCCGGCGCACTTCCAGGGCGGCTGGCTTTGGCTTGATTGGTTGAGATTTCGTCTGTGTATTCTTTTTCGGGTCTGCCATAGTCAAGTTAGAGAATATCTCCGATTTTAGAAAGACGCAACTCGCCAATACACAAGAAAAAACGGGCCGAACGAGGCATTTGCACCCGTCCGGCCCGCAATGGTCACTCTTTCTGTCAAGGAGACGGTGTCAGAGTCGGGTCGAGGGGTAAGAGTGTAGCTTCCAGGGTCGGCGTGGCCGTCGGCTGCAGGTAAGGCGGCTGGTCGAGCCAACCGAAAATCGTGCTCAGGCTCACGCCGCTGACGACGGAGACCTGGGCTAGCCCTTCTTGCTGAACATAATACGAGTCGCCGGTTGGCGTTTTATCGCCGATGAAGGCGCGCAACAGCCGCCCATCGACGAGCGCGACCTCGATCACATAAGTCGGGCTGAGGACGCCAAAGCCCTCCAGGCCCGTGCCGGGCGTGAACTGGGACTGGTAGGTCAGGGTCGCCAGCGTGGCGACATTGCTGGCGGCGGCCAGTTGGTCGGCCGGCTTGGACTCCGGCTCGGTGACGCCCCAGCTGGCGGCGGCCTCGGCGCGCCCGAAGGCCACGCTGCGCGCCTGCGTGCGATCCTCGACGCGCACGCTCAAGACCTGGTCGCCGGTCAGGGCGCCCCAGAGCGGGCCGCTCGTGACCGCGCCGGCCGTGGGCGTGGCGTTCAGCTTGGCTTCGTCAGCCGGGCGCTGGACGACCAGCACATAGACCAGCAGCGCCGCAAAGATGACGACTAAGGCAATCGTCGAGTTCCGGTTCATAGCCCTTCACCCAGGTCCCGGCCCGCCTCAGACGTGGCGCCGGCGGATGAACCACACCACCCCGCCCAGGACCACCACGGCCAGGGGCATGGCGATAACGGTAACAAAGAAGATCGTGTTGGCGGTGAGCGCGTCCAGCAGCTGCAACGTGCGCTCCGTCGGCACTTTGGCCACCAGGCTGATCAGAGTCTCGTCCAGCGTCGCCCAGTTGAGGGCGTTCACCACCAGGTTGGCGTTGGCGCCCTGGCTGGCGGCGCCGTTGCCGGCGAAGTCCGAGTCACCGAAGATCACCACGCGCGCCTTGGTCGTGCTGTTGGCGGCGGCCACCGCCAGGGTCAGCGGGCCGGCCGGGTCGCCGGCGCCCGCCACCGGGCCGGCGTCCGAGTTGAGGCTGTCGATTTCGGTCTCACCCCAGGACCCGGCCGCCGTCTTAACCAGCGGCGTGAGGGTCAGACTGGTGTTGGTCGTCGTGATTTCGAGACTGCGCGCCACCGGAAAAACCGTGGAGATATTCTGCAGGCGGTCGGTGATCGGGTGAGACTCGTAGCCCGCGTTCAGCGGAAAGAGCGGCTGGTTCGGGAAGCTGTTGGCAAAGTCCACGACCACGTCATTGCGGGCCGTGATCGACCAGGCCGTCTGCAAGTATTCGGCCAGCGGGTCGGCCACGGTCTCACCCGGGGCCTGGGTCTGGGCCGGCGGGTCAAGCAAGGCCATCAGGGCCGAGTTGGGCTGCTGCAGATAGCGGCCCAGCGTGTCCACCTCGGCCTGGCTGAGCGGCTGCAGCGGGCCGACGATCACCACCGCCCGGGCATCCGCCGGGACGGTATCGGTCACCTGCAGGTTGAGGGTCTTGATCTCGTAATTCTGTTTGGCCAGCAAGTCGGCGATCACCGACAGGCCGCTGTCGGCCGTGTCCTGCGGATCGCGCTCGCCGTGCCCGGTGAGGAAGTACACGCTGCGCGCGCTCGGCGACGCGAAGCGCACCAGGGCGCTGGTGATCTCGGTTTCGGACGCGAAGCTGATCTCCTCGCGCTGGTCGCCCATCTCCAGGATGAGCGTGCCGTCGCGGGTGATGTTGTACTCGCGCGCCGTCACCGGATCGCCCACCGGGTCAAAGAACTCGTAGGTCAGCTTGCCGTCGGCCTCCACCTGGTAGCGGCGCAGCAGCTCCGTGGTGGACTGCTGCTGGCTGAACAGGTTGGACGAATAGAAGCCGACCGCCTTGACCGGCTGCGGCAGGGCTTGCAGGGCCGCGATCGTCTCCGGCGCGAGCGTGTTGATCTGGTCCTCGCTCAGGTCCCAGCGCACGCTATTCCGGGTGACCAGGTAGTTGACCAGGATGACGATGCCGAAGAAGGCCAGGGTCATCACCAGCGCGTTGCTGCCATAGCGCGCCTGGCGCAGGCCGAACCAGGCGCTGACGCTGCCCGGGCTGAACAGGATGGCCACCACGAAACCGATCAGGCCGACCACCAGGCTGACCTGGACGGCGGTGTTGAACTGCCGGTACAGCAGCGCGACCACGGCCGCCACCAGCAGGCCGGCCCCGCCGACGGCCAGGGCGTAGGGCGCGTAGCGTTTGAGGGAAGACGACTCCATGTTTACCGCCACCTCCGCGACTCAATCGTGCGCGTGGTCAGGAACAGGAACAGCGCCGTAATCGACACGAAGTACACGATGTCAGACAGGTCGATCACGCCGGTGTAGAAGTTGTTATAGAAGTGACCCGACAGGTCGATGTAGTTGACGATGTCGGCGACCACGCCGGTCTCCTGCTGGAACAGGAACCCCACCAACCACAGCGCCAGGGAGACGCCCATCGTGGCGAAGAAGGCCGCGATCTGGTTGACGAACAGGCTGGAGGTGAAGACGCCGATGGCCAGCATGGCCGCGCACATGAACAGGAAGCCGACGTAAGCGGCCAGGATGGTGCCGCGGTCCAGGCCGGGGGTGGTGAAGGCGTTGGTGATGAGGAAGTAGATGCTGGTCAGGAAGATGACCACGGCCATGAAAGCGAAGGCCGCCAGCCATTTGCCGATCACCAGCTCCCACTCGCGCAGCGGCGCCGTCAGCAGCAGTTCCATAGTCCCCGAGCGCTGCTCCTCGGCCAGCAGGCGCATGGTGACGCCGGGCGTCAGGAACAAAACCAGGGTGACGAACGGGCCGAAGACCCATTGCACCACCTGGGGCGAGCCGCCGTACACCACCGTGCCGCCCAGCTGCCCATAGAAGATAATGCCCAGGATGAGCAGGAAGACGAAGGCCACGACGTAGGCGGCCGGCGAGACAAAGTACTGGTTGAATTCGCGTTTGGCGATGGTCCAGATATTGCGCATAGGAGTCGTCGGGCTGAGGCGGGTCGCGCCGGGTTTAGGCCGCGGCGCCGGGCTGAGCCGGGGCCTCGCCATTGTCGTTCTTGGTGAGCTCGATAAAAATCTGCTCCAGAGTGGCCTTGTCGCGGTGCAGCTCCAACAGCGACCAGCCCCCGTTGACCACGGCCTGGGCGATCTTGGCGCGGCCGTCCACGCCCGGAGCCGTCTCGATATCGAACCGGCCGTCCTTGCCGGCCGGCTGGACGGCCACGATACCGGGCATCTGCCCCAGGGCCTCGGCCAGGCCGTGGCTGTCGCCGTCCACCTGGAGGTGGATGCGGCCGCCGCCCGCGATCTGGGCGCTCAGGCGTTCGGGCGTGTCCTCGGCCACGATGCGGCCGGCGGCGATGATGATAACGCGGTCACAGAGCTCCTGGGCGTGCGCCAGGATGTGCGTGGACAGCATCACGGTCTGGGCCTGGCCGATCTCGCGGATGAGCTTCTTGACCTCGATCTGCTCCTGCGGATCGAAGCCGTCCATCGGTTCGTCCATGATCAGGACTTCCGGCTTGTGCAGCAGCGCCTGGCCCAGGCCGACGCGCTGGCGCAGGCCTTTGGACAGGTTCCCGATATAAGACTCGGCCCGGTGGTCGATGCGCACCTGCTCCATGACTTCGTCCACGCGGTCCTGCCGGCCGCTGATCTGGCGCAGCTCAGCCACGAAGTCCAGGTACTGGATGACGGTCATTTCGGGGTAGAGCGGCACGTTCTCGGGCAGGTAGCCCACGCGCTTGCGCACTTGAAACGACTCGGTCAGCAGGTCGAAACCGGCGACCCGGCCCTGCCCCTCCGACGGCGGCATGTAGCCCGTCAGGATCCGCATGGTGGTCGTCTTGCCGGCCCCATTCGGGCCCAGGAAGCCGACGATTTCACCTTTGTTAGCGTGAAAGGTCAGGTCCTGGATGGCGGTGCGCTGGCCGTAGCGCTTCGTCAGAGCATTGACTTCAATCATGACGGCTGCCTCTACAACCCTGTCCGTGTCGTTATGAAGGGGCGGCTCACGCCGGTCTTGTTCCAGGTGGCGCAGCCCCGTGCAGTTCATTAAAGCGGGACGCGGCACGCAAGCCGGCGGTTGGCAACAAAAAGCACACAGTGCCTCTAAAGACACTGGGTGCTCCGAGGGCCCCTCGTACCATAAAGGGATGCTTTGGAACTATACTCCGGGGTGCCAGTGACGTCAAGCGCCACTTAGCTTCTGTTAATGCGATTTGACACGCGCTTACCCAAAGGGGTAAAATCGCCCCTCGCGCCCAGGCGGCGCGCTTTCATTCGTGACTGCCAATGGAACCTGCGCCAGCCGGACGGCTGACGATACTCGCAGCAACACTCGGAGGAGCGCTTGTATGGGAGATCTCAACACGTTTGAGCAGATTGCCATCTATGCCACCCTGGCCGTCTCAATCCTGGGCCTGGGCTACGCCATCTTCCTGCGCAGCCAGATTCTGCGCGAGGACAAGGGCACGGCCAAAATGCAGGAGATTTGGGGCTGGATCAAGGAGGGCGCCAACGCCTACCTGACCCGCCAACTGCGCGCCATCCTGCCGCTGATCGTCGTCCTCACGGTGGCGCTCTTCTTTTCCGTGTACGTGGTCCCGCCCACCGCGGAGGCCCAGGAACACTTCGCCGGCCTCCCGACTGAGCAAGTGACGCTGATCATCGCCTTCGCGCGCGCCATCGCCTTTATCATGGGCGCGGGCTTCTCGCTGACCGTCGGCCAAATCGGCATGCGGATGGCGGTGGAGGCCAATGTGCGCGTCGCGGCCGAGAGCCGCAAGAGTTTCTCCGGCGCTACCCGCATCGCCTACCGCGCCGGCACGATCACGGGCATGCTGACCGACGGCCTGGGCCTGTTCGGCGGCACCATCATCTTCATTATCCTGGGCAAGGCGGCGCCGGACGCCCTGCTCGGCTTCGGCTTCGGCGGCACGCTGCTGGCGCTGTTCATGCGCGTGGGCGGCGGCATTTACACCAAGGCCGCCGACGTCGGCGCCGACCTGGTGGGCAAGGTGGAACAGGGTCTGGAGGAGGATGACCCGCGCAACGCGGCCGTCATCGCCGACCTGGTGGGCGACAACGTCGGCGACTGCGCCGGCATGGCCGCCGACATCTTCGAGAGCTACGAGGTCACCATCGTCTCCGGCCTGATCCTGGCGCTGGCGCTGACCTCGATCACGGGCCACAATGAGTGGTTCGTCTTCCCGCTGCTCGTGCGCGGCATCGGCGTGCTCTCGTCCATCATCAGCACCTACCTAGTCAAGACGCCGGAGAAGGAAGCCGGCGGCGACGCCATGAAGGCGATCTCGCAGGGCTTCCTGTACGCAGCCGGCATGTCGGTGGTGATGTTCGCGGCCGCCGGCTACGTGTACATGTCCGTGTTCAGCGCCCAGAACCCGCTCGGCGAGATCCCGGGCGGCTGGTGGCGGCCGGTGCTGGCGGTGGTGGCCGGCGTGGTGCTGGCCATCCTGATTGAGCGCGTCACCGAGTACTTCACCGGCACGCACGGCGCGCCGGTCAAGGATATCGTCAAGTCCATGCGCGGCGGCCCGGCCACGACAATCCTGTCCGGCATGGTCCAGGGCAAGGAGAGCGCGGTCTGGTCGGTGGTGATCATCGCCGCCACCATCTTCGCCTCGATCCTGCTCTTCAACGGCGTCGGCCAGACGCCCGAGCAGCAGGTGGCCTACGTGCTGTACGGCGTGGCCATGACCGGCATCGGCATGCTCACGCTGACCGGCAACAACGTCGCCATGGACTCCTTCGGCCCGATCTCAGACAATGCCAACGGCATCGGCGAGATGGCGGCGCTGGACGACAAAGCCCGCAAGATCATGACCGAACTGGACGCCGTCGGCAACACGACCAAGGCCATCACCAAGGGCGTGGCCATCGGCTCGGCCGTGATCGCGGCCGTGGCCCTGTTCGGCTCCTACATCACCGACGTCACCAAGGTGCAACTGGCCGCCAACGCGGCCGCCCAGGCGGCCGGGACCGCCATCCCCTTCGCGCGGATCTTCACCGAGACCGGCATCCGTGTGTCGGTGCCGGAGGTCTTCATCGGCATGCTGCTGGGCGGCGCGCTGCCGTGGATGTTCTCGTCGCTGGCCATCGGCGCCGTCAACCGCGCCGCCGGCCTGATCGTGGACGAGGTCCGCAAGCAGTTCCGCAGCGGCGTTTTGGAGCCGAAGGGCTCGCCCAACCACAAGGAGCCGGACTACCGGCAGGCGGTGTCCATCTCCACCGCCGCGGCCCAGAAGGAACTGGTGACGCTGGCCCTGCTGGGCGTGATCCCGCCGGTGCTGGTGGGCCTGTTCCTGGGGGTGGAGGCGTTGGGCGGCTTCCTGGCCGGCATCATCGTCTCCGGCCAGCTGCTGGCCGTCTATATGTCCAACGCCGGCGGCGCCTGGGACAACGCCAAGAAGGTGGTCGAAGACGAAC
>ERZ761602.1165-NODE-1165-length-50039-cov-5.099792_pt1 | contig 50039 bp, 35 predicted proteins | sample MGYA00512165_ERZ761602 | MGnify/ENA primary metagenome ERZ761602 (study PRJEB28899, sample SAMN02445085) | bioreactor sludge metagenome | biome: EBPR sludge; isolation source: Thorneside wastewater treatment plant | place: Australia: Brisbane, Thorneside...
CTGATGCCGTGGTAAGCACCAGCGAGGTGATGGCGCGGCGCACCGCCCAGGTTTGCCCGGGGCTCTCACCGATCACCGTGGTGCCCTTCGGCGTGGATACGCAGCGGTTCTCCGCTCGGCCCGTGTCGAAGGACGCTCTAGTGGTCGGGACGGTGAAGGCACTGGCGCCGAAGTATGGCATCGATATCCTGCTGCGCGCCTTCGCAGGGCTCAGCGCAGGAAGGACGGAGGCGGTGCGCCTGCGCATCGTGGGGGACGGCCCCCAACGGTCGGAGCTCGAGCAGCTGGCCGATGACCTTGGCATCAAGGCCCGCGTCGACTTCGTAGGCGCCGTTCCCCACCACCAGGTACCCCAAGAACTGAACCGGCTGGACGTATACGTGGCCCTTTCGAGGACGCACAGCGAGAGCTTCGGCGTGGCGGTGATCGAGGCCAGCGCGTGCGGGCTGCCCGTGGTGGTGAGCGAGGCCGGCGGATTACCGGAGGTGGTGGAGCGCGATTGCTCGGGCTTCATCGTGCCGATGGAGGATTCGCGAGCTGCGGCCGAGCGGATCGCGGAGCTGCTCGCCGATGACGCACTGCGGGCCCGCATGGGCGCTGCCGGCCGCGAACGCGTGGTGAAGCGCTACAGCTGGGACGACTGCGTGGACCGGCTCCTTGAAGTGTACGGGAATGCCCTCAGGGAGATGAAGCGATGAGCCCGGGAACGAACGAAGCCCTGAGCCGCGTCCGCGTGGTGATCCCGTGCCGCAACGAGGCCGGGTACATTGGTCGATGCCTGCGGTCCCTCGCAGAGGCGGACCGCCATGGCATGCACCTGGAGGTCTGGGTCTGCGATGGTATGAGCGACGACGGCACGCGCGAGGAGGTGCGTGCGATGGCGGCTGTGCACCCCTGGGTGAAGCTCATTGACAACCCGGCGCGCACCACGCCTCAAGCCATGAACATCGGTCTGCGACCCGCCGGCTACGACATCGGCATCATCCTCGGCGCCCATGCGGAGGTGGATGCCGGCTTCCTGGAGGCTAACCTCAGGGCCCTGCGAGACCATCCGGAGGCAGGCTGCGTAGGAGGCGTGATCGAGAACGTTTACACAGATGCCTGGAGCCGGCGGATCGGCGCGGCCATGGGGCATCCCTTCGGCGTAGGCGGGGCGCATTTCCGCACCGGCCTGCGGCAAGGCGAGGTGGATACAGTGGCCTTCGGGGCCTACCGCCGCGCGGTCTTCGAGCAGGTCGGCTATTTCGACGAGCGGCTCGTGCGCAACCAGGACGATGAGTTCAACTTCCGCGTGAAGCGCGGCGGCTGGGCCATCCGGCTGCACGCTTCCATCCGCAGCCGCTACTATGTGCGCGCCGGCCTGCGCAAGCTGTACCGCCAGTATTGGCAGTACGGCTACTGGAAGGTGTACGTGAACCGGCTGCACGGCACGGTGACCACGCTGCGGCAATTGGTGCCCGCTGCCTTCGTGCTCTTCCTGCTGCTCGGAGCGGCGGTGGCCTGGCTGCATCCCGTGCTGGCAGTGGGCTATGCCGCGGGCATCGCGCTCTACCTCCTTGCGGCGGGCATCAGCGCCCTGCGCGCGTCCTCCTCGCCCGGCGACGCACCGGGCGTGGCCGCGGCCTTCGGGGTCCTGCACCTCGCCTACGGATTCGGCTACCTGCGCGGCATCATCGATTTCCTGATCTTCGGCCGTGAGCCGAAGGCCGCGTCAACCGCCCTTTCGCGCTGAATCGATGCCCGGTGCCAAGCTGCCCATTACCATCGGCTACCTCACCATCGAGGATGCACGCGACCGCCGCAGCTGGTCGGGTACGCACCACTTCCTGCTGAAGGAGCTGGAGCGGCACGTGGAGCGCGTGGAGCTGATCGGTCCCCTCCGGGAGACGGTCGCGGTGAAGGCCACGCGTGCGCTGAATCAGGTCTTCCTCCGCGTTCCAGGCAAGCGCTTCAACTGGCGCGCCTCGCCATGGGTGGCCCGCAGCTACGCACGCCTCATCGAGCAGCGGCTGCGGGCGAAGCCGGTTGACCTGATCATCGCCCCGGCTGGCCTGGCCACCACCGCATTCCTGCGCGCCGATGCGCCCATCATCTACATCAACGACCGCTGCATCGCCGGGGCACTAGGCTATCACGATGTGCTTCAGAATCTCTTCGATTGGTCTCGCGAGCAGAGCCTGAACATCGAGCGCGCGGCACTGGGCAACGCGGCGCTGTGCGTGTTCAGCAGCGACTGGGCCGCCGATGCCGCAAGGAAGGCGGTGCCGGAGGCGGCGCCCAGGATCCGCATGATCCCGTTCGGCGCCAACCTGCCCGAGGCCCCCCCTTCATCGGGCACCGGCACCTGGCCCCGCGGTCCGGTGAAGCTGCTCTTCCTCGGGGTGAATTGGGAGGAGAAGGGCGGCCCCATCGCATATGCTGCGCTGCTGGCACTGAAGAGGGCGGGCGTGCAGGCGCAGCTGGTGGTCTGCGGGTGCCAGCCTCCGCCTGTGTGCGATGATCCCGGATTGATCCGCGAGGGCTTCCTCGACAAGAACAAGCCGTCTGAGCTCGCTCGGCTGCAAGAGCACCTGCGCACGGCCGATTTCCTCCTGCTCCCCACGCGCTTCGAGGCCTACGGCATCGTGTTCTGCGAGGCTGCGGCCCACGGGTTGCCGGTGCTGGCCACACGGACCGGCGGTATCCCCACCATCGTGCAGGAGGGCGTCACCGGGCTCCTCTTCGATCTCGACCGGCCTGGGGAGGATTATGCGGAGGCCGTTCTACGGTTGATGGCACACCCCGATATGCTCAAGGGTATGCGTGAGGCGGCGCGCAAGCGGTACGCTGACATGCTCAATTGGACCGCATTCGTGGGCACGATGCTCCATCACGCGTTGCCCTTGGTGCAGCCGAAGAGTTCCCGGTAGGCAGCTTGGAAGGGGGCGCCGTCGTACTCGAGCCGCGCTTTGGTGAACGCGGCCTGGCGCATGGCCCAGAGCCTGTCCCGGTCGAGTTCGAGCGCTTTCAATCCTGCCACCAGATCCTGCTCGGTGGTCGCAGCCTCAGCCGAGCCCGCGATGATGGCGCATTGCCCGTCGAGCCGGATCGGGATATCACCGACCGGTGCGGCTGCGACGGCCAACCCATGCGCCATGGCTTCCTGCACCACGAGCGGGAATCCTTCGCGCGAGGAGGTGACCACGATGATATCATGGGCGGCGTAGAGATCGGCCAGTCGAGCCGGATCCGTGACCTCTCCCTCGAAGGCGATGGGCGCCGCGCATTCCCGCGCCCTTATGCCGACCGCCGTGGCCATGAACCGGCCCTTGGCTTCGGCGTGCAGGCGTTCAATGATGCGCTGGAAGAGCTCCGGCCTTTTCTCCGGGCTGTCACGGCCCACGAAGAGCAGCCGGACGGGCCACGTGTGCTGCAGGGGCGGTGCAAAGCGGTGCACGCGGTTGGTGATGAGCTGCAGCTTGCCGAACTGCGCGGAGGTCATATGGTGCGCAAGCAGGAAGCTGCGGTACTGCGACCGGGCGTGCTCGGCGATGAACACGTAGCGATGCACGCGCGGGAAGTGGCGCAGCCAGGCCCGATGCTGTGCATTCCCCTTGGGCTGGTAGAGGAAGGCGTGCTGCAGGTAGGCCGTGCGCACATGAGGCGAGAGCTCCGGCAGCAGTTCGAAGAACTGTGCACAGTTGCTGGCGAAGAGATGCGCATCGGTGCGCGAATCCAGGGCGCGGGCGATCCACCGGCGCGCGGCCGTGCGGGTGCAAGGGTGGTTGACCAGCCGCGGCACCTCGATGACAGGGGCGCTCGCCGCGAATCGCGGAAGGAAGCTCCGGTCGCGCGAGAAGCCGGTGATGAGGCAGAGCGGGCGCTGGTCCGCTATCGTGCCCAGGATGTCGGCATGCACCTGCTCGGCACCGCCCGTATGGAGGTAGGGGAAGAGGAGGAGGTGGCGTCCCTGCCAATCACTGAGCGCCTTCTTGATGGCTGCACGCTCGCGCAGCAGCTTCCAAGGAGAGTAGGTCAGCATCCGGTATGCGTCGCGCGCCAAGGGGCGAATCGTGCGGTGGATCAGGTACCGGCCCAGGGTCCGGACCTGGGCGGCCGCCACGGCTGCATGCACGCGGCCGAACCGGCCCCGGCTCAGTTCCCCGGTCAGGAAGCGCTGGCGGACGGTCATCAGCCGGATCTCCAGCGGGACCTCCCGCTTGCTCTCCGCCATCACGCTCGATGCATGCACACGGTACTGCACCAGCTGCTCCGGCAGCTTGGCGATCCGCGCACCGCGGGCCATCAGCCGAAGCCAAAGGTCCCAATCCTCGGCGCCGCGCTGGCGGTCTTCGTAGCGGAGTCCTCCAAGGGCATCCCGCCGAAGCATCACCGTGGGGTGGGCGATGCAGTTGGTGCGTGGGAGCAGGTCCGCGATATCGGCCTCGGTCACGGCTCTCTGATCCGTATCCCAGGTGCCGCAGGGTTCGCCATCGGCATTGATAAGGCCGACGCATGTGGCCAGCACAGCGACCTCCGGATGCCCATCCATCCAAGCCGCCTGCCGCTCCAAGCGCTCCGGGTGCATGAGGTCATCGGCGTCCATCCGGGCGATGTAGCGGCCGCGGGCCTCCGCCAGGCCCTCGTTCAGCGATGCCACGAGGCCTTGATTGGCGGCATGGCGGATGATGCGGAAGCGCGGGCCGGCGTGCGCCTGGAGGATGGCAGCGCTCCCATCCGTCGATCCGTCGTCGATGGCGATGACCTCATGGTCAGCGAGCGTCTGCGCGCTGATGCTGTCAATCGTCCGCTGGAGGTATGCGCTCGCGTTGTGCACGGGCAGGAGCACGGTCACCAGCGGTGGTCGGTCTGCAGCCTGGGTCATGGTTGCCGAAGCACGAGCCGTTGATACTCCTCCAGGTAGCGGTGGGCGATGCGCTCCCAGGTGAATCGTTCCCGCCAGGCTCGTCGCCCTGCTTCGCCGGTGCGCTGCAGCAGGCTGCGATCGGCGAGCAGCACGGAGAGCCGCCGTGCGCCCGCAGCGATGTCCGTGCGCACCAGGCCTCTCTCATCGCGCCTTCCCGGCAGTATCCAGCCGCCATCGGACCAGCGCGCGATCTCCGCGGCATTGCCCGCATCGGACGCAAGGAAGGGCACGCCCGCTGCCATCGCCTCGAACAGCACGATGGGTGAGCATTCCAGGTTGCTGGGGAACAGGAACAGGTCTGATTGCCGCAGGGCCGCGACCGTGCTCCGCCGGTCCCACTCGCGGAAGGCGATCCGCTTGCGGCGCAGGCGTGCGCGCAGCCGGAGCCCTAGGAAGCGCGGGTGCGTGCGGTAGGCATGCTCCAAGGCATGTACGCCATTGCCGATGAGGAGCAGTGTCGCATCTGCCGTTTCTGCGCGGATGAAGAGTTCCAGCGCCTCCTTGTGCCCCTTGATCCCCGTGAAGGATCCCACATGCAGCACGAGCTGCCCGTTTTCCGGCAAGTTCAATCCGCCTCTGATGTCGCCTGTGACCGCGCCGCTGAATTCCTCCTCCGACGCTCCGTTGGGGATGAGCACCGTATTCGTCAATCCCAGCCTGGCGGCGAATGCCGCATCCTGGTAACCTTCGCTATGGAAGACGTTCAGGTCCATGGCGGCAAGCCATGCAGGCATGCTGCGGTAGTAGGCGGCCCACCGCGGGTCGCGCAATGCCGAGAAGCCTGTCGGCACGAAGACCTTCCTCGCACCGATCTCCGCCAGGTGGGGTAGCGCCGCATCCGTGGCCCATTGCTGCGCGGCGAAGAATGTGACCACGTCGAACCCGCCATGGCGCAAGGCATCCACATAGGGTCCCGATCCGCCTTGGATGCCGTCCACCGCGTTGCCCTTGAGGGCGAACGAGCGGACCTTGACGCCGTTCAGCATGCCTGAGGTGCGCTGGGGATGCGCGCTCGTGAGCACGGTGACCATGTGCCCTTGCCGCGCCATGCGTTCGCTGAGCTGCCGCACCACCTCGGCCATGCCACCGATGGATGGCGGATAGGCCTCCACGCAGTGGGCGATGCTCAGCGGGCGGTCCATGCGGAAGGGATGATGGCCGAGGCCGGGGTATCGGTACCGGCGAACCAGCGTGCCGGCGCGATCACCTCTTTTTCGGGGCGCGGATCGAGCCATGCGCCCCACCAACTGAAGCTGCTGTTCGCGATGATGTGGTGGCGGCACTGCTTCATGAGCCAAAGGTCCCAGTGGGCAGCCCGTCCGGTATTGTGCGCAATGTGCTCGGAGGGCCGTGGGAAGGAGAGGTTTGACTGCACCCAGTCCGGATCATCGCTGAATACGAAGAACCGGTCCACGCCGTGCCGCTCGGCAAGCTCTCGGGCTGCTCCATGGAAGTAAGCCGGCGGGCAGACGCCATGGTAGCGGGCTGTGGCGGCATTCGTCGCATAATCGCCGCGGCGCACGTGCACGCTGGCGCTCACACTGGCCTGCATGGCCCCCGCCAGGGCGCGATTGCGGGCATCGGGTGCTTCGCGGGGTACGAAGAGCGCAGAGCGCAGTTCCTCCGCTACCGCTATGAAATGGCCTTCGTTCTGCCAGAAGCCTTCGAGGTAGACCGGTGCCTTGCAGCGCAGCACAGCCGCATCGAGGCCCGGGTGCCGCTCCAGGATAACGGAGGGATAGAGGCTGGGCAGCAACCGGCGGAGCCGGCGATGGAGCGGCTGGTCGATGGGGCGGCGCAGGATGGCCACTTGCCCGGGGTCGGCGAAAGCGATGGGCGCCGCGAACACGTCGAGCTCGAAGTCGCGTGGCGTCCAATCCATCCCGGCCGGCCTGCTGTCGAGAAAGGTGCGGTCGAGGAGCAAAGGCACGCCCAGCCGCTTCGCCGCAGCATGGCCGGTGGCGTACTGGAACATCTGGTTGCCCAGCCCACCCATCAGGCGCACGATCACAGCGCTCATGTTCACCGCAGGAATAACCAGTGATGAAGGGGACGGCCCGCGGAGCGTCGTGCGCCGCGCAGGTAGCGCTTTACGAGGCTGCGTTGCCCAGGGCCGAAGCGGCCTGCACGCCCCCAGCGCCAGAGGTCGGAGAGCACCCGGTCGCGCTGAACGGGGAGCGGAAGCGAGTCGCTGCGCACGCTGCCCTCCGGTGCATCCATGTAGGCCACCAGCGGCTCAGCGCAGTAGGCGAAGCGCGCAGCGAGGCTGAGCCGCAGCCAGAGCGCATAGTCCTCCAGGGCCCTCAGGTCAGGCGCCTCAGGGAAGCCGCCGCAACGCAGGACGTGGTCGCGTCGTGCGATCACCGAGCTGCAGATCACGCGATTCACGGGCAGCAGGTCGGCCAGGGCGAGAATGGCATCGCCATCCGTGAAGTAGGTGCCCCGGTCCTTGCCGTCCGGAGCCATGCGCTGCGCGTTGGTGCAGGAGGCTTGGGCGCCGGTTCGCCGCATCGCCTCGAATTGGCGCTTCAGCTTGCCGGGGAGCCAGCGGTCGTCATCGTCGAGGAAGGCCAGCCATTCGCCGGCAGCCGCGTTGATGCCCCTGTTGCGCGGCACGGCCGGACGTCCGGCACGAGGGCCATCGACCCACTTCACCCGCGCGTCGCCGATCGCTGCCGTTCGCGTGCGCGTGTCGTCCGTGCTGCCATCATCGCAGACGAGCACCTCCAGCACGGCATCGCCCTGCTCCAACGCGCTGCGTACCGCCCTTTCCAGCAGCGCGGCCCTGTTGAAGGTGGGGATGATGACGCTGACGGTCTCCATCAGCCGTTGGCCAAGGTGCGGCGGAGCTGCGTCCGGTAGGCTTCCATCCAGACCTCCAGGAGTTGGCGCTCGCTCGTGCTGTCATCCACGAGGTACTGGCTGAGGTGCGAGCGCCCGGCCGCCTCGAGGTCCGATCCGGACAGGTCGCGCTGCTTCCTGGCGATGACGATGAGGTTGTACGTGTCCTTGTAGCGCTCCTGCTTCACCTCGCCTGCCCCGAACCCGAATCGCTGGAGCATCTCCACGAGCGTGACGCGCGTGTAGCCCTCGAAGTGCACGGCCCAATGGGCCTCTTGCGAGCCGAAGATGTGGCGCAGCCCCACCATGCGCGCCTGGCCGCTGGAGAACCGCCCGAGCACGGCACGTGCCGTCCTCCCGAAGTCGGGCACCTCCACGTGCAGGATTCCTTCCCTCTTCAGCCATGAGTTCCAGGAGGCCAGCAGCGCCGCGGCCTTCGCTCGCTCGAAATGCTCGAAGACGTGGTGCAGCCGCACCTCGTCCACGCTGCCTGCGGGGTATCTCATCCCGGTGAGGTCGTGCAGCTCATCGGCCACGGAGGTCTGCTGGACGCTGTGCTCGCTCAGCGGATAATCGATGTTGATGTAGCCTTCGAAATAGCGTTGGCCGCAACCCAGGTGGAGTCGGATCATGACGGTGGCAGGATGCGCATGCGGATGGAAGCGGCCAGCTCGCGGAGCAGGCGACGCGGGCCCAGGGCATGCACGGGCGGTTCTGTTCTCATCGGCAGCAGGGCGCCGGCATGGCAGACGGAAGCCAGGTCGTGCACGCGCTGCACGGGGAATGGGGCCTCCCACTGAAAGCCTTCCATGAGCCAGGGCAGCAGCTCGTTCAACGTGCCGATGTAGCCCTTGGTGAGGGATTCCTGGAGCAGCGCCTGCACCGGCCTGAAGCTGTCGATGGCCGTTTCGCTCTTCTTCATGTAGCGCAGCACCCCGTCCGTATGCTTGACCAGGTTGAGGTGCACGTCGAAGTTGTACAGGTACTCATAGTAGCACAGCGGATACTCGAAGTAACCCCTCCGAGCGACCCGGAAGCATTCCCCCACGAACGATTCGACATCGGGCACATGCTCCACCACGTGCGAGCAGATCACGTAGTCGAACGTCCCGTCGGCAAAGGGGAAGCGGCTACCATCGTAGTACACCACCTCCTTTTCCGTCACGAGCGGGCGATCGTGCCCGAACTGCCTTCCGTACGCTTCGGGATCCTCGAAAGCCATCTCCAGCAGCACATCCGAGCGGGGATGAGGGTCGGCGCCGGGGCCGACCTCGAGCACGCGATGGCCTTCGCGGATGCCGGTGATGCGATCTGGGAAGAACATCAGCTGATGCGTTGTATCGCCGTCTCCATCTGGTTCAGCAGGAGGCCGCTTCTGTTGTTCACGATGCGCGAGTCACCGGCCAGGTCGCTGACATCGCTGATGCTCAAGGTGGCCGGTCCCGGCAGATAGTGGAGGGTGCGCCCCTGCTCCGACAGGCCGATGATCAGCTTGTATTGGCCATCGGTGAGGTGGATGCCATCGCTGGTGAAGAGCGCCTCATAGCGGCCAGGCTCCAGGGCGCAGGCCTTGCTCCAGGTGGTGCGGATCGGCAGGTCAAGCAGCGTGCTCACGCCCAGGGCGATGACGAAGCCCTCCAAGGGCCGGTTCACCGTGAAGCGCACGCGCACGCGCCACGGAGCGCCGATGGGCACTTCCGGCGCAGGATGCCCGCTGCCGTCCTCGATGACCGCGCTCGTGGCATGGGCCGCCGGGCCATCCGGAGGGGCCGTGAAGTGGAACTCCGCCTCAGCGGCGGCGTTGCGCTGCAGGTAATGCTTGATCACCTCCTGCATGGGACCGTTCGCCGCCAGCCTGCCCTGGTGCAGCAGCAGGCCTTTGTTGCAGAGGCGCTGAACGGCATCCATCTGGTGGCTCACGAAGAGCACCGTGCGGCCTTCGCCGGCCACGCTCTCCATCTTGCCCAGGCATTTGCGCTGGAACGCGGCATCGCCCACGGCCAGCACCTCGTCCACGATGAGGATCTCGGGTTCGAGGTGGGCGGCCACGGCGAAGGCCAGGCGTACGTACATGCCGCTGCTGTAGCGCTTCACGGGCGTGTCGAGGAAGCGCTCCACCTCGGCGAAGGCGATGATCTCATCGAACCTCGCCGCGATCTCCGCACGGCTCATGCCCAGGATGGCCCCGTTGAGGAAGATGTTCTCGCGCCCGGTGAGCTCCGGATGGAAGCCCGTGCCCACCTCCAGCAGGCTGGCCACCCTTCCATCGATGGTAACGCGTCCCTTGGTGGGCTCCGTGATCCGGCTGAGCACCTTCAGCAGGGTGCTCTTCCCTGCGCCATTTCGCCCGATGATCCCCACCCGGTCGCCGGCCTCCACGGTGAAGCTCACCTCATCCAGTGCCTTGAACTCCTCCATGGTGGCCCGCGGGCGGCGGCGGCTGAAGAGCCCCTTCGCCCGCTCCGCGATCACATCGCGCAGGGCGGTGTACCGCGGCCCCGCTTCGGTCCGCAGCCGGTAGTGCTTGCTGAGGCGCTCGACGGTGATGATCGGTGCGGCCATGGATCAGATGACGTCGGCGAAGCCCCGCTCGGTGCGCCGGAAGTAGCGGATGCCGGCCGCGAGCAGCAGCAGGCTGATGCCCACGCTGATCGCGAAGCCGGGCAGGTAGAGCTGGACGCTGCTCCCCAGCAGGCACCAGCGGAAACCGTCGATCACGCCCACCATGGGGTTCATCGCGTACAGCAGCTTCAGGGCCTCCGGGATGCGGGCGCTGCCGAATATGTCCGCGCTGGAGAAGGCCACCGGCGACACGTACAGGCCGAATTGCACGATGAAGGGTACGATGTAGCGGAAATCGCGGTAGCGCACATTGAGCGCGGCGATGAGCAGGCCGCTGCCCAGGGCCGTCACCAGCGCCAGCAGGAGGAACAGCGGAAGGGCCAGGATCTCGATGCCCGGAGCATGGCGATAGACCGCCATGAGCACGGCCAGGATGGCGAAGGAGATGAGGAAGTCGATCAGGCAGACGATGACCGTGCTCGCCGGTACGATGAGCCTCGGGAAGTACACCTTGGTGAGCAGATTGCTGTTGGCGATGAGGCTGTTGGCGCTCTCGCTGAAGGCCGTGCTGAAGAAGGTCCATGGGAGCGTGGCGGCCCCCACCAGCAGCAGGCGTGGCGTGTCACCCGGCACGCTGCTCTCGAACAGCCAGCCAAGGAAGGCCATCACCCCGAGCGTGAGCAGCGGCCGGATGATGCTCCAAAGCACCCCGATCGCCGTCTGCTTGTAGCGCACCAGGATGTCGCGCCAGGCTAGGAAGCCGAATAGCCCGCGGTAGGTCCACAGGTCCTGCCAATAACGGCGGTCGGACGAGCCAGGCTCGAGGACGATTCGGTGCTTGCTCATGGTTCCGCGGCAGCGGTGCCCGGCAAACATACCCATCGCACCAGCGGCGGGGAGGGTGCCCCGTGCGCGCCGTATCGGTCGGGATCCGTTCCTTCACGCGGTGAGCGCGACGGACCCGGCAATTGGCGAAGGCCGCCTGCCTTCCCGGATCGGCGGGCTGGGCCGATGGGCGTGGCTGGTCCTCTGTTTCGTGATGCCCATCAGCGGGAGGCTGGTGCCGGTGCCCTTGGTGGCTGCTGTCGCACTGCTACTGGCCCAGGGCCTGTGGTCCGGGCGAAGCATGCGGTGGAGCCTGCCGTGGCCGCTGGCCGCCTTCTACGCGCTGCACGTGCTTGGCATGGCGTGGACCGCCGACTGGCAGTTCGGGCTCTTCGACCTTCAGATCAAGCTGGGGCTGATCCTGCTGCCCCTCGCGGCTGGCGTGCTGGGCGCCGGCCGGCCCGGGGCCCTGCGCGAAAGCATGATTGCCTTTTCCGCCGGTCTGGCCGTTGCCATAGGGCTGAGCAGCTGGAAGGCAGCCGCATGCTACGCGGCATCGGGCAATGCCGCCTGCTTCACGCAGAGCGCCCTCTCCTTCGAGCTGCACCCGAGCTATGCGGCGTGGTATGCCAGCTGGGCCATCCTGTATTGGGGCCATGAGCTGATCGCGGGCCGGGTGCGGCAGCCCTGGCTCCGCTCAGCCGCACTGGCGCACCTGCCGATCCTCCTCGCCTTCGCCTTCATGCTCGGGAGCCGTAGCGGTGCCGTGGCGCTGGCGGCGGTGGCGCTCATCCTGTTGACCCAGGCGGTGCTCACGTTGCGGTCCGCCATGCGGTGGGCCATCCTCGGTGCTGCGGCGCTCGCCATGGGCGGTGGGCTGGTGATAGGAGGGGGGACGCTGGCGGAGCGGGCCTCCAGCGCGGTGGCCGCGGTTCGCTTGGCACGGTCGGGTGATGCCGCGATCTATGCCTCGGAGGGCGGAAGCGAGATGCGGATGGTGGCTTGGATCTGCAGCACGGAATGCCTGCAAGGCGCCCCTTTCGGCGCCGGCACGGGCGACATCAAGGAGGCCCTGGTCGCCTGCTATGCTTCGAAGAAAGCGGTTCCGGCCATGGAGCGGCGCCTCAACAGCCATTCCCAATTCCTGCAGGGGGGAGTGGCCCTCGGCTGGCCGGGCCTGCTGCTCGCTCTGCTGATACCTCTGGTGCCCTTGGCACAGGGCTTCCGGCGGCGGTCCTTGCTGCTGGCCGGCTTCGCACTCCTGCTGCTCACCGGGGCTGCGGTGGAATCCGTGCTGGAGGTGCAGGCCGGGGTGGCCCTGGTGGGTGCCTTCCTCGGCCTGCTCTCGCTGAAGGGGCATTCTGTCCCGTCGGAAGGCGGCGGTCGCGCCTGACCTTTGGCCCCGGACCGAATCGAACCGCCGTGCCATATACCCAGGTCACTTTCCTCATCGCCCCGGTGGCGCCTTGGCGCGACCTGCTCGCCGCGGAGCTCGCGGACATCGGATTCGACAGCTTCGAGGAGGGCTTCACGGACCCGATGGGAGGCAGCGGCGAACTGAAGGCCTACATCCACAGCGACCGGTTCGATGAGCGGGCGCTCCGGGAGCTGCTCAGCCTGCGCGATCCGCACGCTTCCATTTCCTGGGGCGCCGAGGAGATCGCCGACCGCAATTGGAACGCCGAGTGGGAGAGCAGCTTCCAGGCGGTGGAAGTGGGCGACCGGGTCAGGATCCGCGCCGATTTCCACCCCAGCCGCCCCGGATTCGAGCACGAGCTGGTGATCACGCCTCGCATGGCCTTCGGCACCGGTCACCATGCCACCACGCGCATGATGGTGCAGGCCATGCTCGATCACGACCTGGCCGGCAGGGCGGTCTGCGACCTGGGGTGCGGAACCGGGGTGCTCGCCATCCTGGCCGAGCGCATGGGGGCCCAGCGGGTGCTGGCCATCGATAACGACCTGGGCGCCGTGGAGAATGCGCGCCACAATGCGATACTGAATGGTTGTCATGCCATCACTGTGGAAAAGGGTGACGCGGGAAGCCTGCGCGGCCTGGTCTTCGACGCTATTTTGGCCAACATCGAACGCAACGTCCTGCTCGATGCCATGCCGGTGATGGCCGCCGCGCTCAATCCCGGTGGGGTTCTGTTCCTCAGCGGCTTCGTGCCCGGCGACCGGCACATGCTGGCACAGCGCGCGAAGGCCTGCGGCTTGGATCTTGCCGAGCGCCTGCAGGAAGGCGATTGGGCGCTGCTCGGATGCCGCAAGCCATGACGCACACCCATCTGAACACGCTCTCTGCAGGCCATCGGTACCTGCGTTCCCTGCTGCCCGTGCTGGCCATGGTGCTCCTCCCGCGCACGGCGCAGGCCCAGCAGAAGCCGTTCTCCTCCGATCAGGCCCTTTTCCTCCAGGAAGTCACGGCCTTCCTGACGGAGGCCGACAAGAAGGAGGCCCGTCCGTTCATCGAGCAGGTCTTCGCTCCCGCATGGAACGGGGGGTACTACAGTGAGCGCCAGCGGGTGCGGGTGACGGAGGTGGCCAACTTCATGCTCAAGAAGCGCTTCGAGGCGTTCCCGGGGTTCCGCGACTATCTCTCCTGCGTGGCGGCCTTCCCCGCCACAGGCCGTCAGCCGGCGGAGTTCGATGCGTGGCTGCAAGGGATGGAGAAGCTCGTGCAGGGCGCGCGCAAGCAGAGTGTCCAGGCCTTCATCGCCACCTGCGCCGGTCTTTTCCGCGAAGGTGCCCTGGTGAGCAGCCCCAGCACCACCTGGCGCGCGCGGAGCAAGGTCTTCGCCTTCACCTTCGACAGCGTGCCCAAGATCTCCTTCCCGGGCACCGACCTGGTCTGCCTGGCCAAGGGCGATAGCGCCGTGATCCTCCAGACCAAGGGCACCTTCCTGCCCACCACCGAGACCTGGCTGGGCGAGGGCGGGCGGGTCACATGGGAGCGCGCCGGGCTCAAGCCCACCGCCACCTTTGCGGAGTGGGTGCACCCCTACACCGTTCGGATGAAGAGCGCCGCCTTCGAGGTCGACTCCGTGCAGTTCAACGACCCCTACTTCGAGCGCACCCTGCTCGGCAAGCTCAGCGACAAGGTGCTGGCGAACGTGGATGAGGGCAGCGCCGCCTACCCGCGATTCGAGAGCTACGATCGCCGCATGAAGATCCGCGACATCGTTGAGGGCATCGACTTCGAGGGCGGTTTCAGCATGCAGGGCGCCAAGCTCCAGGGCTACGGCACCAAGGACGAGCCGGCCTACCTCACCTTCTACCGGGACAAGCGTCCTTTCATCGTCACCAGCGGCCTGCGCTACAGCATTGAGCCGGAGCGGATCACCAGCGATGAAGTGGCCGTGCGCGTGCGCCTCGACAAGGACTCCATCCACCACCAGAGCACCAGCCTGCGCTTCCTACGCGACAAGAAGCAGCTCTCCCTGATCAAGAAGGACGAAGGCCTGGGCAAGGCCCCCTTCTACAATACCTACCACCGGCTCGACATGTATTTCGAGGTGCTCACCTGGAAGCAAGGCGATCCCGTGCTGCAGATCGGCAACCTCAGCGGCACCACCCAGAACAAGGCCAGCTTCGAGAGCTTCGACTACTTCCGTGAGAAGCGCTACATGGGCATGCTGGGGATCGACAACGTGCATCCGCTCGTGCGCCTCAACGACTTCAGCAAGCAGAACGGGGGCCGCTTCTACGCACAGGAATTCGCCGTCTTCAGCCGCATGCAGAAGCAGAGCGTGGTGCCCCTGCTCATCGACATGGCCAACAAGGGCTACCTGCTGTACGACCCCGAGACGGAGTGGGTGGAGGTGCAGCCCCGGCTGCGCCAGCACATCCTCAACAGCGCGGGCAAGCAGGATTACGATGCCATCCAGTTCAACAGCTCGGTGGACGACGGGGTGAACGCCACGCTGAACCTGCTGAACAACGACCTCACCATGCAGGGGGTGAGCACCATCCTCATGAGCGACTCCCAGGATGTGCGGATCTATCCCTCGGGCAGAGCGATCACCATCAAGAAGAACCGCGACTTCACCTTCGGCGGAAGCATCAAGGCCGGACGGCTGCAGTACTACGGCAAGGAGTACTACTTCCACTACGCCCCCTTCACCATCGACCTCATCAATGTGGACAGCGTCTCGTTCATGGCCACCAGCTTCGAGCCGAACGACCGGGGCGAGCACACCCTGGTGCGGGTGAAGAACGTGCTGGAGCAGGTGAGCGGCACCCTGGAGATCGATGCGCCCAGCAACAAGAGCGGGCGGCAGCAGGAGCGGTACCCCGAATTCCCCAAGTTCAACAGCGCCCGGGAGAGCTATGTGTACTACGACAAGCGCAGCATCCAGCGCGGAGCATACGGCCGCGACCGCTTCTACTACCGCAGCGACCCCTTCCAGATCGATTCGCTGGACAACTTCACCAATGCCGGCCTCACCTTCACCGGCACGCTGGTCAGCGCTGGCATCTTCCCGGATATCCGCGAGCCCATCCGCCTTCAGCCCGACTATGCACTCGGATTCGTGCGCGCCACCGGCGAGGCCGGCATGCCGCTCTACGGCCGCAAGGCCCAGTTCACCAGCACCATTGCGCTCAACGGCAGGGGGCTGCAGGGCAACGGCGACCTCGGGTACCTCACCACCCGCTTGAGCAGCAAGCAGCTCATCTTCACCCCTGACAGCACCCTTGGGCGAGCGGACACCTTGGAGAACGTCGCGGCCACCAAGCCCAGCATGGTGCCGCACGTCAGCGCAGGCGGCGTGTTCGTGCGCCTGGAGCCCGCCAAGGACCTGCTGCACGTGCAGAAGCTGAAGCGCCCCATGGTGCTGTACGACGACCAGGCCCTGCTCCACGGAAGCACCGACCTCACGCCAGCCGGTATGACCGGGGCAGGCCTCATCGATTTCCGAAATGCGACCCTCCGATCGGACCTGTTCCAGTTCCAGACCATGCAGTTGCATGCCGATACCTCCGACTTCCGCCTCACCGAGGGGGATACGGCCAGCATCGCCTTCAAGACCGACAACGTGAACGCCACGGTGAAGCTCGATGAGCGGGTCGGCGAGTTCGTGAGCAACGGCAGCGAGACCAAGGTGGAGTTCCCCGTGAACCAGTACATCTGCTACATGGACCGCTTCAAGTGGTACATGGACCAGGGCGACCTCGAACTGGAGAGCGACCGCACGGCAGCGGAAGGGGCGGAGGACCTGCAGCTCTCGGGCTCCAACTTCATCAGCATCCGTCCCGACCAGGACAGCCTCAGCTTCATGGCCCCGAAGGCGCGCTACGACCTGAAGAAGCATCTGATCACCGCCAACGATGTCCAGTACATCCAGGTGGCCGACGCGCTGATCACCCCGGACAGCATGCGCGTGCGCATCCGCAAGAACGCTGTCATGGATCCCCTCGAGCGCACCGTCATCACGGCCAACTTCGTCACCCGCTTCCACCGCATCTACGATGCCACGGCCACCATCAAGGCCAAGCGCAGCTACTCCGCCACCGGCACCATCGATTATGTGGACGAGAACAAGAAGGCCTTCCCCATCAAGCTCTTCAGCATCGGCGTCGACACGGCCTTCCAGACCCGCGCAGTGGGCCGGATCGCCGAGGAGCAGGACTTCCAGCTGAGCCCGGCCTTCGACTTCTTCGGCGATGTGCACCTCACCGCCAGCGTGAAGGAGCTGAGCTTCTCCGGGAGCACGCGCATCCAGCACGGCTGCGAGGGCCTTGCGCGCAACTGGATGCGCTTCACCGGCCCCATCGACCCGTTGGAGGTCTTCATCCCCGTGGGCGACACCCTCTTCGACGATCAGGGAGCGCGCATCGGCGCCGGTATCCACCTAACCGACGAGGATCCGTTCAGCACCTACGGCACCTTCCTCAGCCGCACCCGGAGCAAGGACGACCGCAACATCATCACTGCCAGCGGCCTGCTCTTCTTCGACAAGGGCCGCAAGGAGTATGTCATCTCCAACAAGGACAAGATCCGCCAGCGCGACCTGCCTGGCGCCCTGGTGAGCCTGGCTGTGGAGCCTTGCGTGGTGATGGCCGATGGTCCCATCGCCTTCGGGGTCGACCTCGGCCGCGTGAAGCTGTCGCAGGTCGGCGCCATGCGCTACGAGACCAGCGGCCAGAAGGCCTTCGGCAACGGCGTGCTCCTGGCCGACTTCCACTTCCTCGAGAACGCCTTGGAGCGCATGGCCGCAGAGATCACTGCTTATCCCGACCAGCAGGCCCTCGACATCGGCAAGACCTACTACGAGCGCATGATGCGCCAGGTACTCGGCCTGGAGCGCTCGGATAAGCTCATCAGCGAGCTCAGCATCAAAGGCGAGATCAAGAAGCTGCCGGATGAGCTGGTGAAGCCCATCGTCCTGGGCGACGTCAAGCTTCGCTGGGATGGCCCGGAACAGAGCTGGGTCAGCGATGGCCCCATCGGCATCGCCACCATCATGAAGAAGCCCGTCTACCGCATGGTGAAGGGGAAGGTCCACATCGAGCGCAAGCGGAGCGGCGACATCATGACCATCTTCCTCCAACTCGACGACCAGACCTACTACTTCTTCCAGTACGCGCGGAACTACCTTTACGCCTACAGCAGCGACCAGCAGTTCAACACCATGCTCTCCGAGGTGAAGGATGACAAGCGGAAGCTCGCCGGCGGCAAGGACGAGGCGGACTACCAGTACATCCTCACCAACAAGAAGAAGGTGGACGACTTCCGCGACCGCTTCGGGCTCTGAACCATGGACTTCCCTTGGGTGTACGGCAGCTTCGCGATGGTCATCGCCTACCTCTGCGGCAGCGTGCCCACCAGCGTGTGGTGGGGCAAGGCCCTCTTCGGTGTCGACGTGCGTGAGCATGGGAGCCGTAACGCAGGCGCCACCAACACCTTCCGCGTACTCGGCCCCCAGGCGGCCATCCCGGTGCTGCTTATCGACGTGCTCAAGGGCTTCCTGCCGGTACGCCTGCTGCCCAACCTCACTGACCTTCAGCCCGATACCGCGCCTTGGATGTGGTTCCGGGTGGCCTTGGTGCTAGCGGCGGTGGTCGGGCACCTGTATCCAGTGCTGGCCGGCTTCAGAGGTGGTAAGGGCGTGGCCACCTCATTGGGAGGTGTGCTGGCCGTGCATCCCGGCGCGGCAGGCATCTGCGTGGCCGTTTTCGCGGTCGTATTCCTGCTGTCGCGGTACGTCTCGCTCAGCTCGCTGGCGGCGGCCGCGGCGTTCCCCCTGGCGGTGGCCGTCGTATTCCGCGAGCCCAGCCCCATCAAGGTCGGGTTCGCCATCGTGCTCTGCGTGCTGGTCTTCTACACGCACCGTGAGAACATCGGGCGGCTCCTGCGAGGCGAGGAGAATCGCCTTAGCCTCGCCGGCAGGAGCGGCAGACCCCGGTGAAACCCCACGGCCCGTATCCCGGTACAAGCGCCCACTCTCGGACGATGACCCGTTCCACGGGCATATTTACCGGCTTGCTCCTCCCGCTCCTGGCCCTTGGCCAGGGCGGCGACCAGCAGCTGCGTGCCAAGGCCGACCAGCTCTTCGCCGAGCAGCGGTTCGCCGAGGCCATGCCGCATTATTCCCAGCTCGTCAGCCTGCGGCCGTCCGACCGCGACCTCAACTTCCGCTTCGGCGCATGCCTGCTGCACGGCAGCGCTGACAAGGAGCAGGCCGTAGGCCACCTGAAGTTCGCCACCGAGGCGCCTGGTACCGACCCCATGGCCTGGTACTGGCTGGGGCGGGCCTACCACCTCAACTACCGGTTCAAGGAGGCCCAAGTTGCCTACCAGCGCTTCCTCGGCACCGCCGAGAAGAAGGCCATCGCGGCATGGCCCGTGGAGGCCCTTCAGAAGCAATGCCGCAATGGCGAACGCCTGCTCAGCAGCCTCAAGGAGATCACCGTGCGCAGCAAGGTGGAGGTGGCCGATGCCGACTTCTTCCGGTTCTATGACCTGGCCGATATCGGAGGCAAAATCGTGGTGCTCCCGGAGGAGCTGAAGTCCTCGCTGGACAAGAAGCGCAAGGAGCGCTCCGTAGTCTACCTGCCCGAACGGCCGGGCCCCATCTATTTCAGCAGCTATGGCAAGGATGGCGCCACGGGCCGCGACATCTACCGCACCGAGCTCCTTCCTGACGGCACCTTCGCCACGCCTGTGAAACTGGCCGGATACATCAACACCGACCAGGATGAGGACTTCCCCTTCATGCATCCGAACGGGAAGACCTTCTACTTCAGCAGCAAAGGCCATAACAGCATGGGGGGGTACGATGTGTTCCGCGCCAGCTACGACCGGGGGCTCGATGCCTTCGGAAGGCCCGAGAACCTCGACTTCGCGGTGAGCACGCCCGACGATGACATCTTCTACATCGTTGACGGGGAGCAGAAGGAGGCCTGCTTCGCCAGCGGACGCAACAGCAAGCAGGGCATGCTCCATGTTTACCGCGTGTCCACGGCCCAGCTGCCGGTGGTCATCAGCGTCTTCAAGGGCACCTTCGCCAGCACCATCGACCCTCAGGACCGCAAGGCGAGCATCACTGTGGAGGACGCACTCACCCAAGAGCGCGTAGCTGAGGCCGTAACGGACATCAACGGCAGCTATGTGCTGAGCGTTCCGCGCGCCGGCAAGTACCGCTACCGCGTGGAATGCGGCCCATCCGGCAAGACGCATGGCGGCATCGTGGAAGTACCCAAGACGGACGGGCCGCGCGCCTATCGCCAGGAACTCGTCCTTGACCGGAAGGGCGACCTTGAGCAGCTGACGATCCGCAACTACTTCGATGAGCCGCTCAACGATGATCTGGTGGCCCTCTCGCTGGAGGAGATCAAGCGGCGCGCCCGGCTCGACGTCAGCAGCCGCGAGCCGCTCGTGGCCGAGGCCGAAACTGCCCAGGAGCCGGCCCGTGACATCATGACCCGCGCCGGCTTCACGGGCGACATCGACCAGGCTGCGGCCCAGCGGCTGGCCAAGGAGGACGCCAAGGAGCTGGAAGCGGAGGCGCTCGACCAGGAAGCGCAGGCGGCCGAGGCCTTCGCCTTGTCGGTGGATGCGGCCAACGAGGCGGAGCGGGCCGCAGAACAGGCCGATCGGCTCGTGAAGGCGGCCACAGGCGCGGGCTTGGACGAGGGGGCGCGCAATGAGCGGATGACGGAGGCGGCCCGTGAGCGCCAGCGCTCGCGAGAAGCCACATTGCGCGCGCGGGCAGCATTCAATGCCGGGCAATCGCTCAGCACCATGGCCATGAATACCCGGCAGAAGTCCTTGGCGGCGGCCAAGCTGGCCGATGACCTTTCAGCGACCCTTGCTGCCCGGCAGGATGAGGCTGCCCTGGGTCACTTGCGCACCCTTCGGCAGCGCCTCGACGAGAAGAGCAAGCCCGATGCCGCGAGCGATCCGGTGGAGCAGGCCCGCAGGGCGCTGGCCGAGCAGGAGAAGGATGCATCGCGCCTGATGGGCATCGCGCGGTCAAAGCGGGAGGAGGAGGGCGAGCTGGCCGACCGCATCGCCCGCTTGAAGCGCGAGCGCGACGAAACGCGCGCCCGCAGCCGCAAGGACGAGATCGTTCGCGAGATCACCGAGCTGGAGCAGCAGCTGGCCTACCAGCGCAAGGAGACGGAAGCCGCGGTGAACAAGGCCACGGCCGCAGAGCGCCAGACGGCTGTGCTGCGCGGGCAGGCCTCCCTTACACGGCACCTCGCCCAGGTCACGGACCGCGGCGCCGGCACCGAACTCAGTGCCGATCAGGCGCAGGAGCTCGGCCTTCGCATCTCCGGCACCGATCAGCGCCTCAATGCGCTGGCCATAGATGAGCGTTACGATGCCCAGCTGGCCGTTGAGGCCGAGCGAATGGAGGCCCGCAGCTTCGACTGGGACCTCGCCTCCGCAGCACAGGCGATCGGCGGTGCCCGCAGCGTTACGCGCGCCATGGAGAGCGGCGACGAGCCGTCCCCGCAGCAGGCCGATGCACGCCCGATAGCCATCCAAGCACCCGCCGTGGGGGTGCGCACCACGGAGCGGGCGGAGGTGGCTCAGGCGCCGATGTCCGGCGGACGGGAGGAGGTGTCTCCGGAGGTTCGGACGGCCGCGCAATTCGACCAAGCGGTTGCGCAACCGGCCGCACGGGTGGAGCAGGAGCGTGCGGGCATTCCCGAGCAGGCTGCAGGCCGTATCGAAGCAGCGGGTCAAGGCCGTACCATGGTTGCTGAGCAGCGGGTGAACGCGGCCGCCCCGGATGAGGAGAAGGAGCGGTTCGTGCTCGAGAACGAACGGGCGGAACTCGCTCAACTGGAACAGGCGGAGCGCAGTCGGCTGCGGAAGGACAGCCTGCAAGCGCGCATGCGCGCCGTCGATGAGCGCATCCTGGCCATCGACCGCGCTAGGGACGCGGCCGAGCGGGATACCCTCACTGCCGATGCCCTCGAGGCGGTGGGAGAGGTCGATCTGAGCAAGCCGGCGATTGCTTTCAGCGGCTCCGCATCGGATCAGGAGGTCATCGCCCTGGTGTACCCCGCCTATTCCGCTGATTTGGACCGGGCCGCGCGCCTTGCCGATGCCGATGCCCGTGCCGATGCGATCAACGGTGTGGAGTCCATGCTTGCGGACAGCCTGCGGGCCGAGATGCAACGACAGGTAGCCGTGCTGCAGCTCTCGCCCCAGCAAGCGGAGACCGTGCTGCCCCGGGTGGATCGCCTGCGTCGCCTCCGCGAGGCTCATCAGACCCTTGGCGAACAGGCGCTGGCCCAGCGGCAGCAGGAAATTGCCGCTTCCGGGGACATGAGCGCCGGACCGCAACAGCCGCCCGTCGTGGCGACGGTCGAAAGCGCTCCCGTGCAGCGGGCATCGGCCTCCGATCGGTTCATCGTCATCGACCGATATGCGCGCAACGTCTACGCGAGCAAGGTGGAGCATCGCTCCGCAGCCAAAGGAGTGAGCGAGGCGATTGCGTTCCGCGATGCCGACCTGGCCCGGATGGAGGATCTGACCAGCCGCATTGACTCCATGGAGGGCCTGCTGGCGGGCATGCCGCTGGGCAAGGAAAGCGACCGGCTCCGCCGCAAGACCGATGCGCTCATCGATGAACGCTACATCATCCGAACCGACCTGGGCCAGCGCAGCGCTTTCCTCATGCGTGAGGAGTGGAAGACCGCCAACGACAGCCTGAAGCGGGTGGAGGGGACCGCGGCGGGCCGGGGGCTGCCGATGGATGAACCCCTGCTCCAGATGGCCAAGGAGCTTGGTATCGAAGCGCGCCAGCAGTACGAATCGGCCCAGCAGCTGCGCAAGCGCGCCGACCGCAGCGAGGATATCGTGCAGCGCGACAGCCTCTACCGGCGCGCATACAGGGATGAGCTCGCGGCCCTGCTGGCCATGGACAAGGCCATCACGGTACAGAACTACCTGGCCGGCGCTGACCATCAGCGGGGCGAGCGCCTGACCTATGAAGAGGTGGCAGCCCGCGTGCTCGGCATCCAGGAACCTGCCTCGCCTTCCATGGTATTGGCCACGGGAAACGAGCCGGCGCGCCCATCCGAATCAAGCGAGCGCCAAGCCGACGGGGTTCAGCTGGAGGCGCAATCGGCCGTTGCGAGGGGCGAGGGGGGGGCGGCTCAGCGAGCTCAACCGGATGCGCCGGCACCCGATGGTGCAGCGCGCACGGATAGCGCGGTGGCCCGCAGCGAAGCGCCCGGTGGGGAAGGCGGTGGCCAGGAACAGGAGCCTGACCGATCCGGCAACTTCCGCAACGCCGACCAGGCCGCGACCCCTGCGGACAAGGCGCCGTCTTCACCAGCCGCCAGCGCTCAGGATGCGATTGAGCAGGCCGAACGCAGGCTGACGCCGGAGGCCCGGGTGCCTGCGCAGCTGTATGAGCGATACCTCGCCAGCGAGCCGGTCGTTCTGTCCGCTCCGGCCAAGGACGCCGAATTGGACACTGACCTGCTCAGCATCCGCGTGGATCGCACCAGGGGCGAAGCCGTCGATGCGGACCGGCGCTCCGTGGAAGCCGCCGACCGCGCCACGGCGTTCGCAGACAGCGCTGCCGGGGCCCGCAAGCGCGACCGGGAGCGTCTCGAGCGCTTGGCCATGCGTGAGCGTGCGCTATCCGATTCGCTGCGGTCAACCAAGGACCGCTTGGTGGATCAGGTGCAGGAGCTGGAGCGCCTGCGCGATGAGACCCTGGTCGCGAAAGCCTTGCGCGAGCGGTTGGTCAAGTTCTACTACCTCACGCCGGAGGAGCAGGAGATGGTGCTGATGGAAGGTGATGCCAGCCGCTACTTCCAAGCCAAAGCGCGGGCACTCGAACAGTATGAAGCCGCGGATGCCGCCTCGCTATCCGCTCGCAGCAACCGCGATGTGGCCGGTGTGCTCCGCAATCAGGCGCGCGCCGCCGAGCAGGAGGCACGAGACGGACGGCTCACCGCCACCGAGGCGGTCGACCGGGCTGCCAAGCTGGATCTCCGGGCCGCTGCCTTGGAGCAGAAGGCCGATTCGCTGGAGACCATCGCTTCACGGCTGCGCGGTGCTGCCGGCATCAACGAAAGCCAGGCCGGGGTGATGCTCCAGGGCATGCCGCCTCAGCGCAGCAGCGAACTGATGGCGATCGAGCAGCGCGTTCGGCGCACGGAGCCCCTGCTGGCCGAGTCGCGCAACGAGGCAGCTCCCCAGCGGCCGGCGGGCGACCTGCGCATGCAGCGCCCCGTGGCCCCGGAGCGCGTGGTGCAGCAGCCCGACAGGACCTCCGCCGACCGCGTTGCGGCAGCGGACACAACCGCTATCGCGGAACGGGCCGCCGGGCGAGCCGATGACCGGGCGTCCCTTGCCGCGACGCGATCGACCGCCACGGCCGAGCTGCCCTTCCGGATGCCCGATGAGCTCGCGGAGGACATCTTCCTGATACAGCCGGCTCCCGTGCGCCGGGAAGCACCCATCCCGATCGATGCTGAGCTCCCTGCTGGAATCGTCTTCAAGGTGCAGATCGGCGCCTTCCGGAAGCCGGTGCCGCAGGAGGCCTTCTCCGATATGAGCCCGGTGATGGGCGAGTCGGTCGGCAACGGGCTCGTGCGCTACACGGCTGGCCTCTTCACGGGCTTCGATGGGGCCGCCGCCGCCAAGGACCTCGTTCGCGAACGCGGATACCGCGATGCATTTGTCGTCGCGTACAAGGACGGCGTACGGGTGCCCCTTGGTGAAGCCATGCGCGCCGCCGCAGCGCCGCCTAACGCCGCCACGGCGCAAGCGCGCGCATCCGAGGAGCCGGAGCCCCGCCGGGCGGATCCTGCCCAGGTGCAGCCTCCGCAGGCCGCGGTCATTCAGCGCCCCGTTCAGCCCATTGTTGCGGCCGCTGAGCCAGATGCTGCAACCATCCTTTCCAAGTATCCCGCCACCGCGGAGGAGCTCATCGGCCGCTTTGCGCCCGCTGCCGAGGCTGGGGCCTATTATGCTGTGCCCGGTGCTGCGCCCGCCGCGCAGGTGGAGTCCATCAAGGGCCTCTTCTTCACCGTGCAGGTGGGGGTATACAGCAAACCCGTCGCGCTCGATCGCTTGTTCAACATCACGCCGCTCAACAGCGAGCTGACGGAGACCGCGAAGGTGCGGTACACCACCGGCCGCTACCCGGATAACGAGTCGGCCCGCAAGCGCAAGGACGAAGCTGTTGCGCGGGGGGTGAAGGACGCCTTCGTCACCGCCTACCTCAACGGCAAGCGCATCCCGGTACGCGATGGGTTGCTGCTCCTGGAGCGATTCGGGCCCTCCATCCTGGCGCAGCCTTGACAAGGACAGGTTCGGCCCCGTCTTGCCGCGCGGTTACCTTTGGAGCCAGCATGAAAAGGGAAGCCGGCCTTGGCGGGGCGATGATATGCGGATTGTTCGCAGCCTTGCTGTGGCTGCTGCCGGGCTACGGAGGGGCCCAGAGCGTACAGCTCCTGCTGGTGCGCGGCGATTCGCTTCTCGACGCCGACAAGCCCCAGCGGGCGCTGGTCGTTTTCGACGAAGCGGTCCGCAAGGAAACATCCGTTCGGACCCTGCTCTCCAGGGCGCGCGCCTATTCCGCTCTCAAGCGCAACGACCGTTTCGTGGAGGATATCGACAAGGCTCTCCGGCTCGATAGCACCGCCGGAGAGGCGCATTACCAGCGTGGCGCATATGCATTGCGCGTGAATGATTCGGATCGGGCCGAGTTCCATGGCACGCGGGCAATCCTCTTCGCCCGGGACGCACGGGCCAAGGCCAGGGCGCACAACCTGCGCGGCGAGGCGAGAGCGGAGCGCAAGCAGTTCGCCGCTGCGATCGAGGACCTGGCCGCTGCATGGGCCGGCGGGCTGGAGGAGGTGACCGCTATGCGCACCCTCGCGCAGCTCTATGACGTTGAGGGCCGGCACGAGGAGGCGCTCCGGGTGCTTGAGCGCCTGTGCGAGATGGATCCCTCCGACCTGGGCAACTGGACCAATAGGGCGCATGAATTGAACATGCTGGGCCGATTCGAGGATGCATTGCCCATTACGGAGCGGGCCTTGGGCTACGATGCGGACGAGCCGGTGGCCTTGAGCCACAAGGCGTATGCATTGGCCAAGCTGGAGCGCGACGATGAAGCGTGGACCACCGTTGAGCGCAGCCTGCGCAATTACCCCAGCAACCCCTATGCGCTGCGCACTCGCGCAATCCTGCGTCTCCGGAGGGGCGACCGTGCCAAGGCCTGCGACGACCTCAGCTTGGCGAGGGCACTTGCGGATATCCCCGAAGTGGACCGGTTGGCGCAGGAGCACTGCGCCTCGCAGGGCACGCGGAAGCGCTGATGCTCATCGGGCGAGGATGAGCCTCTGACGCATGCAGCGCCCATCCGTAAGGCACAACTCCACCGCATAGGTGCCATTCGAGGCATCCAGAATCAGGTCGAGCATCCCGGACGGGGGCATACGGTCCGTCAACAGGGTGCGCCCCACCGCATCCACGATGCGCACCGTGCCCGCAGCGCCATCGGCTAGCAGGCGAACCGGGCCATCGGTGGGATTGGGGTAGAGGACCAAGGCGGGTGTAGCGGCATCCGCCAAGCCATTGGCATCCTCGTACACGAGCTCAAAGACATCGAGGCCGGCCTCCACCACATGGCCCGGCGCATCATCGGCCACCGAAGCGAGCAGCCGCATCGTCGAGGTCGGGGTCATGAAATCCGAGATCCGGAAGTCACGCTGGATCCAGGAGGAAGCACCCGCCGTGGCAGCCGTCACCGTTTCAAGCACCACCGTGGTGCTGCCATCGCTTAGTGAAATGACGAGCGCATCATTCGGGTTGCCGCTGCCCCCGCCGTTGAAGAACCACCGCCGGTAGCGCACATGGGCCTCGCCCGCCCCGGTGGCATCGAAAGCGGGAGAGGTCAGCACGGTATTGCCGCCGTCCACGTCGTCATCACCTGCGCCACCGCCGGTCAATCCGGTCACGTAGGCCTCATCACCGCAATCCCCCGGCGCATCCGCTCCCGGGTTGCTCTGCGCATTGCCAAGGGTGGTGCCTTGCGGGATGCCCCGCTGCCACTGTCCCGAGGTTGCCGTACCCGTGACCGTCCATCCCAGGTCGAGCGCGAAATCATCCGCATAGACCCGCGGCAGCTCGATCGGTGGCGGCGGTGCGCCCTCCGCGACCGCCTGCACGGGCAGGCACCTTGTGCGCCAGCCCCACCGCCCGGCAAGGGTGGCGAACTCATCGGCGAAGATTCCGCTGAGGCTGTAGGAGCCAGCACCGTCCGTGGTGCCCTCGTAGGTGAATTCCTCGTTCCTCAGGAGCACCTGCGCTCCAGGGACCGGTTCCCCCGTCCCTTCCGTGATGACCAGCCCCTCGACGCTGAATGCGACCATGGGTTCCAGGTCGACGTCCAATACAGTGACCTCCCCGTTCTCGAGGACCACGCCATCGATCGTGGATGGATAGTAGCCTGGAGCGCTGACTGTAACGCTGTAGATGCCTGCGGTGTGGTAGCCCGTGACATACGTGCCGCCAATGGGCGTGAGCGCGGAAATGGGGGTGCCGATCAGGGTGATGGAGGCACCACCGACCGGTGCGCTGGTCTGTGCATTGCGCACCATGCCTTCCAGCCGGCAGGCTTGTGTGTATTCGGGGGCAAGCACGAACAGGCCCTCCTCCATGTCCGAGATGATGAGGTTCCCCGATGCGAAGAAGGGATATACGCCCCAAGCCCCGTTGAAGCCGTCGCCAGTGAATGGCGAGGTGTCATAGTGCCCGACCTCCACCATGTTGTGCGGATCCGAGGCATCGTAGATGGACACACCATAGGTATAGTAGGAGGTCACCACATAGTCGTTCAGCCAATAGGTATTGTGGGGAATGGCGCCGGAACCGTTGTCGCTGCGCAGGCGGTCCACTTCGGTGATGTCCGAGGGATCGCTCACATCGTATGCGCCCACGTAGGAGTTGGTGCGCTCATCGGTGGTGAAGAGGTAATTCCCGCTATCGTCGAGCCACGTGTTGTGCGTGAAGTCGTTCGGCGTCGATTTCGTGCCCAGCAGAACGGGGGCCGCGGGATCGGACACGTCCACGATGGAAAAGAAGCCGTCATAGATGTGCGCCGCATAGAGGGTATCGCCGCGGGCGTAGCTGTCGTGGCAATACCATGTATCGAATTCGCCCACCTCCACCGGATTCATCGGGTCCTGCGTGAGGTCGTACATGATGACTCCTCCATTGCCGCGATTCGCTCCGTGGATGTATAACCGGCCTTGCTCATCGATGAAGAGCGAGTGGGAGGTATGCCAATCCGGTGCGAGCCAGACCGTGGCGGGGAGGTCTGTCGACTGGGGCAATGGGCTCAGGTCAACAATGACCAGGCCGCCGTTCTCGGCCTCGGTGGTCGCATAGGCATAGTCGCCCCAGACCTTGATCTCCCGCCAGATGGATGCCGGGCCAGGGAAGAAGAAGACCTCCTGGGGGGCGGAGGGGTCGGCGAGGCTGACCACTGACAAGCCACCGGGATTGTCCTCATCTGTCCCGCAAACGCCCATGAGGGCGTACTCGTTGCCGGACTCGTCCGTATAGCCCCAGAGATTGGCCAGGTTGCTGCCCCGTAGAGCCTGGTAATCCAACCGGCCGACGAAGGAGACGTTGAGTTGGGCGGAAAGGCCTAGGCCGCAGAGAAGGGCAAGGGCGAGAAGTGCTTTGCGCATGGTTGATGAACCCGGCCAAATTAGACCATGCAGGCCCTTCGCATGGCGGGATGCCGCGGCACGATTCCAGCCAGTCGATGAATGCTTGCAGCCGTTCGACGAGCGGATGACGGTCCTGCCCGGTATCTTGCCGGCCAATCCGTCCGCCATGGCCGATCTGCTCTGCACCACCGATCTAACGGCCGCTTCCACCGTGGCCATTCAGCATGCCATGGCCTTGGGCGATCGCCTGGGCGCCCGCGTGAGCCTGCTCCATGTGGTGGGCAAGGAAGAGCGGCGCTCCGTGGATGAGGTGCGGAAGAGCATCGAGCAAACCGTGGATGCCTTGGGGGGGGCGGCCGTACAGCTGCTCATGCCGGAGGGTGATTTCATGGAGGAGATCGTGGCGGAGAGCGCACGTGGGCATCGCTTGTTGGTGATGGGCACCCACGGCGCCCACGGACTTCGCCAGAAGCTGTTCGGCGCGGACATCCTCAAGCTCGTGAGAAAGGCCGCCACGCCTTGTTTCGTGGTCCAGGAAGGCTCCCCCGTCGACCGGGAGCTTTGCCGGATCGTGCTCCCCGTGGCGGGCCACCAGGACATCGGAAGGCTCCTGGATGCGGTATGCCTGTTGGCGCGGGCCTGTGCTGCTGAAGTGCATGTCTTCCAGCTCATGCGGCCCGGTGAGGCCCCCAGCGATGTCCTCCTGGCGAATAAGGTGCGCATGTTCGAGCGGCTTGAAGAGGAGGGGATTCGCCAGGTGGAGGCCAATGAGCCCATGAATTCGTTCAGCATGGGTTTCGCCAAGGCTACCATCGACTATGCGCAGCGCATCGGGGCCGGTTGCATCGCCATCATGGCCCATGCCTCCGATGAGTATCGCTACATCGCCGATGCCGAGAAGGAGCGCATCCTGTCGAATCCGGCTGCTATTCCGGTGCTCTGCGCCTGACCCTCAAGCTGACGGTTGGCAGCTGCCAGAGGCTGCGTTTCGGTATCTTCGCCATCCTTTGCCGGAATTGGCCAAGGCAACGTCATGAGGCCCACAGCGCTGATTCTCTTCTCCTTGGCCGGCTGTCTCAGCCTGACCATACAAGCCCAGTTCGGTCCCGGCCTTACCATCGCGCAGGGTGACGTGCCGGGTGCTCTGCGGGCATGTGATGTGGATGCGGATGGGGATCCGGACCTGGTGCGGATGCAGCCGGGTGAAGGCCTTGCCTGGCTCGAGAATGCTGATGGTGCGGGTGGATTCAATGCTGAGGCCTTGCTGCTGGCTATCCTGGAGTCCCCGACGGCATGGGAGCTGGAGGACCTTTCCGGTGATGGCCTGCCTGATCTGGCCTATGCGGACCCGATAACAGGAGAGGTGCGGTGGTCGTTGAATGCGGGCCCGACCTTCGAGGCGCCGGTGCTCCTGGGGCAGTTCCCGGAAGGTGTTGGGGCCTTGGCATTGGCCGACCTCACCGGTGATGGGGCGAGGGAGGTCGTGATTTCCGTTTGGGACTCCATGCTTGGCGCCCGTCTGATCATGTGCGCGAACCTTGGCTCCGGGTTCGGTCCGTGCGAGGCCTTCGGGCCCGCAATCGCGGGTGCAGCACCGGGGTTCATCCGCACGGGCAACATGGACCTCGCCGGCGGAATCGACCTCCTGATCGTGGATGGAGATGGCCAAGTGGTGGTGGTGCGTAACGCGGCCGGCGATGGTACCATCTGGGAGCCTGACACCGTCTTCCAACCGAGTGGGATAACCCTTCAGGCCCCCTCTTTCATGGACGTGGATGGGGATGGTGACCTCGACTTGGCCGAAGCGCAGTTCCCTGCAGTGAGGTGGATCGAGAATACCCTTTCCGAAGGCGGCGCATGGACCGATTGGGTGGAGCATGTCCTGGAACCATGGACAACCGCTGGGCCGGGTTCCTTCGGCCAACTCGGCTGTGGCGAAGGCGCTGGTTTCGTGGCCTTTCCGCTGAATCCCGATGAGCCGGTGCGCTATGCGCATTGGCTCACGGAGATCGGGGCCTTCGCGTTCAGCAAGGCCATGCTTGCTTTCCCGCGTGGCGACTTCCCGTTGCTGGCTGACTTCAATGGCGACGGGCACGATGACCTTGTGCTCCTCGTGGAGGGAGATCGGCGCCTGTTCATCAACGCCCTGCAGCCTTCGGTTGAGCCCCTTGTGCTGCCCGAACTTCCTGCGCTCTGCAAGTACGGACCCGAATTCAACTTGCCGGATGCCGTGCCTGCCGGCGGAAGGTGGACGGCACTGGCCGTCTTCGAGAATCAGTTGCTGCGGTCGTCAATCGATGGCAGCGGGGCCTATCCGCTCTCGCATGCGGCATATGCGGTTGAAGGCTGCGCAATCGGCGGTACCACCAGCATCCTGGTGGTGGAGCAGCCGCTGGTGGAGCCCCCGTTGTCAGGGGAACTGTGCAGCGGCCAGGCTCCGATTCAATTGACCTCCGTTCCGCCCGCAACCGCATGGGTGAACGCCGGGCCTACCGGCATCCTGGATCCATCGGATTTCGAAGGCGGAGTCGTGGTGGCCGTGTTCACCGATGCCACAGGAGTGGAATGCGCAACTGATATTGGTCCGATTGCCGTGCTTCCTTCCGTCCCTGCGCAGATCGCCCCGGCAGGCCCCTTCTGCATCAACAGCGGACCTCAATTGATTGCGGCCTCCGCCGCACCCCCGGAGGGTGTGAGCTGGACCGGTGATATCGCCGGATGGAACAGCGCAGGAGCAACATTCATCCCCCAGCAGGCCGGTACATTCATGGTCGTGCTGCTTGCTGAAGCTTCGGCCCCCAATGTCTGCAGCGCCTCCGATACGCTCATCGTGGTGGTGAGCGATTCCGTGCCTGAGATCGAACTGCAGCCGGTTCCCGTGCTCTGCGCAGTTGGTGAGGCCATTGACCTGGCGGCCTTCGCGACACCTGGCGGGGGCACCTGGAGCGGTCCCGGCGTCACCGGTTCGAGCTTCGACCCCATGGCTGTCGGGGAAGGGTCGTACCTGGTCACCTACACGGTATTCGAGCAGGGTTGCGGTGCTTCCGAGGCCTTGGCGCTCAAGCTGATCGAGGAGGTCCTGGTCACGGCCTCATCCGAGGATCTGGGACTTTGCCCAAGCGATGGCCCCGTGGTGTTCACCGCGAATCCGGAGGGAGGGCTTTGGTCCGCCCCGGTCAGCGCGGATGGGGTGTTCGACCCTTCAGTCTTGGCGGCCGGGACCTACCCGGTGGTTTACACTTGGTCGGGCGCCAACGGCTGCACGCTGGTGAACGATGCGTTCACGGCGGAGGTGCTGATCTGCACCGGGTTGGGTGAGACCGACCGCCTCGAAGCACGGGTCTGGCCGGTGCCGTTCGACCATCAGCTCAATCTTGAAGTGGGCGCCTCGGGCGCTGCCGCAATCGACGTTCTCGATGCAGCCGGACGTTTGGTGCTGACTACCGGTCCGCAGCCCGCCGGTCAATTGGTGGTGCTTCCCATGGCCAGTGTGCGCGCCGGCGCCTATACGGTGCGGCTGACCCTCCAGGATGGAGGCGTGCGCCTGTTCAGGGCGCTGAAGGAATAGGGGAGGCGGCCCTGGGGGCCGCTTGTCGCAGCGCGTTCAGCCGCGTACATTCGAGGGCGCGACAACCCGCCCACCCATGATCGCCACACAGATCCGTCAGAAAGACGCCCGCTTCTACTTCGTTTCCTACCCGTGCGAGGACATCCTGCGCCGTGTCAGGTTCATCAGCCGCTTCTACGCCGATGGCGAGAAGCCGATAGCGGCGGATGAGGCGGCAAAGGGCGATGAGGTGGCTTCATTCATCCAGCGCATCGAGCGCAGCGATGCCGCCTTCCAGCGCACCATGTCACACGGCAAGATCAAGGCGATCAGGAATTTCTACGAGACCGCCGTAGCGCAGCCACCCATTCCGGGAACGGTCCTGCTCTTCAGCAGCGATATCCTCGAATTCTCGCCGCTCGGCGGCATGCAGAACGTGGGCGACCTCAAGGAGCCGCGGGAGAAGTACCTCATCATCGATGGCCAGCATCGCTTGGCAGCGCTGGAGTTCTACATGCGCTCCCATCCCGAGGAGGCCCGGAGCATCCATGTGCCATGCATCATCTTCGATGGGGAGAGCGAGGATTTCGCGGCCGAGATGTTCGTGATCATCAACAGCACGCCAACGCGCATCAACAAGAGCCACCTCATCGACCTCTACGAGCGCGTGAGCTGGGAACGACCGGACAAGCGGCTGGCCGCCAAGGTGATCGAGCGGCTCTACAGCAGCGGCGACAGCCCGCTTCAGTACCGCATCAACCGGCTCGGCAACCGGAGCAAGCAGGAGAAATGGATCATGCAGGCCGAGCTCTTCAATGAGGTGCACCGCTGGATCCTGCGCTCCTTCAGCAAGGACGAGAAGGTGAATGCGGCGGCAGTGGAGCGCCGGTACCGGGTGCTGCAGCAGTTCTTCCGGGCAGCCCGGGCGGCCTTCGGTGATACCTGGGGCGATGCCCGATACCACGTCACCAAGCCCGTCACCCTGAAGGCGCTGGTGCGCGTTTGCGCCGACCTGAATGCCCGTGACCGGGGGGATGAGGAAACCCGCGAGGCCCGATGGGCACAACGCCTCACCGCCGCTTGGGGCGATGCGCTGCGCGAATTCCGCGATGAAGGGTTCTACGAGCGCTTCGCGGCCAAGGGCCAGGTGGAGCGGGTAGGGAAGGTCCATAAGTACCTCAGCGGCCGGCTCGGTCTTTGACCGGCAGCCGGTGGAAATGCAACGAGGCGCCCAAAGGCGCCTCGTTCGTTCTGCGGACCCGTAGGGATTCGAACCCCAAACCTTCTGATCCGTAGTCAGATGCTCTATCCAATTGAGCTACGGGTCCTGAAAAGCGGGGGCGAAGATAGACAACCGTTCGGATTGAATGGTTCAAATCCAGCCGTTGAGCCGGTAGTAAGCGATTGCCAGGCCTTCACGGAGGCAGGTCACCTCCAGTTTGAGGTAGTTCCAGAACGTGTAGCGGAGCCTGGGGTGGCCCGACACATCAGGAACCCACGGCTTGCCGCCGATCTGGGTGTGCCCGTAGTCGAAATCGTGCGCCATGGCATGATCCCAAGCCGGCGCTCCGCAGGCCCCTGTGATACCGGCCTTCCGGAATGCCCGGATGCTCCGGTACATGTTCTCCGGGGCCGTTACGACGGCCACTAGGCCCTGCGCCAGACGGGAAGCCGCGAGCGCCTGGTCGCGCGTGTTCTCCCCTTGATTCAGCGTATCGATGCGGGTGGAGAGGACCCCGCGTACCAGAAGTTCCTCGCGCATCGCACGCAGCACCTCGCCATTCCCGGGGTGGATCACCAGCAGTCTGGCCGATGGCCACGTGTTGGAGAGCATGGCTGCATGCTGCAGTCGCAGCAGTTCCGGCCCGGAAGGCATGCCGCTCCCGCCCAGCACCACGATCGTCGACGGCTCGCTCGCACAGGTCCCGGCCGCCTCCCCGAGCCATCGGTGCGCATCGTAGGGTATCCGCGTGAAGGCGAGCGCGATGCCCAGCAGGAGCAAGGAACCGCTGGCCAAAACGAGCCTGCTGAACCAGGGATGCAGGGAATGCGACAGTAAGCCCAGCAGCATCCCAGCTGTTGTGATGGCTTCCCGCCAGCGCTTCATGGCGTCCGCCGATGCCAAGCCCCTGCGGTCAGGGCTTGTAGTACTTGAGGGCCTCAGGCATGTAGGCCTCCAGGTCGCGCATGCGCGTGGCATCGCTCGGGTGCGTGCTCAGGAATTCAGGAGGCGCCTGGCCTCCGGACTGCTGGCTCATGCGTTGCCAGAATCCGGGCGCCTCGCGCGGGTCGTAACCGGCCATGGCCATGAACACCAAGCCCATCTTGTCAGCCTCCGTCTCATGCTTGCGGCTGAAGGCGAGCATCCCCAAGGCGCTGCCGATGCCGAAGCTCTGCAGGAAGAGGTCGCGCGCCAGCGAAGGCTTCTCTCCTGTGAGGACCTCCAAGGTCATTCCCGCGCCTTGAATGGCGATGGCCTGGCTCATGCGCTCGTTCCCGTGGCGCGCAATGGCATGCGAGACCTCATGCCCCATCACTACGGCTAGTCCGATCTCATCTTGCGTCACGGGAAGAATGCCGGTGTACACGACCACTTTGCCGCCCGGCATGCACCAAGCGTTCACCGTGGGGTCGTCCACCGTCTTGAAGGACCAGGTGAATCCCTCCACGCGGTTGCCCGCGTTGCTCTCATTCAGGAACCTCGTCGCGGCATCGGCCAGGCGCTGGCCTACCCGGCTCACCAATTGGGCCCTCGGGTCGTTGTCGGCCAGCACGGGATGCTCATTCAGGAAGGAGTCGTACTCCGTGACCGACATGGCCATCAGCTGGCTCTCATTGGCCAGGTTGAGCTGGCGACGGCCCGTGATGGGCACCTTGGCGCAGGCTTCGGCCAGGATGACCGCCGCCAGTATCGCTGTTCCGCGGAGGATGGTCTGCTTCATTGGATGTCGGCGGATAAGCCGCGATCGAGCAGTGCGGTGCACTGCGGTTCCAGCTGGTCGAAGGTGCCTCGCTTCACGCTGCACTTCCCGTTGTAGTGCACGATCCAGGCGCATTGCTCGGCCTGTATCGGATCGTGGCCGCAGATCTCCACCAGGCAGGCGATGACATGGTCGAAGGTATTCACGTCATCGTTGTGCAGGATGATCTCGCGCATCGGACCGGTCTCGCTCTGGATCTCCTCCAGTAGCGCTTCCTCAAGATGATGCTGGATGCTCATGACTGGCCGAAAATAAGCAGTGTCGGAAGGCCCGATGCTCAGCCCCGGGCGAAGGGTACGGCGTTCAACGGTGCATGCCGGCCTGCAAGGTGACCGAAGTGGCCCGCCATGGCCACCATGGCGGCGTTATCCGTGCAATAGGCGAATGGGGGCAGGTGCAGCGCCCAGCCCTCTGCATTTGCCAGTGCCTTCGCCCCTGACCGCAAGGCGGAGTTCGCGCTCACGCCGCCGCTGATGGCGACCTCGAAAAGCCCCTGCGCACGGGCGGCCATGCGCAGCTTCCTCAGCAGTTCATCCACGATGCAGCGCTGGAGCGAGGCGCAGAGGTGCGGCAGCTCGCGCTCCACGAAGGAAGGGTCACCTGCCATGCCGGCCCGGACCGTTTGCGCGAAGGCTGTCTTGATGCCGCTGAAGCTCATATCGAGTCCGGCCACCTGCGGTACAGGGAGCGGAAACCGGGTTGGATCGCCGGAGGCGGCATGCAGGTCGATGAGCGGACCGCCGGGATAGGGGAGTCCCAGCGCCTTTGCACCCTTGTCGAAGGCCTCTCCGGCCGCATCATCGCGTGTGGAGCCGATGATGTCCATCCGGTCGTACCCGTGCACCACCGCCAATTGCGTGTGCCCGCCGCTCACAGTGAGGTTGAGGAACGGGAACCGGGGCACCGAACGCGGTGCGCCGTCCTGAATGAAATGCGCAAGCGCATGGGCGCTGAGGTGGTCGACCGGGATGAGCGGTATGCCCAAGGCCTGACTCAGGGAACGGGCGTAGCAGAAGCCCACGAGCAGCGCGCCAATGAGCCCCGGGCCTTGCGTGACGGCCACGGCCCCCAGGTCGGCCACGCCGATGCCGGCCTGGCGCAGCGCCTCATGCACCACCGGAACGATGCTCTCCTGGTGGGCCCGACTGGCCAGTTCGGGCACCACTCCGCCCCATTGCCGGTGCGCCTCCTGGCCGGCAATGACGTTGCTCAGCACACGGCCATCGGCGAGGACCGCCGCCGCTGTCTCGTCGCAGCTGCTCTCGATGCCGAGGATGAAGAGGGGCTTGCCTTCACGCATGCTGGACCGGGCTACTTTTGGCGGATACGGCCCGGTGTTGGCTAAGGGCAGTCAAAGCTACGTCCGCTGGCGCGTGTGCGCACATATCAGGTCTGGCGCGACCGGCTCTTCCGCTGGTTCGGTGGGGCGGTGCTCTCCGCGCTGCTGCTGCTGATCGTCGGTGCCGGTTTGATGGTGATCCCTACCGTGCAGAGCGCAGTGGCACGATGGCTTGCCGGTGAGTTGAGCGAGCGCACGGGTGCGACCATTTCCATCGGCGCAGTGGCGCTCGGTTCGGACGGGTCGGTGCGCCTGCGGCAGGTCTTCGTGAGCGACCTGCATGGCGACACGCTGTTCCTCGTGCCCGAGCTGAGCGTACGCGGACTGCGCGTCAGCACCGAGCGTCGGACGGTCGATGTGAGCGCGCTCCGCCTCACCGGAGCCCGGTTCAGGCTGGCGACCGCGGAGGGCGATGCGCACAGCAACCTGACCAACCTGCTCGAGCGGATCTCATCGGCCGATACCACCTCCGGCGGCGGCGATTGGACCATCCGCTGCGCGCGCTTCCGCATCGAGGGCTTCCATTTCAGCTTCCACGATGCGAATGCGGCGATCTCGCCGTTCGGCGTCGATTTCGAGCATATCGATGTGCCTGATGCGGAGATCGCCGGAGTGCGCCTTGAGGTCATCGGGGATTCCATCGCGGCGGACCTTGAGCGTGTGGCCTTCACCGAGCGCAGCGGACTGAGGATCGATGGCCTGGCCGGCGCGGCGCGCGTGAGCCGCCATGGAATCGTGGTGGAAGGCATGGATCTCCGGACCCCGGGGACCGCCCTGAAGGGGCAATTGCGCATGCTATCCGAAGGGTGGGCCGATTTCAGCGCATTCACCTCAAACGTCGCCATGCGGGTCGACCTCGACAGCTCCCGCTTGGAGATGGCGGATATCGCCTGGTTCGCTCCGGATCTCGAGGGCATCCGCTTTCCCCTGACGGTGAGCGGAAAGGTCCGCGGCACCATCGACGACCTGAAGGGGCGCGGGCTGCGCATCGGATTCGGCGATGGCTCCTGGTTCACGGGCAGCGCGGAGCTAAGCGGCCTGCCCACCATCGCGGAGACCTTCATGCTCATCGACATCGACGATATGCACGTCCGACGGGAGGACCTGGCGCGCGTGCCAGTGCCCCCGTTCACCAGCGGCGGGCTGCTGCACCTTCCCGATGAGGCGGCGCAGCTCGGCGACATCGACCTGAAAGGACGCTTCACGGGCTTCCTGCGGGCCTTCACCGCCACTGGGCGCGCAAGCACCGCGCTCGGGTCGCTCCGGACCGACATCACCTATGAGCGGGACACCGTAAGTGACCGGGCCGTGCTCTACGGCCGCGCCGCCACCGAGGCCTTCAGGCTGGGCCCTTTGCTGGGCACCAGCGCCATCGGCCCGCTGGCGGCCAATGTCCGGCTCAAGGCCTATGGTCGGTCGATCAGGACCATGGAACTGGACGTAGAGGGTGATTTCCCCATGTTCACCATCAACGGCCGCACCATCGGGGGCATCACCGCCAAGGGGCATCTGGCGCGCAACCTGTTCAACGGAGAGCTCCGCGCCGAAGACGAGCGCCTCGAACTCGACTTCAAGGGGCTGGCGGATTTCCGCGGCCGGTGGCCGCAGGTGGACTTCACGGCACGCCTGCTCCATGCGGATCTGGAGGCGCTCGGCTTCACCGATGCAGCCGGATTCAATGCGCTGAGCCTGGACGCAGCGGTGCATGGCCGGCTCTCGCCGGACAGCCTCCTCGGCGATCTCCATATCCTCGGCATTTCCTACTGCCAAGGCGAGGATGAGTATGCCCTGGGCGATATCCACCTGCGCAGCGAGCGGAGGGCCGGTGAGAACCTGTTGCTGCTCGATGCATCTTTCGCGGAGGCGGAGGTGGCGGGGGCCTTCCTCCCGACGAAGCTCCCGGCGGCACTGGCCCATGTGGTCTACAGCGTGTTCCCTTCGCTCTCCGATGCCGTGCGGTACGACCAGGACGAGCAGCGCTTCAGGTTCTCCGTCCGTACGCGGGATACCGAACCCGTGCTGCGGCTCTTCCTGCCGGGCGCCGTGGTTGCCCCCGGCTCAGTCATCACCGGCTCGTTCGACACGCGCACCTTCGACCTTGACCTCACAGGGCGCATTCCCCGGGCCGACTACAAGGGCATCCGGTTCGATAGTGTCGAGGTCATCGCGGAGAAGACCCTCGACCTGCTGGCCTTTTCGGTGGAGAGCGCCCGCCAGCAAGTGGGCGACAGCCTCTGGTTCACCGGCATGGGGGCCACCGGCAAGGCTTATCAGGATGAACTGGAGCTGAACCTTGGATGGGATGGCAGCAGCGGCGGGACCAACGGCGACCTTGACTTGTACGGTGAGGTCCGCGGGCTGCGGTCGATCACCCTTGAACTGCTCCCGTCTCGGCTGTTCTTCGGCCGTGGCACCTGGACGAATCCTTCACGCGCGCACTTCGAGATCGACTCCTCCACGGTTCGCGTGAGCGGGCTCGAGCTCATCAACGCCGATCAGCGGATCGCCTTCAACGGGGCCATTGCACGAGACCCTCAGGAGGCCATGGCCTTCAGCCTCTCAGGGGTGGAACTCGCCAATTTCGTTCCTCTTCTCGATGGTCCGCCGATCAGCGGCCGCTTGAACGCCGATGGCCGCTTGTTCGACCTGTATGGCGCTCCCCATGTGGTGAGCACAGCGCAAGCCGATAGCGTGGCGGTGAGCGGACTGCCTGTGGGCGACATCGGGCTTGCCTTGGCATGGCTGGAAGGTCAAGGTGCCATCGATGTTTCAGGCACCCTCAACCGCGGGCCGATCAAAGCGCTTGATTTCACGGGCCGGATCGGCGTGCGCGATGGCAGCGAGCTGGACCTGCTCCTGTTGCTAGACCGGTTCGAGCTCAGCCTGGCGAATCCCTATCTCCCAGAGGGCCTGAGCGACCTGCATGGGCTCGCCTCGGGACAGGTGGCGCTGACCGGCACCCTGGCCGGCCCCGAGCTCGTCGGCACCATCGACCTCGCTGGCGCCGGCCTGCGGATCGACTACCTCAACACGCGCTACACCGGCGATGCCCAGGTGCACATCGGTGATGAGATGTTCGCCTGCGACCGCGCCGTCATGCGTGATGAGGAGGGCAATGCTGCGCGCATCGGTGCCACGATCGCCCACCGCGGGCTGCGCGACTGGAGCTATGACATCTGGGGAACGCTGGACCGTACGCTGGTCCTGAATACCACACCGGCCATGAACAGCCTCTATTACGGGAAGGCCTATGGGTCCGGCGACTTCGGCGTGAGCGGATCACGGGGCCGGCTCGACGTGAGCGTCCAGGCCACCACGGCGCCGGGCACTGATGTGCATCTGCCGGTAGGAGGGAGCACCGAGGTCTCCCCGATCTCCTTCGTCCGCTTCAATGCCCAGGACACCACAGGCGCAGAGGAGGACGTTGACCTGAGCGGCGTCACGCTCGACATGGACATCACGGTCACCCCCGACGCCCGCTTCGAGCTCATCTTCGACCCCACCGTAGGCGACATCATGAGCGGACGCGGAACGGGAAGCATCGAGATGGCGGTTACGCCCATGGGCGACCTGAGCATGACGGGGCAGGTGGAACTCGTGGAGGGCGACTACCTCTTCACGCTGAGGAATGTGGTGAACAAGCGCTTCCAGGTGCAGCCCGGGGGGCGCATCATCTGGTACGGCGACCCTTTCGATGCCCAGCTCGACCTCCAGGCCATTTATCGCCTGAAAGCGCCGCTCTACGATATCGTGCCCCCGGCGGAGCGCACGGAGGCCTACCGCCAGCGCGTGCCGGTAGAGGTGGTGATGCGCCTCCGTGAGAAGCTGATGAACCCGGAGATCGGGTTCGATGTGCGGCTCAGCTCAGTCGATGAGAACGTGAAGGCCCAGGTGGCGAGCATCCTCAGCACCGATCAGGAGATGAGCCGGCAGGTGTTCGCCCTCATCGTGCTCAATCGTTTCCTGGAGCCTCCCGTGTATGCGGGAGCCAGCGCCTCGCTGGGCGGTTCGGGCACCGGCAATGTCGCCGGCACCACGGCCAGCGAGTTGCTGAGCAACCAGGTGAGCAACTGGCTCAGCGGCCTCAGCAACGACTTCGACCTCGGTTTCAACTACAGGCCAGGGGACAACATCACCCAGGACGAGCTGGAGGTGGCCTTCAGCAAGCAGTTCTTCAATGAGCGCCTGCTATTCAGCACCAATGTGGGCGTTCACTACGGGGCCCGGAGCACGGCCTCGTCCAACGCCCTCATCGGCGATTTCCAGTTGGAGTACCTCATCACGCGCGAAGGGCGCTTCCGTATGCGGGCCTTCAGCATCACGAACGACCGTAATCTCACCCAGGCGGACCAGGCTCCCACCACGCAGGGCGCAGGAGTTGTGCTTCGTCGCGACTTCGACACCTTGGGCGAGCTGTTCCGGCGCAGGAACAGGAAGGCGGCGCGGCCCTGAATGCGTTGCCGGCGCTGCGGGCCTATGGTTGGCCGCCGAGCCTGAGGCTGTGCCCCAGCTTCTCTTTCTTGGTGCGCAGGTAGCGTTCGTTGTGGGCGTTCGGTGCGATCTCGATGGGAACATTCTCGACGATCTCGAGTCCATATCCCACCAGGCCGGTGCGCTTCCTCGGATTGTTGGTGAGCAGCCGCATCTTGCGAACGCCGAGGTCGTGGAGGATCTGGGCGCCCACGCCGTAATCCCGTGCATCCATGTCGAAACCGAGCATCAGGTTCGCCTCTACGGTGTCGGCGCCCTGCTCCTGCAGCTTGTAGGCCTTCAGCTTGTTCAGCAGCCCGATGCCGCGCCCTTCCTGCTGCATGTACACGATCACGCCCTTGCCGGCCTCGTCGATCATCTCCATGGCCTTGTGCAGCTGCGGTCCGCAGTCGCAGCGGCAGCTCCCGAAGATGTCGCCCGTTACGCAGCTGCTGTGCACGCGGACAAGCACCGGTTCACCGGTGGCCCAAGTGCCCTTCACCAGGGCCAGGTGCTCCTCCCCGGTGGTGGTCTGCCGATAGGCGATCAGGTCGAAGTCGCCGTAAGCGGTGGGCAGCTTCACATCCACCTGCCGTTCCACCAAGCGCTCCGTCCGCATGCGGTAGGCCACCAGGGCTTCGATGCTGATGAGCCTGAGGCTGAAGCGCTTCGCGATCTCGCGCAGCTCGGGCAGCCGGGCCATGCTGCCGTCCTCATTCATGATTTCCACGATCAGACCCGCCGGCTCGAACCCGGCCAGCCTGGCAAGGTCTACCGCGGCCTCCGTATGGCCGGTTCGCCGCAGCACGCCGCCCTTCCGTGCCTTGAGCGGGAAGATGTGGCCGGGCCGGGCGAAGTCACCGGCCTTCATGGCGGGGTCGATCAGCGCCAGCATAGTCTTGCTGCGATCGCTGGCGCTGATGCCGGTGGTGGTGCCATGCCCTTTCAGGTCGACGCTCACTGTGAAGGGTGTCTCGTGAAGCGCCGTGTTGTCCCGCACCATCAGCTCGAGCCCCAGTTCATCGCACCGCTCCTCGGTGAGCGGGGCGCAGATGAGTCCGCGACCATGGGTAGCCATGAAGTTGATCATCTCCGGGGTGGCATTGCGGGCCGCGGTTACGAAGTCGCCTTCGTTCTCGCGGTCTTCGTCGTCCACCACGATGATGGCCTTCCCGGCCCGGAGGTCAGCGATGGCGTCCTCGATGGAGTCGAATTGGGGGCTCATGGGGGCTTCCGGCACGGATGCGGCCGATGGCGCAAAGGTAGGGGCGCTGCGCAGGGCTAAGGGGCCGAGGGTGTGCGTGCGATAAGGGCATCGAGCGCCTCGGCGCTTCTGTCCCAGTCGAAATGGGCCCTCACGAAGGCGTATCCGTTGGCCGCGATCCGCTCGCGCTCGTGGTCATCGCTGAGCAGCCGTAGGATGAGCGCCGCGTACTCCTCAGGGGTGTCGCCGATGAGGATGGCCTCGCCGGCGGGCGCTCCAACGGCGTTGTTCGCCAAGGCGCTGGTGATGCAGGGAACGCGCATGGCCATGGCCTCCAGCAACTTGTTCTGCAGGCCGGTCCCGATCTGCATCGGCGCCACGAAGAGTCGCGCGGCGGCGTAAGAGCTGCGGATATCCTTCACCCAGCCGGTGACCGCGATGCGGTGATCGGTGCGGGCAAGCTCGCGCACGCTGGCGCTGGGGTCCACGCCGCTGATCAGCAATGTCGCTCCGGGGCGCTCGCGCCGTACGATCGGCAGCACCTTGTGCACCAGGTAGAGCACACTGTCGATGTTGGGCGGGTAGTTCATATTGCCCGTGAATAGCAGGTCGTACCGGGGTGCTTCGGATTGGGGCATGAAATGGGCGGTGTCCACCCCGTTGGGGACCACCGCCATCCGGTTCCGCAACGGATGATAGATGTAGTCGCGGTCCTGGGAGCTGATGATGACGGCATTGTCGAACTGGTCGAGCATGAGGTTCTCGTAGCGGATGAGGCGCCGGGTCTCCAGCCTGAAGATGGGCTTCAGGTAGAAGGGGGCCGTTTCCGTGCGCCGCTCCATTCCCTTGCTCAGCGTGTCCATGTAATCGAGCGTCTTGTGCAGGCCATAGCGCCGGCGGACGTATTCGGTGGTGCGCACCAGCTGGCACAGCACATGGTCGGGCCGGATGCGGTCGATGGCTTCGTCGATCCGGCGCTGCGCATGACGGTGGTAGAAGTACACCACCTGCACCGGCAGGCGGGTGAACACGGCGGTGATGAGCTTCATCACGACCCGCCAGCGCGGGATGCGGATGACCTCGATGCTGGCGCAGATTCCGGCCAGGTGATCGATATGGGCCTGCACCGTCCGCATGTCGCTGAGGCATACGAGGTGGACCTCATGGCGCCGGGCGAGCCGGGCGATCAGGTGATAGGCCCTGAGCTTGTCCCCCTTCTCCAAGGGATAGGGCACGCGGGAGAGGAGCACAAGGAGCCTCATCCTTTCAGCAGGAGCTTGTAGAAGGCCTCCAGTTCCTGCACGATAGGGGCGTCCGAATAGGAACGTTCGATCAACCGCCGCGCGGCAGTACCCAGTGCCGATGCCTGGGCGGGGTCTCCATGCAGGGCGATCATCTGGTCCGCGAAGGCGGTGGCCGTACTGGCCAGCAGGATGTCCTTGCCATGGGTGCAGGAGATGCCCTCCGCGCCGATGGGGGTGGAGATGACGGCCTTGCCCATGGCCATGCCCTCCACGATCTTCACCCGCATCCCGCCGGCGCTGAAAAGCGGCACCACCATTACTTGCCGGCGCCGCATGTAGGCCACCGCGTTCTTCACGCGTCCCTTCACCTCAACGCCGGGCAATTCGCGCTGGATAAGGTCTGCGGGCATCCTGTTCCCCGCGAGGTCGAGCCGGGCATCCGGGCGCTTCCGAAGCACCTTGGGCCAGACCGAGTCCAAGAGCCACCGGATGCCCTCCTCATTCGGCAGCCAGTCCATGCTGCCCAAGTGGAAGAAGACCGGCGGCTTGCCTTCCGGGTGCGGGTCCGCAGGGTACTCCTCCGGGTCCACGCCGAAGGGTATGGTCGCGATTGGCGTGTGCGTGCCATGCGCAGCGAAGTGCTCGGCATCGCTGGGGCTGATCGCTGCAACGCCATCCACCCGGTCGAGCACGTCCATCTCGTAGCGCTGCAGCTGCCTTGCGAGGAACCTCCTGTAGGGCCGCTTCAAGGGGTTCCGTTCGCCTTGCGCGATGCGGTCCTGGATGACGTACTCGAGGTTGTGCGACCGCAGGACGATGCGGGCCTTGGAGTAGCGGCGCAGCGTGGGGATGTACGGTGTCATGAACAGGCTCTCCAACTGCACCACGTCGAACTGCTCCTCGGTGAGCAGTCGGATAAGCCTGATGTCCATGTCCGGGGAGAAGAAGCGGCTGATGTTGTAGTTGTCGGCCGTTACCAGGTCCGTGAAGGCATCCACGATATTCAGGCTCGTATCCACGTACACGCCCTCCATCCGTGTTGCGGAGGCCAGGTCGCCCGGGACCTCCGAGGGGTCAAGCCCGTGCTTCGGTGTGGTGATGCACAAGACCTTCACCACATGGCCCGCGCGAAGCAGCCCACGCGTGAGGTTGTGCATGGCCTTGCTACCGCCATCGATGGGCGGCCATGGAGGCTTATTGCACAGCTGGAGGATGCGCATGTCGGCGCCAAATGGAGCGCACGCGCTCCCAGCCGCGATAATACGCATCACGGTCGAGGAGGGGGCTGTCCATCGCAGCCTTCCAGGTGATGAAGAGGCCGACGGGCAGCAGCACCAGGATGCCCATCCACATGCCGGCCCATGCCGTGATCCCGCCTGCGATGACCAGCTTCTCCATAGCGAAGGAGACGATGTGGAAGACGAGGAAGAAGACGATGGCCAGCACCACGGGCAGCCCCATGCCGCCGCGCCGGATGATGGCGCCGAGCGGTGCGCCGATCAGGAAGAAGACCATGCAGGCGGCCGCGAGCATCGGCTTGCGGTGCCACTCCGCTGCGAAGCGGGCCACCTGCTCCCGGCGGCCATCCAGTTCCGCGGCGCTGCGTTCGCAGTAGCCGGCATTGTTGCGCGCCATGTTCATGGCCAGGTCGAAGAGCTCTTGGCGCGCCGGAGGGGGCCGCGAGGCGATCCACCGGGTCATGCCCACGTAGGCGGTGGTGTCGCGCTTGAGCGCCGGGTGGCTGCCCCGAAGCAGGAAGAGGCTGTTCCTCAAGTGCGCCTGCTGCTCGTTCCGCCGGAGCGCAGCCTGCACACGCAGGCTGTCCTCCCCTTGCTGCAGCTGGTCGAGCGCGAGCATCTTGTAGTTGTCCTTGAAAAGGTCCTCGTCCGTTCGGCGGAGCCCAAGGCCGCTCAGGTCCATGGTGATGACATCCTTGGCGAAGGTGCCACGCATCATGGGACGATAGCCCTCCCGTTCACCGCCCGGGCCGCCCTCGTCGTAGAACCGGCCGTCCTCCAGGGTGAGCAGCAGGAACAAGCCGTCCGCGCTCCGCTGCATGGTGCCCTGCCTAGCCCGGATCACCGTTCCATTGCCGCGACGCTGGTCCCGGTGGTCGTAGATGAGCACGTCGGAAAGCCGGCCCGTGTCGGGGTCCTTGTCCATCACACGGATCGCGAAGCCCTCGATGCCGTTGTAGAAGACGCCCGGGGTGATGCTGAGCGCAGGCTTCTTCTCGCGCAGGTCCCAGAGGAGCGATTGGAACTTGAGGTTGGCCCGGGGAAGCGCATGATTGCTGAACAGGAGCGAGCCTATCGCGAGGAACGCCGTGAAGGCGATCAAAGGGTGAAGGATGCGGCCGAGCCCGAGGCCCGCCGATCGCATGGGCACCAGCTCCGAGTTCTCGCCCAGCCCGCCCATGGTCATCAGGGAGGAGAGCAGGATGGCGAGGGGGAGAGCCAGCGGCACGAAGCTCGCGCCAGCATAGGTGAGGAGCTCGAGCATCACGTGCCACTCCAGCCCCTTGCCCATCAAGTCATCCACATACTTCCAGAGGAACTGCATCACCAGGATGAACACCACGATGAGGAAGGTCACCGCCAACGGGCCCAGGAAGGCCCGGATGATCATCGCATGCAGCTTCTTCATTCGCCGACCGGGCAAAGGTCGGTCGCCTGGCGCCTCAGGCGCCCAGGACGCGCACGAGATTGGCGATCTGCGACGCCCAGAGGTTGCGGGTGGCCTCTACCTCATTAGGCCAGGCATGGTCCGTGACGATCAGCGCCACTTCATTGGTCATGGCATCGATCCGGATTCGTAATTCGAAGAATGCCGCGTGGTCATCGTCGTCATTGCGATGGAAGCGGATCACTTCAGGGGCTTTCCTGCCGATGAGCGTGACGGCCTCCTCCTCGCCGTTCCAGATGAAGACGTATTGGTCTCCGCGCACGTTGACATCGTCGCAGTACCATTCACTGAATCCGCTGGGGGTGGAGATGAGCTCGTAGAGGACGTTCGGTGCGCTGTTCACCTGGAACTCCATCACCACGCGCTCCTTTGCCGCCCTGCGCTCTGCGGGCCTCGGCTGTGCTCCAGTGCGGGGAGGGGCAGGCTTCTGGGCGATTGCCGCCGGTTTGGGGGCTGCCTGTGCCGGCGCGGCCTGCGACGGCTTGGCCTTGGGTCGATGAGCCGCGGCAGTGGGACGGGGTGGGGGGGGCAGCGCTTTGGCCGAGGGTGTGCGCCCCTTCGCAGCAGCAGACGCATTCTTCTTGGCTGGGGCCATGCGCTTCGGTTTGGCAGGAGCCGCGCTCCCGCGCTTCGCAACCGGGTTCGCGGCGCGCACCGGTTTCTTCGCTGCAGCCTTGGGGGGCTGCTTGGCCTTGGTTGGCTTCTTTACCGTGGCTCCGCCCTTCCCGACGGGTTTCGGCTTCTTGGATGCCGGTTTGGGTCTGGGCTTGGCCGATGCACTGCGGGGACCGGCCTTCGCTTTCGGTTTCGCAGGAACCGCCTTCTTGTTCCGAGCCGGCTTGCGCACCGGCTTCCTGGGGGCGGTCTTCTTCTTCTGAGCCATGAGGAATAAGGGAGAGGTAGGGTTGCGGCTAAAGGTAGAGAGATCGATTTCCTCTGCAAGCAGGCCATGGACACGATGCCTTTAGGAGATGATTATATTTGCCGCCCCTTGGCGGAAGCCTTTGGGGAGCATGGCGCGGTAGCTCAGCTGGTTAGAGCGCATGATTCATAATCCTGAGGTCGGGAGTTCAAGTCTCCCCCGCGCTACGAAGGCCACCGTTACGGGTGGCCTTTTTCGTTTCCTTCGCTGCCATGCGTCGTTGGTTGATGCTCCCCTTGATCGCAGCCTGTTCCGCTCCGCACGGTGCCGCGGATGAACAGGCCATACGCCAGGCCATGGTGGAGCAGGAGGCGGCATGGGACCGGGGCGACATTGACGCCTTCATGGCGGCCTATTCCGATACGGTCTGCTTCCGTAGCCCTAAACGGCTTACCTGCGGAAGGGACCGGGTGACGTCTGACTACCGCCGGGCTTACCCGGACAAGGCCTCCATGGGAGACCTGGGCTTCGGCATCGCTGAGGTGGTCCCTGCTGGCGGCCATCATGCCTGGGTCACGGGCACATGGACGCTGCACCGGGAGGCGGATACCCTCCGGGGGGGATTCGCGCTGCTCTGGGTCCGCACGGCCCAGGGATGGCGCATCGCCAGGGACTTCACCTATTGAACCGTCGCCGTGCTGGAGACGCTTTTCATCCTGAGCCCTGTCACCCTTACGGCGATTGTCCTGTCGGTGGCCCTGTCCTTGGCCGCTTTCGCTGATTCCCGGCTCTTCAACGATCTGTTATTCGAGCCCTTCGTCATCAAGGCACGCGGCCAGTGGCACCGATTCCTCACCCACGCTTTCATCCACGCCAATGGCCCGCACCTCCTGGTGAACATGCTCGTGCTCTTCATGTTCGGCCATGACCTGGAGCCGAGGCTTGCCCAACTCACGGCTGCGCCTCCGGCCCTGCCGTTCGCGGCGCTCTACGCGGGCGGCATCCTGTTCTCCTCGCTGCCCGCCTATGGGCGGCATCTCCGCGATCCGAACTATAGGGCCGTTGGAGCGAGCGGTGCTGTCTCCGCGGTGCTCTTCGCCTACATCCTGATGACCCCCACCAATCGAATCGCCTTGTTCTTGCTCCCGATGGAGTTACCGGCCTGGGCCTTCGGTCTCCTGTACCTCGCCTACTCATGGTACATGGATAAGCGAGCCGACGACAACGTGGCGCACGATGCGCACTTCTATGGCGCCCTCTTCGGTGTGGCCTTCATGATCGTCGTGGAGCCGGCGTTGGTGCCTTGGTTCTTCAATCAGGTCCTACCATGAGCGAACGGGGTTCCTGCCGTGCCCTCTTCCTTGATCGCGATGGCGTGCTCAACCGCGAGCGCGGTCAGCATACCTGGAGGCTGGAGGATTTCGAGGTGCTGCCGGATGTGGCGGATGTGCTGCGGCAGGCGGCAGCGCAGGGCTACCTCCTGGTGGTCATCACCAATCAAAGCGGGGTCGGCCTGGGTCTGTACGGCATCTCAGAGGTGAACGTCGTGCACGACCACCTCGTGGCCCATCTGGCGGCGGAGGGCGTGTTCCTTGCGGATATCCTGTTCTGCCCGCACCATCCCTCCAAGGGCCGCTGCCTTTGCAGGAAGCCCGGGTCCCTCCTGCTGGAGCGCGCCATCGCCCGCCATGGCATCGACCCGCAGGGATCGCTCATGGTGGGCGACCGCGAGCGTGACATGGAGGCCGCTGCCGGTGCCGGTGTGCGCGGGGTGCTGATGGAGCCCAACGGGTCTTTGCGGCTCGCCCTGAAGAACGAACTTCGCACCCGATGAGCGCTTGGGTAGACCACAATGGCACGCTGTTCCCGGCGGATGAGCCGGTACTGCGGCTGGACAATCGCGCCTTCCATTTCGGCGATGGCCTCTTCGAGAGCATCCGTGTGGTGGGCGGCAGGGCCTGCTTCCTGGATGCGCATTGGGCCCGCCTCACCACGGGTGCCGAGCTGCTGCGCATAACGCTCCCTGACGGATTCGACCGCCAGCGTTTCGGTGAAGCCATTGCTGCGGTGGTCGAGCGTTCGGGCATCAGCAGCGGCCGAGCGCGGTTCACCCTCTACCGCGGCGGGGGCGGCTACTACAGGCCGGAGCAGGACGCCGGCCGGTACGCCATCGAGCTGAATGCGCTGCCCGATCCGCACCATGTGCTCAACCCCACCGGTCTGCAGGTCGACATCTGGCCGGAGATACGGAAGCCGGTGAATGAGCTTTCGAGGCACAAGACCCTCAACTGCCAGTACTATATCATGGCGGCGCTGTGGGCCAGGGCCCGTGGCCTCGATGACTGCCTCCTGCAGAACGACCGTGGCAACATCATCGAGAGCAGTGCGGGCAACATCTTCATCGTCAGCAACGGGGTGCTCTACACCCCCTCGCTCACCGATGGCTGCATCGGTGGCGTGATGCGCGCCCAGGTCATCAACCTGGCGCTGGCCAATGGTGTGAAGGTGTACGAGTGCTCCCTGAATCCGCAGAACCTGCTCGCTGCTGATGAGCTGTTCTTCACCAATGCCATCCAGGGCATTCGATGGGTGGGTGGCTACCGCACGAAGCGCTACGCGCACAAGCTCTCGGGAATGCTCACCGGGCTGATCGTATCATCGACGCTCAGTTGAGCGAGGGGTCCTCGGGGAAATCTGCGAGCGGGGCGAACGCCCGCCCCATGGAGCGGAGCGTGTTCCGCCAGAGCTCATCCACGGCCGGCGACATCACGCTCCGTTTGCTGGCCGGGGCGACCAGCCATGAGCGGTCATCCAGTTCCTTCCTCAGCTGGTCCGGGCCCCAGCCGCTGTAGCCCACGAAGAAGCGCACGTGCCGGGAAAGCCGCGGGTCGGTGGCCAGGACGGACCGCAGCTGCTCGTAGTCGCCACCCATGTGAACCCCATCGACCACCTCTACGCTACCGGGTATGTGCGCCCCCAAGGTGTGCAGGTAGTAGAGTTCCCCGCTCTGCACGGGCCCGCCGATGCCCACCTGCGAGGCGATAGGCGGCAGGTCCTGCATGAGGTCGTTCACCGTCAGGTCCATCCGCCGGTTCAGCACGAAGCCGAATGAGCCTTCCGCACTGTGGTCGCATAGCAGTACCACGGTCCTGCGGAAGTAAGGGTCCGGCAGGTAAGGCTCGCTCACCAGCAGCCTGCCGCGCGCTGGCTGGTGGCGATTCTCCGGCTGGAAGTCGAGCAGGTCTGGCATGCGGTGCTGAAGGTAGCAGCCCATTGGTTGCTGTGGCAAGGGGCATTTACCGATGAGGGCGGCGTTCCGGCGGATAACTTGCGCGCTCGAAGTTCCACTCATGAGCCAGGAAAGGCACTTGCACCATAGGATCGAGTACGGCCGCGCATCGCTCACGGAG
>ERZ761602.1167-NODE-1167-length-49900-cov-6.903481_pt1 | contig 49900 bp, 49 predicted proteins | sample MGYA00512165_ERZ761602 | MGnify/ENA primary metagenome ERZ761602 (study PRJEB28899, sample SAMN02445085) | bioreactor sludge metagenome | biome: EBPR sludge; isolation source: Thorneside wastewater treatment plant | place: Australia: Brisbane, Thorneside...
GCCACCCAACTGTGCGAGCCGGGACTGCGTCAATCCCAGCGCCTCGCGCCGGCACCCCAAGCCAAACGAACGCTGTCATTGCTATCATTGCTGTCTTGCGCCAGCAACGGAGATCCTTGTGGGAACACTCACCATTCGCAACCTGGAGGATCCGCTCAAGAGCCGCCTGAGACTGCGTGCGGCGGCCCGCAATCGATCCATGGAAGAAGAGGCGCGCCAGATCCTGCGCGCCGCGCTTCAGGAGAACGCGGCACCGACCGAGGATCTGGGCAGCAGGATCCGCTCCCGCTTCGCGGCGTTGGGCGACATTCAACTCGTCCTCGAGCCCCGTGAGCCGCCCAACGAGCCCCCGCGGTTCGAGGACTCGCCCCCCGCACCACGCACCAAGGCCCGCAAGCCTGGAGCAGGGCGTCGATGAGCACGCTGCTGGACACGAACGTGCTGTCCGAACTTCTCAGGAGCCAGCCGGCGCCCGCCGTGCTGGCTTGGTTCGCCGAGCAACCGCCCGAAAGCCTGTTCGTCAGCGCCGTCACCCAAGCGGAGATGATGCTCGGCGCCCGGCTGCTGCCAGCCGGCAGACGGCGCAAGGCCCTGGAGATGGCGCTCGTGGCGATGTTCTCCGAGGACTTCGCCGGCAGGATCCTGCCCTTCGACTCGGCAGCGGTCGATGCCTATGTCGAGATCATCAGTGGGCGACGTGAGATGGGTCGGCCCATCTCCCAGTTCGATGCACAGATCGCGGCCATCGCGAGGCGGGCTGGCGCCCGACTGGCCACCCGGAACACCGACGACTTCCGGAACTGCAGGGTTGCATTGATCGACCCGTGGACCAGGCTGGCCTCGTGAGCCGCCCGCAACCTGTTTCGAGTGCCATGCGGACCCGAGCGGTCTGATGGCGAAAGCCCCTCCACAATGACATCGTTTCGACTCGTCGCCCGCGACGCCGAGATGGATCATTCGCTCCGCACAGGGCCCCAACGATAACGACCCCTCACCATGCGATGAGGGGCGGCTGGAGGGGCATTACCCGGTGCTGCTTAGGGTGGCTGACGGGATCCGAAACGGAGACCTAAGCTGTTGATCTCACAGAGAAACGCAGAGGAAGCGATTGGACTGTTCCCCCACCTGTTCCCCTACCCTGACCGGGACCTCCAGAGACCTTCGGCAGCGCCATCGTGGCCGGATCCCCGACCATCGGCAAAGCGGCATCAGATTCCGTGGCCAGGCACCTGCGGTCTCGGCAACGTCGCTGGCAGTGCTGCCGCCGAGCCGCGCGCGCGGTGACGCCACCACACCCAGCCGGGCGCGTCAGCGAAGCGACCGCACCTTGCGCTTCTGCGCCTTCAGCAGCCTGGCTGCCTGCTGGTCGAAGGTGACGAACTCGGGCCCACCGAGCAGTTCGCCCTCGTAGGCGATGGCGCCATCGGCAAAGTCGCCCCCCGCCTCCAGCACGGCCAGACCGGCCAGCACCGCCGGGGTGTGGCACACCACGTGGCGCACCCGAATCAGCGTGCGTACCGCCCGAGCCACCTGCGCGGGTGTGTAGCGGTAGCCCCGCAGCAGCACCCACACCAGTTCGCAAAGTGCAGGCGTGGGCACGGCGATCAGCGTTGCGTCCTGCAGCACCCGCAGCGCCTGTGCAGCTTGGGCTGCGTCGTCCTGCGTGGCCAGGCGCAGCAGGACGTTGGTGTCCAGCGTGACTTTCACTTGCGCTGGCCTGCCCAGGCTTCGGACACCAGGGCGTTCATCTCGTCCAGGCTCAAGGCCTTGGCCGGCGGCGGCAGGCAACCAGCGAAGGCCTCCAGCCCATGGGGTGCCTTGGCATGCAGGGCCAGCACGCCACCTGCCAGCTTGTCCACGGTCACCTGCTGACCGGGCTGGATGCCCAGGTACTGCAGCAGTTCGCGCCGCAGCGTGATCTGGCCCTTGGCGGTGACGGTGAGGGTAGGCATGGGCTGTTCCGCAGAAACGGCAAGCAAGGCAATTGTGCCTTACCATGTGCCCAGGCGACAGGCTGGCCCAAGGCCGGCCCATCTCCCAGTTCGAGGTGCGGATCGCGGCGATCGCGAGGCGCTCCGGTGCCCGATTGGCCCCCCGACACACCGGCGACTTCCGCGACGGCAAGGTGGCGCTGATCGACCCGTAGACCGGGCTGTCGTCGTGAGGCGCCCGCAGCCTGCTTCGGGCATTCGGCAGCCGCCAGGCGTGCCCCGAGAGACCTGCTGCAGTCCGGCTTTTCCGAACCACTGGCGCCGCCCCGTGGGGGGAGGCGGCCGACAGACCGCTTCGGGACGGGGGACACCGCATTCGCTTCGGTCTTGATGGTGACGATGGCCGGCAGCGTGAGGGCCATCCGCTCCAGGCCGCCAAGGGGGCCTGCGTCGACTTGGCCGGCGCGGCCAGCATCTGGCCGATCGGGTTGCGGTCGTCGTCAATGGCCTGCTCGCCCAGGACGACGGGGACGAGGATCCTCCGGTGGACGTGGATCCGGATGGGGACGGTGGGCTGGGTTCAGGTGGCGATCGGCAAGCCGATCAGGCGCTCGAGTTCGGCGTGCGCCAGGCCGTCGACGATGTCGACCAGCGACAAGCCCCGCGGGCCGCAGGCCAGCGTGGCCAGGTCGGTATAGATGCGCTTGACGCAGGCTGCGGCGGTCAGCGGATACGTGCACCGCGCCACGACCTTGCTCTGGCCCTGGCGGGTCATCAGGTCCATCATCACCCAGGTCTCGCGCGCCCCCACCGCCAGGTCCATCGCGCCGCCGACCGCGGGGATGGCGTCGGGCTCGCCGGTGCTCCAGTTGGCCAGGTCGCCGCTGGCCGACACCTGGAAGGCGCCCAGCACGCAGATGTCGATGTGGCCGCCGCGCATCATTGCAAAGCTGTCGGCATGGTGGAAGTAGCAGCCGCCCGGGCGCAGCGTCACCGGCTGCTTGCCGGCGTTGATGAGGTCGTGATCCTCGGCGCCGGCGGCCGGCGCAGGGCCCATGCCCAGGATGCCGTTCTCGCTGTGCAGCACCACCTCCCGGTCCGGTGGGATGTGGTTGGCCACCATGGTGGGCATGCCGATGCCGAGGTTGACGAAGGCACCGTCGAAGATGTCGACGGCCACGCGTCGTGCCAGTTCGTCCTTGCTGCGCCGCCGGACGGCCGGCTGGTCCATCGATGTCACCCCGTTCATGGCCGTGCACCGCCTGCGCGGGTGGCCTGGCGGGGCACGCGGACGATGCGGCTCACGAAGATGCCGGGCGTGACGACGGCTTCGGGGTCGAGATCGCCCAGCGCCACGATCTCGTGCACCGAGGCCACCGTGCGTGCGGCCGCGGTGGCCATCACCGGCCCGAAATTCCGCGCCGCCCGTCGATACGTCAGGTTGCCCCAGCGGTCGCCACGCTCGGCCTTCACCAGCGCCAGGTCACCCCGGATGGGGTGTTCGAGCACGTGCAGCCGGCCGTCGATGACGCGGGTTTCCTTGCCCTGTGCCAGTTCGGTGCCGGCGCCGGTGGGCGTGAAGAAGCCGCCGATGCCGGCACCGCCGGCTCGAAGACGTTCGGCCAGGTTGCCCTGGGGCACCAGCTCCAGCTCGATGCGCCCGCTGCGGTACAGGGCATCGAAGACCTGGGAGTCCGGCTGCCGCGGAAAGCTGCAGATGATCTTGCGCACGCGCCCGGCCTTCAGCAGCGCGGCCAGCCCCTGCTCGCCGTTGCCGGCATTGTTGTTGACGACGGTGAGCTCTCGCGCGCCCTGTTCGATGAGTGCGTCGATCAGCTCGTCGGGAACGCCGGCGGTGCCGAAGCCGCCGATCAGCACCGTGGTCCCGTCGGGCGTGCCCTGCAAGGCCTCGCCGGCCGAAGCCGCGGTCTTGTCGATCATGCTGCGCCCGACCCTCAGGGTTCGACGACGTTGAACATCGGCTCGAAGGCATCCAGGGCCAGCACGAAGCGGCGCACGAGTTCGCGGTCGCCCCCCACGTCGAGCTCACCCCGGTCCAGGATCTCCAGCATCTCCTTGGGCCCGCGCAGCAGCTGCGCCAGCTGTTCACGCGGCGTGACGATCACCGCCTGCGCCCGCTCACCGTGGCTGCCGGCGCGGTGGTTGAGGGCGCCGTTGGACAGCGTGACGCGCTGCGCATCGCCGTCGCTCAGCCGCCAGTCGATGCGCGCCTGCAGGTCCTGCGCACGCTGGCCGTTGACGCGGATGGCCAGAAACTCCAGGAATCGCTCCAGCGGCAGCAGGGCCAGCACGTCGGGACTGATGACGATGCTGGCCGGCACGGCCGGCGCCGCGAGGGTGCGCAGCTCGCGGGCCGCCAGCAGGTAGGCGTTGCGCCAGGTGGCCGATTCGGCCTGGTAGCCCAGCTGCTCCATGGCGTCGGCGCAGAGCCCGCGCGCTGCGGCATGTCCCGGCTCGGCAAAAACCACGCGCTGCGTCACTTCCACCACCCAGCGGAAGTCGCCCGCCTCGTAGTCGCGGGTGGCCTGCTCGACGACGCGATCGGCACCCCCCATGTAGCGCAGGTAGCGCTGGGCCGCCGCCTGCGGCGGATGCGGATTCAGGTGTGCCGGGTTGCCGTCGTAGGGCCCCATGTAGTGCGCATAGATGGCCGCCACGTTGTGCACCACCGCGCCGTAGTAGCCGCGTGCAAACCACTGGCGCGACAGGCCGTTGGGCATCAGCAGCGCCTCGCCGATCTCGGCCGGCGTCAGGCCCTGGCTCATCAGGCGCAGCGTCTGGTCGTGCAGGTAGCGGTAGAGGTCGCGCTGCCCGGCCACGAACTCGTTCATGCGCTCGGCACCCCAGACGGGCCAGTGGTGCTGCGCATAGACCACGTCGACCCGTGGCACGTAGTCGTGCAGGGCATCGTCCAGGTACCGCGCCCAGGCCAGCGCGTCGCGCGTCTTCGCCCCGCGCAGGGGGCACAGGTTGTGCATCGTCTGGCACGCATTCTCGGCCAGGTTGAGCGCCCGCAACCCGGGAAAGAACAGGTTCATCTCGGCCGGCGCCTCGGCGCCGGGCGTGAGCTGGAACTCGATCTCGACGCCGTCGACGACATGGCGCTCCCGCGGCTCGCGGATCAGCCGGTCCGGCGCGATGAAGCTGTCGCGGCCGCGGCCCACGGCCTTGCCCAGGCCGCTGTCCACATGCCCGCGCGGCCCCGCCGGCAGCGTGGTGCCGAACTGGTAGAGCGAACGCCGGCGCATGGGCACGCCGGCCAGCATGGTCTCTGCAAAGGCCTCCTCGGTGAAGCCCTGCGGCGCGAATACGGCAATGCCTTGCGAAGCCACCTGCGCCTTGCTCACGATGCCGCCCACGCCGCCGTAGTGGTCGCGGTGGCTGTGCGTATAGACCACGGCGCGCACCGGCCGCGCTCCGCGATGCGCCTCGTACAGCGCCAGCGCGGCCCGCGCGTGCTCGTCGAAGGTCAGCGGGTCGATGACGATCAGCCCGCTGTCGCCCTCGACGAAGGTGATGTTGGCCAGGCAGAAGCCGCGCACCTGGTAGATGCGCTCGGTGACCTTGAACAGCCCGTGGATGCGGTTGAGCTGTGCCATGCGCCACAGGCTGGGGTTGACGGTGTCGGGCCGCTGGCCGTCGAGGAAGCCATGCCCGCGCTGCGTCCAGGCCAGCCCGCCGGCGTCGGCCGGGAATTCGGCCTCGGGCACCGTGCCGATGAAGCCGCGACGCGCGTCGTCGAAGTCGCGCTCATCGGCCCAGGGCAGCCCGGCGGCCAGTTGCTGCTGCGCGGAGACGGTGGCGGGGTGCGCATCGCGCGCCGCGGTGACCGCGGCCGTCATGCGACCTGCCCTTCGGCCGCGTCGAAGACGACCACGCTGCGCGCGACGCGACCGGCCTTCATGGCCTCGAAGCCGGCGTTGATGTCTTCCAGCCGGATGCGCTGCGAGACCAGGTCCTTCAGGTTGAGCCGCCCCTGCAGGTAGAAGTCCACCAGCCGCGGGATGTCCTCGCGGATGTTGGACGAGCCCATCGCCGATCCCTGCAGGCGCTTCTCCAGGAAGAAGTCGCTGCCCTCGATGTCCACGCGGGTGCCCGGCTTGAACAAGCCCAGCACGGTGGCGGTGCCGCCCGGTCGCAGCATGCGGAAGGCCTGCTCCACCGTGGCCGGCAGTCCGATGCATTCGAAGCTGTAGTCGACACCGCCGGCCAGTTCGAGCACGCGCGCGACGACGTCGCCGGCGCCGGCATCGACGGTGTCGGTGGCGCCGAAGCGGCGTGCAAGCTCGAGCTTTTCGGGCGAGGTGTCGACGGCGATCACCCGGCCGGCACCGGCGATCTGAGCGCCGTTGACGGCCGCCAGGCCGACGCCGCCGCAGCCGATCACGGCCACGCTGCGGCCCGGCCTGACCTGCGCACTGCGGAAGACGGCGCCCGTGCCGGTGATGACGGCGCAGCCGAGCAGGGCTGCCAAGTCCAGCGGCATGTCCTCGCGGATTTTCACCAGCGCATTGCGGTGCACCAGCATCTGCTCGGCAAAGCCCGACAGGTTGAAGACCTGGCTCACCGGCGCACCACCGGCGCGCGACAGGCGCCTGGCCTTGCCCGGTGGCTGTTTCACGTCGGTGTCCATGCACAGCGCGAAGCGCCCGCCCAGGCATTGCGGGCAGGTGCCGCAGAAGACACTGAGCGCACCCACCACGTGGTCGCCCGGCCGCAGGTCGCGCACGGCCTCGCCCACCGCGGCCACCCGGCCTGCCACCTCGTGGCCCAGCACGCCGGGCAGCGGAAAAGGCCGCATGCCTTCGATGAAGTGCAGGTCACTGTGGCACAGGCCGACGGCGGCCGTGTCCAGCAGCACCTCGCCGGGGCCGGGCGTGCCGATGGCCACGTCCTCGATGACCAGGGGTTGCCCGAAGGCATGCAGAACGGCGGCCTTCATCGCCCGTTCACTCGATCTTCAGCTTGGCCGACTTGGCCAGCGCCTGCCACATCTCGACGTCGGACCTGACGGTGGCGGCAAACTGATCGGCCGACTTGATCGGCGGCGTCAGCATGTTCTGCTGCATGAACTTCTGCTTCATCTCCTCGGTGGCCAGGATCTTGTTGATCTCCTCGTTCATGCGACGCACGATGGGCATGGGCGTGCCGCCCGGTGCGAAGACGCCGTACCAGCCGTCGGCACTGAACTTGTAGCCCTGCTCGCTGACCGTCGGCACGTCCGGCAGGGCCGGACCGCGCCCCGAACCCGTGGCGCCGATGGCCACGAGCTTGCCGGCCCGGATGTGCGGGATGGGCGAGGCGATGTCGGTGAAGGCGATCTTCAGATTGCCGCCCAGCATGTCGTTGACGACGGCGGCCGTCCCCTTGTAGGGCACATGGGACATGTCCAGGCCGTAGTGGGCCTTGATGCCTTCCATCGCCAGGTGACCGGTGGAGCCGTTGCCCCAGGTGCCGTAGAGCAGCTTGCCGGGGTTGGCCCTGGCGTAGGTCACCATGTCCTGCAGGTTCTTGAAGCCGGTATCCGGGCTGGTCACCAGCAGGATGCCGCCGGCGCCGACCTGCGCCACCGGCAGCAGGTCCTTCAGCGTGTCGTACGGCATCTTGGGCTGCACGATGGGGTTGATCGCGATCGCCGACGACGGCGTGAACAGGAACGTGTAGCCATCCGGCGCCGACTTGGCGACCGCGTCGTTGCCGATCAGGCTGTTCGCGCCGGCCTTGTTGTCGACGACGATGGGCGTCTTCAGCGCAGCCTGCAGCGGCGCGGCGAGCAGGCGCGCGAAGATGTCCATGCCCGCGCCGGCGGGCCCGGCAACGACGAGCTTGATCGGCTTGCTGGGCCAGTCGCCGACTTGCGCCTGCGCGCCGAGTGCCGTGACCAGAAGGGCGCTGCCGAGGATGACCCGGCGGCGAAGGGGCAGTGCGGACATGGACATGGTCTCCTTGTTGCGGTGGTGCCCGACGCCGGTCGGCGTCGTTGGCAGAAAATCTATCTTTCGGAATGCATTCCGTCAAACAGAACTTGAGATTCGAGCCGGGCTGTTGTTCCACGGTGCGGATCGATCGATCTCTGCCACGTGCAGGTCCGCGTCGCCACAGACGGTTTCGAGCACCAGCACCCGTCGAAGCACGTGGCCCACTGCGTACTCCTCGGTCATGCCGATGCCGCCGTGCAGCTGGATGGCCGCCTCCGCGAGCAGGCGCGCATGGCGATCGACCACGAGCCGGGCGCGGTGCAGGTCGGCCCGCGACAGCGGGGCGTCCGGCGCATCGGCCTGCAGTGCAGCCAGCAGGCTCATGCTGTGGGCCATCTCCAGGCTCACCTGCATGTCGGCCAGCGCGTGGCGCAGGGCCTGGTTGTCGCCGATCAGGCGCCCGAACTGCCGGCGCGTCCGCAGGTAGTCCACGGTCAGCGCCAGCGCAGACTCCATCGCCCCCAGCAGCTCGGCACAGCAGCCCGCCATGCCCACCGCCAGCGCGGCGTCGATGGCGCGGGAAGCTGCATCGCCATCGACCGCCACCGGCTCGGCCGGCACGCCCTGCAGCGCCAGTTCACAGGCCGGCGTGCCGTCGATCAGGCGCAGCGACCGCCGCTGCAGGCCGCTGGCGTCGGGCGCCAGCAGAAACAGCGCACGGCCGTCGGCGTCGCCGTCGTCGCCTTGCAGGCGGGCGCTGACGAGCAGGCGATCGGCGCTGTCGCCGTGGTGCACCGCCGACTTGCAGCCGTCGAGGCGCCAGCACTGGCCGTCGTGCCGAGCCCGCAGGGTCACCCAGTCGGCACCGCCGTCGCCTGCGGGTTCGTCGTGGGCCCAGGCCAGAAGCGCGTCCCCCGCCGCCAGCGCCGGCAGCCAGCGCCCGGCGGCGTCGCCACCCGCGGCCTGCAGGGCCGCCGCCGGCATCGCCACGCTGCCCAGCAGCGGCACGGCCGCCAGCGAGCGGCCGACAGCCCGCATCGCCACCATCAGGTCTTCGGTCCGTCCACCCAGGCCGCCCTGCGCCGCCGCCACCGGCAGCGCCGCGAGGCCGAGGTCCACCAGCTGCCGCCACAAGGGCTCGCTCCAGCCTGCCGGGCTGGCGGCGATGCGCCGGCGGGTCTCGGCGTCGTGTCGATCCGACAGCAGCCGCGTCAGGCTGTCGTGCAGCGCACGCTGCTCGTCACTGAGTTCGAAGTCCATGGATCAGCCCAGCAGGGTTCTGGCGACGAGGTCGCGCTGGATTTCGGAGGTGCCGCCGTAGATGCTGCCGGCACGTGCGAACAGGTAGCGCTCCACCAGGTGCGGCACGCCGTCGACCTCCTCGTCGTCGACATGCTCGCGCACGGCCGCGCCGCCCAGGCGGGCCAGCAGCCCGTGCAGCTGCTGCTGCAGTGCCGTGCCCCGCAGCTTGAGCACCGAGGCGAAGGCCGGCATCGCCGCCTGCGCCGAAGGCGTGAGCAGGAAGCGCTGGTTGGTGACTTCCAGCGCCCGCAACTCGGCATCCAGCACCGCCATCTCGTGGCGCAGGTGCGGGTCGTCGGACAGCCGCCGGCCGCCGCGACGGGTGCGCGCAGCGCGTTCGCGTGCGTAGTCCAGCCGTTCGCGGCAGGCGCCGACATTGGCGATGCCGCTGCGCTCGTTGGCCAGCAGGAAGCGGGCGCAATCCCAGCCCTGCCCTTCCTCGCCCACCCGGTTGTCCACCGGCACCCGCACGTCGTGCAGGAAGACCTCGTTGAGGTGGTGCGCGCCGTCGATCGATCGGATCGGCCGCACGGTGACGCCGGGCGACTTCAGGTCGATCAGCAGGAACGAGATGCCACGGTGGCGCTGCGCCTGCGCGTCGGTGCGCGCGAGCGCGAACATCCAGTCGGCGACATGCGCCGTCGAGGTCCAGATCTTCTGGCCGTTGACGACATAGTGGTCGCCGTCGCGGAGCGCGGCGGTGCGCAGCGACGCCAGGTCGGAGCCGGCACCCGGCTCCGAGAAGCCCTGGCAGAACCAGAGGTCGAGGTTGGCCAGTCTTGGCAGGAACCAGGCCTTCTGCCGATCGGTGCCGAACTTCATCAGCACCGGGCCGAGCATGTTGATGTTGAACACCTGCGGCACCGGCGCGGGAGCGCGCTGCAACTCGTCGAGCAGGATGATGCGCTCGACCTGCCCGAGCTCGGCGCCGCCATAGGCACGCGGCCAGTGCGGTGCGGCCCAGCCGCGTTCGGCCAGGATGCGCTGCCAGCGCACCGTGTCCTGCTTGCGGGGCAGGTAGCCCAGGCGCAGCCGCTCGCGGATGTCCTGCGGCAGCCGCTCGCGGATGAAGGCGCGCACCTCGTCGCGGAAGGCCGATTGTTCGGGGGTCAGGTCCAGGTTCATGGCGCGGGCCCGATCGGCCGGTCAGAAGATCTCGAGCAGCCCGGCCGCGCCCATGCCGCCGGCGATGCACATCGTCACCACCGCATGCCGCGCGCGGCGGCGCCGGCCCTCCAGCAGGACATGGCCCACCAGGCGTGTGCCCGTCATGCCGAAGGGGTGGCCGATGGCGATGCTGCCGCCGTTGACGTTGAGCCGCTCGTCGGGGATGCCGAGACGGTCGCGGCAATACAGCACCTGGGATGCGAAGGCCTCGTTGAGCTCCCACAGGTCGATGTCGTCGACACGCAGGCCGTGGCGCTGCAGCAGCCGGGGCACCGCGAAGACCGGGCCGATGCCCATCTCGTCGGGCTCGCAGCCCGCCACCGTGAAGCCGCGGAAGGCGCCCAGCGGCTGCAGTCCGGCACGCTCGGCGGCGCGCGCCTCCATCAGCACGCAGGCAGCCGCACCGTCGGCCAGCTGCGAGGCATTGCCCGCCGTGACGAAGCGGTCGGGCCCCTTCACCGGGGCCAGGTCCGCCAGCCCTTCCAGGGTGGTGTCGGGGCGGTTGCAGGTGTCGCGGTCGACGGTCACCTCGCGCCGCGTGACGGCGCCCGTGGCCTTGTCGGTGACGGCCATCGTGGTCGTCACCGGCACGATCTCGTCGCGGAACAGCCCGGCCGCCTGGGCGGCCGCCGTGCGGCGCTGGCTGTGCCACGAAAGCTCGTCCTGCGACGCGCGCGCGACGCCGTAGCGCGCGGCCACCGTGTCGGCGGTGTCGATCATCGCCGCGTAGAGCGAGGGCATGTGCTCGGCCAGCCAGGGGTCGATGCCGTTGTCGCCGGCCTCGCCCGCCGGGCGCGGCGCGGCCAGACCGGAGATGCTCTCGACGCCGGCGGCCACCAGCAGCGATTCACCGTCAGCCACGATGCGGCCCGCGGCCTCGGCCACCGCCTGCAGGCCCGAGGCGCAGAAGCGGCTGACCGTGGTGCCGGCCACGTCGACCGGCAGCCCCGCGCGCAGCGCCGCCTGGCGGCCGATGTTGCGCCCGGTGCGGCCCTCGGGGTTGCCGCAGCCGACGATCACATCGTCGATGCCCGCCGGGTCGACCCCGGCGCGGGCCACGGCGGCACGGATGGCGTGGGCGGCCAGCGTCGGGCCCGGGGTGATGTTGAATTCGCCGCGATGGGCCTTGACCAGCGGCGTGCGGGCAACGGAAACGACGACGGCTTGTCGCATGAGGGTCCTTCAGGCGGCGGCCGCCGCCAGGCGGAAGGTCGCCAGGGCCACCTCGCCCTCGTGGCTGACCTGCAGTTCGACGGGTGCATCCCCCGTCAGCCGTGCCGGTCCGTCGAGGATGCGCGTGAGCAACCGGGGACCTTCCTCCAGCTGCACCAGCGCCACGTGGTAGGGCAGACGGTCGGCAAACGCGGGGTGGTAGGCGGTGTGGTAGACGACCCAGCTCAGCAGGGTCCCGCGGCCGCTGGCGCGCTCCCACGGCGCGCCGGGGCGCAGGCAGGCCGGGCATTCGGGGCGCGCCGGCAGCCAGGCCTGGCCGCAGCCGCAGCGCTGGAAGACCAGGTGCCCCTGCTGCAAGGCGTCCCAGTAGGGGCGGGCGAGTTCGGTGATCTCGGGCTTGGGCAGGTCCACGTCAGTTCCCCAGCAGCAAGGTGCTGTGCGTGTGCATGGTTCCGCCCTGGTTGCTGACCGCGCAGAGCTTCGCGCCAGGCACCTGCAGCCGCGCCGTGCCACGCATCTGGCGCACGCCTTCCATCACCAGCTGCAGGCCGGGCATGCCGGTCTCGGACAGCAGCCCGCCGCTGGTGTTGACCGGCAGGCGGCCGCCATGCTCGATGGCGCCGTCGGCAACGAAGGCCGGTGCCTCGCCCTTGCGGCAGAAGCCGTAGTCCTCGAGCGTCATCAGCACGGTGACGGTGAAGCAGTCGTAGAGCTGCGCCACGTCCACGTCCTGCGGCCGCACGCCGGCCATCGCAAAGGCCGTGGCGGCGGCCCGCGCGGCCTCGGTGCGCGTCAGCGATGCCCGCTGCGGCAGCTCGAACGAGGTCTGGCCATGGCCGAAGCCCAGCACGGGCACCGGCTGCGCCACGCCCAGTTCGCGCGCACGCCGCGCACTCATCACCACCAGCGCCGCGCCGCCGTCGGACACCAGGGCGCAGTCGTCACGGCGCAACGGGTCCACCACCCACGGCGAGGCCAGGTACTCGTCCATTGTCAGCGGCTTGCGCAGCTGTGCCCAGGGGTTGCCCGCGCCATGCCGGCGGCTGGCCAGCGCCACCGCGCCGAAGGCCTCGGGCGGCGTGCCGTATTCGATGACGTGCCGGCGGTGGATCATGGCGTAGCCGGCGGCGGTGGAAAACCAGCCGTACAGCGCGTCGTCGCCACGCGGCCGGGCGTAGACGGCCCGGTTGCCGCTGCGGGGGTTGTCCGCATAGCACACCAGGGCCACATCGCACTGGCCGGCCTCGATGGCCATGACGGCGAACGACAGCAGCGTGATGTTGGCCGCGCCGCCCTGGTCCCAGGCGCCGCCGATGCGCGGCGCGATGCCCAGCGCCTCGGCCACCTTCTGGCCATACATGAACTGGTGCGCCGAGGTCGGCACCTTCACGAAGACGGCGTCGACCAGCGACTTGTCGATGCCGGCGTCGTTCAGCGCCTCGCGGCAGGCCTCGACGTTGAGCGACAGCGTGTCGCGCCCCGGCAGCTTGCCGAAGGCGGTGTGGCCGATGCCGGCAATGACACTGCGACCGCTGAGCGACATGTCAGCTTCCCTTGAATTGCGGCGCGCGCTTCTCGGCGAAGGCCGCCCGGCCTTCGGCGGCATCGGCGGTGTGGCGCAGGATGTTCTGCACGAACTGCTCGAAGCGCAGCCCGGCGGCCAACCCCTGCTCGCGCCCGCGCAGCGCCAGTTCCTTGGCCGCCTGCACCGCCAGCGGTGCATTGGCGGCGATGCGCCGTGCATAGTCCAGCGCCGCGTCCATCAGCTGCGCCGCCGGCACGACGCGGTTGACCAGGCCGAAGCGCAGCGCCGCGGCGGCATCGATGGCGTCACCCGTGAGCAGCATCTCCATCGCGATGGCGTGCGGCAGTTGCTCGGGCAAGCGCTGCGTGCCGCCGTTGGCGGCGATGATGCCGCGCTTGACCTCGCTGAGCGCGAACGTCACGTGCTCGGCGGCCACACGGATGTCGGTGGCCAGCATCAGCGTCATGCCGCCGGCCAGGCAATGCCCGTTGAGGGCTGCGATCACCGGTTTCCAGATCTCGAGCCCGCGGTTGAGCAACTGGCCCTTCTGCGTCTGCCACAGCTCGGCCAGCGGGGCTTCGCGGCCGACCCAGGACTTGAGATCGGCGCCGGCGCTGAAGACGCGGTCACCCGCGCCGGTGACGATGGCCACGCGGATGGCATCGTCGTCGCGCACGCGCGTCCAGGCCTGCGACAGCGCCGCGTAGTGCTCGGCATCCAGCGCATTGCGCTGCTCGGGCCGGTTGAGGGTGAGGACGGCGATGCCGCCGTCCAGCAGATCGAGGTCGATCGACATCGCCGGGGCTCCCTGCAGGCTCAGCGACCTGCGCCCAGCAGGTGGCGCGCCAGCACCATGCGGTGCACCTCCGACGGGCCTTCGCCGATGCGCTTGATGCGCAGCTCGCGATACCAGCGCTCGAGCGGCAGCTCGCGCGACACGCCCATGCCCCCCAGGATCTGGATCGCGCGGTCGACCACGCGGCCGGCGGTCTCGGTGGCCGTCACCTTGGCGATCGACGACGCCACCTTGAGGTCGCCGCCGCGGCCGGAATCGGCGATCCAGGCCGCCTGCCAGGTCAGCAGCCGCGCGGCGCGCAGCTCCATCTCGCTGTCGGCGATCATCCACTGGATGGCCTGCTTGTCGGCCAGCTTGCTGCGGAAGGTTTCGCGCTCGCGCGCCCAGTCGATGGCGATCTGCAGCGCCGCCTGCGCGATGCCGATGGTGCCGGCGGCATAGGGAATGCGCCCTTCGATGAGCCACTTCTCGCAGATCGCGAAGCCCTGGCCCTCGTCGCCCAGGCGGTCCTCGACGGGGATCTCGACGTCCTTGAAGGTGATCTCGTAGGGCGCGTAGGAGCGGATCACCGGAATCGGCTTCAGGCTCATGCCCCGCGGCTGGCCGTTGACGATGAAGGCGCTGATGCCGCCGCGGTCGCCCTGCTCGCCGGTGCGCGCGAAGACGATGCCCCAGTCGGCACCTTCGGCGCCGGTGATCCACATCTTGCTGCCGTTGAGGATGTAGCGGTCACCGTGTCGGACCGCCCGCGTGCGGATCGAGCGCGCCGGGTCGGCGCCGCCGCTGGCCTCGCTGATGGCGAAATAGACCTTGCGCCCCTGCTCGACGCCCGGCACGCCGTAGCGGCGGATCTGCTCGGGCGTGCCCAGCCAGATGGCATTGGGCGGGTCGGCACCGAAGGCCCCGCAGGCCGGCACATAGGCGCCCATGCGGCACTTCGCGGCCTCCTCCGCCACCACCGCCTGGCCGAGCTGGCTCAGGCCCGCGCCGCCGAATTCCTGCGGCGAACGCACGCACCACAGCCCGATGGCCCGCGCCTTGTCCTGCAGCGCCTGCAGCGTGGCAGCCGGCAGCTCGTAGGCGTCGTGCTCGGCGCGGTCCTCGGCCGGCTTGACCTCGGCCGCCATGAAGCGGGCCACGGTGTCCTGGATCTGTCGAAGCTCTTCGGGGAGCTCCCAGCTGTCTGCGCTCATGGTGAGGTTGGCCTGAGGTTCGGACGAGACCGCCGCAGCGGGACGGTTTGGCAGGTGAATGTCTGGATCAGGATTCTGACGTGCGGAATTTGGTTCGTCAAACGGAATTTGCGTTGACGCTGAGAGTCGTCCACACCGATAATGAACCGCGATCCAATACACGGAACACCGATCCCGCTGCCTGCCATGGTCACCCGCCCCCTCTACACCGCGGCCCAGCAGTCGCGCCTGTTCGCCCCGCGCAGCATCGCCGTCGTCGGCGCCTCCACCAACGCCCGCGCCTTCGGCTCGGTGACGCTGGCCAACATCGCCGGGCCCGGCCGCTTCGAGGGGCCGGTCTACCCGGTCAATGCCCGCTATGCCGAGATCGGCGGGCGGCCCTGTTTCCCGTCGATCGCCGCCTTGCCCCAGGTGCCTGACTGCGTCTTCGTCGCCGTGCCGCGCGACGCCGTGGAGGCGGTGGTGCTCGAGTGCGCCGAGCGCGGCGTCGGCGGCGTGGTGCTGTTCGCCTCGGGCTATGCAGAGACCGGCCTGGCCGAGCGTCGCGCACAGCAGCAGCGGCTGCTGGACATCGCAGGCGCCGCCGGCATGCGGCTGCTGGGGCCCAACTGCGTGGGCTACATGAACTACGGCCTGGGCGTGATCGGCACCTTCGGCGTCGCCAGCTTCACCGGCAAGCCGCAGGATCCGGCGGTCGGGCTGGTCAGCCAGTCGGGCGCCGTCGGCGCGGCGCTGGCGCAGGCCCAGGAACACGGGCTGCGGTTGAGCCACCTGCTGACCTGCGGCAACGCCAGCGACGTCGACGTCGCCGACCAGGTGGCCTACCTGGCGGCCGACCCCGCCTGCCGCGCCGTGGCCTGCGTCTTCGAGGGCATGAACGAGCCCACGCGGTTCCTGGCGGCGGCGGCGATGTGCCATGCCGCCGGCAAGCCGCTGGTGGTGCACAAGCTGGGCACCAGCGAGCGCGGCGCCCAGGCCGCGGTGTCGCACACCGGCTCGGTGGCCGGCTCGCAGGCCGCCTACCGCGCGGCACTGCAGCAAGCCGGCGCGGTCCTCGTCGACGAGATCGAAGCGCTGCTGGACACCACCTCGTTCTTCGCCAAGGCCCCGCCGCCACGTGCACGTGGCGTGGCGGTGGCCGCCGTCTCCGGGGGCGCCTGCATCCTGCTGGCCGACCAGGCCGAGGCCCACGGCGTGGACCTGCCGCCACCCGGCACCGACACGCTGGCGCGGCTGGAGGCGCTCATCCCCGAATATGGCTCGCCCGGCAACCCCTGCGACATGACGGCCCAGGTGCTGGCCACGCCGCAGGACCTGCACGCCTGCTTCGAGGCGCTGATGGCCGACCCGGCCTACGGCGCGCTGGTGGTGCCGCACACCTTTGCCTACGACGCCGCCACGGCGCGCATCGCCACCCTCGGCCGCGCCGCCGCCGAGCACGGCAAGATCGCCTGCAACGTCTGGATGACGCAGCACCTGGAAGGGCCGGGCGCCGTCGAAAGCGAACGGCACCCGAACGTGGCCACCTTCCGCTCGATGCGCCATTGCATGGCCGCGCTCGCCGCATGGCACCACCACGACGCCTGGGCCGTCCGCCAGGGGCGGCAGGCCCCGCGGCTGACTGGCCCGGACGCCGCCGCACGGGCGGCGGCGCTGATCGAGGCCTCGCCCAACCGCACCCTGACCGAGCGCGAGGGCAAGGACGTGCTGGCCGCCTACGGCGTGCCGGTGGTGCGCGACCACCTGGTGCACACCGCCGAGGCGGCCGTGGACGCGGCGCTGGCGGCCGGCTTCCCGGTGGTGCTGAAGGTGGAGTCGCCCGACATCCCGCACAAGACCGAAGCCGGCGTGATCCGCCTGAACCTGCGCAATGCCGACGAGGTGCGCGCGGCCTTTGCCGAAGTGATGGCCCGGGCGCAGGCGGTGTCGCCGCCGGCGCGGCTGACGGGGGTTCTGGTGCAGCCGATGGTGCCCGCCGGGACCGAGATCATGGTCGGCGCGCGCATCGACGCGCAGTTCGGACCGCTGATCGTGGTCGGTCTCGGCGGCATCTTCGTCGAACTGCTGAAGGACACCGCCGTGCGGCTGGCGCCGGTGGACGCCGACGAGGCTCTGCGCATGCTGGACGAGCTGAAGGGGCGCGCCGTGCTGCAGGGTTTTCGCGGCTCTCAGCCCGTGCAGCGGGCGCAACTGGCGGAGGTGATCGCGCGCATCTCGGAATTCGCCGCCGACCAGCGCGCACGCATCACCGAGCTCGACGTCAACCCGCTGATCTGCGCCGGCGACCGCATCGTCGCCGTCGATGCGCTGATCGCCCGCCCCGCCTGATAAGCCCCGCCATGACCGACACCGACGTCCTGGCCAGCGCGGCATCGCCTCTGGCCCGCTACCGCGCCCATCTGCTGCGCGGCGAACTCGCCTACCAGGTCGACGAGGACGGCCGCCCCGTCTTCTACCCGCGCGTGGCCGCACCCGCCGGCCGCCGCGGCGCCCTGAGCTGGCGCGTGAGCGCCGGGCTGGGCACCGTGCATGCCACGACGGTGATCGCGCCCAAGGGCGAGCCGGTCTACAACGTGGCGCTGATCGACATGGACGAGGGGTTTCGCCTGATGAGCCGCGTCGAATCCATGCCGCCGCAGCAGGTGGCCATCGGCCTGCGCGTGCGCATGCGCGTGCAGATGCGCGTGCAGGCCGGCGACGGCGACGACGGCCCCGTTCCCGTCTTCGACCCGCTCGACGCGAACGGCGGCGCGGCGCGATGAGCACGGGCCTCACCCGCGGCGCGGCCGCCATCGTCGGCGTGGCCGAATCCGACCTCGGCGAGGTGGCCGAGGGCCTGTCGGTGGTCGACCTGATGGCGCAGGGGGTGCACCGCGCGCTGGCCGACTGCGGGCTGACGCTGGCCGATGTGGACGGCGTCTTCGCCGCCGCCGGCCAGAGCCGCATGCCCAGCACCGCGCTGTGCGAATACCTGGGCCTGCAGCCGCGCGTGCAGGACTGCACCATGATGGGCGGCTCCTCGTTCATGACCCATGTGGCGCACGCGCAGGCGGCCATCGAGGCCGGCCTGTGCGAGGTGGCCGTCATCGCCTACGGCAGCACGCAGCGCAGTGCCGGACGGCGCCAGGTGGCGCCGCGCGAGTTCAACCCCTACGAGACTCCCTTCCGGCCCCTCACGCCGGCCAGCGCCTATGCACTGGCCGCATCGCGGCACATGCACCAGTACGGCACCACGCGCGAGCAGCTGGCCGAGGTGGCGGTGGCCGCGCGGCAATGGGCGCTGCTCAACCCGGCCGCCTGGGAGAAGACACCGCTGACGGTGGCCGAGGTGCTCGCCTCCCGCATGGTCAGCCACCCGCTGACGGTGCGCGACTGCTGCCTCGTCACCGACGGCGGCGGCGCACTGGTGATGACCTCGGCCGCGCGCGCCCGCCACCTGCGCCGGCCGCCGGTGCAGGTGCTGGGCGTGGGCGAATGCATCAGCCACCAGGCCATCAGCAGCATGCCCGACCTCACCGTCACCGGCGCCGTGCAATCGGGTGCCCAGGCCTATGCCATGGCCGGGCTGGGTCCGCAGGACATCGACGTGGTGCAGGTCTACGACGCCTTCACGCTGACCACGCTGCTGTTCCTCGAGGACCTGGGCTTCTGCGCCAAGGGCGAAGGCGGCGCCTTCGTCGCCGGCGGCGCGATTGCCCCCGGCGGCCGGCTGCCGGTCAACACCAGTGGCGGCGGTCTGTCCTACGGCCACCCGGGCATGTTCGGGATCTTCGTGCTCATCGAGGCCGTGCGCCAGCTGCGCGGCGAGTGCGGCGCCCGACAGGTCAGCGGCTGCGAAACGGCCATCGCGCATGGCAATGGCGGCGTGCTGTCCAGCCAGAGCACCGTGGTGCTGGGCACGGCCGCCACCGTCTGATCGGCACGCCCCGAATGCCTCACCCCAACCCCCAACGACGGAGACCGCCCATGACCCCTGCCCCCACGCTGATCCGCATCGCCACCGCCGGCCTGGCCGCCTTTGCGGGACTGGCCCAGGCCCAGATCTCCGACGATGTGGTGCGCATCGGCTTTCTCGCCGACCAGTCCGGCCCTTATGCGTCCAACGGCGGCCCGGGCTCGGCGCTGGCCATCCGCATGGCGATCGAGGACTTCGGCGGCAAGGTCAACGGCAAGCCCGTCGAACTGGTGGTCGCCGACGACCAGAACAAGCCCGACATCGGCACCAACATCGCGCGCCGCTGGATCGACACCGACAAGGTCGACGCGATCATCACCGGTTCGGCCTCGTCCATCGCGCTGGGCGTGAGCAACCTGGCCAGGCAGGCCCGAAAGCCCTTCATGGCCGCCGGCACCGCCACCGGCGACCTGACCGGCAAGGCCTGCTCGCCGATGAATTTCCAGTTCGTCATCGACACCTACTTCATGCCCAAGTCGAGCATCCAGGCGCTGCTGCGCCAGGGTGTCAAGACCTTCTACTTCATCGCCGTCGACTACGCCTTCGGCAACATGCTGGCCACCGAGTCGGCGCGCTTCGTCGAAGCCGGCGGCGGCAAGGTGGTGGGCTCGGTCAAGCATCCGCTGGGCATCACCGACTTCTCGTCCTTCCTGCTGCAGGCGCAGGCCAGCAAGGCACAGGCCATCGTGCTGATGAATTCCGGCGAGGACCTGACCAATGCCCTGAAGCAGGCGCGCGAATACCAGATCAAGGAGCAGGGCCAGATCGTCACCAGCACCGGCATGACCATCAACGCAGTCCATGCCATGGGGCTGGAGGTGGCGCAGGGCCTGCGCTTCGTCGACCCCTTCTACTGGGACCGCGACGAGGCCAGCCGCAGCTGGTCGCAGCGCTTCATGGCGCGCCACAAGGGCGTGGCCCCCAACTACCTGCAGGCCGGCGCCTACAGCGCGGCGCTGCACTACCTGAAGGCGGTGGCCGCCGCGGGCAGCGACGACGGTCCGACGGTGGTGGCGAAGATGAAGTCGCTGCCGGTCAACGACTTCCAGATGAAGAACGCGGCCATCCGCGAGGACGGCCAGGTCATGCGACCCGGCCACGTGGTGCAGATCAAGGCACCGGCCGAATCCAGGGCGGCCTACGACTACTACAAGGTCGGTGCCGAGATCCCGGCGACCGAGGTCTGGCGGCCCCTGTCGGAGGGCCAATGCGACTTCGTGCAGAAGCCCCGGTGATCGCCTCCTGCTGCCGGCCCTCCATCCACCCCTGACGCCAGCCCATGAGCGAAGCCAACTACTCCGTGCACGGCGATGTCGCCGTCGTCCTCATCAACAACCCGCCGGTCAACGGCCTGGGCCATGCCCAGCGCGAGGAGATGGCGGCCCACCTCGACCGCGCCTGGGCCGATCCGGCCGTGCGTGCCATCGTGGTGGCCGGTGCCGGCAAGCTGTTCTGCGGCGGCGCCGACATCAAGGCCTTCAACACGCCGGCCTCGCGCGCCGAGCCGAGCTCGCGCACACTGGTCAAGCGCATCGAGGCCTCGGCCAAGCCGGTGATCGCCGCCATCCACGGCCATGCGCTCGGGCTGGGGCTGGAATTTGCGATGGGTTGCCACTACCGCGTTGCCCAGCGCGGCGCCAAGCTGGGCCTGCCGGAGGTGAAGCTCGGCCTGCTGCCGGGCGGCGGCGGCACTCAGCGACTGCCGCGGCTGGTGGGCGTGGAAGCGGCGTCGCGCCTCATCGTGTCCGGCGCGCCGGTGGCCGCTGCCGAGGCCTTGACGCTGGGCCTGGTCGACGAACTGACCGACGGCGAACTGCTGCCCGCGGCGATCGACTTTGCCCGGCGCATGGCCGGTCGCGCCGAGCACCCGGCGGTGTCGCGCCGGCAGGCCGCAGCGCCGGCCGACCCGCAGTGGTTCGCCCAGCAGCGTGCGGCGCTGACCCGGAGCCACCGAGGCCAGCCCGCGCCGCTGGAATGCCTGGCCTGCCTGGAAGCGGCGGTGACCCGCCCCTTCGACGAAGGACTGGCCTTCGAGCGCGAGCGCTTCGACGTGCTCGTCAACGGCACGGAATCCAAGGCGCTGCGCCACCTGTTCCTGGCCGAGCGTGCGGCCGCCAGGATCGCCGACCTGCCGGCCGACACACCCGTGGCACCGGTGGCGCGCGTGGCCATCGTCGGCGCCGGCACCATGGGCAGCGGCATCGCCATGGGCTTTGCCAGTGCCGGCATGCCGGTGACGCTGATCGAAACGACACCGCAGGCGCTGGATCGCGGCCTGGGCATGATCCGCCGCAACTACGAAGGCACGGTGGCCAAGGGCAAGCTGTCCGCCGCCGAGGCCGAGGCACGCATCGCCCGCATCACGCCGACGCTGGACCTGGCACATGCGGCCGACGCCGACCTGGTGATCGAGGCGGTGTTCGAGGACATGGCGGTCAAGCAGCAACTCTTCGGCCGGCTCGATGCCCTGTGCAAGCCTGGCGCGATCCTGGCCACCAACACCTCGCGGCTGGATGTCGACGAGATCGCGCGCTGCACCTCGCGCCCGGCCTCGGTGATCGGCCTGCACTTCTTCAGCCCGGCGCACGTGATGCGGCTGCTGGAGGTGGTGCGCGGTGCCGCCACCGCACCCGGCGTGCTGGCCACCTGCATGGCGGTGGCCCGCCAGATCGGCAAGCTGCCGGTGATGGTGGGCGTGTGCGACGGCTTCGTCGGCAACCGCATGGTGGCGCAGTACGCGCGCGAGGCCGAGTTCCTGCTGGAGGAAGGCGCCACGCCGGCGCAGGTGGACGGCGCGCTGCAGCGCTTCGGCCTGGCCATGGGGCGCTTCGCGATGTCGGACCTGGCCGGCCTGGACATCAGCTGGGCCAGCCGCAAGCGTGCGGCCGCGACGCGGCCCGCGCACCTGCGCTATTCGAAGGTGGCCGACCGCCTGTGCGAGATGGGCCGCTTCGGCCAGAAGGCTGGCGCCGGCTTCTACCGCTACGAGGCCGGCAGCCGCACGCCGCTGCCCGACCCGGTGGTGCAGCAGGTGGTGGAGGACTGCGCACGCGAGGCCGGCATCGAACGCCGGGCGATCAGCGACGAGGAGATCGTCGAGCGCTGCATCTATGCCCTGGTCAACGAAGGTGCCAAGGTGCTGGCCGACGGCATCGCGCAGCGCGCGTCCGACATCGACCTCATCTACGTCAACGGCTACGGCTTTCCGGCGTGGCGCGGCGGGCCGATGTTCTACGCCGACACCGTGGGCCTGGACAAGGTGTTCGCCCGCGTGAGCGAATTCCACCGGCAGCAGGGCGAATTCTGGACACCGGCGCCGCTCCTCGAGCGCCTGGCCCAGGCGGGCAAGACCTTCGCCAGGCCGGACTGACGGCCCGACCCACGGCCGGGCCGCGGAACAGGCCCGGCAGCACGACGGGCCGCCTCAGGCCGCAGCCGCGGCGGTGCGCTTGCGGGCCGCCGCCTTCTTGGCAGGCGCCTTGCGCGGCGGGCGCTCCCGGGTTGCGGCGTCGGCCTCGTCGGAGGCCAGCAGCTTGAGGTCGAGGCCGTTCTCCGGGCTGGCACCCAGCCGGCTGGAAATGTCGCGCCCGGCAGCGATCATCACGTCGGCCAGTTCGTGGTCGCGCGGGTCGATGCGCACGCTCGGCCCGGTCAGCGCCAGGCTGTACCTGACCTCGTCGTGGATGTCGAAGATCGGCACGGCAATGGCGGTCAGGCCCGGCACCCGCTGGCCGCGCGTGATGGCATAGCCCTGTCGCTTGAAGCGTGCGACTTCGCGGTCGAAGGCCGCGCGGTCGAAATCGGGCGTGCGCACGTTGGCCGCGAGCACGGCCTCCAGCACCTCGGGCTTCATGTAGGCCATCAGGATGCGGCCGCTGGCGCCCAGCAGCAGCGGCTGACGCTCGCCGGGGCGCGCCATCGACATCAGCGGTGACGGCGTGTCGACGGCGTCGAGCACCATGCGCTCGGTGCCGACCACGGCGTTGAGCGCGATCGTCTCCGTGACCTGCTCGTTGACCTGCAGCATCACCGGGCGCGCGATCTCCAGGATGCTCAGCGTGCTGCGCACCAGCCCGCCCAGGCGCGCCAGCTTCAGCGACAGGCAGTAGCGCTGGTTGTCCTGGCGCACCAGGAAGCCGGTGCGCTCGAGCGTGTTGACGAGGCGGAAGGCCGTCGTCTTGGGCATGCGGATGCGCTCGGCGATCTCCTGCAGCGACAGGCTCAGGTGTTCGTTGTCGTAGGCATCGAAGATGGCCAGCGCACGGCCCACGGCACGAATCATCGTCTCTCCCGTTGCTGGACGGAGTTCCAGCCTGCGGAACTATACCGCAGCCGCCTCGTCCTGCAAGGCTGCGAAACGCGTGCGGTGGGCGCCGGCATTGCCCAGCCAGGCCGCCAGCACGAGGGCGCGCTTGAGGTACAGGCCGGCATCGTGCTCGTCGGTATAGCCGATGGCGCCATGCAGCTGGATGACCTCACGCGTGACCCGCAGTCCGGCGTCGCTGGCGCGTGCCTTGCACCGGCTGGCCACCAGGGCCTGCGCCGTGCGGTCGTCGCCCCCATCGAAGCTGCGCAGCGCGTCCTGCAGCACCGCACGCAGCAGCTCCTGCTGCACGTAGAGGTCGGCCGCCTTGTGCTGCAGGGCCTGGAAGCTGCCGATCGGCCGGCCGAACTGCACGCGCGTGCGCATGTAGGCCAGCGCCATCTGCAGTGCCGCCTCGATCACGCCCAGCATCTCGGCCGAGGCCAGCACCGCCGCCTCGTCGAGGGCGGGATGCAGCGGCGCCAGGCTGTCGGCGATGCACTGGGCCGCCCCGACGTGCACGCCCTGCAGGCCGAGCAGGCCACTGGGCGTCTGGTCGGCGCGCCATTCCTGCGTCAGGGTCAGCCCCGGCGCCTGCGCATCCACCCAGAACAGCGCCGCGCCGTCGCCCCGCCGTGCGGAGACGATGTAGCCGGCCGCCGCTGCCGCGCCGGCGACGAAGCGCTTGCGGCCGCTCAGCCGCCAGCCGTCGCCGTCGGGCAGGGCCTGCATCGCAATGGCGGCGGGGTCGATGCCGCCCAGCCCCTCCTGCCAGGCCACGACCGGCAGGCCGCGGCCTTGGGCCACCAGGGCCAGCCGTTCAGCCGCGCCCGACCAGCCGGTGGCATGGCACAGCACGCGCGTGCCCAGGGCGACCGGCGGCAGCGGGTCGGCCATCAGGCCCCGGCCCAGCGCCTGCAGCACGGTGGCCATGCCGGTCAGCCCCAGGCCCAGACCGCCCTGGGCCTCGGGCACCAGGATGCCCAGCCAGCCCAGTTCGACCATCTGCTGCAGTTGCGCGGGGTCGAAGCCGGGCAGCGTGCCGCGGCGCTCGCGCAGCCGCTTGAGGTCGCCGCGGCGCGCCACCACGTCGGCCGCGCTGTCGCGCAGCATGTCCAGCTCTTGGGGATCGGGGGTCATGGGGTTCCTCAGGACGGCAGGTCGAGCACGTTCTTCACCAGGATGTTGCGCTGCACCTGGCTGGACCCGCCGTAGATGGTGAAGGCGCGGCAATCGAGGAAGGGATAGAGGATGTCCATCGCCTCGCCTGCCACGTCGACGTCGCCGCTCAGCCCGCCGAGGTCGCCCGCGGCATCGACCATGAGCTCGGTCACGCGCTGGCAGGTCTCGGTGGCCCAGATCTTGAGCATCGAGACCTCGAAGCCGAAGCTGCCGCCGGTGCGCATGAGCTGCGCGAAACGCTCGTAGGCCGAGGCGGCGTCGAGCACGTCCATCGTGACCTGCGTATAGCGGTCGCGGAAGACCGGGTCGTCCATCCTGCCGCTGGCCTGGGCCAGCTTCTGCAGGCGCAGCAGGGCCAGCGTCGACTGGCGCGGCGACCCCGACCAGATGCGCTCGAAGCCCAGCAGCGTCTTGGCCACCTGCCAGCCGCCGTTGAGCTCGCCCACCAGGTTGGACACCGGCGCGCGCACGTCGTCGAGGAAGACCTCGCACAGCTCCTCGTGCCCGGCGATGTTGCGGATGGGGCGCACCGTCACGCCGCTCTGGCGCAGATCGATCATCACGAAGCTGATGCCGGCCTGCTTCTTCACCGTCTTGTCGGTGCGCACCAGCGCGAACATGTGGTTGGCGTCGAAGGCGACGCTGGTCCAGATCTTCTGGCCGTTGATGACGAACTGGTCGCCCTCGATGCGCGCCTCGGTGCGCAGGCTGGCGAGGTCGGAGCCGGCATTGGGCTCGGAGTAGCCCTGACACCAGGTGTGCTCGCCCGACAGGATGCTGGGCAGGAAGCGGCGGCGCTGCTCGTCGGTACCGCGCGCGATCAGCACCGGGCCCAGGTTCATCAGGCCCTGGTCCATGACGCGCGGCGCGCCGCTGCGCTCGAGCTCTTCCATGTAGATCAGCACCTTGGACTGCGACAGCCCCATGCCGCCATGCTCGACCGGCCAGGCCGGCACCAGCCAGCCGTGGCGCGACATCGTCAGGTACCAGTCGCGCACCTCGGCCCAGCGCGGGCGACGGCTCAGGAAGCGCAGGTGCGGCGGGACATGGGTGCCGAAGAACTCCGCCGCGGCGCGGCGGAACTCGTCATCGCTCAGCGCGTTCCAGTCGGGTGCGGGTCGGGTCGACGATGGGCGGCTGTCGGTCATGGGTGTCCCCGTCGGTGGGCGGCCGCCAGTCGGCCGGAGGTCGTCATCTCACCGGCCCTTGTAGACCGGCGGCCGCTTCTCGATGAAGGCTTTGGCGGCCTCGTGGTGGTCGCGCGAATTGATCGACAGCATCTCGTAGGCGATCGACGCGTCCAGGATGAGATTGAGCTGATGCTTGATCCACTTGTTGACCGACAGCTTGGTCCAGCGCACGGCCAGCGGCGGCAGGGCATTGAGTTCCTCGGCCATCTTCATCGCGGCGTCCATGACCTCGGCCGTCGGCACCACATGGTTGACCAGGCCCAGCGCCTGCGCCTCGGTGCCGTCGACGAGGCGGCCGCGCATCAGGAATTCCTTGGCGCGCGCCGGCCCCACCAGCAGCGGCCACACCACGGCACCGCCGTCGCCCGCCACCAGACCGACCTTGACATGCGAATCGCCGAACTTGGCCTTGTCGGCGATGATGGCCACGTCGGCAAACAGCGCCAGCGTGGCCCCCAGGCCCACGGCGTCGCCGTTGACGGCGGCGATGATGGGCTGCTGCACCTCCAGCATGCCCTCGAACAGCCGGTGCGTGGCCTTGGGGATGTGCAGCGAGTAGTCCCAGCCCTCCTCGGTACCGAAGCGCGCCGCCATGCGCTTGATGTCGCCGCCGGCCGAAAAAGTCTTGCCGGCGCCGGTGAAGACGATGACGTTGACCTCGCGGTCGTTGCCGAGGTCGCGCCACACCTGCTCGAGCTCGGCGTGCATCTCGGGGTGCACGGCATTGCGGTTGTCGGGCTGGTTGAGCGTCAACGTGGCGATGCCTTGGCGGCGCTGGATATCCAGGTACTGGTAACGGCTGTAGTCGGGACTCATGGCAAGACCTTTCGGCGGAGCATCGCGCGGGGCCGGGTCGACCCCATCGACACGATTCCATTTTCTGATTACATTTTGCTTTTATGGAACAGCCGTGTCAATCCGCGCTGCAGACCCTGCTCGACAAGGACGCCATCCGCGACGCCCTGTGCCGCTACGGCCGCGGCATCGACCGCGCTGACGAGGCGATGCTGCGCTCGGCCTACTGGCCCGACGCGCAGGACTGCCACGGCGCCTACCGGGGCAGCGTGGCTGGCTTCATCGCCCAGGCCCTGCCCCGGCTGCGCGCGGGCGGCCGCGGCGTGCACCAGATCGGCAACGTGCTGATCGAGCTGCATGGCGACCTGGCGGCGGTGGAGAGCTGCTTCCTCGCCCTGCAGACCACGGCCGCCTCACCGGCGCAGGCCACCTTCCTGTGCGGACGCTACCTCGACCGCTTCGAACGCCGCGGCGGTGAATGGCGCATCGCCGAGCGCACGGTCGTCTACGACTGGATCGAGGAGCGCACGCGCCCGGAACTGGCGCAGGACGATGCCACGCTGTTCGGCCGCCGCCAGCCCACCGGCGCACGCACGCCCCATGACCCGCTGGATGCGTTTCTCGCCGACGTGCGCTCGCGCGCGGCGGGCCGCGCCGCCTGACACCCCGACCACCCTCCCCCGGAAGGAATGCCCATGATCAATCGTCGACACTGCCTGCAGGCCCTGGCCGCCACCGCCGCCTGGCCTGGCGTCGCCCGCGCCGCCTGGCCCGACAAGCCGATCCGCATCGTCGTGCCCTATGCGCCCGGCGGTTTCACCGACATCGTCTCGCGCCTGGTGGCACAGAAGCTGACGGGCCGGCTGGGTCAGCCGGTGATCGTCGAGAACAAGGCCGGAGGCTCGACCGCCATCGCCGCCGAGCATGTGGCGCGCTCGGCCCCAGACGGACACACGCTGATCATGGCGGTGACGACCACGCTCTCGACCAACCCCTTCCTCTTCAAGAAGCTGCCCTACAAGGCGAGCGACTTCGTGCCGGTGGCGCTGACCGGCCTCACGCCCTTCGTGCTGAGCGCACATCCGGCGGTGCCGGCCCATACCGTGAAGGAGCTGGTGGCCCTGGCCAAAGCCAGGCCGGGCAGCCTGAACCTGGCCACGCTGGGCACCGGCAGCTCGACCCACCTGGTGGGCGCCATGTTCAACGGCATGGCCGGCCTGGACCTGCCCTACATCCCCTACAAGGGCGCCGGCCCGGCGCTGAGCGACCTCACGGCCGGCCATGTGCAGCTGTTCTTCGACGGCATCGCCACTTCGGCGCCGCTGTTCCGGGCCGGCAAGCTCAAGGGCATCGCGCTCACGGCCGAGGCGCGCTCGCCGGCGGCGCCTCAGGTGCCGACCTTCGCCGAATCGGGCATGCCCGAGATGCTGGCCGCCTCGTGGTACGGGCTGCTGGCGCCGGCGGGCACGCCGGCGGCCATCGTCGAGACGCTCAACCAGGCCACCAACGAGGCGCTGCAGGCGAGCGACGTGCGCGCGCGCATCGAGCAGGACGGCGCCACCGCGCCGCAGCTCGGAGCCAAGGCCTTCGGCGAGCTGATCGAGCGCCATACCCAGCAGTGGGGCCGCGTGATCGCGCCGCTGAACATCCAGCTCGACTGATGGCCGCTGCGGAAGCCGCCTTGGTGCGCCCGCTGGCCGGCCGCGTGGCCCTGGTCACCGGCTCGACCGACGGCATCGGCCTGGCCACGGCCCACGCACTGGCGGCCCAGGGTTGTGCGGTCGTGATCAACGGCCTGGGCGAGCCCGACCGCATCGCCGCGCTGTGCCGTGAGCTGGCCGCGGCCCACGATGTGCGCATCGAGCACGCCGGGGCGGACCTGCGCGACGGCGAGCAGGCCGCTGGCCTGGTGCCACAGGTGCTGCAGCGCCACGGACGGCTGGACGTGCTGGTCAACAACGCCGGCACGCAGCACAAGGGGCCGGTCGAAGCGCATCCACCCGAACGCTGGCGCGAGGTCTTCGCACTCAATGTCGATGCCGCCTTCCACACCATCCGCACGGCGCTGCCGGGCATGCGCGCGCAGGGCTGGGGCCGCATCGTCAACATCGCGTCGGTCTACGGCCTGGCCGGCGGTGTGGAACGCAGCAGCTACGTGGCATCCAAGCACGCGCTGGTGGGCCTGACCAAGGCGGTGGCACTGGAGACGGCCCAGTCGCCTGTGACCTGCAACGCCGTCTGCCCCGGCGACGTGTCCACACGCATCTTCTACCGCAACGCCAAGCGGCTGGCCGAATCCGAAGGCATCACGCGCGAGGCGGCACAGCAGCGCATCGCCGCCACCCACATGCCGTCGGGCCGCGTGGTGTCGCCCGAGCAGGTGGCTGCGCTCGTGGCCTACCTGTGCAGCGCAGCGGCCGACGAGATCCGCGGTGCCGCACTGCCCGTGGACGGTGCCTGGCTGGCGCGCTGAACCTCACGAGGAATCGATTGCCATGACCGATCCCAGGACCCTGCCGCAGGGCGCGCTGTCGCACCTGCGCGTGCTCGACCTCAGCCGCGTCTTTGCCGGGCCCTGGGCCGGCCAGATGCTGGCCGACCTGGGCGCCGAGGTCATCAAGGTCGAACGCCCCGGCGAGGGCGACGACTCGCGCCGCCTGGGCCCGCCCTTCCTGCGCGGCGACGACGGCCAGCCCACGCGCGACTCGGGCTTCTACCTCAGCGCCAACCGCAACAAGCGCTCGATCACGGTCGACATCGCCAAGCCCGAGGGTCAGCAGATCGTGCGCGAGCTGGCCGCACGCTCCGACGTGCTGATCGAGAACTACAAGGTCGGTGACCTCGCCCGTTACGGTCTGGATGCCCCCACGCTGCGGGCGCTGCATCCGCGCCTGGTGTACTGCTCGATCACCGGCTTCGGCCAGACCGGGCCCTATGCCCGCCGCGCCGGCTACGACTCGATCTTCCAGGGCATGGGCGGGCTGATGGCGATCACCGGCCATGCCGACAGCGAGCCCGGCGGCGGCCCGCAGAAGGTGGGGCTGATCGTCTCCGACCTGATGGCCGGCATGTATGCCTCGGTGGCCATCCTGGCGGCGCTGGAACACCGCGATGCGGTCTCGGGCCAGGGCCAGCACATCGACCTGGCGCTGCTGGATGCGCAGGTGGCCGCGTTGTCGCATTCGGCGATGGGCTACCTGGTGTCGGGCGACCCGGTGCCGCGCTGCGGCACCCAGTCGCCGACCGCCGCGCCTTCGCAGATGTACCGCTGCCAGGACGGCGCGGTGATGCTGGTGGTGGGCAACAAGGCGCAGTGGCAGAAATTCTGCGATGTCATGGGCCGGCCGGACCTGCCGGCCGACCCGCGTTTTGCCACCAATCCCGACCGCATTCGCCACCGCGCCGAGCTCAATGCCATCCTCGACCCACTGTTCCTGGCCCAGCCGCGCCTGCATTGGATCGACGCGCTGGCTGCGGTGGGCGTTCCCTGCGGCCCGGTCAATGAACTGCACGAGGTCTTTGCCGACCCCCAGGTTCGGGCGCGCGACATGCTGGTCCACCAGCCGCACCCGCAGCGCGCCGCGATGCCCATGCTGGCCAACCCGATCCGCCTGTCGCAGACGCCGGTGCAATACCGCCACCGGCCCCCGGCGCTCGGCGAGCACACCGACGAGGTGCTGGCCGAGCTGGCCGGCTACGACGCCGCACGGCGCCGGGCCTTGCGCGAACGCGGCGTCATCTGAGGCGCCGCCCGCACCCCACCCGATCCGTCGCCGGCCGCGTGGCCGAAGTCAGCCAGCGCGGCGCTCGTCGAGGCCACCGCGCCGGCCATGGCCCGGGCCCGCGAAGCGGACCTCCTCGTCCACAACGCTGGCATCGCCAGCCGCCACGAGGCTTATCCCTGGGGCTGAGCGGGCGGCACCGCGGTGCGCACGATGCCACCGCGAAGGCAGCGCGGCTCGGCATGACCAAGGCCCGGGCGAAGGCATTCGCCGAACGGTGGCGAGGTGATCGGACGGTGCCGGGGCGCGACGACTTCAGCAGGCGGTGAGCCCGCCGTCGACCGACAGCACCACACCGTTGACGTAGCTGGCCATGCCGGAGGCGAGAAACACCGCCGGCGCGGCGATCTCGCTCGGCTGGCCGAGGCGATGGGCCGGTATGCGGGAGAGGAAGCCGTCGAGCCGCTTCGGGTCGTTGCGCGTGACCTCGGTCATCGGCGTCTCGATGACGCCGGGCGCGAGCGCATTGACGCGGATGCCGTCGCGCCCGAAATCGCCGGCCAGCGACTGCGTCAGCAGCTTCAGCGCCCCCTTCGAGGCCGAATAGGCGGCGGCCCCCCGCTGCCCGTGCAGCGCCGCGCCGGAGGCCACGTTGATGACGGTGCCGCGGGTGCGCCGCAGGGCCGGCAGCCAGGCACGGATGACGTGCAGGGCGCCGAAATAGTTGACGTCCATCATGCGCCGCGCCTGATCGGCGGCGTCGGGCTGGTCGATCGCCTGGCGCACGATGATGCCGGCGTTGTTGACCAGGACGTCGAGGTCACCCACCTCGGCCCCCACCTGCGCGGCCAGCGCCTGCGCGGCGGCGGCGTCGGTGACGTCCAGCGCCAGGGCCAGGCAGCGCGTGCCATGGGCGGCGGCCAGCGCCAGGGTCTGGCCGCAGGCGTCGGCGCTGCGGTCGGTGACGATGACGTCGGCACCGGCCGCCGCGAACGCCACACCGATCGCCTGCCCGATGCCGCTGGCGGCCCCGGTCACCAGCGCCAGCTTGCCGGCCAGCAGGGGCAACGCGGGCGTGCTCATCACAGCACCTTGTGGGCGTGCAGCTGGCCGAGCTGCGCCGCACCCAGGCCCAGCCGCTCGGCCAGGATGGCATCGGTGTCGGCGCCGAGCGCGGCGCTGGGCCGGTAGGGCACGGTGCCCTCGTCGCCCTCGAAGCGCAGCGGCGAGATGGGCACCACGATGCGGCCGTATTCCGGGTGGTCGATCCAGCGCAGCGAGCCGCGCTCGTGCAGGTGCGGGTCGTTCACCACCTCGAGCAGCGTGCGCACCGGCGCACAGGGCACCCGGTGCGCGATCAGCCGCTCGAACAGCTCGGCCTTGGCATGCCGGGCGGTGAGTTCGCCGATCGCGCGGTCGACCTCGTCCATGCGGTCACAGCGGCCGCGCACCGTCTGCAGGCCGGGGTCGGCACCCAGCGCCCGCGCGTCGAGCGCCTCGACCAGCGAGCGCCAGTGCGCGTCGTTGTTGGTGATGATGGCGATGTAGCCGTCGTTCGCCGGGTAGACGTTGTACGGGCACAGCGACAGGCCCGAGTGGCGGTTGCCGGTGCGCTGCACACCGCCACCGCCGGAGCCGTAGAACAGCCCGAGCCCGGAGGCCAGCGTCGGGTAGACGGCCTCCATCATCGACACCTCCACGCTGCGCCCGCGCCCGGTCTTCTCGCGCTCGTACAACGCAGCAGCGATGGCCCCGAACAGGTGGATGCCGGCCAGGAAGTCGGCCAGTGCCGGGCCGGCCTTGACGGGTGGCGCGTCGGCATAGCCGGTGGTGTCGATGACGCCGGTCATCGCCTGCACGGTGAGGTCCATCGCCGGGTAGTCGCGGTAGGGGCCGGTCTTGCCGTAACCCGAGCCGGAGGCCACCACCAGCCGCGGGTTGGCCTCGTGCAGCACCGCCTCGGTCAGGCCCAGCCTTTCCATCACGCCGGGGGCGAAGTTCTCCACCAGCACATCGGCCTGCCGCACCAGCCCCAGCAGCAGGTCGCGTCCCTCGGGCGCCTTGAGGTTCAAGGTCATGGTGCGCTTGTTCGCATTGAGCATCGCAAACGGCATGGCGGCACCGCTGGCCCCCTGGCGCTTGCGCAGGTGCTCGCCGCCCGGGGGCTCGATCTTGATGACCTCGGCACCCGCCTGCGCCAGCAGGAAGGTCGCATAGGGGCCGTTGTAGATCTGGGTCAGATCCAGCACGGTGACGCCTTGGAACGGATAGGTCATGAAAGCTTTCCCGATGGTTGGCTTCATCCTAGCAATGTTCCATTTTTTTATCAATGCATCGGTTTTTGGAACTCGACGCCGCCGGGATGTCGCAGCACGTCCGGGTTCGAGGCCGTGAGCCCGTCAACGTTTGCCGCAACCGGCTCGAGTGCCCTGCCCACTTGAATCGGCCCCGGCTGCCCGTTCTGTGACGAGCAGCTGCGGAATCCTGATTGGGTGAACCCCGGTGCTCAGCCCGTTCTCGCCGGTGGATCCGGCCACGGGCCTGCGCGTCCTGATCGGCATGCTGGCGCCGCTGCGCGAGCGCGGTCACACCGGACGCGGCGGCCCCATGCTGGCCATGCTGATCGACAGACGCGACCGGTTTGTGGGGCGGACGGGCCGCCCACCCGCACCGCCAGGCCAGCGGGATGACCCGTCGCCTGCCCGACCCGGGGTCTGGGATGGATCCATCCAGACCTTGGAGCGTGCCCATGCGGCGCCCGGTCGGTTGCCTGATCCATCCTTGAGCTTGTGGACCTGATTGGCCATCAGCGCCTCAGCCGCCCCGACCGCGCCCTGCCGACCCCACGCCGTCGTACGACAAGGCCGCCGCCATCTCCTGCGCCAGCACCTGCTTCCATTCGGTGATCACCGATTCGGTCACCATCGACGCATGCGCGGCCAGGCTCAGCGCCAGGTGCGGCTGGCCGCCGACGTCGGGCACGGCCAGGCCCATGCCGAAGCCGTCGGCCACCACCGTGCCCTGGCTGATGGCAAAACCCGTCTGCCGCGTCAGGCGCACCGCGGCACGCAGGCTGTCGGCGTCCAGGCGCGGGTAGCGCTGCAGGCCCGGCGCGATGAGGTCGATCAGCTGCTGGCATTGAACGTCGTCCAGCGCCGCCAGCAGTGCCGTGGCGCCGGCACCCACGCCCAGCAGCCGCCGCTGTCCCACCTCCACCGGCACGAAGCGCACCAGCGCCTGGCTGTCCGCCTTGAGCAGGCACACGGCCTCGACGCCACTGCGGCGCATCAGGTAGGCGGTGGCGCCAGTGCGGCGCGCGACGGCCGCCACCGCGCCACGCCAGTGCGCCACCTCCAGCGCGCTGGCCGAAGGCGCCAGGCTCAGCTCGTGGATCAATTCGCCCATGCGGTAGCGCTTGCCGGCGCCGGGCTCGGCCACCAGGCGCTCGGCCACCAATGCGCCCAGGATGCGGTGGACGGTCGAGCGGGGCAGCGCTTCGCCGCGCGCCACCTCGGCCAGCGTGGCGCCTTCGGGCCCGGCCTTGGCCACCGCACGCAGCACGGCTGCGGCGCGGTGGATGAGCTGCGTGCCACCGCCGTCGGCGGCACGGGTGTCCCGCGTCGATGCAGGCGCCGTGGATGAAGGGATTGGGGCTTTCGACATTCGTCCGCTATGTGGAACAGCCTGATTTGTGATTTCCCGAGGATGGGCCTTAAGGCACTGGACGCCCTACTTGCGCACCACCAAGAATGAGGGCTTCCGCGCACCAAGACCGCAGTTGATTGTTCCACGATGCGGGCGCGTCAACACGGCCGTGGCGCCAACCAGGAGCAGCACACGATGACCCCCACCTTCCCCCAACGCCGGCGCCACCTGCTGCTGGCCGCTGCCGGCACCACGCTCGCGGGCACCTTCAGCGGCTGGGCGCCCGCGCTGGCGCAGACAGGCAGTTTCCCCGACAAGCCCCTGCGCATCGTCGTGCCCTTCGGCGCCGGAGGCTCCGACACGCTGGCTCGCGCCATGGCCGAGAAGCTCACCGGCCTGCTCAAGCAGCAGGTGCTGGTGGAGAACAAGCCCGGCGCTGCGGCGCTGATCGGCTCGGAATATGTGGCCAGCCAGCCGGCTGACGGCTACACCCTGCTGTTCCTGGGCGGCGGCAGCCTGACGCCGGTGCTGATCAAGGACCTCAGGTTCGACCTGCCGAAGTCGATGCGGCCCGTGGTCTGCATCGCCCGCGGCGGCATGACCCTGATGGTGCCTGGCACGCTGCCGGTGAACAACTTCCGCGAATTCGTGGATCACGCCAAGCGCCACCCCGGCAAGCTGAACTTCTCGTACACCGCCGGCAGCATCCTGCTGTCGGCCGAGATGCTCAAGGCGCGCGCCGGCTTCGACGCCACGGCCATCCCCTACAAGGGATCGACCCAGGTCGCCACGGCGCTGATCGCCAACGAGATCCAGATGGGCATCGACGTGCCGCTGTTCTACGTGGGCATGATCAAGGACGGCCGCATCAAGGCGCTGGCCCACGGCGCGCCCGAGCGCTCGCCGTCCTTGCCCGACGTGCCCACGCTGGCCGAGGTCGGCGTGCCCGACCTCAGTTTCGCCTTCTCGTTCGGCATCTGGGCGCCGGCGGCCACGCCGGCACCCATCGTCGCCCGCCTGAACGAAGCCTTCAACGAGGTGCTGAAGGAGCCGGACATCCGCCAGCGCCTGGCCCAGGCCGGGGTGGTGCCGGTGGGCGGCGCCCCGGAGGTGCACTCCACCCAGGTGTCCGGCGAGCAGCAGATGTGGGCGCAGGCGGCCCGCCAGATCGGCTACAAGCCCCAGTGACGGCACCGATGTTCTCGCTGGCCGGCAAGACCGTCGTCGTCACGGGCGGCGGCAAGGGCATCGGGCGCGGCATTGCCACCGCCATGGCGCACGCCGGGGCGCAGGTGGTCATCGGTGGGCGCGATGCCGGCGCACTGGCCGACACCGTGGCCGCCCTGCAGGCCCTGGGCGCCAGCGCGCTGGCCGTACCCGGCGACATCACGCAAGCCAACGACCGCCAGCGCCTGGTGCAGGCGGCGCTGGATCGCTTCGGTGCCCTCGACGGCTGGGTCAACAATGCCGGCAGCGCCAACCCGGCGGACGTTGGGCCCCTGGACGGCATCGACGAGGGGCAGTGGGACCGCGTGGTCGACCTCAACCTCAAGGCCGCCTTCTTTGCCGCGCAGGCTGCCGCCCGCGCCATGAAGCGCGGTGGCGCCATCGTCAACATCAGCTCGCGCAGCGCCTCCTACCCCAACCCGGGCACCGGCCACTACGGCGCGGCCAAGGCGGCGCTGGAAAACCTGACGCGCACCATGGCCGCCGAGTGGGGCCACCGCGGCATCCGCGTCAACGCGGTGGCGCCGGGCGTGGTGATGACCGAGGAACTGGCCCGCACGCTCAACACCGAGAGCCGCATCCGGCGCCAGGTCGAGACCGTGCCGCTGCAGCGGCTGGGCACGCCCGACGACATCGGGCCGCTGTGCGCCTTCCTCGTCAGCGACGCCGCGGCCTGGACCAGTGGCACGGTGATCGCCGTCAACGGCGGCAGCTTCGTGCCCATGGGCTACCTGAGCTACCTGCACCGGGTCAACCGGGCAGCCGGTTGAGCCCGATGGACTTCGATTGGTCCGACGAACAGGCCGAACTGCGCGAGCGCGTGCGCGCGCTGCTGCGGCGCGAACTGCCCGCCGACTGGGAGTCGATCAGCCGCCACGGCCCCGGCTCGCCCGAGCAGACGGCGTTCTCGCTCGCGTTCTGCCCCAAGCTGGCCGCCGAGGGCCTGCTGGTGCCGCACTGGCCGGCCGCCCATGGCGGCCGCGACGCCAGCGCCTGGGAACACTTCATCGTCGGCGAGGAACTGTTCGCTGCCGGCGAGCCGCGCGGCCCGCAGTACATGAATGTCAATTTCATCGGCGCCACGCTGATGCGCTTCGGCACGCCGGCGCAGCGGGAACGCTACCTGCCGCCGATGGCCGCCGGCCGGTCCATCTGGTGCCAGGGCTTTTCCGAGCCTTCGGCCGGCTCCGACCTGGCGGCGCTGGCCACACAGGCGCGGCGCTGCGGCGACGACTACGTGATCAACGGCAGCAAGGTCTGGACCTCGTATGCCGGGCTGGCGCAGCAGTGCTTCCTGCTGGCGCGCACCGCGGGCACGGGCAAGAGCGGCAAGGACGGCATCGCCATCTTCCTGGTGCCGATGGACACGCCGGGCATCACGGTGCGGCCGATCCCGTCGCTGATCGGCCATGGCGATATCCACGAGGTCTTCTTCGACGACGTGGTGGTCCCGGCGACGGCGCGGCTGGGCGAGGAAGGCCAGGCCTGGGCCATCATCGGCCATGCGCTGTCGCTGGAGCGCGTGGGCCTGGCGCGTTATGCCTTCTCGCGCCGCGTGCTCGACCGCATGGTGGCACTGCTGCAGGCCGATGGCCGCTTCGACGACGCCGTGGTGCGCACGCGTGCCGGCCAGTCGCTGGCCGCCTGCGAAGCGGCGCGGCTGCTGGTCTACCGTGTGGTCGACCAGCGTGCGCGTGGCCTGCCGCCCAGCGCCGCGTCCAGCCTGGCCCGCGTGGCGGTCGTGGCCGCCGACCATGCAGTGACGAATTTCGGGCTCGACTTCCTGGGCGACGCCTTCTGCGGCGAGCAGCAGCCGCTGCTGCTGGCCCACCACGAACGCGCCATCGCCGCCGGCATCGCCGCCGGTGCGGCCGAGATCCAGCTCAACCTCATCGCGCACGATCACCTGCGGCTGCCGCGCGAACTCCGCCCGGCCCGCGGCTGACACCCCATGGACCTCGAATTCAACGCCGACCAGCGTGCCGTGCTCGATGCCGCCGGTCGCATCGCCGACACCCATGCATCGGCATCGATCCTGGGTGCCGCGGTCTTCGAACGGTCGGCCGCGCTCGAGGCCGACCTCGAAGCCGCCGGCCTGTACGACACCGCCACCACCGAAGGCCTGGGCCCGGTGGCCGCCGCCGCGCTGGTCATGCGCCTGGCCCGGCTGCCGCAGACGCTGGCGCTGACGGCCTCGGCGCTGCTGTTGCCGCTGCAGGCACCGGACTGGCCGCGGCCGGGGGCCGTGCTGTGGGCGCAGCGCGACCGCCCCGCGCGCTGGCTGCCCGCGGCGCGCACCGTGCTGTGCGTGCGCGGCGATGTCGTGGAAGCGGCGGCACTGCACGATGGCGACGTGCTGACCCTGCCCAGCCCCTTCGGCCATCCGGTGGGCCGCCTGCATCAACCCGACACCCTGCCCTGGCAGGTCCTGGCCGCCGATGCGCAGGCCTGCCGGGTCTGGTGGCAGGTGGGCCTGGCGGCCGAGTTGGCCGGCCACCTGGGCGCCGCGCTGGATGCGGTGGTCGAGCATGTCACTCACCGGCGCCAGTTCGGCCGTCCGCTGGGCGCCTTCCAGGCCGTGCAGCACCGCCTGGCCGAGGCCGCCGTGCGCGTGGAGGCGCTGCGCTGGTTGGTGCTGCAGGCCGCACACAGCGGCCTCGCCGCCGATGCCGCCGCCGCCGCGGGCCATGCGCAGCAGTCGGCGCAGGCCCTGGTCTACGACCTCCACCAGTTCATGGGTGCGATGGGCCTGACCCTGGAACACCCGCTGCACCGCTGGACCAGCCGCGCCCGCATGCTGCAGGCCGACCTCGGCGGTGCCGAGGCCCGGTACCAGGACCTGGCCGATGCCCGCTGGGGCCACACCGACAGGGTGCCCGCATGACCACACCGCGTCGACAACCGCTGAGCGGCATCCGGGTGCTGGACCTCAGCCGCATCCTGGCGGCACCACTGGCCGCGCAGGCGCTGGCCGACCTCGGCGCCGAGGTCATCAAGGTCGAGCGGCCGGGCAACGGCGACGAAGCGCGGCGCTGGGGCCCGCCCTTCCTGAAGGACCGCGAGGGCCGGGACACGCGCGAGTCGCCGATGTACCTGGCGGCCAACCGCAACAAGCGCTCGATCACCGTCGACATCGCCTGCGCCGAGGGCCAGGACCTGGTGCGCCGCCTGGCCGCGCGCGCCGACGTGCTGCTGGAGAACTTCAAGGTCGGTGACCTGAAGCGTTATGGCCTGGACTTCGCCTCGCTGCACGCGCTCAACCCGCGGCTGATCTACTGCTCGGTCACCGGCTTCGGGCAGAGCGGCCCGAAGAGCCACCTGCCCGGCTACGACACCGTGTTCCAGGCCATGAGCGGGATGATGAGCGTCACCGGCCTGCCCGACGACGTGCCCGGCGGCGGCCCCATGAAGACCGGCCCCAGCCTGGCGGACTTCATTGCCGGGCAGTACGCCACCTCGGGCATCCTGGCGGCGCTGTACGAGCGTGATGCCGGCGGCAGCGGCAAGGGCCGGCACATCGACATCGCGCTGCTGGACTGCACCATCGCCGCGCAGACGCATTCGGTGATGACCTACCTGGCCGCCGGCGTGGTGCCGCCGCGCCGCGGCACCGAAGGCAACGGCGGCCTGCCGTCGCAGGCCTTCGAATGCGCCGACGGCGGCGTGGTGGTGATCTGCGGCAGCGAGGCGCAATACCGCAGCTTCTGCGAGGTGCTGCGCCACCAGGCGCTGGCCGACGACCCGCGCTTCGCCAGCAATGCGCTGCGGCTGGCGCATCGGCGCGAGCTGGCGGACACCTTCAACGCCATCACGCGCCAGTGGCCGGCGCGCGAGCTGCTGCAGGCGCTGGAGCGCGCCGGCCTCCCCTCGGGCCCGATCAACCGCTACCCCGAGGTCTTTGCCGACCCGCAGGTGCAGCACCGCGGCATCGCGCAGCGCGTGCCGCACCCCACGGCCGGCGAGGTGACGCTGTGTGCCAGCCCGGTGCGCTTCGTCGGCGACGAGCCACCCCTGCCCACCGCCCCGCCCACCATCGGACAGCACACGGACGAGATCCTGCGCGAGGTGCTGGGCCTGGACGACGTGGCCATCGCCGCGCTGCGCGACCGCCGTGTCGTCTGAAGCGGAGCACGCCGCCGTGCCTGCGTACGACACCTTGCTCTGCGATGTGCAGGACGGCATCGCCACGCTGACGCTGAACCGTCCGACGGCGCTGAATGCGGTCAGTCCGCGCATGGCCGACGAACTGGTCGACCTGCTGGGCCGGCTGTCGGCTGACGAGACGCTGCGTGTGCTGGTGCTGCGCGGCGCGGGCGACAACTTCTGCGCCGGTGGCGATGTGCGCGAGATGGCCGCCAGGACCGGGCAGGATGCGCCGGCGGCGGCGCAGGCCCTGCACCGCATGGCCCGCTACCGTCGGCTGACGCTGGCCCTGCACCGCTTCGACAGGCCGGTGATCGCGGCCGTGGACGGCGTGGCCTTTGGCGCCGGCATGAGCCTGGCGCTGCTGTCCGACCTGGTGCTGCTGAGCGACCGCGCGCGCCTGTGCATGGCCTTTCAGCGCGTCGGCCTGGTGCCCGATTGCGGCGCCTTGTACATGCTGCCGCGGCTGGTCGGCCTGCAGCAGGCCAAGGCGCTGGCGCTGTCGGCGCGCGAGATCGGCGCCGCCGAGGCCCTGGCGCTGGGCCTGGCCATCGCGGTGCTGCCGCCCGAACGCCTGCATGCCAAGGCCCGCCAACTGGCCGAGGCGATCGCGTGCGGTTCATCGACGGCGCTGAGCCTCACCAAGCGCGCACTCGATGCCTCGCTGCAGAGCGACCTGGAAACCATGCTGGCCCTGGAAGCCACCAGCCAGGCCGCCGCCCTGACATCGGCCGAGCACCGGGAGGCGGTCGATCGCTTTGCCCGCAAGGAACCGGCCCGCTGCCGCTGGCCCGAGCTGCCGGACGATCGCCCGCCGCCGGGTCAAGGCCGGGCGTCGGGCGAAGGGTGAGGAACAGCGTTTTCCGAGCGGCGGCATCGCGCAGTGAGAGCGGCGTGGTCCGAGGTGCCTCGACGGCAGGCTCAGAACCGCACCATGTTCGTCAACCCGCCGTCCACCGGCAGCACCGCGCCATTGACATAGCGCGACTCGTCGCAGGCCAGGAAGAGGCTGGCCTGCGCAATGTCCCAGACCTCGCCCTGCCGGCCGGTGGGCGACATGCGGTCACGCGTGGCCCACATCGCGTCGACATCGCCGCCATACAGCGCGGTGTTGTTCTGCACCACGATCGGCGAGCGGATCAGCCCCACGAGCACGACGTTGCTGCGGATGCCCAGCGGCGCGTACTGGATCGCGATCTCGCGCGACATCGCAATCATCGCGGCCTTCGACGCCGCGTAGGCAAACTTCGGAAACGGGATCGTGCGCACGCCGTTGATCGAGCCGATGTTGACGATCGAACCGCCGCGCTGCCGCTCCATGTGCGGCAGGGTGAACTTCGCCGTGAGGAAGACGCTCTTGGCATTCACGTTCATCATGCGGTCCCACTTGTCTTCGGGGTAGTCGACCGGGCCGCCGGAATTCGTGATGCCGACGTTGTTGTGCAGCACGTCGATGCGGCCGAAGCGCGCGACACAGGCCTCGACCATTGCGCGGCAGTCGTCCGCGCGCGACACGTCGGCCTGCACGGCCACCGCGTCGCCACCGTCGCTGCGGATCTGCGCGGCCGTGGCCTCGGCCGCGTCCGGATCGATGTCGGCCGCCAGCACGCGGGCCCCTTCGCGGGCATAGAGGATGGCGCAGGCCTTGCCATTGCCGACACCCTCGCCGCGCGTGCCGGCCCCCGTCACCAGGGCCACCTTGCCGGCCAGCCGGCCTGCCACGCCGGTCACCCGACGCGGCGCTGCGCGCCGGCCCAGAAGCGGTCGCGGATCTCCCGCTTGAGCACCTTGCCGTTGGGGCTGCGGGGCAGGCTGGCGACGAAGTCGACCGACTTCGGCGCATGCACCGAGCCCAGGCGCGCCCTGACCATGGATGCGACCTCGTCCTCGGAGGCGGTCGCGCCGGGCTTGAGCTGCACCACGGCCTTGACGGCCTCGCCCCACTTGTCATCGGGCACGCCGACCACGGCGCAGTCCTCCACCGCCGGGTGTGCCGCAATCACGTGCTCGACCTCGGCGCTGAAGACGTTGAAGCCGCCGGTGACGATCATGTCCTTCTTGCGGTCGACGATGTAGACGAAGCCGGCGTCGTCGCGGTAGCCCACGTCGCCGGTGTGGTGCCAGCCATGCTTCGAGACCTCGGCAGTGGCCTCGGGGTTCCGGTAGTAGCCCGCAAAGACCAGGTCGCCGCGGGCAACGATCTCGCCACGCTCGCCGGGCGGCAGCAGCCGACCGTCGTCGGCCATGATCTCCACACGCTGGCCCAGCGTGGGCCGCCCGCAACTCGACCAGCGGTCCGTCCCCTCCGGCGCGGCCAGCAGATCGCGCGTCGAAAGAAAGGTGAGGAACATCGGTGCCTCGGCCTGCCCGAAGGACTGGCACATCACCGGGCCGAAGACGTCCATCGCCTCCTTGAACTTGGCCGGTGCCACCGGTGCGGCAGCCAGCACGATGGCACGCAGCGACGAATAGTCGTGGCTGCGTACCTGCGGGTGGGCCAGCATGTTGTAGAGCACGGTGGGCGGGATGTAGAAGTGCGTGACCCGGTGGCGCTCGATCGCCTCCAGGATGCCCCCCGCATGGGCCGAGGGCAGCACCACGTTGGTCGCACCCTCGGCGATCATCATCAGCGCGACGACACCGGCACCGTGGGTCATCGGTGCCGCCACCAGGTGCACCGCCGGACGGTCGGTGGGCAGGCAGGTCCAGAAGGCCTTGATCGCCGAGTCCCAGGTGCGCTGGGTCCACAGCGCCGCCTTCGACAACCCCGTCGTGCCGCCGGTCGGGAAGACCGTCTCCACGCGGTCCGGGTCGTCGTCGGGCTCGGGAGCAGGCCCGGAGGCACGTGCCATGAAGGCCGGCAGCGACAGGCCCGGCGATGCCGCGTCGTCCTCCAGGCACACCAGGTGCTCCAGGCTGGGCACCTCGGCCTGCAGCGCGCGCACCTGCTCCTGCAGCGACGGATGGAAGAACAGCACCGAGCACCCCGTCGTGCGCAGGAAGGCGGCATTCACCGGCACCGGGTTGCGCATGTTGATCGGCACCCAGCGCGCGCCGGCGCGGAAGATGCCCATCATGGCGCAGAACGCCTTCGGGTCGTTCGGGCTGTAGACCGCCACGTTGGCCGGCGTGCAGCCTGCGGCATGCAGCCCGGCGGCGATGCGCTCGGCCAGCGCGTCGACCTCGGCATAGCTGTAGGCGTTGCGGCCGTCGGCGTCGATGAATGCGATGCGGCCGGGTGCGCTGCGCAGGCCGCGGCGGAAATAGTCGATGAGCCTCATGAGGCGCGGATCTCCGGCACAGGGTGTGTCGGCAGTTTAGGTCGCGGCGGCGCGCGCATCCTGCGGGAAAGTACTGCAACAAGCTCATTGTGGCATGTGCCCTAATGCGCCCCGATGCGGCCGGCACGGCCAGGTCATCCACAAGCCCGCTCGGAGACAGCCCATGAAGAGAAGAAGCTTTCTGCCCCTGCCCCTGATGGCCGGCTGGCTGCCCCTGCCCGGGCATGCGCAGGCGGCCTATCCGGACAAGCCCGTCAAGCTGATCGTCCCCTTCGCGCCGGGCACCGCCCTCGACCTCGCCGCCCGGCTGACGGCGGCTGCGCTGCAGGAGGAACTGAAGGCCACGGTGGTGGTGGAAAACCGCGTCGGCGCGTCCGGCGTGGTCGGCACCGACGCGGTGGCCAAGGCCGCGGCCGACGGCCATACGCTGCTGTTCACCGCGCCGGCGCACTACATCAACCAGTTCGCGTTCGCGACGCTGCCCTACGACGCGGTGAAGGACTTCCGCCCCGTCACCAAGGTCAGCAACGCCCAACTCGTGATGGTGGTGCCCAAATCCTCGCCGCTGTCCACGCCGCGCCAGGTGATCGAGCATGCGAAGGCCAACCCGGGCAAGCTGCGCTATTCGTCCAGCGGCAAGGGCGGCACCATCCATCTCGCGTTCTCGCTGTTCAACTCGATGGCCGGCGTGCAGATCGAGCACGTGCCCTACAAGAGCGGGGGCCAGGCGCTGACCGACGTCATCGCCGGCCACCTGGACATCACCTTCACCGCCGTGGCCACGGCGCTGCCGTTCGCCAAGGAAGGCACGCTCAAGCTGCTGGGTGTCAGCGGCCTGCAGCGTGCCCGCACCATGCCCGACGTGCCGACCATCGCCGAGGCCGCGCTGCCCGGGTTCGAGCTCACGTCCTGGGGTGGCCTGCTGGCCCCCAGGTCCACGCCCGACGCCGTCGTCGAGCGGCTCAACGCCGCCATCGTCAAGGTGGGGCAGCGGCCGGAATTCCAGGACAAGCTGCTGGCCATGGGTGTCGACCCCGACATCCTGCCCACCGCCGCCTTCGCGCGCCAGATCGATGCCGAGGTGCCCAAGTGGAAGCGCCTGACCGAGATGACGGGCGTGGCCCAGACCCTCAAGTCATAGACAGCCACCACAACGCGAGGAGATCCGAGATGAACCGACTGTTGACCTGCGTGCTCGCGGCGGCAAGCCTGCTGGGCGCCACTGCGGCAGGTGCACAGGAGAGCTTTCCGTCCAAGCCCGTGCGCATGATCGTGCCCTACCCCGCCGGCGGGGGCGGCGACATCCTGGCGCGCGCGATGGCCGAGGCCTTCCACAAGGCCACGGGCCAGCAGATGGTGGTCGAGAACCGGGCCGGGGCCAGCGGCATGATCGGCGCCGCGGCGTGCAAGGCCGCGCCACCCGACGGCTACACCTATTGTCTGCCGGTGTCCGACGTGATGGCCATCAACCCGCATGTCTTCAAGACCGTGCCCTACGACGCCGAGCGTGACTTCGCCATCGTGGCGCCGGTGGCCACCGTGGTGCTGGCCTTCGTGGCCAATGCCTCGGTGCCGGCGTCCAACCTGAAGGAACTGGCGGCCTGGTCGCGCACCCACAAGGACAAGGCCAACTTCGCGACCTGGGGCGTGGGCAGTGCCGCGCACCTGGCGCTGACGCAGTTCAACCAGTCGATGGGCGGCAGCCTGACCAACGTGCCGTACTCGGGCGTGCCGCAGATGCTGCAGGCCACGTTGAGCGGCGATGCCTCGGCCACGCTGCTGTTCTACGGCCCCATCGCCCCGCACATCAAGGCGGGCAAGCTCAAGCCTCTGGCCATCCTGGGCAACCAGCGCTACGCGGCACTGCCCGACACGCCGACTGTCAACGAACAGGGCTTCAACTTCGCGCCCACGGTCTACTACGGAGTCTATGCGCCGGCTGGCACGCCGGCGTCCATCGTCGCGCGCATGGGCCAGCTGATCACCGCGGCCGCCGCCGACTCCGAGGTGCTGAAGACCATGAATGCGCAGGGCTTTGCGCCCCTGGTGGAGTCGTCACAGGCCTTCGCACAGCGCGTGCAGCGCGACCGCGCCGCCTGGGGGCCGATCGCGAAGTCGCTCAACCTGGCGCTGGAATGACGGGCGGCACGCCGGGGCCGGACCGGCCCCGGCCGTAAACTGCCCGCATGACACGCATGCAACGACTTCGCCCTGCCCCACCCGTTGCGGTGACGCCGCCGCCGGCCGATGCAGCCGAGGCCAAGAGACGGATCCACAAGGGCCTGGTGCTGCACTTCATGGTGCAGCTGAGCATCGGCGAGGACGCCGACGAGCGCCTGGCCACGCGGGCCATGGGGCGCGTGCACCACCGCGTGCTGTACTTCGCGCACTTCACCCCGGGCATCTCCATCGGCGAGCTGCTGGAGGTGCTGTGCGTCAAGTACCAGAACATCCAGGCCCCATTGCGACAGCTGGTCAACGAGGGCTACATCCTCACCCGCGCGTCGGAGCAGGACGCTCGCGTCAAGCAGCTGTACTGCACGCGCAAGGGCGACAAGCTGCTCGAATTCGTCTCCGGCGCGCAGCGCGAGCGCATCCAGCGCGGCTACGACAGCGTGACGGCTCAGGATGTCGACAGCTATTTCAAGGTGATGACGGCGATGCTGGATCCGCAGCGCCGGGACTGGGCGCGCCGGCTCACCGAACTCGACGACCCGACCGAATCGGTCTGAGCCGGCCCGGCATCGATGCCCACCATGTCGCCTCCGCCCGTCGCCCGCCTTCCTTATGTGCCCGAGGAGCCAGAGGATCCGGCCCTGCGTGCCACCTTCGAGCGCCTGCGCCAGCGCTGGCCGGGTGCACCGGTGCTGCACCTGTACCGCCTGCTGGGCTGGGCACCGGGCCTCGTCGGCCCGTGGCAGGAGTTTGCGCAGGCGCTGCGCTTCCGAGTCGCCGCGCCGGCGGCGCTGCGCGAGCTGATGGTGGTGCGGTCGGGCCAGTTGCTGGGCGCCGACTACGAATGGCAGCACCACTGGGTGGCGGCGCTCGACGCCGGCATCACCGAGGGCCAGCTGCAGGCGTTGCCCACCTGGCGCGACAGCCCGCTCTTCGATGCGCGTGAGCGGGTCGTGCTGGCACTGGCCGACGACACGGCGCTGGGCACGGGAGCCAGCGAGCAGACGGTGAACACGCTGCGGTCCTTGTTCCCGACGCAGGAGGTCGCCGAGCTCATCGTCATTGCCGGCTTCTATGCCGGCGTGGGGCGCATCGTCAACTCCTTCGGCGTGCCGCTGGAGCCCGGCTTCGAATCCATGCTGCCGCGCGAGGCCTGATGCCAGGACGTTGCCCGGCTACCGCGCGTAGATCGCCACCGCGCACAGGGCCTCTTCCAGCCCGATGATGCCGCCGCCGTTCTGCTGCAGGCCGATGGCCGCATCCCGCACCTGGCGGTCGCCCGCTTCGCCGCGCAGCTGGGTGATCAACTCGTGGCACATCGACAGGCCGGTGGCACCGATCGGATGCCCCTTGGAGACCAGGCCGCCAGACGGGTTCACGGCCACCTGGCCGTCGATGGCCGTGGCACCCGACGCTGCAAAGGGCCCGCCCTCGCCGTCGGCGCACAAGCGCATCATCTCGGTCTGGTAGATCTCGCAGAACGAGGTGGCGTCGTGAACCTCGGCCACGTCGACATCCTGCGGCGTGATGCCGGCCAGCCGGTAGGCGCGGTCGGCCGCCGCCCGCGACAGCCCGGGCTCCGTCTCGCCTCGGTATTTGCCGCCAGACAGCGCCAGCGCCTGGATGCGGATCGCGCGCTCGCGGATGCGCGCCGGCTGGGCCGCCAGGAAGCGGGCAGAGCACAGCACCGCCGCCGCGGCCCCGTCACCCACCGGTGCGCACATCGCGCGCGTGAGCGGGTCGGATACCACGCGGTCGGCCAGCACCTGCTCGGGCGTCATCGCGAAGCGGTACTGCGCCAGCGGATTGAGGCTGCCGTTGGTGTGGCTCTTGGCGCAGGCGGCGGCGATCTGTTCACGCGTGGTGCCATGCAGCGCCATGTGCAGGCGCGCCTGCATCGAATAGGTGTCCATCGCCACCGAGCGATCGGGCGCCGGCTGGAACGGCTGGCCAAGCCGCTGCCCGATGCGCGTGTAGTGCTCGATCCATTCCTGCGGGTCAAGCTGGTCGGCACCCTTTCCGAATTCGGGCAGGATGGCGGCCGGGTCGCGCGGGTCATACAGCTTCTCGACACCCACCGCCACGGTGACATCGGCATCGCCGGCGCGGATCTCCTTGAATGCGCCCATCAGCGCCAGGCTGCCGGTGGCGCAGGCGCCTTCCACATTGACCACCGGTGCGCGGTCGCGGAACAGTCCCTCGCGCACCAGCGGGATGAAGCAGACATTGCCGCGCACCAGCGGCTGCCCCCAGTGGTGCATCACGCAGTTGCCGAACCAGGCCGCTTCGATGACCTGCGGGTCGGCCAGGCCGGCGTCGTGCACCGCGCCCAGGTAGGCTTCGCGCGTGAGGTCCTTGAAACCCTTGTCGGGCCAGCGGCGGAACGGCGTGGAATATGTTCCGATGATGTAGACGGCATCAGGCACGAATGACCTCCAGGCGCGGGCGCCGGATGTTATCGCAACCCGCTTGCTGCATAGGCCCAACCGCCTGCTCGCATACCCTGGCCCCTTGGGCGGCGCCGACTGCAACAATGAGCTTGTCAAGATCGGCTTGATTCCCATGAAGCTGTGCACCTTTGCCGTGGAGACGTCGCTCGGGCCTGCCCGCCGGGTCGGCGTGGTGGTCGAGGGCGGCGTCATCGACGCCACCGCCGCCCGCGTCGCGCTGCTCGAGCGCAGCCTGCCGCCCGACGCGGCGCTGCGCGTCGGCCAGGCGCAGGTGCCGCCGGACATGGTGGCGCTCATCGGCTCGGGGCCAGTGGCGCTGGAGTGGGTCGGCGACGCGGTGCAGGCCGTGCTCGCGTCCGGGCAGGAGGCCACGCGTGGCGGCCTCGCCATCCGGCGGCCACCGGGCAGCGTGCAGTTGCTGGCGCCGGTGCCGCGTCCGCCGGGCATCGCCTGCTTCGTCACCTGGTCGGCACATGTCGACGACAGCCGCGACAAGGGGTTCGGCATGCTGAACTTCCCGTCGCGCGACGGCGAGCTGCGCGCGTACTACAAGGCCAACCCCGATGCGGTGGAGGGCCCGGGCACGGTCATCGCGCCGCCCGCCTATGCCGCCGAGACCGACGTCGAATGCGAGATGGCGGCCGTGATCGGCATAGGCGGCAAGGACCTGACCCGTGAGCAGGCGCGTGCGGCCATCATCGGCTACACGATCTTCAACGACGTCAGCTACCGGCAGATCCAGCGGCTGGAGATGGCCTTCGGTCTCGGGCCGACCAAGGGCAAGGATGCCGACCACAGCAACGTGATGGGGCCCTGGCTGGTGACGGCCGACGAGGTCGGCGACACCGGCAACCTGACGATGAGCTTCGTCGTCAACGACCGCGTCGTCTCCCGCTGTTCCACGTCGGAGATGGCGTGGGACTTCGCCGACCTGGCTTCCTATCTCTCGCGCGGGCAAACGCTGAGACCGGGACATGTGCTCACCAGCGGGTCCTTCCCCGGGGGTTCAGGCCTGGACGCCGGCATCCGGCTGCACAAGGGCGACCGCGTCGCCATGCACGTCGACCGGCTCGGCGTCCTCGAGAGCACCCTGGGCTGAGGCAACCGCGCCATGCTGCTGATCGGAACCATCGCCGAGGCCATTGCCGCCGGCCGCCGGCGCCGCTTCGACGAAGGACCGTTCCTCGGCATGGCCGACTACCTGTTCGAGTCGCCGCCCGGTGAGGCCCTGGGGCTGCAACGGCTTGGCGGCCGGAAGAAGGACGCTCAACTATGCAGTGACTTCAGCGCCACCTCGGGTGCCGTAGCCACGATCTTGAGCAGCGCCGCAGCAGGCCCCGTGGGGTTGCGCCGGCGCTGCTCCCAGTTCTGCAAGGTCTTCACGCTCACGCGCATGAGTTTCGCGAAGTCGCCTTGTGACAACCCCGTCTGCTCGCGCACGGCTTTCGCGTCCGGGGCACTGACCTCGAACCGCCTGGACGGCTTGGCACGGCCCTCGGCAATCGCCTTTGCCTCCTTGAGGCTACCCACCAGTTCTTCAAACAGCGTCTTGTCCATGTTCACAGCTCCTTGACCAGCTCGCGCAAGATGGCCGTCTCCTTGTCGCTAAAGTCGTCCTTCCTCGACTTCGGGTACACCACGAGCATGTAGATCTGATGCCGGTCCTTGACCCAGTAGTAGATGGCTCGGACGCCACCGCTCTTGCCCTTGCCCTGCGCCGCATGGCGCACCTTGCGGATACCACCGCCACCCTTGACCAGATCGCCGCACTCCGGATCGGCGGCCAGCGTGTTCTGCAAGCCGCGATATTCCTCATCGTTGAGAAAGTCCTGCACCTGCCGGGTGAAGGTGGGGGTTTCGAGGAACTCCATCGTAATTGAGTATACGCCATTGGCGGATAGGCATCACCAACGCCCGACTGACGGATTTGAAGAGACGTTCCTCGAGTGTCTGGTGGAGGCACACAGACAGCGCAATGACTCATCGCGTCGCAATGAAGCCAGGAAGCCGGGGACGCAAGCTCAGCCGCCTGCCCCAAAGCCGCTGCGCACCAGATCCGCGATCCGAACTGCCATGCTGCGTGCAGGATCGAACGGAAGGTCCTCGAACCCGAAGGCCGCATAGAGTGCACGGACATCGTCATCCAACGGATGGGTCAGCACGCAGAAGCAGCCGACCTGGTCGGACAGGCGCACTGCGGTGGTTAGCGCATAGAACATCAGCGATCGCGCGATGCCCTGCCCCTGCCACCGCTGGTCAACCGCCAACTGGCCCAGCAGGATGGCGGGCAACGGGTCGGGTCGATTGCGTTGCTGAGACTTGGGCAGCCAGGCTCGCTCGATCTGCGCCGTCGACAGGCTCCCGTAGCCGACGATGCCGCCAGACTCCGCATCACAGATCACGGTGGTCCGCGAAACCCCCAACTCCTGGTTGCGCCAGGCGTGGCGGTGGAACCAGTGGTTCAGCGCATCGCGCCCGCAATCGAACGCCGCCGTGTCGTCATCAGCCGCCAGGGGTTGCGGCGGCGTGAAGGCGGCCGTTGCGCCGGAGGTCACTCCTGCCAGACGGGGCGAGTCTTGGACAGTTTTCGAAGCGCCGGCACTGCCCTCGCCGACGCACTGGCCCAGGCCTCGAACCTGGCCCAGTCCTTCGCCGGAATCGTCACGATGCGGCGATTGAGCAGGTCGGTCTCCGCCGCTTCGAGGGCGCGCCGCCTCACGAAGTCACTGAGACTGGTACTGGCCTGTTCGGCCGCGGCCTCCAGCAAGGCACGTTCGCTGGCATTGACGCGAACACTCAGAACGGC